>Ga0209401_1000515_pt1 | contig 26227 bp, 34 predicted proteins | sample M_140807_MF_Meta_FD_187318 | JGI IMG/M metagenome (GOLD analysis project Ga0209401, IMG submission 187318) | Freshwater microbial communities from Lake Montjoie, Canada to study carbon cycling - M_140807_MF_MetaG (SPAdes) (version 2) | ecosystem: Environmental > Aquatic > Freshwater > Lake... | reverse complement strand
TCAAGAATGTGATTCAAAAAGTGTGGACACAAGGTGGTACACCTAAGATTTTGATGTGCGGTCCTGTTAACAAGCAGCGCGTGTCAGGTTTCTCTGGTATTGCCTCAAGCCGTTTCAACATTGATGGTGGTGCAAAGCCTGCCACATTGGTCGGGGCCGTTGACATTTATGTCAGTGATTTCGGCAATGTGCAAGTGATTGCAAACCGCTTCCAGCGTGAGCGTGATGCATGGGTAATCGATCCTGACTACGCCAAGATGGTTATGCTGCGCCCTTATCAGCAAGTCGAATTGGCCAAGACTGGCGATGCTGAAAAGCGTATGCTGATCGTGGAATGGGGTCACAAGGTCACTTCTGAGTTGGCCCATGGTTTGGCCGCTGACTTGATCACTTCTTAATCGAAGGTAAACGGAAAGGGCCAGGGAAACTTGGCCCTTTTTTTAAAGATGATTCACAAAAGACTATTTAGCGAAAATAAAGATCAAGGCATCAAACGCATCTGGCATGAAAACCCAGAAACTGGCGATGTGACCATTGAGACCCAACAAGATGTCACAGCGGTGATTGAGGCTAACAAGGCCATCTATAACGCTGTGGATGAGAAAGCCAACTGGAATGGTGAATGGCATTTAATTGCATCCATCCCCGAATCCCTTTATTACAAGATGAAGGCCGAAGGCAAGATCGATGACCAAGAATATATGAAGCGCTGGCTCAACGATTCTGACAACCAATTTTTTAGAACTAGACCTGGGAAAGTATGAATTACATTGCAGTCTGCACACCGGCCCGTGATCAGGTCCACACCAACTACACCTATTGCATGGTGAATATGGTGGCCTATCACACACTCAACACGACAGACGCAATCAGTCTGAAATTGATGCAAGGCACGATCATCCAAAACCAAAGAGCTGATCTTTGCTTGGATGCCATGGCCGAAGGCTGCACCCACATTCTTTTCATTGACTCGGACATGACCTTTCCACAGGACATGGTCCAGCGGCTGCTGAAGCATGACAAAGAGATTGTGGCTGCCAACTGTGCCAGACGCAGAATGCCCACTGGCCCGACAGCCCAGAACTATGATGAGAATGGCAAGCGCCAGGCGGTCTACACCATGCCAGAATCCACTGGATTGGAAGAGGTGGGAAGCATTGGCACTGGCATAATGCTGATCAAGCGCGAGGTGTTTGAGGGCATGAGTGAGCCATGGTTTGATATGCCGTGGCAGACCACACGGGGCTACATGGGTGAGGATGTGTTCTTTTGTAAGAAAGCTCAAGAGCTAGGCTACAAGGTCTACATCGACCATGATGTCTCAAAGGAAATTGGCCACATTGGCACTTTTGAATTTCGCCATGAACACACTTGGATTGTGAAAGAAGAGATGGAAAAAGAGGCCCAATAATGGCACTGACTACATACGCGGAATTAAAGACATCCATTGGCGACTGGCTCAACCGAGCCGACCTGACTGCTGTCATTCCTGACTTTATCTCTCTGGCCGAGGCACAAGTTGAAAGAACACTGCGCACCAGGCAGATGATCGTCAGAGCCAATGCGTCTTTTGATGCGCAATATGGTGCTGTGCCTGCTGACTTTTTAGAGACCAAGTCTCTGAAGCTCACAAGCACAAACCCCCAGACCCCATTGCAGTTTTTAAGCATTGATGCCTTGGACAATGAGATGACCAAATACACGGCTAGTGGCAAGCCTAAATTTTTTGGCATTGTTGGTGGCCAGTTTCGCATTGTCCCAACACCTGATGCCACCTACACCACCGAGCTGACCTATTACGCAAAGTTGTCAAAGTTATCAAATGCCAATACTACAAATTGGCTTTTGACATCAAACCCTGACATTTATCTGTATGGGGCATTGCTCCAGGCTGCACCATACTTGCAAGATGATGCGAGAATCCAGACATGGGCAACACTCTATGAGCGAGCCTTGAATGATTCACAAACTGCCGATGATCGAAGTGCATCTTCTGGTGGTGCATTGCTGACCCGTGCAAAGACTTTTGGATAAGGACTGATATGTCATCTTTTAGCGATTACACAGAAAACCTAGTATTGACCTGGCTGTTTACGACCAGCACGGCCACACGCCCAACAGCTTGGTATGTTGGTTTATTCACGGCTGCACCAAGCGACACTGGTGGCGGCACTGAAGTGTCTGGCAACGCCTATGCGCGAGTGGTTACTGGCACGATCTCAGGTTCTGGCACGGCCACGACATTCACCAATGCAGCGGCCATTGAGTTTGCAGCCGCCTCTGGCGGTAACTGGGGAGCAATCGGCTGGGCAGGCATTTTTGATGCATCTACTGGCGGCAATCTATTAGCCTGGGCGCCATTGACTACAGCACGCACTATCAATGATGGCGATGTGTTCCGCATCCCAGCATCTAGTCTAACCATCACATTGACATGACATGGCAGCTTATGGCTCTGGCCCATACGGACAAGGGAAGTATTCCTATGGCGTAAGCCTCGGGGCTTTGGCCATTGTCGATGCCAGCACCATGACGCTGGCAGCAAAGCGCGTCTGCATAGGCGCGTTTTCTGTTTCTAGCACCAGCACAGTCACTGTCGCGGCCAGAGCTGTCAAGGTTGCATCCTTTGCAGTAAGTGCAACAAGCACGACCACAGTTGCAGCCAGACGGGTGGCTATAGGTGCAGCAGCTGTTGCAAGCACCAGCACCATGACAACTGCGGCCACTAGGGTGGCTAGAGGTGCGACAAGTATCACAAGCGCCAGCACAATGGCCGTGGCTGCCAAGAGAGTGGCCATTGGAGCCTTTGCCACAAATGATGCAAGCACCTTGGTGGTCAACGGGATAAGGGTTGCATTTGCTGCCATGACTGTGGCCGATGCATCAGTCATTGTCATTGGCTCTCAGGTCTTGGCCAATGCTGGCGTGCCGATTGTTGCATCTAGCAGCATGACAGTGAACGGACAGAGAAGACAAAGCGCTGCCATCAATTTTACTTGCCAGTCATCCATGACGATTGCTGGCAATCTAAAATGGGTGGCAGAAAGTGACACGGCTGAAACATGGAATGCAATATCTGATAACTCAGAGACATGGACACCGATCACAGACACATCAGAAACATGGACCGCAATTGGTGACAGCAGTGAAAGTTGGACACCAATTGCGGATAATAGCGAATCCTGGCAAATTGCCGCATGAGGTGAAAAATGGCTGATACAACCACCACGAATCTACTACTTACAAAACCCGAAGTCGGTGCATCCACTGACACCTGGGGAACAAAAATCAATACCGACCTGGACAGTATTGACGCATTGTTTGATGCAGGCCCAGTGCTAAAGGTCGCAAAGGGTGGCACAGGCATTTCAAGTTTTGGCACTGGTGTGGCCACATTCCTTGGCACGCCATCATCAGCAAACTTGGCGGCAGCAGTTACGGGTGAGACAGGCTCTGGTGCTTTGGTCTTTGCAACAAGCCCGACATTGGTAACACCTTTATTGGGTACGCCTACATCTGGTGTTGCAACCAACTTAACTGGCCTACCTTTGACAACTGGAGTAACAGGAACACTACCTACTGCCAATGGCGGTACAAACCTAACATCATTCACATCAGGCGGTGTGGTGTACGCATCTAGTTCTAGTGCATTGGCTACTGGGTCTGCGCTTACTTTTGATGGGACTAACTTTGGATTAACACTTAGTCAAAATGCGGCAACTAAGGCAACATTAACTAACTCAAATGGCGGTACTTCTGCTGTTGCAAGATATGAAGCAAGCAATGGTTCAAATACCACAGAATTCGGTATTCGTGGAACAGCGCAAACAACAAATGGTGTTCTTGTCCCTCAAGTAGGCTACGCTTATAGCCCATCTGCAGCTGGTCTTGCACTTGTTGCCGCAGCTGGCCCTGTCATGTTTGCGGCTAGTGGTACAACAGAAGGTATGCGCCTTGACTCAACAGGGTTGGGTATTGGTACAAGTTCGCCAGATACGAAGTTAGACGTTGCATCAGGCAATGCAGAGGCTATTCGACTTAGTTCAAATTCTTATTTATCTACTGGTCAAGGCCCGTGGATTGGTTTTGATGGTGGCCCATCTGCTAGTTGGAACATGGCTCGTATTCAAGCTACAAGGGCAGGGACTGAATTTCAAGGAAATCTGCTTTTCTATACAAACAATAGCGCATCTGATGGAACTGCGGCAACCGAACGTATGCGCCTCGACTCCTCAGGCAATCTAGGCTTGGGAGTTACTCCGAGTGCTTGGGGAAGTGGATATAAAACTTTGGACATGACTTATGGTTCTTTTTCAAGTGAGAACAGCACTATTGGTCAAGCTTTGTATTCTGTAAATTTATACAACTCAGGAACTGGAACAGTACCAACTTGGAAATTTAAAAATAATGGTTATGGAAATTCTTATGTTTTAAACGGCTCTAGCGCAGGGCATCAATGGTTTACAACAGGGGCAAACTCAAGTGGCGCAGGGGCGGCGGCTACTTTAACTCAGGCGATGACTCTGGATGCAAGTGGGAATTTATTACTTGGCACAACAAGCAATTCAGGTGGTTATCGTCAAGCCGTCTTTGCGGGTAACAATGCAAACGTAGTGCAGTTTGATTCTACTGCGGCTAATGGCGGTGGTATTGCACTTTCTCAGAGTGGAACTGTAAGAGGCAATATTGGTCTTGGTGCTAACTTTATTGGTGGTGCGGCAACGACTGACCTTTGCTTAACAACTGGTGGCAACCTTTTACTCAATGCAGGTGGAGGTGGTACAGAACGAGCCAGAATAGACTCTAGCGGTAACTTGCTGGTGGGGACTACGAGTGCATCTATAAACAATAGTAATTCTATTGTCCTTGGAACTCCAACTGCCGCATACATTGGTGTTAATCATTTGAATGGCGTAACTTCTGGTTATGCATATATGTCTTTTGGGTACAACGGAACTCAAATAGGTTCTATTTCACAATCAGGCACAACAGCAGTTCTGTACAACACCACTTCTGACCAACGCTTAAAAGAAAACATCCAAGACGCTGATTCAGCATCAAGTTTGATTGACTCATTGCAAGTTCGTCAGTTTGATTGGAAGTCTGACAACACACATCAACGCTATGGTTTTGTTGCTCAAGAACTTGTGACTGTTGTGCCCGAAGCAGTACACCAGCCAGAAGACACAGAAGAAATGATGGCTGTGGACTACTCCAAACTTGTGCCAATGTTGGTCAAGGAAATTCAATCATTACGTCAGCGTCTTTCTGCCGCTAATCTTTAAAAGGAAATATCATGACTACTACTTGGACTATCTCAACACTTGAGCGTGAAATCTCAAACGGCTTTGTAACCACTGCTCACTGGCAAGCCACAGCAGTAGATGGAGACTACACAGCCTCTATCTATTCAACTTGCTCATGGGCTGATGGCACACCAACGATTCCCTATGCAGACCTGACACAAGAAACTGTGCTTGGTTGGGTGTGGGCTAATGGTGTTGATAAACAAGCAACTGAAGATGCTCTGGCGGCTAATATTGCTTTGCAGAAGAATCCTGTTACCTCAACGGGCGTTCCTTGGAGTGCAGCATGAAATTAGAGTTAGACGTTAACGAGATTAACTTTGTATTGCAGACTCTTGGTGAACTGCCAAGCAAGTCAGGCGTATGGCCTCTGATTCTTAAAATAAAAGAGCAAGCAGAAACTCAGTTACCTAAAGACGCACCAACGGAGTGAGTTATGGAAAACGAAGTCACCCACAAGCAAATCTACGATAGGCTCGTTGAAGTTGAGACTAAGGTAGATAGCATAGACAAGAACACTAAAGGGCTTGTAGAGGCTTTTGATGCCTTGCAGGGTGCTTTTAAAGTCTTGGGCTGGATAGCTTCTGCTGCCAAGCCTATTCTGTGGGTGGCTGGTCTAATCATGGCTGCTGGCGCTGTTTGGCAGACTTGGATTAAAAAATGATGGATTGGCTAGAAGCTATTGTGGCTCTAGCCTTTCTTTTTTGTTTTGTCATGTTCTGTAGTAATGTCATTCTTTGGGCGATGCCGTGAGATGGCTACTGGTGCTTTCAATTCTTTTTACATTGGTAGCATCTAGCAAAGATAAAATTGAATATCGATGTGTCAGATGGGCATGGACAGGCGATGTTTACAACCGAAAAGTTGTTTGTCTTGAATGGCAAAAAGTAGATAAAAAATGATTGATCCCTTAACAGCTCTAGCTGGCATACAGTCGGCTATTAAAGTAGTCAAGCAGGCCGCACAGGTTGCTAATGACTTGGGTTCTCTTGCGCCAATGATTGGCAAGATGTTTGATGCCAAATCTACTGCCACCAAAGCAATGGTCCATGCAAAAAAGTCTGGTGGCTCCAACATGGGAACGGCTCTCCAGATTGAGATGGCACTGGAGCAAGCCAGAGCCTTTGAAGAAGAGCTAAAGATGCTGTTTATGCAAACAGGCAAGATTGATGTCTGGAATAAAATAAAAGAGCGAGCGCAGTTAATGGATGTTGAAGATGCCCATGCTGCCAGACAAGCCAAAGAACAATCAAAGAAAAAGAAAGAAGAGCAAGAAGAGCAAATGGCTATTGTTGCTGGTGCTTTTATTTTGATTCTGCTTGGCCTAGCTGTTGCATTTGGCATATCTGAAATTCAAGATATGTGCGCTAAAGTAAAGTGCGGTAGATGAATGAGTATCAAAAAACTTTTGATATGTGTTTGAAGATATTCGTTTACGGATGTGTGGCTCTGTACTTTTTAGGTTTTCTTAAATTCTTGCCTAACGATTTGTCGGACAAGATTGTTAATCTCTTACTTGGAAAGATTGGACTTAAATAATGTTTGATATTCTTTCTGGTGGCCTTTTAGGCTCCATCTTTGGCGGTATTTTCCGCATGGCCCCAGAGGTCTTGAAGTATTTTGACAAGAAGCATGAGCGTGGCCATGAGCTGCTGATGTTCAGTCGGCAGTGCGAACTGGAGCAATTAAGAGGCGCACAGAAACTCGCAGAAATTGGTGCTCAAAGAGAGGCTGCCATTGATGTTGGTGTCATGGATGCCTTTAATAGCGCCATTCAGCAGCAGGCCGACATGGTCAAGGCAGCCGGTGGATGGGCCGCATCTTTATCCGCATCAGTCCGGCCCGTGGTCACATACTGGGTTTTGTTTGTTTGGAGCTTCATCCATGTCTGGTTTGCATGGAATGCCTGGCTTGCTGGCGCTCTCCCAATAGAAGTATTTAAGACAATGATGACTCCAGACTTCTCGGCATTGCTTGCTGGGACAATCAACTTCTGGTTTCTTGATCGCACACTGGCCAAGCGCGGTTTATGAACTTAGAGCTGGCCGCATCACTCTGTAAGCAGTTTGAAGGGTTTAGAAGTAAACCCTACCTTTGCCCTGCTAACGTAGCTACGATTGGTTACGGCTCAACCTACTATGCCAATGGCGTAAAGGTTACTCTGAATGACCCTCCAACGACACAAGAGGAGGCTCATGTTCTTTTGATGCACGAATTGGAACATACCTACCTACAAGGTGTTCTCAGAAACTGCCCCATACTTCTGACAGACGAACGTAAGTGCAATGCCATTGTGGACTTTTGCTATAACTTAGGTACAGGAAGACTTCAAACCTCCACTCTCAAGCGAAAAATCAATGCCCAAGACTGGGAAGGCGCTCAAGAGCAGCTCATGCTTTGGACCAAGGGTGGAGGCAAAGTTTTGCCTGGTTTATTGAAGCGCAGAAAAGCTGAGTGCTTGCTCTTAAATTAAATTGACATAAAAGTCATATAAGGTGTTGATATGTCAAACATTCCCACACCAGAAGACTCCGCGCTTTTTGCACAAAGTGTGCGGAAATGGCAGCAGCTGCTCAATCTTGGCGACTGGCGTATCGAGAAGGGTTTGAAGCCTGCAAAGAATGCCATGGCTTCTGTGGAATTCAATGAAGGGGCCAGACTGGCCACATATCGTTTGGGTGACTTTGGTGCTGAAAAGATCACCCCAGAATCTTTAGACCAAACAGCCCTGCATGAATTGCTTCATGTCTTTTTGCATGACCTTATGACAGTGGCCCAAGACCCTAAATCATCTCAGGATGAGATTGAAGCTCAAGAGCATAGGGTGGTCAATTTGCTAGAAAAATTACTCTCTAAGGATTCCAATGGGCAGTTCTAACGAAACGTGTACTGATACCGAGTTTATTCAACTATGGGGTCAACTTCAATCTGCTCAAAAAATAGCTGATCATCTTGGCATTGCAAATAGGGCAGTTCATTTGCGTAGAAGATGGATTGAAAAAACTTACAACATGGCACTTCATGCAAGTGACCATCGCGGTGTTAAATACGACAAAAACAAACCCAAGTCATTTAGTCCACTAAAGCAAGTTGAGCTTGGAATGCTAGATGGCACTGTGATTGTTTTCTCTGACGCGCACTTTATACCTGGTCAAAGGTCCACGGCCTTTAAAGGATTACTGTGGGCCATTCAAGAATTCAAGCCTCATGCGATCGTATGCAATGGGGATGCCCTGGATGGTGCATCTATAAGCCGCCATGATGTGACAGACCAGCCTCAGACTTCAGTCATTCAAGAGCTTAAAGCTACGCAAGGTGCGTTGGGTGAGATCGAGGAAGTGGCCAAAGCAGCTAGGCACAATGTAAAGCTCTTGTTTACATGGGGCAATCACGACATTCGGTTTGGCAACCGACTGGCCCAGCACGCGCCACAATTCAAAGAGGTCAAAGGTTTCAAGCTCACAGACCACATCCCAGACTGGGACTTCTGCTGGGCAGTGTGGCCCACTGAGCAGTGCATCATCAAACACCGGTACAAGGGGGGAATTCATGCCACCCACAACAACACTGTCAACGCTGGTGTCAGCATAATAACCGGTCATTTGCATTCATTAAAAGTCACGCCATTCAGTGACTATAACGGGTGTAGATACGGGGTAGATACAGGGACACTGGCCGAGACTGACGGACCGCAATTTACTTATGCTGAGATAAATCCAAACAACCACAGATCAGGTTTTGCGGTGCTGAACTTCTTTAATGGGACACTTTTATGGCCAGAGCTGGTCCATAAATTTGACGAAGACATGGTCCAGTTTAGGGGTGAGGTCATCGATGTAGGTGCATTTTGAGCGCCTGGCTAATTATTCTGACTGGCGCAATCTATGCCTACATTGCTGCCGAACAACTCTACAGAGGCAATCCATCTATGGCAGTGGTCTATGCCGGCTATGCTTTCTCAAATGTGGGGCTGTACTTGATGGCCAAGTAAGCCCCATTTGCAACCCATAGGTTAAAGTTCTTCTTTGGAATCTAAAGCGAAAGGTGGGACTTCCTCTTCCTCGGTGTCTTCATCTTCAAAGTCTTCATCATCAGGCTCAACGGCAACATAGTCCACTGCCCAGCCGTGCAAATCTTGAAATTCTATAAAAGTTTTGATAATCTCAATTTTCTCGAAATCGTTAGTGGTAATCACAATGCTTTCTGGCTGAATCCAGCCGAATTCCATTTCAAATTTCATGACATTCCCCAGTTAAAGCAGCCGATTGCTGCAAAATTATCGTAGTCCGATTTTGTGTCAATGAAAAGTCTTATCCATTGGGGGCTGTTTAGGGCAAAATCAAGCCATGGCCAATGTCAAGCAACAATTAGAGTCCCCATCTATACCGAGTCTGGGTTTCCCGCCAGAGGCGTATGAGCGCAGGCACTTGAATGAAAACTATGGCGCTCTGAATAATTACTTCAGAAAACTGACTACAGTGCTGGGGTCTCTGTTTGGACCCAAGGGTGGCAAGTTTATGAATAATCCCCATGGGGCATTTCAAGACTCAACCGACCAAACGGCTGCCAACACCACCACGGCCTATGCGGTCACATTCAACACGACAGACTTTTCCAATGGCGTGACAATAGCCAGTAACTCTCGGATCACTGTGGCCGATGCCGGAATCTGGAACTTGCAGTTTTCCATTCAGTTTACAAACACGACAAATGCTTCTCAGGATGTGGATGTCTGGTTTCGGGTCAATGGCACAAATGTGGCCAACTCAAACAGCCGATTTGGCTTTGCACCCAGAAAGGGTGCTGGGGACCCGTATCACACCATTGCAGCCATGAATTACTTTGTGAGCTTAAATGCGACTGACTATGTTGAGATAATGTGGAGAACAACCGATGTGGGGGTCACGATTGAGCAATACGCTGCCGGAACAAGCCCCACACGGCCAGCAGTGCCATCAGCCATTGTCACAATGAGCTTTGTGTCCAACTTACCAACAATATAGCCATGTACATACCACTCAAATTACCACCAGGCATTTACAGAAACGGCACTGAGTACCAGGCAGCAGGCCGGTGGTATGACGCAAATCTGGTGCGCTGGTACGAGAACACTCTGCGGCCCATGGGTGGCTGGAGAAAACGTGCAACTGGCCAGATGTCTGGTCTGTGCCGCGGCTTTATCACTTGGCGCGATAACAGTGCCAACCGATGGATCGCAGCTGGAACGCACACAAAACTCTATGCCATGAATGAGGGTGGAACACTCAAAGAAATTACACCAACTGGATTCACAGCTGGCATTGCAGACTCATTGTCAAAGACCGGCTACGGCTACAGCACCTATGGCACTCTGGCCTATGGCACGGCACGACCAGACACTGGCTTGATCACCCCAGCCACAACATGGTCCATGGACACATGGGGCGAGTATTTGATTGCTTGCTCCAATGCCGATGGCAAGCTCTATGAGTGGCAATTGGGGTTCACAACGCCTACATTGGCGGCAGCAATCACCAATGCACCAACGAGCAACAAGGCTGTTTTAGTCACCTCCGAGCGCATTATGTTTGCCCTTGGCGCTGGTGGAAACCCAAGAAAAGTGCAGTGGTGCGACCAAGAGAACAATACAGTTTGGACACCGGCAGCCGATAACCAAGCAGGCGACTATGAACTTGCAACGCCTGGCACACTTCTGGCTGGCAAGCGGGTCAAGGGTGTAAACCTACTGTTTACAGATGTGGATGTCCACACGGCCCAGTATGTTGGCGCGCCATTTGTTTATGGCTTTGAAAAGGCTGGCTCTGGCTGTGGTCTCATTTCAGCCCAGTCTGTGGCGGCCATTGATACTGCTGCCATTTGGATGAGCAAGTCTGGCTTTTGGATATATGACGGCTATGTCAAGCCACTGCCAAGCGATGTGTCGGACTATGTCTTTGGCAATATCAACTTCAATCAGGCATCCAAGGTCTATGCGGTCCATAACAGTAAGTTTGGCGAAATCTGGTGGTATTACCCCAGCAGTGGCAGCAATGAGAATGACAGCTATTGCACTTTCAACTACAGAGAAAACCACTGGAACATAGGCACATTGGCCAGAACTGCTGGCACTGATGCTGGCGTGTTCACCAATCCCTTGGCGGTTTCGACTGACGGCTACATTTACGAGCATGAGGTCGGGTTTGCTTATGACAGCGCCAGCCTTTACGCTGAAAGTGGCCCAGTCCAGCTTGGCAATGGCGACAACATCATGTCGATCAGGCAAGTGGTCCCAGATGAGCAGACACTGGGTGAGGCGGTGGTTTCATTCAAAACCCGCAATTACCCGACTGGCACACAATCCACATTTGGACCATACACGGCAGCCAACCCGACTGATGTCAGGTTTGCAGCGCGTCAGGTCAATGTGAAGGTGACTGGTGCGGTATTGGCCGACTGGCGAATTGGGGTGATGAGGCTTGATGCAGTCCCAAGTGGTAAGCGATGAGTGACAAAGAACATTTGGACAGGCTGCGCCACCATGTGGAGGCTGCTTTAGAATACTCTGGAGGCACACATAATTTTGACGATGTCACTGAGATGGTCGAAAAACAGCAATTACAGCTGTGGCCGGCCAAGGACTCGGTGGTATTGACAGAGATCATTGTCTACCCACGACTGAAGTGTTTGCATTACTTCTTGGCTGGTGGCGACCTAGATGAACTCTCACGGATGAGACCATTGATCGAATCCTGGGGCAAGTCTGTTGGCTGCACCAGGGTGACTTTGGCAGGCCGAAGAGGCTGGACAAAGACATTTTTAAAAGACGAAGGTTACAGCCCACAATGGTCTGTAATGGCAAAGGAACTTTAGGGGATACATATGGCAATTTCAGCAGCACTGAATTACGCGCTCAATAATGGGATGACCCAAGAGCAATTTGATAAAAGAATTTTTGATGCGGTACTTGCTGCCCAGCAGCCTGGCTCTACTACAACCAATGCGATGCTGCGATCTGAGATGGACCGGCTTGGTATATCTACAGAAGATGTGGCGCGTGCCACTGGCGTGACAACTCAGAGTGTCCAAGATATATACAACACTGCACTGCCAAAAACAAATGCCGAATTGATTGCTGATGCTGCGGCTGATGCGGAGCTTGCAGCCCGTACAGCCAGAGACACGACAGCGTCAGCAGCTACTATTGCTGCGGCCAGACAGGCGGCAACGACATCACAGGGTCTTTTGAGTACAGCTGATCAAACGGCTGCCACTGCTGCTGCGGCCACACTTGCTACCCAGCAAAAGGCTGCGGCTGATGCATTGGCTGCAACAAATGCTAAAGCGGTTGCTGATGCCAAGGCTGCTGCCGATGCCAAAGCCATTGTGGATGCAAGAGCTGCTGCCGATGCCAAGGCCATTGCAGATGCCAAAGCAGCTGCTGCACTGAAAACAACTAGCACCACTCAAACAGGCTTAAATGCCAAACTTGAGGCTGCCTATAAAGCTGGCGACATTGCCTTGCTCAATAGCCTATTGACACAAAATCAGGTGACATCAGCGCAAGCAAAGAATATGTTTAACCTGACAGATGCAGACCTTGCATGGATTCAGAACAATGCTGGTGGTAAGTTTTACACGCCACCAACGGCCACGCCTGGTGCGAATATGGGCATTGGTGGCTCATTTGCTAATTACCAGTCAATCCCCATTGGCGCTCAATACAACCCTGCTGTGACAGCTGGTGGTGCATCCCCATACTCACAGATCATGGGCCAAATGAGACCATTCACAAACCCTTATCAAAATGTCGCAACTAACACCCCAATGGGTGGATATGACCCAGGGCTGTATGACCGAATTGAGGCTGCCAATGTTGCAAAAACAATTGCAACCCAAGAAGCAGACAGACTAGCAGCAACACAAACAGGGATGGAGCAAAGCAGCACTGGTGGATTGGCCGGTGGCGGCATGGTCCATGGCGGTCTCATGTTTGGCATGAATCCTCCTGGTCCAGATGATGGCGCTGTCAATCTTGATCTTGGCGAATATGTGGTCAAGAAGTCAGCAGTCAATAAGTATGGCCGTGGACTTCTGGACATGATCAATGAAGGCAAAGTGCCTGCCAAGAAAATGAAATCTTTACTCGGATAAGGTGGCAATATGTCAAAAGGTGGAACAACTACATCAACAAGCTCCATTGATCCACAGATCAAAGAAGCATTCTTGGCTAACTTTCAGCAGGCCCAAGGGGTCGCTGGTGCTTTGCCGGTCCAACAGTTTGCAGGGTACAACCCCATGTACCAGGCAGGCGAGGAGGCTTTGGTTAACACGGCCCTCGCTGGCCCAGGCATCACTGGCACTGACTTAGCAGCCCAAATGGCGGCTTATGGCGGTGTCTATCAGCCTGCACAAATTACAGCGCAGCAGACCAATCTTGGTCTTGGACAAGGTCCAGGCACTATTGGCTCTTACATGAATCCCTATACAGAGATGGTGCGCAAGAATGCATTAGGTGATTTGGAATCTGCACGCCAAGCGGCTATTCAGCAAACTGGTGAGCGTGCAAATGCTGCCCGTGCATTTGGTGGATCACGCCAAGGTGTGGCAGAGGCTTTGACTAACCAAGGGTTTGCCAAGCAGGCCGCCACACTTGGGACATCTTTGAATGAGCAAGCATTCAACCAGGCAATGGCCGCGCAGCAGGCTGACATTGCGCGCAGATCAGCAGCCGACATTGCCAATCAGCAAGCCGGTTTGCAAGGTGCTCAATTGCGTTTGGGCGGTGCAAGCCAGCTAGGCAATTTGGCTGCACAACAACAAGCATTGCGTCTTGGTGGCGCTCAAGCGGTTATGGCCGCTGGCGGTGCGCGTCAGGCTCTGGACCAGCAACAAATGGATGCCATTCGCAACATTGGCCTCCAGCGTCTGGGTGTGGTTCAGTCTTCACTTGGTGCGCAGCCTGCTAATCTTGGTATGGTGGCAACAACCCCATATAGCCAAAATGTTGGCGCTGGCGCTCTTGGTGGCGCTTTGGCTGGCGCTCAATTGGGCAGTGTTGTCCCAGGTATTGGTACAGCAATTGGTGCAATTGGTGGCGGTATTCTTGGCCTATTGCGTTAATTAGAAGGATCAAAAAATGGCTAATGAAACTGGATTTGATTTAAGTGGTTTGTTTAGTGGCGGTTTTGGCGGCACTCCATCAGGGCTTGATGCATTGCTGACAGAAGACCAGCGCAAACTCTTAGGCCGTAATGCTACGTTATCAGCAGCTGCTGCATTGCTCCAAGCCAGTGGTCGAAGCACAACGCCAATTAGCCTTGGCCAAGCACTTGGATCAGCTTTGCAGGCAGGCCAGCAAGGTTATCAACAAGCCCGTGCAAGCTCTTTTCAAGATTTATTGCTTGGCCAAAAACTTCAAGAAGCCAAATCAGCCCAAGATTTGCAAAAGCAAGTCGCTGGCATATTGACTGCCCCTGCACCAACTGCATTGAGTCCAGAGATGCAGGCTCTGGCTGTGCCAGGAATGCAAGCAGGCCCAACTGTAGCCCGTGCTGAATTGGCTGCAAATATTCCACAGCCAAGCGCCAATGAAATTAAAGCTGGTCAATATCAAAGAATTGCAGATATTTATACAGCAGCTGGCAAAAGTGAAGATGCAAAACGCTATCAAGATATAGCCGAGAAACTCAATCCAAGGGCTGAGATAACGGGTCAGCCATTTGAAGTGACTGATGCTAAAGGCAATCCCATTTTGGTCCAGCAATACAAAGATGGTACTGTGAAGACCATGCAAGGATTTGGTCCAAAGCGCGATGTTGTTTTGCAAAATCTTGGCGGCCAGACTGTGGCCATCGACAAGTCAAAATTAAAAGGCAATGAGCAATTTGCCCAGACAATGACTCCAGGAGAAGTGGCCTCCAATATTATTGCCCAAGGAAATCTTGCAGTAAATCGTGCCAATTTGGGTGTGGCCCAAGGCGGCTTGGCATTGCGTCAGCAAGAATTTAATCGTGGTGGGTATCAACTTAAAGAAGGCCCAGAAGGTTTGTCTTATGTGCCAACTGCACCAGGCGGTCCAGCCATCCCAGTTATGACAGCAGCCGGAACGCCATTTGAAGGCGCTGGTGCTAAACCTACTGAAGATCAAAGCAAGTCAGCAGGATTTGCTTATCGCATGAAGCAGTCAAGCGCAATTTTCAATCAGCCTGCATTGAATAGGTCTGGTGAGCCTATTATTGATCCTAAGACTGGCAATCCAGTAACACTTGAACAGGCTTTTGGTCAGCCAGGTAAGTATCAGTCAATCATGCGATCAATTCCAAGCGCTGGATTAACCACTGGCTTGGCCAATCTTTCAGAATCTACTGGAAGTCAGCAATATCGCCAAGCCCAACAAAACTGGGTGACAGCCAATTTGCGACCTGAGTCTGGCGCTGTTATTGGTGCAGACGAAATGGAAAAGGAAATAATGAAATATTTCCCACAAACTAGCGACAGTCAAAAAACCATTGAGCAAAAAGCCCGTGCTAGACGCGACACTGAACTGGCCATGACTGTTCGAGCTGGTCCAGCGTATAAGCAATTGGAAAAAGCAGTGGCTGCACAAAATGCGGCATTAGCAGCGCCTGCACCTATGGCACAACCTGGTGCAGCAGTGCCAACTGTAAGACAGCCAACCGGCAATGCTAGACTTGTTAGAGACCCAGTCACTGGCATCTTTAATTATGTAATGGAGTAAGAAAATGGCTGACAAAATTGTTCAAATTCCAAACATTGGGCCAGTGTCTTTCCCAGAAAGCATGACTGATGAGCAGATCATCAAAGCCATTCAATCATTGCAAGCACCAGCTGCTGCACCAGTAGCAAAGCCAACTGGCAAAGCACCAGAGTCTTTTGAATCCAAGATTTTGAACTCACCAGTAGGCGGTGTTATTCGTGGTTTACGCGACATTCCAGATGCTGGCGCTCAATTGCTGACCCGTGGCCTAGAAGCCATTGCACCAGCAGGCTCAAGTCTTGAGCAGTTTGCCCAAGCAGAGCGCAGACGAGTCGAAGATATCAATCGTCAGGCTGAACTGGATTACCAGAGAAACTGGCGACAAGGCCAAATGCAACAAGGTGAAATTGATGTGGGCCGAGTTGGTGGCAACATTGCAGGCACATTGATCCCATCCACTGCTGCGGTGCGTGTGCTTGGCGCGACTACTGCCCCAGTGCGAGCTGGAGCGATTACTGGTGCAGTCGGTGGACTATTGCAACCCGTGGTCACGCCCCCATCAAGAGACACAACATTATCTGATCTGGTCACTGGCCAAAAGCCCCAAGGCATGACAACACCAGAATTCTTTGCCCAGAAAGTCGAACAAATGGGTGCTGGCACTTTATTTGGCGCTGGCGCTGGATATGGTGCAGACAAATTATCTAAGTTACTTTTTGGTACTAAACCAGCAGCCATGCCAATGCCTGGTCAACCAGGAGTTGGCGGTGCGCAAGTCAATGTGACCACAACTCCAACAGCCACAGTCACTGGTGGTGGCATGACTCCAGGTCTTGTCGGCCCAGATGTATCAGCCGGATTAACTGCGGCTCAGCAAGCTATTCTTGGCCGTGGCAAGGAAATGGGATTTCGTACAACGCCTGGTCAAGAAACTGGCTCAAGGTCTTTGCAGCAGATGGAAGCTCGAATGGAATCAAGCCCATTCACTTCTGGACCATTTAACACAATCAAAACAGAGAATCAAAAAATTCTCAATCGAGCAACGGCCCAAGCCATTGGTGTTGATTCAACAGAATTAAGCAATCCAGTCTTGGCCCAAGCACAACGTCAGATCAGCAATGTTTACCAACAAGTGGCAAGTCCACAAGTTAAAAAAGTGGATGGAAATACCATTCAGACTGGCATTGAAATTGTCGATAAGGCTTTTGAAGGTCTGACAACTCAGCCATTTAAAAATAATATCTTTGTTCAGCAAGTGCAAAACATAGCAGCCAAGGGCGAAGCCAGTGGCAATGAATTGCAGACTTTGTCGTCAAAGATCGGTAAGCGTGCCAAAAACGAAATGACCACAGCAATGGGTGATCGTGAGCTTGGTAGTGCTTTATTCCAGCTCAAAGAGATGGTCGATGATGCCTTGGCCCAAGGTCTGTCAAAAGAGCAGCAGGCTGCATTCCAGCAGGCCCGTGCCAACTATCGCAACTTGATGACCATCAGGTCAAATCAAGGTGTGGTTAATCCATCAACTGGCAATGTGTCAGGCTTGAATCTGGCCAGCGCATTAACCCGCAAAGACCCACAAGGCTTTGTGTTTGGATCAAATCAGACACCGATGTATGAGGCGGCCAGATTTGCCCAAGCATTCAAGCCAATTGTTGGCGACTCTGGCACTGCCACAAGGTCCATGGAAGTCAGTCCATTGAGCATGATGCTGGCCGCACCAACAAACATTGCAGCCCGTGCCTATACGGCCCAGCCAACTGCTAACCTTGCATCAAGAATGCAGACTGGTGTTGCACCAGGCACTGATTTGGCCACTCAAGAACTCTTGAAAAAGATGTTCCCGACCACTGGTGCAGCCGGTTTAATTAGCCTTTTAGGCCAATAACTAAGACCCAAAAAACGCGGCCACAAGTGGGTCGCGTTTGACAACGCGTCTCTTCTGCCTGCGTCTGGCAGCGTCAAAGTCTTTATCGTCTGCACTCTTTTTGTCTCGGTATTTCCGAATGCGATCAGCGCCTGGCACGGGACCAGGTGCAATGGCATCTTCTTCATCACCCCATGACCACAGAGGCCGCCACTGGCCATTGTTGCTGACTCTGGTATATCCACTGATATATACCAATTCATTGCAGTGAAGGTCAAACAACTCTCTGGCTGCGCTGCGTCTACAACAAAAGCAAATCTTGGCCAGATCAAGGTCTGACAGATTGCCTTTCTTTTGTAGCGCTGCCTCAATGGCAGGGCCTACACGGGGTTTCAAGCCTCTGGTCATGTGTTGGTCTCCATTCGGGCTTTCAAGCGCTCCAGCATTGTTTTGACAACGAATGCGCGGGTTTTAACTTCATTAGGGATTGCATGGCCAAAGACTTCTGGGTGGAGTAAGTCTTTGACCAAGTCGAGGCAGGCATCGATGGCTGGTGGTAGTTCATTGTTCATTTAAAAGTCTCCAAGCGGTGGCTGCGCAGAGTGGGACTTGCCCGTTTCCAATGGCTTTAAGTCTGTCCACCCTAGCGGCCACCCCATCAGCCACTCGACCCACTCTGGGTTCAGTGGCCCACCAGCCTGTGCCGCTAGGGGGATTTCGTTCCTCTTGTACTCCGAGGGATTTCCACCGTCTTTGTGCATTCTCGACACTGGTGTTGGCCAAAGTCTGGGATTGTTCACTTGGTCGACCAGTCTGATTTGTACGGGTTGACCATTCGCCCGATGATTCTTGCCTTGCTTGAGTATTCCAGATGTCCCCCCCCCCCGTGTCGGGCGTGCGCCACAATCCAGATGCGGTCGCGCTGGTGCGGTGCGCCAATGTCGGCAGCTCCCATAACATTCCATTTCGAGTCATACCCGAGACTGGAAAGGTCTCCAAGGACTCGCCCGATTCCTCGATGAATGAGCATTGGGCTGTTTTCCACAAATACAAATCTGGGTCGAATTTCGCTAACCACCCGCGCCATGTGATACCACATTGAGGAGTTTTCTCCATCAAGCCCTGCTCCTCTGCCAGCGATGGAAATGTCGGTGCATGGAAAGCCGCCAGATATGACATCAACAATGCCTCGCCATGGGTGGCCGTCAAAGGTTTGTACGTCATCCCAAATCGGGAAAGGCGCGAGAATGCCGTCATTTTGTCTGGCGCACAGTACGCTTGCTGGGTATGGCTCCCATTCGACTGCGCAGACTGTTCGCCATCCAAGGAGCTTGCCTCCGAGTATTCCTCCACCAGCGCCTGCGAAAAGAGCCAGCTCATTCATTGCCACCCTTATATTTCTCAAGCGCAGTCACTTCAATGTGGTCCACCATGGATTGCAGAATCATGTGGGCAATGTCCACATCAGTGCCAGCAATGTATGCGTTATTGAGGGTCATGCACTCTTCAAAGTCAGGCTCATAAGGTGAGCCATGGGAATCAACTGATCCCTTTTCTTCTGGGCTGTATTCCAGAAAGCATATAAGGTCCACATCTTCAACCGAGCAGTCGAACTGGAACAAGCCTCTGGGGCAGCTGGGTGTTGGGCCGTAGTTCATGTCAACCCCTCCAAGCCAGCATCACGCCAATGCCACCAAAAATAATGATGGCCAAGGTCCATTCAATCAGGGTGGTAATGATTTTCTGTTTCATGTCGTTTCCAGTGTTTAGTAATAGGAGTAACGGAGTCTGACAGAATTTAATTATCTTGCAAGAAGTAATTCTGTCCATGTTGTTTTTTTACATATACCGCAATTAGAATGCGGCCATGGAATCAATTCACACTATCAGGGCAAGGGCCAAGGCTCACAAAATAACCATGTCTGCCGTGTGCGATGAGGCTGGCATCCAGCAGTCCCAAGTCAGCCGGTGGCTGTCTGGAACTGTGGAGCCATTGTGGACATCAGTCAATCAATTGCACTTGGCGCTTGAGAAGCTGATCGACAAATCACCAGTCGTTATCGACTGACTCGGCAGCAGCTGGCGCGCTCTTACCGGCCACCACGCCAAAGTCACTGGCAGCCGATGGCTTTGCACCACCCAGCGAGTCACCCTTAGACAAAAGCATGATGTTGTTCAAACCATACGACACGCCTTTGTTGCCTGCCTGGTCATAAGCATAAGCATTCAAAGACACGCGGCCATAGTCGCCAGAGACAATATCTTGTGATCCAAGAATGTCATGGCCATGGGCATCCACTGCACCAGGCTTGTTGGTGCTTTTGGTATTGAAAAAGTAATGCCCTGCATACTCTGGCCCCAGTGGTGATCCATCTGATTTGACTTCTGTATCGCCATCACGCAAGGGATTGCGCACAGTCTTTGGGATTTTGTCCCCAAATTTGGCGGTCAATGCGGCCTTGGCTGCCGCTTTCAATTGGTTCACAGTGTCAAGGTCTGTCTTGGGGACAAGCACTTGAGTAGAGAACTCTTCTTTGCCGTTCATCTCATTCTTGCGAGCAGTCAATGCTGAGAAATATGAGAAACGAACTTTGCCGGTTACGACTCTGGTCATGGTTTTTTCCTTTTAAGGTTTACACGTTTTAACGATTAAATCGTTTTCTGCGATTGCAGAAATTGCACTTTAGCACAAATGCAGATATGATCGCAACAACTTAAAACGAGGAAACGATCATGCAGTTATTCCCCCATCAGCAAGAGGCCAAGCTCTTCTTACTGTCCAGGCGCAGGGCCATACTGGCCGACCAGCCCCGTGTTGGTAAGACTCTCCCCACAGCAGCTGCTGCACTTGAAAACCTCCCAGCCCTGATCGTTTGCCCAGCTATCGCTAAGACAGTTTGGGAGTCTGCATTTGCTAGGCTGGCCCCCAACGTCTCAGTCCATGTGGTTAATGGGAAACATGAGGCTTCAGAGGTAAATTCAGCCGATGTCACCATCATCAACTACGATGTGTTGCAGTATGGTGTTACGCAAGTGGACAGATATAAGACCCTAGTTTTGGATGAGTGCCACAGAATCAAGAATCCAAAGGCCCAAAGAACGAAGGCTGCAATGCTGGCCATGAAGAAAGTAGGCCATGTCTATGCATTATCTGGCACACCAATTCCAAATAGGCCGATTGAGCTGTGGCCCATCTTGCACGGCCTTGGTATCTATAGAGGCGGCTGGTACGACTTTGCGGCCAGATATGCCCGACTTTTTTCTGCACCATGGGGCATGGATGCCTCTGGGGCCAGTAACTTGCCAGAACTTAAGGCGCTCATGCTGCCCCATGTGCTGAGACGCAAAAAAGAAAACATTTTCAAAGACTACAAAGACCCACAGGTCTCACTGATCACCTTTGATCTGCCAAATGACAAGCGGGAGCAATCGTTTGATGCCGATGCCTTGATGGCCAACCCCAATGCCTTGATGGCCTTTGAAGGCTTGGCAGAGATCATGCGGGAAGCCGGTATGCGCAAGGTCAAGGCGGCCAGTGAATTCATTGATGACTTGCTCCAGGCTAATGAGCCGGTGGTGGTCTTTGCGCACCATAAGGATGTGGTGGCCGAGCTGGAGAAACTCTTATTTGTTCACAAACCCGTAGTTATTACGGGTGAAACGTCACGGGCCAAGCGCGACAAAGCCATTGCAGACTTTCAGTCCGGCCAGACCAAATGCATCATCGGGAATATTGCCGCCATGTCTGAAGGTGTGGACCTATCCGCTGCCGACACGATTGTCTTTGTTGAATGCACTTGGTCCACATCAGCACTGGAGCAGGCATCCAGCCGAGTGGAGAACATCAACAAGTCAGGCATTCCACCCGTCATCTACATTCTGACCATCAAAGCAAGCCTAGACCACAATGTGCTGGCCAAGGTCCTAAAGAAGCTCAATGTTGTCAATCAAATTATTTAACCAGGAGAAACCATGCAACACGAAACCAGAAAACACGCTCGCCTCTCAGCATCACGCACAGACAGATTCATGCAATGCCCAGGCAGTTATCGCCTCGAATCCCTCATGCCATGGGAGCCAGCAGGCGAGGCGGCTGCCATTGGCACTGCCATCCATGAGCTGTCTGAGATCATTCTGTCTGGCAAAGAAGTGCCAGCTGGCACTGACCCAGATCACCTGTCTATGGCCCAAAGCTATGCCGACTTTGTCAACAACTTGGTCGAGAATCCCCGAAAAAAGCTGATCGAGGTCAATCTCGATGAGGGCTTGAAGTCTCTGCACCCAGCGCTTGGTGGCACAGCCGATGCAGTCCTAGTTGATGGCAATCATCTTCATGTCATTGATCTGAAGACGGGCCGAGTGGCCGTGGATGCCACAGACAACAAGCAGCTGCTGACCTATGCCCTTGGTGCGATGCGTCAATTCAAAGCCCCAAACACCATCGAATGCACCATGCACATATTCCAGCCGCGTGTTGGCCACAGCAAGTGGACAGTGTCTGGCAACTACTTAGAGCTGCATGGCAGGCGATTACTGTCGGCAGCCGAGCTGGCGCTTTCAGGCGATGCACCCACAAGACCAAGCCCCGATGCCTGCCGGTACTGCAAGGCCAAGACCATTTGCCCCAGTATGCGTGAGAAGGTCCAAGAGGTCGCTAGAAGCGATTTCAAGCCTGACATGACTGTTACCCCTGAGATGCTAGACAACGCAGTCCTGATGGCCGCATGGGCCGATGCAGTGCAGGCTGCTGCCAAAGAGCAATTGACCAATGGCGCGGCCATTTCCGGCTGGACCATGCGCGCAGGCCGTAAAACAAAATTTTGGAAAGACGAGGCGCTGGTCATGGAAGCATTCAAAGACAACTTGAAGGTCTGGGAGCTGAAGTCGCCCAGTGCAGTCTTAAAACTTGGTGTCGAGGTCAGCGAAGACCTAGTCGGTGAGAAGGTGGCTGCATCTTCTCTAGTCAAAGAAAAGGCGAAGGAATAGAATTCACATCCCTGCCAAAAGAAAAGCCTGATAGCGCGTAAACGCTACCAGGCTAAAGGTCAACTCTCATGGCAACTAACAAATGAAACCCCCAACAAAAGGAATTTCAGTGCCAATCATAACTGAAACACCCCAAAACGACACGTTCACTCAGTCCCAGTCTGTCGCCTGCAAAATAGGCGCTGTGGCCCCCGATGCCGTCTTCTGTACCTTTGCACTGCAAGGCTCAAAGAAAATCCCCTACAAACGATCTGGCCAAGGCGTGGCACGGGATACAGACCCAAGCGATCTCTACAACGCTGAAGATGTCTGGACCATGGAAGAGGCCCCACATGGCCAATACCTTGGCTTAGTCCAGCAGCGCCCCATCATCAGTGCATCAGGGAACTATTTGGTTTGCCTCGATGTGGATATGAAGCACGCATCAGGACCGACCAATGTGGCCATCCAGCGAATGGCCAAGTATGTCAAGCAAAAGCAGATGCTGACCGAGGTCTCTGTCTCAGGCCGTGGCCGCCATGTCTTCTTATGGGTCCAACCACCCAAAGAATCTGACCAGGTGCTGCCCAAGTACAAATTGGGCGGTGGTCAGGAACTTGAGGTATTTGGCCTGCCAAACAGTGCAGGCAAGTCAGTCCTACTTAGTGGCAATGCGGTGGTCGGTGAATTTCAAGAGGCAGTCAATTTGCATGAATTGTTAATGGACTGGGGCATCATCGAGCAGCACCAGCTGCAAGAGCCAAAGCCTGCACCACCGAGTCAATCATTTGACTTCACGGCTATGTTGTCCAAAGGCGCGCCAGACGAAATGGCCAAGGCTGCGCAGGCTTTGCAGCACATTAGCCCAGACTGTGACTATGACCAGTGGATTGAAATCGGTCAGGCGCTGCACTCAGAATTTGGAGAGCAAGGCTGTAGCTTATGGGATACATGGTCCCAAGGCGGGACTAAATACGAAGGTGTTAAGAATATTGAACAACATTGGAAGAGCTTTCACCAGGGCAAAGGTGTTGGCATTGGCACACTCTTTAAGCACGCCAAGGACTGTGGCTGGGAAGCTCCAACCAAGCAGGCCGAGCGCAAATCAGCGGTGGAAGACTTTGCTGCGGTGATTGGCCAAGCTGAAGCGCAAACTGAAGCGCAAACTGAAGCGCAAAAAGAGACTAAAGGCTGGCCAGAAAGAACATTGACCATTGGCCAAATCAAGCCTATCCGCTACATGGTCAAAGGCTTCTGGGCGCATAGTTTCATGGTGCTGGCCGGTCAGCCTGGCATTGGCAAGACCACCGCGGTCATCAGCCTTTGCATGGTCATGGCCGGTCTCAAGGCCAAGGACTGTGAACTTACAGCCACCAAGAAACGCAAAACAATCATAGTGACTGAAGACAGTGACCAGGTCGAAAGAACTCTCACTGGATACGCCAGACATTATGGGATTAGTGCTTCTGATTTGTCCCAGTGGTTTGTCATCATCGATGCCAAGCGGTCTAATGTCAAAGATTTACTTATGCTTGCACATAATGTTATTCACCACACAATAGATAATGTCCGGCCATTATTGGTATTAGATACTGCAAACGCGACAATGGATATTGATAATGAGAATGACAACTCAGAAGTGGGTGCATATATTGCAGCCCTAAAGCAGACCATTTACATCCAACTTGACACGCCAGTCTGCATCATTACCCATACCAACAAGACCATCAGCAAGTCAGACTCAGATGCCACAGCCCGTGGAGCTTCTGCATTCACAGGCGATGCAACCCTGACCGGCATTCTGTTTGAAGACGAGACCAAGACCCGCTACATGCGCCTGGTCAAGACCCGATATCAACCCAACTTCAGAGAAATCAAATTCCAAAGTGATGTCTTTGCCGACACTGTGCTGGATGAAGACGGGGATATCCAAGAGCAAATGGTGCTGCTTGTCGTTCCAGCCATGTCATCGGAAGATGACCGAAGGCAGGCAGCCAACGAACGTCAGAACGATAAGAAACAGCAGCAAGTCCAAGATGCGTGTGACGCTGCCTGCAACTTTGTCCAGTCCATCATCAATGCCAAAGGCGCGGTCATTATGCGCAGAGGCTCCGGCAGGCCATCAGTGCCAAAGGAGATGGCACAGATGCACCAGCTGGAGTGGGCTGACATTTATCAGGCCGTGCCAATGGCAGACCAAAGCTATGCAAGAAAGGCCGTTAGCGCGGCCATCTTTCAGCGCTTTGCATTGGACCAGTCATCGAGTGGATGGGTTCAAATAAAGTAAACCGGTAAACCGGTAGTAAACCGGTAGTAAACCGGTATACCGGTTTAGATAAAGGCGGGTCTGTTGGTATAAGTGGGGGTCGTAGACCCACTTATCCACAGGCCAATCTGGTCAGTTTTGGGATAGTGAAAAGTAAACAGGTAAACCGGTAGATTTCCTTTGGTCATACCGGTTTACTTTTGACCCTTTTTGGAGTTTTTGCATGGGACAAGAAGTTAGACAGTTATCCACAGGTTATCCACAATCTGATAAATGGGTCGAAGATGAGCGCGTTTTCTGCCATCAGTGCAGTAAAGCGGTAGAAGTGGACATGAAGCAATCCATGCCAGCTGAGCAGATGGAAAGGCACAGGAAGGTCAACTCAAAGCCATTGCAGTGGATGTTTGACCAGGCAAAGATTAGGAATGGATGGGCAACTATCACATGGTCCGAACACCAGTGCAGCCAAACGGGCCTCGCCACATTCCCAACCGATGTCAAACACCGATGTCATTTGTTTCAAGCCAAGCCATCGGCAGTAGAATCCGAGGCATGGTGGTTGACATAAAGCGCAAGCGCAAAAGCATTGAACACATTGACCAGGTCAAGGTGGTGCAACACATTCGTGCGTTTTATCCAGACTGCATCATTGCTGCAATACCGAATGGGGGCAATAGAAGCCCTCAAGAGCGCGTTAGGCTGCATTCTGAGGGGGTACTTGCTGGAATGCCTGATCTTTGCGTCTTGGAGCCTAAAAATGGCTTTCACGGGTTATTTGTGGAGATGAAGACCAAGGCCGGTGTGGTTTCAGAGAAACAAAGCTCTGTGGCTTTGCAGTTAAACGCAAAAGGATATCTGTGCCTGGTCTCAAGATCAGCGCCAGATGCAATCAAAATCATTGAGGATTACTTGAATGGCAAAAGCGCAAACGCTAAGTGAGCTGGCAGACAACATTGTTGCCAGGCAGATGAATCAGAAAGAGCTTGCCAACATCGAGCGCAAAGAGATGTCTGGAATCAATAAGAAAATTCACGCCTTTGGCGGTGAGGCTATGCTCTTTGACCATATCTCATCAGGTAAGACCATCGATTCAGTGATTAAGTCTTTGGACATAAGCATCGGTGGTTTCT
>Ga0209401_1000514_pt1 | contig 26232 bp, 26 predicted proteins | sample M_140807_MF_Meta_FD_187318 | JGI IMG/M metagenome (GOLD analysis project Ga0209401, IMG submission 187318) | Freshwater microbial communities from Lake Montjoie, Canada to study carbon cycling - M_140807_MF_MetaG (SPAdes) (version 2) | ecosystem: Environmental > Aquatic > Freshwater > Lake... | reverse complement strand
TTCGGATGTATGAATCATCTTTAATGAGCATCTCTTTCATTCCTTTGATAGTCGGTAAAGCCTCCACCTTTTCGGCAAACTGCTCATGAGAGTATTTCTTATCTGGATGAAGCTTGTGGCTTGATAGGGTAATTACCACACCAAGAACCCAAGCAATTGTGACGATATTGAGAATCATCAAAGAATAGAGGATTCCTTTTGTTTTCATCACTTTTGAGAAGGTTCAGAAGGGTTCACTTGGTGGGTAAGTCCACCGCCTTGTTCGCATGGCGGCTTCTGTGTAGCCGTAATCATCAGCCAACTCATCCAGTATCGTGATTTCTGGGATAATAAACTCATTGCTGTACCCCTCGATTAGCCTTTTCAGGGCTAGTGCGTACTCCTCTTTCTCGGCTATCACTGCATCCACACTCACAGTCTTCTTTTTGTTCTCCTCGTCAATGGTTCTCGAAAGGGTATTCAAAATTGAAATCTGGTCGTCAATATTTGCAATCCCCTCGTACTTGGATAGGCGCTTTACCTCGGCATCAGCTTTAGTCCCAAAGTCCTGCCATTCCAGAGATGACTTTTCAAACTGATCCTTAATCTTTTTGAGTTCCAGGTACTTCAGGTACCCATACACAAGGGCAATGATCAGGAGTACGGAGGTAAATATTCCGATAAATGCTATCATTTTAGAAAATAATTAAGCCAAACCTGATAGGACATTTATAGGGGTACCCTAAATCTTGATTAAATCTTAAAATACGGGTTTATATCCAATTATCAGCCATTGCTTCACACAACCCACTCATCCCATCTGGTGCAGCTGCTCCTAACTGGGATTCGTGGGTGTGTTCAGCTTTGGCACAAATCAACGGAGAAATATCAATACAGTCACCATGCCATTATTGTGACAATATGTCCCATAAGATATATTTCAAAAATGGGGGGTATATTACAAAGCCTTTCAAGTTGTATATAAATAACAATCAATGATATATAAATAAGGCAAAAATCGGTTTTTTCTTTACTTTATTGCATATTAAGATTATAATTTCTGGATGGTTCAATCATTAAATAATTCAAATTTGTATAGCTATATTATTGAATATAAGCACTTTATACTGATTATAGTTATCCTATTGCCCATCAATAGTATATATTTAAATTTGATAAAATCAATTTTGGGATTTTATGGTGGATATTGATAAGCCTGATTCGGTTTCCTCTTTGGCAAGGAAGCTTGGGGTTAGCCCTAAAAAGGTTCGTAATTTAGCTAAAGATCCTACTTTTCCACTTATTGATGGGATGATTTGGTATTCGGACTTTGTGGATTGGCGGAAGATACGCCTACATCACGGTATTTCATCAAGTCCTGCATCGAATGCCGTTGATAAATCTTGTGAACCAATTCGTCTGAATGATTTACCAGCCTCATCGCCAGTGCAGTTGGTACGTCTTCGCGCATCATACTCGTAATCTTGGTGACCCTAAGACAATGAAAGCAAAGGTGCTTGAGTCCCAGTTGGCGGTGCAGGAAATCTCTTCCAAATTCTTTGCTAGCCATTTTGGGCAGCTTACATGTGATCTCTTTATTCTTGAGGCTTTCCAAAAGCGGTTTGAGTGCAGTCGGCATCGGAATTGTGAATCCCTTACTTGCTCCACCTTTGGGAGCAGGGAAGGTGATTGTCTCACGATGAAAATCAATGCACTTAAGTGGAATCTGCGTTTCCCGGAGTCGGCATCCTGTGGCGAGACTGATCTCAAAGGCGATCTTCATCCATTCTGCTTGTTGAGGTAAGGCAGCTCGGACTTTGGCGATCTCATCTTCGGTAAAGGCTGGTTTGATTTTAACTTGGGCTTTGGCCAATCGGAGGTTCTGCAGAGGATTGGTGACAGCCTTTCTGCGATCCACAGCCATTCGCATGACTCGGCTGAATAACCGAATCTCGTAGATGGCAGTGTTTCTGGATGCGGTCTTTCCAGACCTGCGTTTCTTGGTCGTTCTCCATTCCAGATAATCCAAAGCTGTCTGTGGCGTGACATCAGCAGGGGAATAAACATTTTTTTCCAGCAAGAAGGAAAGAATCCTGTCCCAGCGATCTAGGGTTCTTTGCTTGGTGGCCTCGGTAGTGAAAAGGGGTTTGAGAGCTTTTTCGACCCAGACCCATCCATCTGTTTGGACTTTCCCACCTCGCATTAATTCGGCGATGGTGGCGTTGCTTTCCTCAATCGCAGCTGCCTTTCTGCCATCTTCGGTATCGTGCCTGAGGCCAGTGCTTCTGAATCGTATTACGCCCTCTTTATCTCGGTATTTGAGATGAAAAAAAGGGCTTCTGGGTCGTTTATGTAGAGATGCCATATACTTATTATAGTGCTACCAGTGCTACTTTTCTAAAGTTTCTTTTGGATCTGTCTAGTGTATTTCAGAGGAGAAATGAGCAAAACATGCGAATTTCTTCTCTGTAATAATAACGAGGGTTCGATTCCCTCCAGCCGCATGTTAATAGTCAACAACTTACACAAAAATATTTGTTAGTGCTACCTGGAAGGCCCTTTTTGAATTCTCCGAGTGAGGGAATCGAACCCGCTGTTTGCGCGGAAAGCTTCGCGATGATTTTTTACGAATTGGTGCGCTTTTTTATTAGGTCAGCCCTTTCGCCTTTTCGGTTTTGTTCTGGTCGTCTGCCTGAAACAAAACGTGCGCCGCTTTTCTAAAAAAACCTCAAACTGCTTTGACTGAATTTCTTTTTCGCAAAGCCCTTTTTGGAAAAATATTTTCGGCTGAATTAAGGTCTATTTTAGGTGCATTTATTAGGCTTTCTCGGTCAGGTTCTCGGTAAACACTTGGTCGGCGGTGCGGTAAAGTCTCGGTCCAACCCTCGGCATGAATCCGCTTTTGGGTTACGAAATGCTTGGAATTCTGCCTACAAAAACTTCCTTTCACCCATTATGAGAATGGATGTGCAGCCGATATTCGCGGACTAAGCCTATTATTTGGACAAAAAGCTGTTATGTATCCATCAAAAGGCTTAAAGTGCAATGATGCCTTGGGTCGCAGTTCACCTAATTAATGGGAAAATGCAACCCCTCGAGAGATTCCCATTTGTTCTAGGTAGTAGTCCTGATGTTGATTTCCAATGCCTTGGTGAAGGAGTTCCAGAGCAAGCCATTTGGATTCAACCCAAGGGCAAAGGAATTCAGGTTGATTTTCATGCCGGCCAGGGATCGTCAACCAATTGTCTGCTGAACGGCCAAGCTATGGTCTCAGGCGCAATCCTGCCCCCCAGCACGGAAAATCTGCTGCAATTAGGGTATAACCCGATTCTTTTAATTCACGTGAAGGATGTAGAGACGTGGATGCATCAAAATTCGCCGCCTCAGTTTAGTCTGCGGTCGCCAAGCGGAGCACAATACGGGCCATGTAGTTCCCAAGAACTTAATGCTCAACTTGAAGCAATCGGCTCTGATTGGTCTAATTCAATCATTCACCTTGAGGGGTCTCAGGTTGCGATACCAATGGAAATCTGGAAAACGGGCGCAGAGTTATTTCAGGTTCATCCAACGTGGTCTGCCCAAGATCATGCGCACGCATCTACAGATGAATATACATGCCCTTTTTGTTGGGAAAGCTTTGATGCTCCGCAGGTCAAGGCTATTGCCGTTCATGAGGATCTTCGAGGGGACCGTTTGCTTGGACCTGATGCCATGCTGCGATTCTCCCCAACTCGCTTTGGTCCTGCGGGGCAACCTGAAGACGCCTCGGGTGAACCCTGTTCTGATCGTGCTTGCCCCCACTGTCATCAAAAGCTTCTTCCGAACTTTCTGGAAATTCCATCAAAAATCATTTCCCTGGTCGGAAGTGCACGTTCAGGAAAGTCTTATCTTTTAGCCATATTAGCACTTTTTCTACCCGATTTCCTTGCGGGAAAACTCAACATCCGTTGGGAAGATCATGATCCTGAGGGCAATATCCTATTGAATGATCTGAAGAACCGCTTACTTGCGGCTAGTGACCCTGAAGTGGCAGCTATCGCAAAAACGGCTGTGGGGGGTGTTACTTACATGAACGTCCAGCGAGGCGGGCGATCCGTTTCCATGCCTAGACCCTTTAGCTACCAAATCAGCCGCGATTCACGGAATAGTTTGGTTAGTATTTTCTACGATAATGCTGGGGAGCATTTCACGCCACAAGTGGCTGCAGATCAGAACCCGGGGGCACTGCATGTCAGCAAGGCCTCTGCAATTATGTTTCTCTATGACCCGCTAGGAAATCCCATGATCAAGCAGCGACTCCGGGGGCTTGGAGTTGAAGATCCTCAAATTAATTCTGATTTTTCCGACTATCAATCGGTCATTTTGGCGGAGATGAAAACTCGGATTGCTAAGATGAGAAACCTTGGACCTGATGCACAGCTTGATGTGCCGCTGGCCTTTTTGGTTGGCAAACACGATGCGTGGGGAGACATATTTGACGATCCTAAAGCGCAACCCCGTCCCGTGGTTAGAGATGGAAAGCTTGACCTTGAAGCCATTGATGAGAATTCCTGGCAGGCGCGGGCTTTTTTAAACCATTTCAGCCCTTCGGTTGTCCAAAATGCCGAAGCTCTTGCACCCAATATAAAATTCTTCCCGATCAGTGCCTTCGGCCACACCCCCATACCTACCGCTAAGGGTTTTGCTCCCGATCCGCGACGCATCAAACCAAGATTGGTCGAAGCGCCCATTCTCTGGATCCTGCATCAGATCCGACCGGATTTGGTGCCAATCTTATAAAAACGTGCCACAGCAGCTAATCTTCAGCAGCGCTCCTCGAGGATACCATCCAGGGGCATCAGGCTACTGCACCGTGGCGCGATCCGAAAATATGCGTCCAGGTTTAATTCAACTCCTTGAACAATCTAGTGTATATGCCCACCGAACATCAGCTCCTCATCCTAACATTTATAGCTATCGAACGGTGGTTTTAACCGGGACTACCTTTAAAATTCTTAGTGTGATTCGGGAGGCGGGGCTGGATTTTACGGGGCGAACTAATTTCCTTGCCCACCACCTCGTTTTCGAGCCAGGAGAATCGCTAGGCAAAAACTCCCCCGCAGAGATTTTACTTTTTTGGGATGGTTGGAAAAGCTCATGGGAGGGAGAGCCGGAAAGTCTGCCTCCAGTTTCTATGCCATTGGTACAGACTTTGGAGCCACCCGCTAAGAACTGGGATGATCTTATGGGGGATGCCGCACTAGCGGCCAGTCCCTATGCTTTTTCCGCAGGGTGTTGGTGGATTAGTGGTCGTTTGGAAGAGACCAAGATCTTAATCCTTATGGGTGAAAGCCTCCGATTAAGTGCCACAATCGATGAGCTTTGGTCACGCAGTTTTACCACATATCTAGGGCAGATCTTGGATCCTCAGCAGTACAGTTGGAAAGGATGGAATGGTCAGGACCCACGGATCGCTCCGGCCATGAATCAAAAAGCCGAACTGTATTTAGACACCCCCCAAAGCCTACCTGAGGGGCCGGCTAAGCAAAAAAACATAGCAAAAAACGGGTTAATACCGATTGGCGGGAGTGTTGAGGCCGCAGTGCAAACAAACATGTATAATAGAGCCAGTTTCAAGGATACTCCAAAAACCACTAACCAGGAGGCAGTTAAGGGATATTCAGTTCAACTGGCTGAAGGGCAGTACAAGACCAGCTCTCGTGAGTTTCGCCAAAATAAACAGACACAAGCGAAAGGATACGAAAGCAAAAGGAATTTGGGAGTTATCCTTGTATTGGTTCTTTCAATCTTAAGCATTATTGGTGGAGGAACATATTTTTTCAGCAATCCAGCAAAAGAGGAACAAGAAAATAAAGAAGAAAGCTTCTTTAAGGATGTTCTTGCGAGTCTTAAATTAAATCAGGAATTGCCAAACCCTCCCGATTCAATCAGCAAAGAAAAAAGTGGGCTGATAAAAATATTAAAAGAAACAGTGAGCGAGGAAAATAGTGCAAAGCTTAAAATCGTGAGCCAAAGGATTAAAGATCAGGAGAAGAGCTTCAAACTTGACGAACCATTTGATAATATTAATAAGGAATACAACAAAAAACTCCAAGAGAAAAAAGAACATGAAAAGGTATTGAGCCAAAATCGTAAAAAAGAAGAAAAAACAGATTTAGAGCTTCGAAAAATCGATGATTCAATCGATAAGGAAAAAACATCTGAAAAACTGGTTGAGGGGCCGCGTAATGAAAGCAATATAACAACCGTCATATCCACAAACAGTTTGAGTCAACTTACAACTCGCCAACTGCTACTAAAAGAACTTGTACAAGCAGTTACTGGAAACACGAATGAGCTTTCTATTCCAGATGATATTCCTACCTACACAATAATAAAGGCGGAGGATCGTTCAACAAGGTTTAATAAGATTGAGATTATTGATGCTTTCGGTTCAAAAACGCGATTAAGGAGGGAACTAAAAGATTATAGCATCGATCCAAAAGATGATGAGCAGGTTTTTATTAACTTTCCACCAAACAATTCAGTTTGGTTCGGTCTAAACAAAGATGATAAAACAAATAGTCTAATCTTCATTATACCGAAATCTATCCCACCAATTAATATCGATGCTGAAAACAAGAAAAAACTTGGTCAAATAATTGAGCAGGCCTGTGTAATAGTTGGTGATTCAACAAATCTCCAAATCAACGGAACGGCATTCGACTTAACAGAAGTGAGGAAAGAAAACTCTGAAATAATACTAAAGAAATATAAGGATAAAGCTCGTACTAAGAATATTGAAAAACAAAGCGAGGCTACGAACAGCATCTTAAGCATCTGCAAGGAAAGTTCAAATCGTATTAATCAGGCCGAAGTATTTAAACGAAGCGCACAAAGCAAGGCCACTAACTTTAGTGACATAAATAGCTTTGCTAAGGGTTGGTTAAAAGATGGGAATGATCTAATACCGAGAAACAATCTTAAATGGAGAACAGGAACAAACGTTTTCGAAATTAGCAGCCTCAAAGACATTGGCACTGCTGAGCGCCTTCAAAAGGCATTCCCTGAGCGGTTTAATGATACAACCAAATCCTCTTTTTCTGTTTATCGAGCAAGTGCCCAAGAGCTAATAAACCAAGAAAGGGCAAAATACTTCCTCCTTCCAATCAACGAAGACCTTGACCAGATCTCAAGTAACGACTTTTCACAAAAATACGAAATTATTAAAGAAGATCTTAAAAACGCCGAGGCAATAAAAGAATACAAAAGAAAAATAGATGACACTGAGATGCAGCTTAAGGAAGACGAGCAAAGGCAGGACTTTGAAATTAAAATATGGTCAAGCCGATCTGCTGATTCTCACATCCTTCAGTTTAACGTAAAAGGCGAATAGAATATGAGTCTAGTAAAGCTTGAAAGACTAATACATGAGGCATTGCGAATTCTTGATGGTGATCAGGATGGTGCTCTTGATGTTGCCAGGGAAATCGCAGCAGCATCAAGAACGTGTAATCATCGCCTGCAGCAGATTTCATTCTTAGACTCGAAAGGGGACTCTGTTCAGGCATTACAGCTTGCAGAAGATCCCCCAGCGATTCAGGACATCTTGCGTTTGCTTGGTTTTAATAAGGCCAATGAGTGGAAGAAATTATGTCTTCAGAAAGGTTGGCCTGTTCTTGAGGAACCTGATGACAATATGGTTCTGCTTCTGAATAGTGCTTATCTTAAAGCAGAGAAAAGTAAGCCAGGACATCAAGGATTGCTAGAAGCTTATCGAGGAAGAATGCTCAAAGGGGATCGACTGGCCGCACTTTCGCTGCTCAAAGCACACCTGCGTCGGAGCCCGTCCGATGAGTGGGCCAAAAATGAACTTAAGAATGTCACAGAGGCTGAGGCACGTTCTCTTTACCAAAAGCTGCAAAAGAGCATAGGTGTTATGGACGAAACTGCCGTAACTGAGCAGATGGATGTAATTGATCGTAGCGGGCTAGAAAAGCCAAGTCAGGAGATTTACCAGCGTGGCAATTTGATCCGCCAGGTATACCGAAAAAGACAAGTTGAGAGCGAAGTTTCATCTTGCTTGCCCAGCATTCGCAGCTGGAAAAGTGGGGATTTATGGCAAGAAGCAGTTCAATATCTCGACGACTTGTGCCAGAGAGCGCGCGAATACGGCTCTAGGTTGCCATCGGAAGGAGAATTGGCTGAAGCTATTCGTTGGGCGGACACACGTCGGTTGCAAGAAAGAAAGAAAGTCCAAATTGCTGAATTGGAGAGGCAGGTTCGAATTGGACTTACAAGACTTGAAGAAGAACGAGGTAGGCAGCAGAAAAAAAAGCGTTCCGAACTGATTGAGAGTTTGGCTGATTTAGACCGTTGGCAACGAATGGCTGTTGAACTATCTCATCGATGGGAAATAGGACTGGAGCAACGTCTTTCACGAGAAGGTATTATGCTTCGGGAAGATGAAGGCAACTTGGCGCGGAAGACAAAGTTAGCTATTGGGACCTTCACAATCACGATTGCCGGTATTCTGATTATTGCGGGATGGCTAGTATTTAAGAAACAATCAGAGGAAGGTATTAAGGTTACAATTGGCACACTTATGCGGGAGCGGGAAGTCAAAGCAGCCGAAGGTTTTCTTCAGCAAAGGCAGGAGGATTTTAAAGACACTCTTATTGCAGAAAAAGAACGGTTAACGTCCTTCATTGAGCGTGAAAAAACATTCCGGAACCAAGTTCGAGATAAGCTTCAGAAGTTTGGCCAAATTCTAAAAGAACCCGAGCGTTTATGGTTGGACGAATATTCCATGGTGCAACAGCTCCACAAGGATGTTTCGGCTCTTCCTCGTGATTTTCAAAGTGAATTGCAAAACGAATTAGATCATCTTGAAAATGAATGGCAGAAAATGGCTGCAGAAGAAAAGAGAAAGCGATCCGATGAAGAGAAGCGCATTCTTGAAGAAATGGAAAGCCAGTTGGAGAAAGTCGAGGAGATCCAAAGTTCAGCAAGATCCATCGTTGATATTCTGCAAAGAAAGCTTGCAAAGCTAGTAAATCAGCGTGACGAGGTAATAAATCCTATTCGTTCCGGGGAAGAAGTAGCCACCTCGATTAAAAGAATACAAAAAAAACTCGAAATAAAAGTAAGCCTTATTAAGAAAGTTGAAGATTGCCGGTCGAAACTAAATACTGCGTCACGAAATGGCGATGTTGAGGTCTTTCAGAAAGCCTTAAACGAGGTTTCAGAATCTGTTGAAATTCCAAATGAAATCGCAGAAAAGGCTCGAAACGCTGCGCAATTAGAAATGAATCCAGTGATTCTTTCGTCAAGACTCTGGATGCCTTACGCTTCAACAGAAAAACAATCAAAACAAAGTCAAATCAATGCAAGTTATTTGCCATCCGGGCTTGCGCTGCCGAAAGAAAAAGAGGCTGCTGAAAAATTGCAAGGCGAGTTATTAGATGAAATCTATATGTATCAAATACCTGATCCTAACCGAAAGATTTATGTCCGAGGTAAAATCCAAAACGTCAAACGTGAGGATCAGGGTTCATTATTTGCGTTTAATATATTTCTCTACGACCCAGATGCCTCCGATATAGTTCCTCGTTTTGTCAAAACGCCAAAGATTAAAATCGGTTTGCGCTTGGATGCTCCACGCCCTGTTCCAGAGCCGCTGGGTGATCTACTGGTAAAGTCGAAGATTTCTGACTTCATGAAGAGTATTGCAGAGAATGAAGACTATCCTAAAGCGTCGGATCCCGTTATGCAGATCTTCGTAGACCAGCTTTTTAGTTCGGACACTGTGGACCCTTTGGGGCGTGGCTATGTCGTATGTCGCTTGAAGGAAATGTGCGAAGGGGGCTTAAGGCCTGAACAGTTTGGAATGACATTTTCACCCACTCTTCAGAGAAAGTTTGTCGAGCTAGGAAAGCTACCGCCCGTCGAGGAAGGTGAATGGCTTTTAGCCTCAAAGAGAAAAGATCCCGATAAGGTGGCGACTTACAAAAAATTCTTCGAACCTAACCCCAAACACCCTGGTTACGCGAAGGAAGCAATATTCTTAGCCTCTCTAGCTAAGCAGTGCGGTGTCAAGTTTGTTGGATGTGTAGACGAAGAGGGTTTGTTTCCCGATCTTGGGGGCGGTTTCTTTATGGTTCCGAGTGAGAAGGGTATAGTAATCTTTCAAAAAGAAAGACACGGACTGATCCCGTTCTGCCCGATTTACAAACTTGAAACTGAGCCGATGATAGCCGTGCAAAAAGCGGCTGCCCGTTCTGGAATCGACTTTCCGTTGGCAGAGTCGATTCTTCAGGAATATGTGCCCGGCGTTTTAGAGGGAGCAAAACCATGACTGCTAAAACCTTTTTATATATTCGGGGTAAAAAAGAGGGGCCCTATAGTCATCAGGAAATTCAAGAGAAACTCGAGCGAGGAGAAATCGGCCTTTATGATACTGCAGAAGACTCGGGGAAAAATATTCTAGTCAAGCAACTACTGCAGTCCTCCACAATTAAGCATCCAGTGCCAGCAACTTTTCCTACACGTGAAGCTCAGGTCAAAGAGGTTCCCCCCATTGAGCCTGTTGCTCCATCAGTGGCTCCGCAAACTAAGCCATTCGCTTTAGCATCTGCAAACAGACATCAAACGGCAAGAGACTTTGTCGAGGCGGAGCTTGCCTCCCCCGGTAGCCGTCTTGCCGCTCAGATACTTGATGGACTCCTTTATGTGATCGTATTGCTACCAGCATTTATCGGTGTAGTATCTCTTTTGGGAGAAGGCAAAGACGATAAAAGTAAGGAGCTTTATGCCAGCCTTGTAGTCGGAGGAGTGCTTCTTTGGCTAGTTCTGATCCTAATTCAGGGTGTTTTTCTATGCAGCAAGGGGCAGACACTTGGGAAAAAGATGATGGGTATTCGTATTGTTAATTCGGATGATTTAGGCAACCCGGGTTTCGGTAGGGTCTTTTTACTGCGATACTGTGCCAATACTCTTCTGACTATGATACCTTGGATTGGTTGGATTTATTGGTTCATTGACCTTCTTTTTATTTTCAGAGGAGACCGAAGGTGTGTGCACGATCTTATGGCCATGACTAGAGTTATCCGAAACTAGATAACTATGCCTTTCCTGCCCTTTGACACTAAATATGAATGCCCATAAGGTAATTATATGAATCAAGTAAACCTGTGGTCAAAAATGGATTTAGAAAAGAAGTTAGGATTTCGCGCTGGGAGGTTTACGTCTGTAAATCCAGTGCTTTCAATTCTTGTTGCTACATTCTTAACGGGAGCTTTTTATGGTCTTTTATTTATACTCAGTACGCAGGTTAAGAGTGATTTGGCAGAGACACTGACCCTACCATTTTTGCGTGCCGGAAATCTTCCAACAGTAGTTCCAGTAGTTTTTATTTTCTTTTTATCATTGGTGATGCTCTTCATTAAAGGGCGAAAAGTTGTTTTGCAGGAAAAGGCTTTTGAGTGGGCAGTAGTCCCAGCGCAACCTGATTTTGTCCTGGTAGAAGCAAGTGCTCAGGCTGTCTTGGATCGAATTCATGCGGTAATTGATCAACCCAAGCAGTTTATCCTTCTTAATCGTATTGAGCGGGCTCTTTCCAATCTTAGACATTTAGGGCAGGTAAGTGAAGTGTCCTCCGTCCTGCGCGGGCAGGCTGAAGATGATGAGAACGCAGTGGCATCTAGTTTTACCCTCCTTCAGGGGCTGGTTTGGGCAATGCCAGTCTTAGGTTTTATCGGTACTGTCCAGGGGCTGAGTTCTGCAGTTGGCGGCTTTGGGAAAGTTCTTCAAACAGCTGGTGATTTGACCTCAATCAAGGGGGCTCTCACGAACGTTAGCTCCGGCCTAGCCACGGCCTTTGAAACCACTTTAGTGGCCTTGGTTGCATCCTTGATTGTTCAGCTTTGTATCACCTTGAGACAAAGACAGGAGCTTGGTCTTTTGGACGAATGCAGTGAATATTGCCAAGGGAATGTCATATCAAAACTGCGTATGGATGATCCTCGGCGGGGATAATTTGGGGTTCTTTAGCTCGTGAGTAATCGTCTTCGGTCCTCATTGGTTCCGAAAATCAGTTTTTTTGCATTTCAGGATATTATAACCTCAACATCGGGGATACTGATTATTGTAGTTCTGCTGCTAGGAACATTTCTAGGCTCTGTCGCTCCAGAAAGTCCTAGTTTAAATCGAATGCTTGAGCCAAAACTGCTTGAAGAAAAAAAGAATCTCATTGCCGAGGTCGCTAAACTTCGGGAACTCCAGGGAAGCCTAATTGATCGGGCAACAAACTTGCCCGTAAACTCCGATCGTATCCATCAAACGCGAGAGCGACTTGAGTCCGAAAAAAAGAAACTGGAGGCCGAAGTTCTTGGTAAGAAGGTAGCTAGCCAAAACAAAATTGAGGAACTCAGTGGAGCCATAGAGTCTTCGGGGCTCGCACCCCTTGTCAGTGAGGTCGAGGCTTTGGCGAAAAGCAACGAATCGGCCAAAAAGGCGGTGGCTAAGCTCGATGCAGAGCATGAGCAGTTGCGAAAAGCAGTCGAAAAAAACGAAGTAAAGCTAGCCAAATTCGAGGCAGAAAAGGGCAAAGTGTGGTTACAGCCACGTACTCAAGAAACTACTAAAGCCCCTTTGATTTTGAGTTTAGGATCCGAAAAAGCTCAACTATATGAATTCGACAAACCTGATCATTCCCAAACATGGCCTTTGGGTAGCAAAGAGACTGTTGCGGGGGTTACAGGTAAACTTAAGCAGTATTCTCCGCGTGCTCATTATCTGGTTATCTTTATGCATCCTGAGGGCGTTTCTGAGGCAAATGAGATTAAGTCCATTGCCAAAGACAAACTCGGATTTGATGTTGGGTGGGACACGTTGGAGCCTGGGAAAGTGCTTCAGACTGGCCCCCCTCCGGTGTTTCAATTGGACGAACCCGAACCTCTCCCAAGCTTGCCACCTTCTCAATCATGAGGTCGCGCCGATGGAACCGAGATGGGGGAGGGGATAGTCTTGACCTTCTACTCGACACTATGTGCAACTTGTTTGGAGGTATTGTATTTGTGGCATTATTGGTTGCGTTGTTAGCGGGTGATGGCGCCAGTAAAAAGGTCAATGAAGCCCTCCACCCAACCGAGGACCTATTGCATCGTGAAATTGCAAATCTACAAGCGGATCGTGAAGTCCTGAGTAAAAGCATTGAAAGCGAACAAAAAAAAATCGACTCAGCTAGGGACTCGGGGTCATCCGCCGATCAGCAGGCAATCTTTGCTCTCAAAAGCGAACTAAATGCCTTAAGGGAAGCTCTGAAAATGGCAATTGAGAATACGCCTGAGGGACAAGACCTTGGCGAATTCCTAAAAAATAACAAGGAACGTAAGGTCGCACTCGAAAAGGAATCTGTTTCATTGGAAAATAAGTCCAAAAGTCTCAAGGAGGAAAAGGAGCGATTGGTAAAGAGGCTTGCTGATTTGGAAGAGCGCGGAAAGAAAATTGCGGGCGAGAAAACACAAAATTTCCGTTTTCCAAGAGAAAAACCAAGTGCCAAGAAGCCCATATGGATTATTGTCCATTATGACTCTTTCTACCCCGCGCAAGATTTAGGAGGATACGGCGTCTGGCGTAAAGACCTGGTAGAGGTCAGTGAGGTACCTGGGAAAACAGTGATTAAAGCCATCCGAGGGCATGGTCTAAAAAGCGGGCAGGAATTTACCGATTGGCTTGGTAAGATCAATGCGTCTGAGATGTTTCCTGTTTTCATCGTGTATCCTGACTCTTTTGCTAAGTACATGTTGATTCGCGATATCGCTTTGCAACGCAATATTGAATATGGTGCAACCTACGAAAATGAGGGGGACCCTCTAGTCCTAGTTTCTGAAGGCGGTGCACGACCTGGGGTACAGTGAGCACAATCTTCTTTTATTTCTGCGCGTTGTCTGTTTGGCCAGTTTTGCATGGATATGCTCAAACTAATATCGCGAAAAACAATCAGCCCTCCGTGGTCTGCATCAAGACAGTTACGGATGAGATAACGGGCTTCGGATCAGGTTTCTTTGTAGCTGATGATATGATTGCAACCAACTGGCATGTGGCCGACAACGCTAACGAAATGGAGGTTCAAACCGCTGATGGACAAAAATGTGCTGGAAAACTATGGGTGGCATCACCCCAGCATGATCTTGCTTTAATTAAGATTGATGAACCGTTTGGCAAAGGCAGGTTGGTAAGAATACGGTTTGCCCCGGCTCAAGAATTAGAGACTATCTATGTTTGCGGCCACCCAGAGGCGCTGGCTTTTTCATGGTCAAGCGGTACGGTTGCCAACTCAAGGCGAACCCTACCTCCTGAAATCCAAGATGCTCCTAAGTGTACCTTAATACAGCTGAATGCGGCCATTTCCCATGGATCCAGTGGTGGCCCCATGTTTGATGCTGAAGGCAATCTCCTGGGGGTTATTACGGGGCAATGGGAAGAAGGTCAGAATCTAAACTTTGCGATTCCTGCAGAATATCTTTTCGAGCTTTTAAAGAAGGGTCAAAATATTGATTTGAGTAGGAAAAACATATGGGAATCGAACGAATGGAAGACTTGGAGAAGATCTATGACAGCTGATGTAAGTTGGCAGGAAAAAGCAAAAGCTGCGGCGACGGTATTTAATGTGCATGGACCATTGGCTATGATCTATGTCGATTTAGGGACCGCAGCTTATAAAGAGGGAGAGATGGAGATTGCCCGAAAGTCATTTGATCGAGCGACTCATTATGAGCCGGAAAATCCAAGAGCTTGGGTGGGTATGGGGTTGGTTGAGCTTAAAGAGAAAAATAATCAGAAAGCTGTTCAGGACTTTCTAAAAACAATCCTGCTAGGAAAGAATGATGAAGAAGTCATTTTGACTGCCTGCAAAGGGATTGAACGCGCTGGAGATAGAGACCTAGCGTTGACCCAACTTAAAAAAGCAATTCAAGCGAATCCATCATGGAGTAAGGCCAGTCAAGCCGTTCGAAAGCTTGAGCAATAAAATCGGAACCTCTTCCATATCCGATGTTTATATGGCTATTGCAGAAAAAGATAATTGTCCGATCATCGAATCCTGAGCGCTATCATATACATCCATCAAAACTGAGGCAGAACTGAAGGTTGCATGGTTTGGGATGAAAAACCTGGGAGAGCCTAACCCCGGATGCTCAATGAACTATTTTAAGTGCAAATCCATTCAAGTAAAAAGGGTTAAGAAAGATGGAGTTTATAGCCATTTTAGATTGAAACGTGAAACAATCGCTTTATTTTTAATCAATGACATTCGGTAGGCTTTGTGTCGGTATCGGTGTAATTCAATTTCTTATCTTGGGGTCGTTAAGTGCTTTATGGGGAAATGAAGAGGATGGTGAGGGGCCGTTAAAAGTCGGGTGCGAATATAAACTAAAGCAGGGCGATTCTCGCGGCTCTGTTTCTGGAAGTACCGGATACATTGGAAGTATGACAATCTCTGGAGAGGAAATGCAGATCAAGGTAGTGGAGAGTCTTGGTAACGGGATGTATGTTGTGTATCTCCCTAAAAAAGGACGAATGGGAGATGCAGGAAAGGTAGCCGGTAAGCAAAAATATAACTACGACAACACGAAGACCCAAATTATAAATGTAAACCAATGGCCAATAATAATTCCATGGAATGAAGGTAAAAGAAATGAGGTCACAATTAAAGCGTCAGATGCTGTTTCACCTGGAATAGGTGAATCGTATAAAAATAAAATATATGTAAGTGTTGGTGAGGCTGCTTCTGAGCAGGAGGCTATTGAAAGAGCGATGGGAAACATAGAAATGTATGCTACTAACAAAAATATGAAATATGATATAGTAAAAACCTTTTCGGAAAAGGGTTCCTACAAATGGATGGCAAAAATAACATATATGCTCACAAAACAGGAAGCTAATCAAAACAAAATCAATGAATGAACATTCTGTCCATTCTTCCTTCGTTCTGCTCGCGCGATGATATCATTAACAAGTCTTGATCAGACGATGCTTAAGTATTGCTTAAAATATGGCCCACCCAAAAAAACTTAACCTTATAATCCTTGTTGAGTAATTAATAATCTTGAATGTAAAATGAAAAAAATCCTATCATATATTCGCACTGCAGTACGCCTTAGTCCAATTCTTGTATGTGTTGTATTCTCTGGGTGTTCTCAAAAAGAAAGAAGCATCGAAGGAAGTACATTCGTGGTTTTAAAAAACCAAGACGTAAAAAAACTAGCTGGAATGCAGGTAAATGTATTAGAAAAGCAAAGCTTCATCGACAAGAAAAAACAGCAAACACCTCTTTTTGTTGAAATAAAGAAAAAGACAGAGACGTTAAAAGAAAAAGCAGCGCAGGAATTGGATTGGTACAAAACAAAATCCTTTGATGCAGATGAACGGCGGAAACTGCTCTTTTCAAACTACATAAAAATTCCTTATAACGGCGAAGGTAGGAAGGAAGCCGAATCCTCGTACTATGAGGCGAATGGACACTGTGAAGAACTTTTAAAGGGCAAAAAAGAAAAAGAAGATGAGTTAAATAAAATAGAAAGATTCTATGCAGAGGAAATGCACGATGAATTTCGTAAAATGCTATTTAGTGCCATACAAATATCCAATTATTCAGCCAAGACAGACGCAGATGGAGCTTACCAGATCCTTATTCCCTACAAGGGTGAATGGATTCTAGTCGCAAAGGCAGAAAGACTGATAATGGATAAAACAGAAAAATATTATTGGATTGTCGATGTACCTCAAAGAACTGCAAAAAAAGACAAAGTATTCGGTTTCATCTTTCTTCCATGGTCGAAACCTCCGATTGATAAAATCGTTTTAAGTAATGAAAATATGTTCTCAGATAATATTGACCTTTCCGAAAGCGACGCGAAATGAATTTTTCATGGAAAGGAAAACAGGATAGTCATCTGGACTTCAGTTAGTTGCCGAAGATTGATGATTAGCGAGTTACAACGTAAGTGGCCAATAGCTTTTGGATCTGTATGATATCAGTTCCTTTTTTAAATTCTTTCTTCAATGGTGTTGGATTACTGGATATATATATTTTCAACTCTGCATCCATATCGAAAAGTCCCGCTGTTTCTACGGAGAACTGGCTTATCGATTTATATGGGATGCTGTGATATTCGACCTTTGACCCGGTAAGTCCTTGTTTGTCGGCTAAGATCAGTCTGCACTGCGTAAAAACAAATAAATCACGCATTACTTTAAAAGCTCCAACGATTTCCTCCCCCTCGACCAGAAGCGGTGAAAATTCACTCTGGATGTCTTCAGGGCTTATTTTAGACGCAGTGCCAAAAATGGCGTTTACCAAACTCATGCAGTATTATTGCCCATAAAATCTTAGTAATAAATCCTAAAATACGAAGCTACTTTCCTTTTTTTCATTAAACATCATCACCCACACCTTCCAAACTTCTGCAAAACTAATGGCAATGTTTTGGGTCATGTGCCCACTTACCCTTTTATCCTTCTTATTGTTGCACTAATAAGATATCACGCGAGCTAATCTCTCGTACAGAAAAGTAAGCCAAGTATTTTGAAAAACTCTAGCATTCCCTAATAGTGACTGCGGGAGCGTTTTGCCCCGTAACATGCTAACAAGGTGACCAATTAGTTCTACGTTAAGGCATCGAGTTCTTGCCTTTTGTTGCACAAGCTGTTGACCAAAATCCTGTCTTTGTTAATATACCAAAATGAACAATCCTTTCTTTATTGCTGTGCTAGTGTCAGTAATATCGTTTCAGGCGACGCACGCTCGGTTGGGTGAGACCGAATCACAACTAATCTCTAGGTACGGTCCAATTGTTTCGACAAAAGAAGTAAATGGTTTGCCGCTTCTTACATTTGAGGCTAATGGGTTTATTTTTCAGTTTTCCATGATCGACGGCGTTGCCGAATCCATTTCAGTCAATAAAAAGGACGAGCTTTTTACTTCACAGGAGGTGCAAGAACTTCTGGATAGAAACAAATCCGGAAAAGGCGAGTGGCTTCAAAAAGAAGTAGATGAAAAAAACTTTTCTATTTCATTTTATGGTCCGAATGGAGAAATAGCTAAATACGATGCTAAAAACAAATTGATTATGATTATTACTAAAAAACTCCTTCAGCAGGCATCAGTCAATCTTAATAGGCAAAAAGAAAAGGAGAGAGAGTTGGAGGAAAGCGCTGCTAAGAAAGCTCTGCAGGGTTTTTAAGACATATCTACGTCGCGAGGCCATTATACGACCCGATAAGAGCGGCAAGGCATCGGAGCGACCAAGTGGCTTTGCCAAGGGCTAAAGACGATACCAACGTCTTAAGAGGCTAATAAACGTTTAAACCACCGTAGATATCCCGTAGGGTTACTGAAGAATCACCTATACCATGGTCATCAATTGCAAAAAAATCTTTTAAAATAAGGGATTTTGATCTTTTGCAAAAAAATACAGTTCAATGAATATTTAAGAACCCGATAGATGGGGCAAAATAGCCCCTTACATGGCTTTATGCGTGCACAGGGTCTCTCCAATCTAGGAGGTTTTCTTAGGTATATACCGAGAAAAAACGGAATACACCGTGTCACAACTAAGAAAATACCGGGAATTTAGTAAACCTGGGGTTTTAGGAAGTTTCGCAGGAATCTTTAGGATTTTGTTTGTAAAAACTCGGTTAATGGATTGTCAAAGCCATGGTCAACGCCACAAGTTAAGCCGAAAGGGGACAGGTGGAATGAGGCAGGTTGTGGTAAGGTTAGCAGATGATTCAGTCGAAGTTTACGGGGTCCCGAGAAGAACAGGCTCGTGGTTTGGCTAAGGCGATGGTGGGGATGTATTGCGAGAAAATGGAAGAGGCGAGGGAATCGGTCTACATAGGAGGCAGGAAGGCGGGGTTAGAGGCGTTGGAAAAATTTCGGGTCCAGGCGTATGCCGGAACGAGAAACAAGCTGAAGGGGAATGTTTCCCGCCTGTCGTTTTATATTAGGCACGGGGTATTGGGGATTCGGGAGGTGGCAGAGAGTGTGCGGGAGCAATTTGGGAAGAGTTACGATGCGATAAAGTTCTGGCAGGAGCTGGGGTGGAGGCAATTTTGGCGGCACCTGTACGGGTTGTGGGGAGACGGGATTTATGAGGATCGCGAGGCGCCTAAGGTTCCCCTGGGGAATGGAACGGATGAGGAGTTGCCGGCCGAGATTGCCGAGGGGCGAACGGGGTTGGTTTGCATGGATGAGACGGTGCGGGAGTTGGTGGAAACGGGTTATATCCATAATCACGCGCGGATGTGGTTTGCCTCCTTTGTGGTGCATTTCCGCAAGTTGGGTTGGAAGGCGGGGGAGAAGTTCTTTTACCGGCATCTGCTGGATGGAGATCCGGCGAGCAATGCGTTGTCGTGGCAGTGGGTGGCCTCGACCTTCAGTCACCGGGCCTATCTGTTCAACCGGGAGAACATTCAAGAGAACGGGGGAAAGGAGTGGTGTGCGAGGTGTACGGCGAAGTGTCCGTTTGATGCGACCTATCCGTAGCTGGAGCGGAGGCTTTTCTCGAAATGAAGATAGGGGTGTGGCTGCACGGGGATTCGTTGTCGAAACGGGATCCGGCGTTGCGAAATTATCCGGAGGCAGGGAGTGTGTTTGTGTTTGACCGGCCGTTCTTGGAAAAGGCAGGGCTGAGTTTTAAGCGGATCTTCTTTCTGTATGAGTGCGCGGTCGAGGCTTCGGATGAGATGCGTGTGGGCGAGACGGTGGAAGAGATTTTGGAGTGGGTGAGGCAGGAGGGGGTGGAGACGGTGGCGGTGACGGAGTCGCCTTCGCCGAGATGGCGGGAAGCGGTGGAGAGGTTGAGGCAGAAAGTGGAGGTGGAGGTCGTGCCGGCGGAGGGGATGGTGACCGTGCCAGAGGGATATCCGGTGAAGAGGTTCACGCCGTTTTGGAAGGATTTGGGGAGGGAGTGGGTGTAGTAGGTGAAGGGGTTAAGGGATTAAGGGGTTAAGGAAGGTTGGAATGTTTGATTTTGCTGGCTGAGATCGTAGAGTCAAAAGAGTGGATTTTCTTGTTAGCCGTTTGCGCGAGTTGCCTGGATATATTCCTGGATTGGGCGACTTGATTAAAAATCTGCCCTTTCTGATCCTGTTTCTCTGGGTCGGCTTTCTTTTCTTTATCCTCGTCTACTTTCGGGGCGGGATCAAAGATCTGGAGGAAAAGATGGGGAAGGGGTCGATCACACACCTCCAAATATTCTTGTGGGCGGCAGCGGCTATTTCCTTTGTCTCAATGGTGAGTTTGGCGTTTTACCTGATTTTGCGCCCTCAGTAAGTAGCACCAGCTGATGGCGAAGCATTTCTTGGATGGCTTTGTGGGGGCGTTGTGTGCGGACGCTTTGGCTATGCCCGTCCACTGGTATTACGATCGTGCGGCTCTGATGCGGGATTACGGAAAAGTGGAGCGGTATCTGGCGCCCAAAAATCCGCATACCGACAGCATTCTTTGGCGCTCTACATACACTCCGCTGAACGAGAAGGGTAACATTCTCCACGATCAGGCTCAGTATTGGGGACAGCGTGGAGTTCATTATCATCAGTTTCTAAAAGCGGGGGAGAATACTCTGAATCTGCAGTTGGCACGGGAACTGTACGGTTGGATTCGGTCCCATGGTGGGTATTCGTCCGAGGGCTGGTTGCAGCATTATGCAGATTTCATGCTGACGCCGGGTCGGCATCGGGACACGTATGTGGAGGAGTGTCACCGTGGATTCTTTACAAGGTATGCGCAGGGGAAGCCGCTGGCAAAGTGTGGCATCCGGGATGAGCATATTGGGGGGTTGGCGCATGTGCCTGCGCTGATGGCGGCGTGTAGTGATCTTCCGTTGGGGAGGTTGCGGGCGGTGGTGAAGGAGCATGTGGGGAGTACGCATGCGCATCCGAATGTTCTGCGTGCGGCGGATACGTTGGTGCGAGTGTGTTGGGCGATCCGGGAGGGGGCGAGTGTGCGGGAGGCGATCACGAAGGAGGCGGGGGATTGGATTTCGGGGAAGAAGGCGGAGGGATGGATGAAGCAGCCGGATGAGCACGTGGTGGGGGAGAGATTTAGTACGGCGTGTTATATCGCGGAAGCGATGCCTGCTTCCCTTTATCTAGCATGGAAGTATGAGAATGACTTTGTCGGGGGAATCGTTGCGAACGCAAATCTGGGTGGGGATAGTTGTCATCGTGGGGTGGTCGTAGGCGGGATCTTGGGTTTGGCCTGCGGGATTCCCAAGGGCTGGTCGGATGGTTTGCTGGTACCGCCTCCTGAATTGGAAAAGGTTTCTGGTTAATCGTCTCTGCGGTATTCGACTTGGCCCAGCTCCTGCCAGTGAAAGACGATTCGATCGGAGGATAGAATCTCGAGGTGACCAGGAATGAACCGGGGCTGAAGGAATCCTTCGCCTGCAATCTGTCCCTCGCCGATGCAGGTGGCGGGGTCAACACGCCAAGTAATCTCGCCGGCGGGGACGTTTTCATCGCCTGTGATTTTGGTGGCGACCCACTTTCCGTTGATGAGATCGATCCGGATGACCTCTTCGAAGTGACCCCGGTAATTCCCAATCCACTCTCCGGCGAGTTGGGGTTGGGGGGAGGGATCTGAGGAAGAAAGGGGATTAGGGATTAAGGGGTTCAGGAGCAAAGTGTAAGGTGAAAGTGGGCAGGTGCAAAAGGGAGTAAGGGTGACAGGCGAAAGGTTTAGAAGTTTAGGTTGAGAGTGAGTGGATGGTATTTAGGTTTAAACGATGAGCGATGGAGGGCATGACTTTGCGGGGATGTATGCGGAGGGGACTCCCCCTTGGCAGATCGATCGGCCGCAACCGGAGGTGATTCAATTGATCGAGCAGGGGAAATTTGAATCGCCTGTCCTCGATCTGGGTTGTGGCACGGGAGACAACGCGATCGAGTTGGCTCGAAGCGGATTAGTGGTGAAGGGGCTGGATGCGGTGCCTGAGGCGTTGGAGCGAGCCCGAAAAAAAACGGAACAGGCTGGGCTGAAGCGGTCGCCAGAATTTGTTTTGGCCGACGCTTTGCGTTTGGCGGAGAGCAAGCTGAAGGTGAGGACAGTGCTCGACTGTGCGTTGTTTCACACTTTTTCGGATGAGGAGAGAAAAGATTATATTCGGGGATTGGAGGCGGTGCTGAGCCATGGGGGGAGGTTGCACATTCTTTCGTTCAGCGAGTTGGAGACACGGCAACCCGGACCGAGGCGGCTCAGTTTGTCGGAAATTACGGAAAGTTTTGGGACTGGATGGAGAGTAGCGGATTCGGTGCGGTGCCGTTACTGGGATCGGGTGCGGCCGGACGGGGCTCACGCGTGGCGGGTAACCTTCGTCAGAGAGTAGGGATTGGCTTTAGGGTTTTGTTTTTCGGTGCCGCAGGACGAAGATGCCGGCGAGGAAAGTCAGTACATAGAGGGAAAGATTCACCATCATAAAAGGGCGGCCACCCCATTGGGCGGTGGAGGGAGGATAAGGATTCATGGCGGCATGGATTGAGAGGAGGCCCAGTCCGTAAAAAGCGGGGATGAGGCCAAGAAGGATGAGGGCGATTGGGCGGGCATACAGGCCGGTGAGGATGAGGGTGGCTCCGGTAATATAGTTCGAGATGCCAAAAAGACCGAGTAGGCGAAGGAGATCGGGTGCAGTGGGACCCGAGAGATCGAGAGAAGCAATGTGGGTGGCGGAATATGGAAGAACGACCGTGTGCATGAAACCGCGCAGCAGATCGATGACTCCAAGGAAGACGGCCATGATGGAGATAAATTTTGGAATGGGTCTGTTCATGGGGTGATCGCTTATTAGTTGGGGGGTAAATTGTTATTAGCGGATGCCGAGGGCTTGGCGGACGACCTGCTCGAAGGATTGGGATTCATCGAGGAGGGAGATTTCGACGCGAAGAAAGAGAACGGGAATATCGCGGGGTGGGAAGGGTGGGAAGCGGACGGAATCTTTTTCGGTGGTGATGAGGGCGAGTCCGCGTCGGGCTCGGGTACGGGTGAGGGCGTTTTCAACCTCGGGAGCCATGAAGCGGTGGTGATCGGCAAAGGCGCGTTGGTAGACGATTTCGGCGCCCAGTTTGATCAGGCCCTCGAAGAAGCTTTCTGGAACGGCGATTCCGGCGACGGCGCCGACACGAAGGCCTCGTAGGTAGGAGAGAGGTTTTTTTTCTCCCGTGATGAGATCCTCTAGGTGAAGGGGGTGATGGCTGCAGGGGTGGATGGGGGCGTGTCGGTTGTGGCGACGGATCTTTTTTTCGACCTCGGTGTGTTCGTTGCCGGCGCATTTGGTAAGGAGGATGAGATCGGCCCGGCGGAGGGCATCGGGGGGTTCGCGAAGGACGCCGCGGGGGAGGACGTGTTGGTTGCCGAAAGGGTTTTGGCGGTCGACGAGGAGGAGGTTAAAGCGGTCGCCGAGGCGGAGGTACTGAAAGCCGTCGTCGAGAAGGAGGGTATCGGCTTGGTAGTGGCGGATGGCGTGGCGAGCGGATTTGACGCGGTCGGAGTCGACGAGTACGGCGACGCCTGGAAGGTTGCGTGCGAGCATGAAGGGCTCGTCGCCGGACTGAGCGGAATCAAGGAGAACCGATTTTCCGTCGGAGACAACGCGGGGTGGGGAGGGAATACGGCCGGGAAGGAACTTGTCGGCCAAGCGTGTGAGGAGGGGTTTGGGGACACTTTTATATCCGCGGCTGAGGATGGCGACGCGTCGGCCCGCTTCCTGGAGGGATCGGGCGAGTTTTTCGACGACGGGTGTTTTCCCTGTGCCTCCGACGGTGAGGTTGCCGACGCTGATAACCATCACACCGACCGAGTAGCGGCGGAAAACGGCGTCTTGGTAAAAGCGGGCGCGAACGCGCATGATGCCTGCGTAGACGGTGGCAAGTAGAAGAAGGAGGGGCTTAAGGAGGGAGGCTCGACGGCCGGCGGCACGATCCAAGATGACGTCGGTCGCAAACTGTTCTAGTGGTTCGAGAGCCTTTAGAGCCATGGGGATAGGGTGGGGATTTTCATGGAAAGGTTGAGAAAATTCGCCGAGCCAGACTCAGCGCGGAGGTTGCGTCGAAAAGGAAAGGGAGCATAATTTCATCTCCCCATTGAAAAAACTGACTCTAATAGCTCGGGTTTCTAGTGTGCCAAAATGGCACATACCTAAAAATAGAAGTGAGACAATGTGTCTCATTATCGGAACTAGCTAAAAATATAAGTGCTGATTTACAATAACTTAAGAATACAAAAAATTGGCACAGAAGGTGCAAGGAAGGATACTATATGGCAAAAATATTAGGAATTGATTTAGGAACAACTAACTCCTGCATGTCGGTAATGGATGCGGGGCAGCCGGTGGTTTTGGAGAATTCGGAGGGTGCACGGACGACTCCTTCGATCGTGGCGTTTACAAAGGGTGGGGAGCGTGTGGTGGGTCAGGCGGCAAAGCGGCAAGCGGTGACGAATCCAAAGAACACGATTTTTTCCGTGAAACGTTTGATTGGACGCAAATTTGTCGAGGTTCAGGAAGAGGTGAAGCGACTTCCCTACAAGGTGGTCGCAGCGAAAAACGGAGATGCTCACGTAGAGGTGGAGGTCAAAGGAGAGAAGAAGACATTTTCGCCTGAGGAGGTTTCGTCCTTTATTTTGGCGAAGCTAAAAGCGGATGCGGAATCGAAGTTGGGTGAAAAGATTTCCCAAGCGGTGATCACCGTGCCGGCCTATTTCAACGACAGTCAGCGGCAAGCCACGAAGGACGCTGGGAAGATTGCGGGTCTGGAAGTTCTCCGAATCATCAACGAGCCGACGGCGGCTTCCTTGGCGTACGGCTTGGACAAGAAGAAGGATGAGAAAATTGCGGTTTATGATTTGGGTGGCGGCACGTTTGATATTTCAGTTTTGGACATTGGAGACGGACTCTTTGAAGTGAAGGCGACCAACGGCGACACCCATTTGGGTGGAGATGATTGGGATATGGCGGTGATGGATTGGATCATTGCAGAATTTAAAGCTGACTCCGGAATCGATGTGCACGGGCAGCCGGATGCGTTACAGAGAATTCGGGAAGAAGCGGAAAAGGCGAAGATCGCGCTCTCCTCGGCCCAAGAGTATGAGATCAATCTTCCATTCGTTACAGCGGATGCCTCGGGCCCGAAGCACATCGCGAAGAAGCTGACCCGAGCGAAACTGGAGCAGCTGACGGACAAGTTGCGGGAGCGAACGATTGGTCCGGTCAATGCCTGCTTGAAGGATGCGGGATTGTCCTCGAGGGAGATCGACGAACTGGTTTTGGTGGGAGGAATGACCCGGATGCCCTCGATCATCGAGACGGCTCGGAAACTGATCGGCAAGGAGCCTCACAAGGGTGTGAATCCGGACGAAGTCGTGGCCATCGGTGCCGCGATCCAAGGGGGAGTGTTGAAGGGGGACGTGCAGGACGTGCTGTTGCTGGACGTGACTCCATTAACCTTGGCGATCGAGACGGCCGGTGGTGTTGCGACCCCGATGATTCCGAAAAACACCACGGTCCCAACGAAGAAAACGAATGTATTCAGCACCTATTCGGACAACCAGCCGGGGGTGGAGATTGTGATTTTGCAGGGGGAGCGTCCTCTTGCTCGCGACAACAAGAGATTGGGGACATTCCATTTGGATGGAATTCCACCTGCTCCGCGTGGGACGCCGCAGATCGAGGTGACCTTTGACATCGATACGAACGGCATCCTTCAGGTTTCGGCCAAGGATCTTGGTTCGGGGAAGGAGCAGAAGATTTCGATCACCGGCTCAAGCGGACTTTCCAAGGAAGAGGTCGAGAAGTTGACTCGGGAAGCAAAGGAGCACGAAGCAGAGGATTTGAAAGCGAAAGAGAAGATCGAGTCTCGGAACCAGGCTGAAAACACTGCCTTTGCCGCAGAAAAAATGATGAAAGAGATGGGCGACAAGCTGGATGCCGCAAAGAAGAAGGAGATCGAGGATGCGGCGAACGCGGTCAAGGAAGCCGTGAAAAAGGACGATGAAGCGGCGATCAAAGATACAGCCGAGAAGCTGAACACGTTGGTCCAGGCGGTGAGCACGGATCTTTATCGTCAGGCTTCAGAAAAAGCTGCGGCTGGAAAAGAAACAACTTCACAAGCGGGAGAATCGGGATCGGCTGATCAAGGCGACCGTCCGAAAAAGGATGGGAGTGACGTGATCGATGCCGAATTCGAGATGGTCGACAAAGATAAGAAGGGCGGCAAGAA
>Ga0209401_1000513_pt1 | contig 26263 bp, 21 predicted proteins | sample M_140807_MF_Meta_FD_187318 | JGI IMG/M metagenome (GOLD analysis project Ga0209401, IMG submission 187318) | Freshwater microbial communities from Lake Montjoie, Canada to study carbon cycling - M_140807_MF_MetaG (SPAdes) (version 2) | ecosystem: Environmental > Aquatic > Freshwater > Lake... | reverse complement strand
AATTGCGGAAAAGGACTCCGTCATCGGCCAACTTCTGGAGGTTAGGCATGGAAATGGCACCGCCGTAAGGCGACAGCTCATCAGCCGAGACGTCGTCAGCGAGAATAAGTATAATGTTAGGCCGGGAAGGCTTTTCGCCAGCGGCCTGGAGACAAAACGTCGGGAGAAAGAAGAAGATCAACTTAACAAGAACAGCGAATCTAGAGAATAAGCGAAGTAAATCTGGATGCCTCATAGAAAAAAGGTGCCAAATCCTGATACAGCGAGCGATGAGATTCCCGCCCGACTACGATCTCCCTTCCATTATGCAATTCTCAGGAAGGAGTGTCAGGCCAAGGCCGAAGCTTCCTGAAAAAGCTCCCGCACGACTTTGGCGTAAAGGATGGCCTGCGCGTACCGATCGGACTCCTCCGTCATTTTTCCGTCCGGGCAAGGAAAGAGCCGGGCGTAGTAGTGGGTTCCTGAGAGCAACTCAGGCGTGAAAAGAAGAACGTCACCGGGGCCGGCGTTTTCCCGAAACCCACGCATTGCCCGCGCCCAGATTGTTCGAAAGTCGGCATAATAATCCACCAGCCCAACTGCCGCCGCTGGTCGCGATTCGGTGGCATCAATCGGAACCTGCATGTGCCCAGGGCTCGCGATCCTCCCGTGCATGAAGCCAATCCGGTCAAAGATGGGCTGCATGAACTCGATTTTTTTCTCCAGACCTCCGTAGACCATTTCTTGTCCGCAATAGTAGTGGCTGAAATCCCCATTGAAGAGCACCTCCGGAAACCTCTTGGCAATCTGAACCGTCCGCCACATATCCTGCGTGATTGTCGCACGGTGGGTTTCGATAAAGATAGGTAGCCGGGCTTTTTGTGCGGCGGAGAGGATAGCTTCGACCAATCGAAACACCTCATTATCGTCCTCGATTCCCCAGCCCGCATGTACGGTTAGGCAGAGATCTCCGCGCTTCGCATGCTTTTCAGCCAATGGCAAAGCCTCCCCTGGTTCGTTGATACGACCGAGACCGCAGTGAGGAAGCGATCCCAGGGGCGGGGGGCCATCTTGGGTTAGTTGGACACCTTCGAATCCGTCAGCGGCGAGGTGCTTAAGGAGTTCCTCGCGAGGCGGATTCTTCCAAATCGAACTGCTCGGCAAGTCGACAAGGTTGTCGAGGTTAAGAAATACCCTCAGTTTGGGCGCATCGCCCGATCCGTCGTTAAGATAATGAGGACGATTCAAAATTCGTCGCAGGCAATCTGGGACGGACTCACTCCAAGATCGGCGAGCATCTTCCGGCAGGCCTTGACCATCATGGGTGGCCCGCACAGATAGAATTCAACGCCTCGGACATCCGGATGTTGGCGAAGATATTCATCTAGAACAACCTCATGGATAAATCCAACCGAACCATTCCATTGATCCTCCGGTAGCGGCGAGGAAAGCCCCATGTGGAAGCTGAAGTTGGCATGACTTGCCCCAAGCTGCTCGAAATACTCCTGGTAGTAGAGTTCCTGTTTCGACCGTGCTCCATACCAGTAACTGATTTTACGCGCCGATTTTGCCGACTCGAGCAAGTAACTCAAATGGGAGCGAAGGGGCGCCATTCCCGCTCCGCCTCCGATGTAGACCATCTCCTTCTGCGTCGGCTTGATATGGAAATCTCCGAAAGGTCCGATCGCCGTGACCTCGTCCCCCGCTCGCAGATTGAACACATAGGAAGAACCGACTCCCGGTGGGCAATCCTGACCTGGCGGCGGAGTGGCGATACGGACGTTGAAGCGGAGGATCCTCTCCCCTTTTGGATTTGAAGCCAGCGAGTAGTTGTTGCGTTTGCCCGCCTGTGGATTGGCGACCTCCAGGTCGAAGACATTTTGACGGCGCCAGACGGAGGCGAAAGGTTCGGAAATGTCGAAGTCTCGGAACTGGATTCGATCGTAAGCTGGAATCTCGATCTGCAGATAGTCGCCTGGAGTGAAATCCACCCGTGCGTTGTCGTCCAGTGGTTCGAGAACAAGCTCCTTAATGAACGTGGCGACGTTCCGGTTGCTGACGACCCGAAACTGCAGGGTCGTCTGTTGCCTGGCACCCGCCCCGCCGGGACTAAGGACATTGAGCCAGAGTCGCCCTCCCCTTTCCTCAATCGGGTAGGTGGCTAGCCCGCGACAGACGGGAGTGCGGGCTGGCGATCCGTCTGCAAGGTGAAACCGTCCGTTGTGTTTCGGACACTCAATGATGCCCCCTTTTACCAAGCCATCCGCCAGATGGGTATTTCCGTGGGTGCAGATGCCGTCGGTGGCAAAGAGCGCTCCCTTTTCGTCACGGATCAAGGCGTAGCTTTTACGTCCATGGTCGAAGCGCAAGACATCGGCTGGTCCAAGATCGGCAGAGGCACAGATTTCGATCCAACCCTTAGTATCCGGTTTGATATCTGTGCCTTTGAGTTGCTCGACCGCACTTTGCCGGGGTTGGGGCAGTTTGCGCTTCACGTGGTAGGTGGGCTCCGTTACCTGGCGGAGCACGGCAGGAAGAATCTCACGCCAGGCGGAGAGGATCGAAGGATAGGGAGGCGGACAATCGTCCTTCACAAGCTCGTGCAGCTTTGGAAGGTTGTGGTAAGGCACCAGCGGGAACATGTGGTGTTCGAGGTGGTAGTTCATGTTCCAGTACACAAACCGGCTGAACGGATTCATGAACACCGTGCGGCAGTTTAACCGGTGATCCAGGACGTTTTCCGCCAATCCTGCATGCTGGGTAGAATTGTGGACGATCATGAGCCAAGTCCCAAAGAAATGCGGCAGGATGACCAGAAAAATCGGGATCCACGAATGCAGCGCAACGGATAAGGCTAGGGTGGCGGCATAGATGCCCAAAATAATTTGGGCGTTTCGAAATATCTTTGGAAACTCACTTTCGGGAATGAAGGTGCGCTCGCCCGGGGTCACACGCCCGAGGGCGTGCCGGACCAAACCCGGAAAATATCCCTCGTAAACATTGATCGCGAACAGGCTGAGAAAATGGGCTTTTAGATTCGGGGGCCGGGATACCTGAATTTCCGGATCCCGACCGACGATAATGGTGTCGGAATGATGGCGGGTGTGACTCCAACGCCAGACGACGGATTCGCGCATGACCATGAACGAGGCCACTTCGTACAAGGCGTTGTTCATCCAGTCCGTCTTAAAGGCGGTGCCGTGACCCGCTTCATGCCATCGGGAATCTGAAGCTGTAGCGTAAAGCACCGCATAGAAGGCGTAGGGTAAAAGAACCCACCAAGTCCCCCACAGAGCAACGGTTCCCCAAGCAGTCAGACCCAAGAGCGCAAACCAGAGCGCCGTATCACGGAGCGCAGGTCCGTCACGTCGCTCCAGCAACTTTCGCAGCTCCTTTCGGGCAACCGGAGGCTGATACCAGTCGGCCTCTGCCAGACCGAGTTCGATCGCCTTAGCCGTATTCTTACCGGTCAACGAATAATCGAGACGCTCAGGGGGTTTCATCGCTGGCGAAACCGAAACGTGGGTATCTACTCCCATAACCTCATCAATATGGGAGATCATGGGTTTTTTGGAAATGGACAGAACCATACTTTTGCATGTATTTTTCGGACATGTCGAGGGCCCCTGACCGATACCGGCTTTACTCCTTCCCAGAGCGTGAAACACCTCTTGGCAGAGTACATTTTGGAGGTGTTTTACCCGGAAGTACGGGAACTGGGTGGGATGGATTCCGCAAATACGGCATGTACGCTGCGGTTTTGATTACCCGTGGCTGCGGAGTCTACCGGGATGCTTCTAACAGGGAGATCCCCCTTGAAGAAGGGTCGGTCATTCTGGTTTTTCCTGAAATCCCCCACCACTATGGCCCTCCTCCGGGCACGCGTTGGGACGAGGTTTTTGTGGCTTTCTCCGGACCTGCCTTTGATGCCTGGCGAGGGCACGGATTGGACCCCGCCCACCCTGTTTGGAATCTAAAACATCCACGTCCCGAGACCAATTTCCTCCGATCCCTGCTTGCGAGGCCGGTCGAAAACCTCGAGGAAGCGATTCAGCAGGCTGCGGATGTCCATGGGATGTTGGCTCGGTGGCTGGCGCAGAAGCCGGATGAGCAGGGCCTTCCCCTCTGGCTGGAAAAGGCACGCCGGGCCTTAGCATCTATACCCGAACATCGCACAGTCTCGTCGGTTGCACGGGAATCTGGACTCCACGCCGACGCGTTTCGCCGTGCCTTCCGCAAATGGACCGGAGAAACACCCGCCGGGTTTCACCGCCGGCACCGCCTAGCTATGGCGGTTGATCTTCTTCGACGACAGGAAGTTGGGCTGGCACAAATCGCAGAATCGCTCGGCTTCCACGATGCATTCCACTTCTCGAAATGCTTCAAGCAGGCCTACGGCACGCCTCCATCGGTTTTTCGGACTCTGCCCCCCAAACCTACCGGAAAGATCATCCGCCGTGTCATCAAAAAACCGGGCTTTATTCCGTAAAAAGGAAAGGTTCACAAAATCTCGAAATTCTCGCCGCATCAAATTTCAACGATCGTGGCTTGTCATATTAACTCCCAGCGAGTATCCGAATCCCATCAATGAACCTTGTTCTCGGCGTTCTCTTTCACTGGATCGGGGGTCTAGCTGCAGCCAGCTTCTACATTCCCTACCGTGCTGTCCAACGCTGGTCGTGGGAAACCTACTGGCTGGTGGGAGGTCTCTTTAGTTGGATCCTTGCTCCTTCCCTGCTGGGGTTCCTGCTGGTTCCCGATCTCTATGGCCATATTGCCGACGCCCCTCGCTCCTCGGTTCTTTGGTGTTACTTCTTCGGGGTTCTCTGGGGAATCGGTGGGATCACTTTTGGCCTGACCATGCGCTACCTTGGTATCGCACTCGGCATGGCGGTGGCCCTAGGTTTTTGCGCCGCCTTCGGCACGTTGATGCCGCCGATCTTTGCTGGTGATTTTGGCCGTCTCCTCACGACAATATCCGGTCTGGTGGTTTTAGCGGGAGTGGGCGCTTGTCTGCTCGGCATCGGCCTAAACGGTGCGGCTGGTTTATCGAAGGAGGGCGAGCTTTCGGCCGAGGAGAAGGCAGCCGCAGTGAAGGAGTTCAATTTCCGCAAAGGCATGGTCGTCGCCACCTTCGCGGGCATCATGAGCGCCTGCTTCGCCTACGGACTCGCCGCCGGACGGCCGATCGGCGAAATCACCCTCGCCGCCCTACAGACCTCTGGCGGTAGTCCGCTTTGGCAAAACCTACCCATTCTCGTCGTCGTCCTCTGGGGTGGATTCACCACCAACTTCATCTGGTGCGTCATTCTCAACATCCGTAATCGCTCCACCCACCAGTACCTAAACGCCAACCCCGCGCATACGGCTGAGATGGGGGCAGCGGAAGGCATGATGATGTCCGAGGCGCCCGAGATCGTAGCCAACCGGGAGGCCGCTTCCCACGGGATGGACGGAGCGGCCCGGCCGGACGGTCCTGCCCCACTCCTGCGAAACTATCTACTTTGCGCTCTCGCCGGCTTTACATGGTACCTGCAGTTTTTCTTTTACAGCATGGGCGAGACGAAGATGGGAGCCTACTCCTTCTCCAGTTGGACGCTCCATATGGCCTCAATCATCATTTTCAGCACGCTGTGGGGTTTGTTTCTCCATGAGTGGCGGGGGTCGGGTCGGCGGACCATGAGGCTCGTCTGGCTCGGTTTACTAGTCCTAGTGGCCTCCACTATCATCGTCGGCTACGGCAACTATCTCGGTGCCTCCGCGGGCGGACATTAAGCCGCTTTATTTTCCCATCACCCTGTTGTCGGCACCGTCGTCACGGATAGCACGGTCGCTGTCGGGCTGAAAAATATTTCCTCGAAGGATGTTGTGGTCGGCGAAGTCGCGGTTATCAATGCTGCTGCCAAAAGGATATCCGGCATCTTCCTCGCAGTAGGATCGACGCCCCTGCCGTGATCCCAGCCATATCCCGTAACCCCCCGACCGTAGATCCTTCACGTTGAAGAAATTGTTTTCGATTACGTTTCCCTGCGGGGTTTGGTGGCGCACCGTTCCGCCCTCCCCACAGTTGCGGTAGAGATAGATTCCTCCGTAGCCCGCCTGAAGAAATCGGTTCCCGGCAATCGTGTTGGTGGCAGAACCGTCAACAGCCACCACCTCACGCCCTGACCGCACATCAAAGGTACAGCCCTCAATCCGATTGCCACCGCTTTCAGCATCCAGATAGACGGTCGTGGAGGCAGACCAACCGGTAAATGTGCAATTCCTAACCGTGACCCCGGTCACCCCCGGGCCCAGATAAAGCGGAATCCGGTGATCCGCCTCGATTTGGATATCTTCCAATAAAATAGCGCGTGGAGCCGCTGGCTGGGCCCGAATCGTGTGCCCCTCACGATGCGAAGATTCCCGCACCTTCGCTGCCTCCCCATTGACCCCCAACCCGTAAATCCGGATCGAACCGCGGATCCTGCCGTTCCGGATCGTGATCCTTTCCGGAACTTCCCATCCCCTCTCGGTCTCCTTCGAACGAATCAGCATTTCGGTCAGCTTTCCCTCATTCAGCCAACCACCTTGCAGATCGATGACCCGTCCGTTGTCTCCACTGCCCTCGAAAGTATTTTTTTCGAATTTCGGCGTAGGCAAAAGCTTCAGCAGGAAGGAGGGCGTTTGTGGTAACCAATCTTGGCTCATGGCAAAAAACGTAAAGGTTGTCAGCCCCACCAAGACAAGAATGGAATTTCGAATAAACCGACCCATAGAAAAAGATATCCCTCTTGCTTAAGCAGCGGAAACCTTACGCAAACTTTCCGGAAGACAAATCAGCTCCGTGTCGGTTCCCCGGGGCACCCACACGACCCGACCATCTTCGAGGATCTTCACCACTCTGCCTGCCGTGCTGCCCCGGAGCGTCTGCACCCGGTCCCCGGGCAGGAACGAAGCCGATTCACACAGGGACTCCACCCCCGAGATCATGGACTCCCGGTCCAAAACCCCCGCGATGTAATGCGCCACGGCTGAGGAAAGTTCGCGCCGCCGGGAGGTGGGAAGATCCCCAAAAAGGGCATCACACAACCTCCTGCCAAGATCAGCAAAAGTGTTTCCGTTAAAAAAAAGAAAGGGGGCGGACTTGTGCTGCTCGCGAAGAAAATCCAAAACTTCCAGCAGGGAGAGCTCGGTTAGGCGCGCCTCTTCCCAGCGACGCTGGCACGTGTCTCCAATCTGCGGATTAGGGCCGTGCTGCGCGCTTCCTCTTGCGCACGCTGCTCGGTTGAGGCCGACAACAAGCTCCCAACTCCAGTTTTTGAAAAACGCGGCTCGGGTTTGTAGCGGGGATTGTTCGCCACGACCTCCTCGAGGAGATCCTGCTCGGTCATCTGCTCCAGCAGATCCAGCCGAAGTTTCATTCCCTTAATCTAATCCCGTTGAGGAGAGCTTTCAAGCCCGCTTCGCCAGCACCTTCTTCTCGTAACTCTCCGCATCCTTGATCCACTGCGCCTCGCCGGGCACGCCGGCACGGCGGCAACACTCCTCCCACACCTCCCCAAACGGCATCACCTTCAACCGCTCAATCAGTGCCAACCGCTGGGCTCCCTTACCCTCACGCTGCAGCTGAGCAAGCTCCCGATGCGGCGTGAGAAGCGAATACAGAATCGCCTTTCGCGTGGCCCGGATTCCGATTACATAGGCGGCGATTCGGTTGATGCTCGCATCGAAATAATCCAGCGCGATCTTGACCCGATTCCAAGCCTGGCCTGCCCCCACCTCATGAAATACCGCACGGGTCGCATCATCAAACAGCACCACATGGTCTGAATCCCACCGGATGGGACGACTGGTGTGCAGCAGCAACCCTTCATGGAACTGAAGGAGGGCGGAAATCTTGTCGGCAATCCCCTCGGTCGGGTGGAAATGTCCCATATCCAGACAGAGCAGTTTCTTTCGGCTCAGCGCGTAAGAGCTGTAGAACTCCATCGACCCCGCCACGTACTCCTCGCTACCGATCCCGAAGAGCTTCGGCTCAACCGCGTCCAGGCACAGCTTTTCGTCAGGAACCTTGGCGGCAAAAATCTCGTCATACGATTTAGCCAGTCGTGCTCGGGGCGACCATCGATCCCCTGGCAGATCCTTCAACCCGTCCGGAACCCAGTGGTTGTTTACACAAACCCCGCCCTGAGCTTTGCCCATCGCTGCTGCGATCTTTCGGCTGGCGATGCCGTGCTTCACCCAAAATTTACGGACTCCCTCATCGGCACTGGAAAGCGTGAAGCCATCGGCCGCCTTGGGATGAGCAAAATAGGTGGGGTTAAAATCCAGCGATATCTTCTGCCCCTTGGCCCAGTCCATCCAGTTTTGGAAGTGGGAGAGATCCATGGCATCCCGATCCATCTTTTTCTTTCCGGGCTCGGCATAGAAGGCGTGAATGTTGAACCGATGAATGCCAGGCACGAGCGAAAGCACCTTTTCAAAATCCATCCGCATCTCATCCCCGTTGCGGGCCTTACCAGGATAATTTCCAGTCGACTTAATTCCCCCGCTATCCGCCGCCGCACCCCCTGATTCCAATCCCGCCACATCGTCCGCCTGCCAACAGTGGATGGAGATAGGAACCGCCAGCGCCGCTTCCACCGCCTTAACCGGATCAATGCCCAGATCTGCGTAAACTTTCATAGAATTAAAGCTTGCTGGGATTTTCAGCGCGATCAATCCAACTAAGGATGGCGCAATCCTCCTGATTCACATCACGACAGACCATTCTTCTTCCAAAGAAAAACTTCATGCAGGTGTTCGATTGCAAAAAACTGGCTTACTGCAGTTGCGCTTGATTGAAGCAGGCCTTGGCAATGTCCCGATAAAGAAGGGCCTGTTCATAGCGGTCGGTTTCCTCGACCAGTTTTCCGGCCTGATTGGGAAACAGTCGGGCGTAGTAGGATCTGCCCGAAAGAAGTTCGGGCGAAAAGATAAGCACATCCCCCGCTTTGGCATGGTGCAGAAAGCCGCGCATGGCGCGCGCCCACATAAGACGAAAGTCAGAGAAATAGTCCGTGCCACCGCTGGCCGCAAAAGGGCGGGAGCTAACATCATCCACAGGCATCTGCATCTGACCCGGACTCGCGATCCGGCCGTGCATAAAGCCAACGCGATCGAAGATCGGCGCCATAAATTCCATCTTCATTTCCAGCCCGCCATAAGGCATCTCCTGCCCGCAGTAGTAGTGGCTGAAATCCCCGTTGAAAAGCACCTCGGGAAACTTCCGAGTGATCTGAACGGTGCGCCACATGTCCTGGGTGATGGTGGCCCGGTGGGTTTCGATGAAAATAGGCAGCCTGGTTTTTTCCGAGGCGGCTAAGATGGCCTCGACGAGGCGGAACACCTCCTTGTCGTCTTCGATCCCCCAGCCAACGTGGACCGTCAAACACTGATCGCCTCGGTCGGCGTGACGTTGCGCGACGGGTAGCGCCTCATCGGGGGTATTGATCCGGTCGAGACCGCAGTAGGGCATCAGGCCAGCAGACGGCGGCACGCCGTCGGTCACTTGCACTCCGTCAAAACCATCAGCGCGTAGCCTAGCCAAACTTTCATGTCCTTTCAGGCCGGGCCAGACGGTTCGCGGTCGGAGTTCATCCAGATTGGCCAAGTTTAGGTAAATGAGCAGCTTGGGCTTATCCCCCGATCCGTCGTTCAGGTAACGAGGCATCTTTCGATTTTCTTCCAGTGCTCCGGAAATCAGCAAATACGACGGCCTGGCTGCAGATACTTTTCTTCCCGCGGAATCCGTTTCAGCTCGTGCTTTTTCCAGTAATACTTCAAGTCGTCCCTCTGCCACCCTGCGTAGATATCCTCCCAAGCCAATTCGGTGTGCGGGTTAAGCGAACCTTCCTCGATCGGCTCATCAACGGACTGATAGCGCACGTCCAGCGATAACCGGATCATCTCCTTCTGCTGGCAGCGCAGGGCTTTGTGGATGGTAAAACTCGGGAAAGTGAGCACGTCGCCCGCCTCGTATTCGACTTCCACCCATTCCGTCTCCCACGGACAAGTTTGTGCAGCGATGCTCCCGGCACCCTTGGAGGGCTGGATTGGCACGTAGCCGAGTTTATGCGTTCCGCGCAAAACGGTCAGACCGCCCATGGAGCGCGGGCAATCCCCCAACGGAATCCATGCGGTCCACGTCTTGGTCGTACCTTGGATTAGCGGAAAATCCTGATGCGGTGGAGTAGGCACCATGGCACGATGCCCAGTGATCATACGCGCGATGTGCCGCGCATGGACCAGAACTTCCGTCCCGAAAAGCATTTCATAGAGGGCAAGCAAACGGGGATGATGAGGTAACCGGTGGAGACTCTCCACCTTCTGTGCGGTCTTGTAAGCGGCTGTGCTCACCCCGATATCCAGACGCATTTCCTCCTCTGGCACCTGATTCAAGGATTCTAGGTCGATAACACCGCCTTCCGCATCCTGCCCCGGCTTACGCCATCCATACCCGTCGACCACGGCCAGCAAGTCCCGCCGTACGGCAACCACGTCCTCTTTGGGCAGCAGTTGCTTGAAAAATAAATAGCCATCCTCCGCCGCCCTCGTCCGCAAAGCCTCCGCATCTTCCAGAAGCGGGGTAGAGTCGATCATCCGACGGTTGTTTTCCTCAAGAACGGGTGCTTGGTTCATGTCTTTATCTATACGCCTTGTGATCTATTTATGAATGGCTTACTCTTAAAGTACATGGCTTTTTCTATCAAACCTCGTGCACCTAAAAACCGCGGCCGCAAGCCCAGCCCGATCCTCGTCTATGCCAACTGGTTTCAGTTTGGCGCCTCGAAACGCTTGGTTCAGCCTAGGGTGGAAAGCCGGATGCTCCTTTCGGTGCACCGCGGCTCCGGCACTGTTCATATCAACGGTCAAACCTATCCGGCCCGGAGCGGCTCCTGGTTTTTCCTGCCTTGGGCCCATGCCATCGAGTATGCCGCTGATGCTTCCGACCCCTTTTTCGTGGGGGGGATTCATATCATTCCGGATCACGCCCACGGAATTCCGGTGCGAAATCGGGTCGCCCACGGCAGCGGGGATGCCCTCGCCGGCGTCCCTTACCGGCGCGATGTCGATTTGCCCTTCGGACGGGGTCTGCGGCAAGGGTCGTTCGAGCCCGGGCGTGGCCGGCTGAATGCACTTATCCACTACCTGATTGAGTCCTTCCAAGCGGAGCGACCGGACGGACATAGACAGCGGCGGGCGGCCGAGTGGCTGCTGGAGGAACTTTCCATCAATTTGAGGCAGGCCCCCTCCTCTGGTTCCGAGATCCTTTCGCCCACTTTATTTCGGTTGGAAACCTATATCCGACAAAACCTGCATCGTCCCCTAACCATCCCAATGATGTCCAAGGCTGCAAACTGCAGTGTAGCTGGAATCCACCGTATGTTTCAGTTGGTGCGAAAGCAGACACCGGCAAAATGGGTGGCCGAACAAAGAACCGAGCGGGCGGCTCACCTCCTGCGTACCACCAGCTTACCCGTCCAAGAAGTCGCGAAAGAGGTCGGCGTTGAAGACCCGTTTCAGTTTTCCCGGTTTTTCAAGCGCCACACCGGCTACTCACCTAGGAGCTATCGCCAGCGCCAAGGAATCCTTTAAGACTCGAAGGGGCTGTAGCTGATGGTGAATTTCCTCATGGCCGTAACCGATCTGGGGCAAGGATTGAGATTAAGCCCTTGGCGTTTTTGTCCTTATTTTTGGCACCAAATGCAGATTCCCCGCCACATGCCTTCGGCTATCTAGAAAACAGTGTCTTTTCAAACCGCACAATGGATCGGGGACAGGAAACGGAAAACCACCGGAAAACAACCCAGCCCTTTTCTCCGGAAATCTTTCTCTCTTCCCGGCCCAGTCCGTAAAGCCACCCTACACTGGACCGCTCTCGGCATCGCGGACCTCCACCTCAACGGCCAAAAAGTCGGACGAGATTTCCTCATGCCAGGCTGGTCCGACTACCGAAAGCGCGTTCAGGCACTCTCTACCGATGTCACCAAACTCCTTCAGCCTGGCCCCAACCAGTTCGGCGCCATTCTCGGCGACGGCTGGTACTCCGGCTACCTGCTTTGGAGAAAAGACCGCAACTTCTATGGAAAGCACCCCCAACTGCTCGCCCGGCTGGAAATCGAACTGATCAGCGGCCGCCGAATCTCCATCGTCACCGACCGCACCTGGGAACTCCGCTACGGTCCCATTCTCTCAGCCGACCTCTACGACGGGGAAAGTTACGACGCCCGTCGGGAAATTCCGGAATGGTCGAAACCAAATTCCCCCACCCGAGGCTGGCGAAGGGTAAACGTTCTTCCAAAATATCGGGGGATCCTGCAACCCAAGCTCAACGAACCGGTCCGCATCACTCAGACGCTGCCTACCCGCAAGATCACCCGGCCTGCCCCAGGAGTATACGTTTTCGACTTCGGCCAAAACCTGTCCGGGCTATGTCGCCTCCAGATCCGCGGCCGACGTGGTCAAACCGTCACCCTGAAATTTGCCGAGATGCTCAAGGCGGACGGAAACGTCTATCGCGAAAACCTTCGCTCCGCCCATGCAACCGACACCTACGTCTGCCGTGGCGGCGGCATCGAGGAGTGGACCCCGCGCTTCACCTTCCACGGGTTCCGCTACGTCGAAGTCACTGGCCTCACCCGCCCACCTTCCAAATCCATGCTCACCGCCCTCGTCCTGCACACCGACATGAAACCCACTGGCCACTTCCGCTGTTCAAAACCAATCCTGAACCGTCTCAACCAGAACATCCGCTGGGGCCAACGGGGCAACTTCCTCGACCTTCCGACCGATTGTCCCCAGCGCGACGAACGCCTCGGCTGGACCGGCGATGCCCAGGTGTTCGTCGGCACAGCCGCCTTTCACTACGACGTCCGCAACTTTTTCCGAAAATGGACCACCGACCTGCGCGACGGTCAGCGCCGGGACGGGGCTTATCCCGATGTAGCTCCTGACGTTTTGGGTCAGCTAGGCCCTGCACAATTTGGCAACGCAGGCTGGGCCGATGCAGGCATCATCTGCCCGTGGAAAATCTACTGGCACTACGGGGACCGACAGATCTTGAAGGAAAATTATCCAGCGATGGTCCGGTGGATCGAATACCAGCGGAAGACCTCAAAAGATTTGATTCGGCCCCGCACCTCATACGGCGACTGGTTGGCCATCGACGCAGTCACTCCACAAAACGCCCCGGTTCCCTGCGATCTGGTGGGCACCGCCTACTTTGCCCACAGCACAGACCTGATGGCTCGGATCGCCGGCGTGCTGGGCCGCACGAAGGACCGGGTTCGCTTCTGGAAACTGCACGCGCAAATCGTCGAAAGGTTTCAAAAAGCATACGTAACTTCGGATGGGCGGATTGTCGGCCACTGTCAGACCTCCTATCTATTCGCCCTAGCATTTGATCTTCTTCCCGCAGGACTTCGCCCCAAGGCTTTTGGACATCTGGTGGACTTGATTTCGGCCCGTAACGATCACCTCACCACGGGCTTTTTGGGAACTCCCCTCCTCTGCCCCGTCCTGACCCGCTTTGGACGGACCGATCTCGCCTACCGCCTTCTTCTTCAGGAAGATTATCCCTCTTGGCTCTACACCGTGAAAAACGGCGCGACCACCATGTGGGAGCGTTGGAACAGCTACACCAAAGAGCACGGATTCGGCGATGTCAGCATGAACTCCTTCAACCACTACGCCTACGGCGCTGTGGGCGAGTGGATGTACTCTGTGATCGGCGGGATTCGTCCGATGGCTCCGGGCTTTAAAAAGATGCTCTTCGCCCCCGAACCCGGGAGTGGCCTGACGGAGGCGAACACTTCCTTACAGACTCCATATGGATTGGCCTCCTGCCAGTGGCGTCTTCGCGGCCGTCGGCTCAGCGTTGATTTGCAAGTTCCCGAAGGAGTCCGCGCCGCTTTGCGATTGCCGGGACGTAAGCCCCAGGCCTTGAAACCAGGTCATTTCCGCCAAACCACCACACTTACCAGATTGGAATCTTCCCTATGAAAAGCATGAATCTCCATTCCCTTATCTTGTTGGCCACGATGGCCACTTCAGGTGTTATATACGCCGAGGAGAATAAATTGCCCAACACCCCCTCTAATTTCGGCGACGATGTAGCCTTTCTAAAGAAACACACGGAGGTGGTGGTGCTTCGACAGGGGGATGCCGCCGTGGCCGTGGCTCCCGCCTACCAGGGCCGTGTCATGACCAGTTCCGCCACCGGGGACACCGGCACAAGCTACGGCTGGCTGAACTATAAACTAATCCAGCAGGGTGTGCTGAAGGGCGAGGCAGCCGCCGGAAAACTCGAATCGAAAATCCACGTCTTTGGCGGGGAGGAGCGCTTCTGGCTCGGGCCGGAAGGCGGCCAGTTTGGCATCTTTTTCGCCCCAGGAACGAAATTCGATTTCGACCACTGGAAGACCCCGCCCTCGATCGACACGGAGCCCTTCACGGTCGTCTCCTCAGACAAAACCCGTGCACTCTTCTCTGCCTCGTTTTCCGTCGCAAACCAGTCCGGCACGACCTTCGACCTGGCGGTGGAGCGGACGGTTCGAATGCTCGGCGCGGGAGAGCTTTCGAAATCTCTTGGAGTCAAGGTTCCGGCCGATCTTCCTCTCGTCGCCTATGAGACAAGCAACCGCTTGACCAACCGCGGCAAAAAGAAGTGGGATTCGTCCTCAGGACTTCTCTCCGTCTGGATTCTCGGCATGTATAAACCATCTCCTTCGACTGTCATGGCGATCCCATTCCGAGAGAATGCCACCGGCCCAACCGTAAACGACGCCTACTTTGGAAAAATTGCCGCCGACCGGCTGAAGGTCGGCAAGGGCGTGGTCTTTTTCAAGGGGGATGGTGCCTCGCGCGGCAAGATCGGTATTCCACCAGTCCGGGCCACTGGTTTTGCCGGAAGCTACTCCCCGGATCTGCGTTGCCTGACCATTGTCCGTTGTGATCCGACCCCCGAGAAGGGCAAATACGTCAATTCTATGTGGGAGCAGCAAAAGGATCCGTACGCAGGCGACCTGATCAACGCCTACAACGACGGATCCCCCGCCCCCGGCCAACCGCCACTGGGCCCATTCTACGAATTGGAAACCTCGTCACCTGGTGCGGAGTTGGCATCCGGGGAGAGCCTGACCCATCGACAGATCACCGTGCATTTTACCGGCGAGACCAGCCGCCTAGATCCAATCGCCCTCCGCACACTTGGGGTGGGCGTCGAAACGATCTGTAACGCCTTTACTGGATCGACTCCCTGATCTTCTCTTACCCCGAAAGAATCCGATGACCCGCAAAGCATTTGTGATGTCGGTGAACCCCGGCCAGGAAAAAGAGTACGAAAAACGCCACCAGCCGATCTGGCCAGAGTTAGAGGCCGTTCTAAAAAAACACGGGGTCCACAACTACTCCATCTTCCTCCATTCCGAAACTCATCAACTCTTCGCCTATGCGGAAATCGAGGACGAGGCGCAATGGCAGGCCATCGCCCAGACACCGGAATGTCAGAAGTGGTGGCGCCATATGAGTGATGTCATGCCCGCGAATTCCGATCACTCCCCAAAGGCCATCACCCTACGTGAAGTGTTCCACCTCGACTGATTTGCAAAAGCCGATTTGGCCCGTTACGGGCAGTTCAGCTTCTAAAGCATCTTGGCCTTGGAGATGGCTTGTTTGATTTTGAGCTGGCGTGACTTATTCGCGGAAGCCCCGAAAACTTTGGCAATCGCTTCCAGATAACCCATGCCCGTGACCTTGTCCGGTTCAAGGTAACTTCCCTCCGTCCACTCATTCCATGCGTTGATGCTGAAAAGATTCGGCCCGGCACGTTGGCTCAGACGCTCACGGTAAACCTCCAAAGCTCCATGAAAATCCTCCGGGGTGTTCCCGCCAATACAGTTGGAGAAGGTTGATTCCGGCAACGGCTCCCAGATGTCCGACTGCAGGGCACGAGGAGAATTATCCCACCCCATCGTGAGGTTAGGAAAATATGGGATGTCGTACTCTTCCTCCATCCGGTTCCACACCTGCAGGTACTTTTTAAGGACCTTCTGGAATGGGGTGAAAGGAGTCTCATCCAGTTCCACATGATGAATCCAAACGTAGCTCGTCACACTGTCGAAACCGAGGGCCGCGATCAGTTGAGGAAGGTCCTTGATTACCTTTTCACCCGGAAGCACCGGCTTTCCCCAAGCCACCGCGTTGAGATGCAGGTCGGAAAATCCAGCCGAACGGACGCGCTCACGAAAGGCGTCGATCGCCTTGCGGGTGGCCTCGACTGATCCATGGATGGCAACGAATTTTGCGAGGTCATAAATTGAGAAGTACGGGCAGCCATCAATTTTAAGGTAGGAGGGGTGAGAGAAGTAACGGTCCGTGATCAGGTCGGTGATATAACGAAACATCTTGGGCGAGACCTGTCCTGGGTAGAGCAGCTCCTTGCCGAAGTTGCGCCCCATGGGGTGGATATTGATCCAGTCGTGATTCGCCCACATCAAACCAAAATCGATCCGATTGACGTTGCGGGCCTTGAGGAAGCCCTGCTCCAAACAACGCTCAAGAAACGGCCCGTCCTCGTAGTGGTACCAGTCAAAAAGGAAGTGATCGATGCCATGATCCGCAGCCGCATCGATCTTTTTCTCCATCACTTCGGGCTTGGACTCATCTTCATAACCCCAAACGGGCACTTTGGGCTGCTGATGGTTGGGGAATCGTGGGGTGGCGTGGCGGACTAGTTGCCACTCCGTCCAGCCACGGCCATGGATCTTCTCGTTCCGTGGATCCGGATGATAGTTAGGAAAATAGTAACAGCCCACTCGGACGCGAGAGCCTGTAGTCATCTGAAAACGTTACGCCACAGGATAGGCCTGAAACCTTAAATCAGGTGCCAACTGAATCGAACCGCAAAACAGGCTTAGCGCCGGCGACGTGAATGAATCGCCAGACACCCCATCCCGACGAGGGCAAGAAGGCCAGTCGAAGGCTCGGGAATCGCATCAAAGGTGATCATGCTAACCGGCGCCACGCTTTGAGTACCACTCAGCTGCCAGAGCGAAGCCGTAAACGTTTCGCCCGCCACGGCATTAATTTCAAAAATTGCCATATCCGGGCTGGCATCTCGAGTTAAGAGACTAGAGTACACGGTTCCTGTGCTGGCGTTATAAATTCCAACGTAATCGGGTGCGTAGGCTCCCCCTCCATTCGAATCGACCGTTATTCCGATACGGAACGCTGTCGGGGTCCTGACAGTAAATTCAAAGGCGACGCCATAATACCCATTATTGCTACCAGACGGGGTGTCATAGGTTCCTAGGTTTACAGGAACAGAGAGAGCGCCTTGGCGGTAGTTCGAAGAACCATCCGGTCCTTTAAAAATTGCATAGCCACCGTAATTGACGAAGGTACCCGCTCCACCAGTAATGGAGCTAACGAAAGATGGCTGAGAGCCTAAGGTGGGGTTGGAACTAGCGTAACTAGCCTCTGTGCCGAGCAAATTACCAGATCCTGTGGCTTGACCAATATTGGCGGAACCCGGATCCCAAGGCATCGGACGAATTTGATAGTAACCCGCGGTTCCGTATTTGTCCCCGCCCAAATCAAAGTCTTTGGGGACAGCTGAGTTCGACCAGTTAGCAACCGCAAAGCCGTTTCCTACAGAATTTAATTGCGTCCCAGAGTAAGATATCGTGGCGGCCGATGCGCGCTCGGAGAAAGAAAAGCCCAAGATCAAGAGACAGAGCGCCAATCGACCCAGCGTTTTCGGATTTTTGTTTTGTACGGTTGTTATTTTCATAACCTAAATATAATTCAATTCGCTAAATTCACCTTAATTAGAGTGCCAAAAAGGATCCTAATTAATGCCAAGAGAATAAATTGTATAATTGCTTTTTATATACTTAAATATCTATTTGATAGTGCTTTATGCTGTTTTTGATGGATGACTAATAAATTTAAGGCCAAAGATAATTTATTATTTCCAATTGGCTTTGCTACTTTTTGGATAAGGATAGGTAAGGGATCGAATCCATTACTGCGAAGCGAGGCTTAAAGTCTCAAGAATTTTTTCGTAACAGACCCTTCAAGCGCAACAGAAAATGTCCTGCGTTTGGGTCCTGCAGGCATCCAGGATGCCATCAAAAATGCCGGTTTTAAAAGAAATTATTTTTTTGTAGTTTAGGATTTTACGAATCAACTATTTAAACTTTCATAAGTTCAAATCATCCCAAGCGGTTCACACATTAAGAATGTGCTTCAGGACCCCTGATTGATCCCTTGGACATACCTACTTTTATCCGATCAGCAGCTTTGCCCTCGCCTAAGATTGATGACAACCCATCTGCTTAACCGTTGCGCCCATCCTTTTTAAACTGACTGGGGGACATGCCGAACTCCTTGTGATAAAGAGAACTGAAATAGTTACTGTCGTTGAAACCGCAGGCAAAGGCCACCTGGGTGACGGAGACGTTGGTTGTCAGGAGCATCGAGGCCGCTTTTTGCAGGCGAAGTTTTTTCAGATACTCCATCGGTGCCACGCCAAGCGCCTGCTCAAATAAACGAAAGAAGTGTCGCCGGGAAACCTGGCTGTGGCTGACAATATCCTCGACAGTGATGGGATCGGAAAAATGTTCTTCAATAAACCCCAAAGCCCGGCTCACCCGGTGCCCGGCCTCGGTGCTACCCGAGGATTCCCAAGGCCGGCGGTGGCGACGGAGGAAGGTGATGATCAGGAGAAAATAAGCCAGCGCCGCGATGCGGTTTTCCGTCTTCTGGCCTTCCAACTCCGTCTCCATCCGGCGCACCTTGTCGAGAAGCAGAGCAAAATCGGAGGAGCCAAGATGCAGGCACTCCCCCTCCATCTCGCCGGGCTTCCAGCTCGGCCCGACAGACACGAGGGATTCATGCCGCATCCAGTCGGCGAGGGCGGGGTGGACGGAACCGACGTGAGCCGGATCAAAGACGATGTTAATGACATCTAGTGAGCGGGTTTCCAGATAGGCATGCCTCTGCCCACGACTCAGGACAAATACATCCCCCACACGGATCGGGAGCGTCCGCCGGCCAAAGGACATCAAACCCGAACCGCGGTAAACGATGACTATTTCCCAAAACTCGTGCCGGTGGCAGGGATAGGCAGTGTGATTGGTGGCTCGAACTACCGCAAGGGGACGAGCATGCTTCTTGGGCAGATCTGCCCAGTGCAGAACCCTTAGGCGGGAATTCTGAGGGCGGCGTGATTGACCGCTGACCGTACGCATACCAACCATAGAGCTAAAAGAAATCCCCAGTTTGACGCAAGCCTTCCATCATTGGGATCGGGACGGAAGCAACTGGCAAGGATAAGATCAAGCGCACCGGCCCACCATGGCACTGGATTGCTAACTCAGCCTGCTTCCCAATGCCAGAACCTACTGTTTAAGTGCCAGATGGCTTTTTTACAAAGAACCTAAAAAAATCGCCTTAGGGCGAAACCTTCACCTTCCAGTCCGAAGTAGCGAGGGTGGGAAGCCCGGGATTTTCCTTCCGACTTTGGGTCTGGATCATCAAATTCAGGTCTTTGCCGACGTCTTCACGCCGGATGCGATAGCTAATCGCCACCTGCTCCCAGGATTTTTCCGGAATCGAGCCAAACTGAAAATCCTGCATTCCCTTGAGCCCTTGAACTGGCACTTCTCCAAACCAAAAACCGCTCTCTTTGGCTAGAAAGAGATCCTTGTTTCGGTCAGGCTGGCCTCCGTACCAACCGAACAAGCTGGTGAATGCTATCGTTCTACCCACATCTTTTTCTACGATGGTTCCCATCGGCCAGATCACCCTGCTAACAATGCTACGGGAATAAGGATCCCCTACTCCGGCTTGCCACTCTCCGGCGGGAATGATTCCGAAATGTTTACCACTTTTGTCCGACATCCCCCCATCTCCCCGGCTGCGGAGGGTTTCGAGATTCACTCCCCACTGCATCACAAAGGAACCAGGGCCCCATTGTGCAGGGATGGAAAAATCCTCCTGCCGATCTTTCAACTGGGCCTGGCATGACCAAGATCCGACTCCGCCAACGAACATCAAAAGGAGCGAGAGTAAAAGTGGGTTCATGAATTTCTTATAGTGCCTTCTTCCACAGCAAACCAGCCTTGCCCAGTGTGCCAACAGTTACTGCGGGGGTGCCAGTAGCAAGCGAGCATCCATGGCGGGTCACCCACCCGTGGACAGTGTGACTTCAAGTTTCTGCTCAGCCTTCAAAATCAAATCCTTTGGGAAAATCACCTCCGCCGAGCCGTCCTTTTCCTTAACTGACGCTGTGAGAGATTTCCCATCCACCATGGCCGACACTTTCCGCGCCCCCTTTCCGCCGGGGGGCACCAATGACATCGTCTGGATCGGAACCTGCCCATATTTTACCGTCAGCTCCGCCTTGAGTTCTCCTCTAGAAATTTTTTGGCTGTAACTGCCCCACCCCTCTGCCGCGGTGAAGGCAGCTTTGAAGTTTTCCGGCCTGAGTTTGGGCGCAAATCCAATGTGCTGCTTTGGACCGTGGTACGTGAAACCGGTAATGGCGATAAAGGCCCCGTAGCTGGCCATCGAACGGCCGTAGTGATCCCCGCACTCCACTTCGTTAAAGGGGTTGCGCTTATTCCCGTCGTAGCGCTCATCGAGGGTCTTCATCACAGTCATACCCTCCTTGACCATCCCTTCGGCGATCATGTGGGCGGCCACTTGGGATTCGAAGCCGTTCATGGTCTCGTTCAGGTAGCAGGCAAAGCCGGAATAAATTCCAAATGGTGTCTTCCTTCCAAGCGCGTTGGCTGTCATTACAACCCCCCCCTCCCCATCGGCGTAGTAAGGCCGCCCCTTGGGATCGGCCTGGGCATCGTAAGCGTCCAGGTTGCGGGTGAAGTTATATTTCCAAATCGAGTTTAGGGCGGAGCGGGTAGTGTTCTCGTTGAGTACCCTTCCCAACCCCACCTGCCAAGCCCACCCCTGCCCCATCACCTGATCGATATGCACGGTCTCGTAGGCGCCAAGTTTCTTTGGGTTTTCAGGATCCGCAGTCTGAATGAACCACTCGCCATTGAAGAGTTTGGCATCCATCTCGGCTCTCCCCTTTTCCGCCCTCTTATAGCAATCGGTCGCAAAATCCTGATCGCCCATTTCCAAAGCCATCTGTTCGCCAGCTTTGAGTGCGGCGATATAAAGACTGCTGATCCATGGAATCACTCCATGCCACGGCTCGTCCAACGTGGTCAGCATAGGGGTGTCCAGTAATCCGTCCCCGTCACGGTCACACGAGTTGGCGTAGTCGATCGATTTTTTAACGCGTGGCCAAAGGCGCTTGAGCATCTGGTTGTCGGGATTCGTCTGATGAGCACGTAACACCGCAAGAATCACTCCGCAGTGACCGTCAATCGCGCTATCGCCACCGACCTCGCCGCGGTACGCCATCGATCCGTCTGGCTTGAATCCGAACCCGTACCAGACCCGTTCAATCACATCCTGCTCCAACTCTGGAAACGTCCGGGCATGAGCTTGGGCGTAGTGCCAAACGTGGTTGGGATGCCCAGCACAGCTGCGGATTCCCTCGTAGGTGTAGAAGCGGCCGTCGGCGAAACGATAGCAGGTCGGTGAAGCCAAGGAACCCAACGGAATGAAAGTCCGCTCAAGGAACCAGTACGGAAGGGTGGAGTCGTACCATGTGCTATTCCACAGCCGGGTCTCTGCATTCAATCGTTCATAATTTTTTGAAATATGGGAGGCCACCTCGGCCGCACTCTTGAAACGCTTGGCGTACCCGTGCCCCGTCTCGGCTCCCTTCACCGTCTCGATCGTGTTGGCGAAATGCCAAGAAATGACAAAAGGCAACGTGCCGATCGCCCCCGGGGCGAGGTTCAATGTTTGGGTCACTCCGCCGATCAACGGCTTACCGACAGGCGAAGCCGCAGAAGCAGGTCCAGAGGCGGTGAAAACTGACTTCTCAGAAGGAACAGCGAGTTCCGCACTTGCACGGCAGGGATTCTGCCCGATTGCCGCCAACGCCATGCTCCCCCAATCGCGCTGTTTCTCGAGCGGAGTAACGATGTCACGAAAGACGATCTGGTCCACGCTGACATGGCCCCAGACTCCGCCGTCGAACTGATCGACAATCTCGATTCTAGCCGTCTTTCCCGACAACGCCTTCACATCAAAGGTAGCCTCACGCATGGCACTACTCGTCGGACCAGAGACACTTTGTACCACCTGCCCGTCTACTAAAAGGCGCACGGCAGTCTCCGCATGCGGACCCCCACCGATGAGAAAGGTGATGAAGTTACGTTCGATAGTGAAGGGCTTGCTCGTCAACTTGCCCTTAGCGGAATCGCGAGTTACCGAGTCCTTTCCCGGGTCGGGCGGCACAGACGTATCACCAGGTGCCGAAGCGTGACTATTCACCGCTCGGCTTCCCTTCATCCCGGTCTCACCCACATGGGCGGGCATATCCTTTTTCGCCACCGGACCAGAACCGAAAGCCGTGCCCTCGACTTCCCAGCCTTCGTAGGTTGGCTTCTCGAAATCTTCGAAGACAACATCAGGACGAGCCGCTTTTCCTCCGGTGGGATCCACTGCCTCACTCACCATCATGACGAGCCCCTTTCCCGATATCACCGAATTGGTGCGAAGAACCCCCGGGTAGATTTCAATCGTGTCGATGAGCACCGGGTTTTCCAGCCAGCCACCGATTTGCGCCCCGATCGGCTTGGTGGAGATATTTTCCACCCGGTAACTCATGATGGTGGCGGGATAGCTCGAGTCATCGTAGTTGAGAGGACAAAAGGGCGAGTAGGCTTCCAGAGTCACCTTCACCGGACAGTCTGGATCCGAGTAGTTCACCGTTCCAAAGGGATAAGCACCGGTGAAAACCACCTCTTTCCAACCTTTGCGATCAAGAGAGCGAATCTGCTCTTTCCCATCAAGCGTGACCTTTATTGCGAAGCCCTGAGCGAAGGGGGATGGTTGGTCTCGGATCGGGTCGATGTAGTTCCCCCCCTGCCAGACTTCGATTCCCTTCGGGCGCTGGTGCCAGGAGCGATCCTTGTACTGGATCATTCGGGGCACTACGCCGTTCAGAGGACGATTAAAAATATCCCAATGCCAAAGCTTTCCGTCCCCCCCTAGATAAACCAGCGCTCCGGTGGTGATGCCCCCCACAGGCATACCGATGTTCATCAGGGCATCGCCGGTATAACTGCGTGGCGATCCATGCTCAAAGAGGGATTTCTCCCACTCCGGGGAAAGATTCTTCTCGGCGGGAATAACTTTCGACCAAGCCTCGGTCGGAAGTTTTTTGAATTTCTTCGAATCCTCCTCTGCAAAGGTTAATTCGCCGCAAAACACGGCCAGCAAAAGGAAAAATATTAGGCGGTTCACGATTTCGACCAGGGACGATCCGGCGATTATGGATCAGGCGTAAAGTACTTTCTCCGGGTAGCCTCATCCATGTTTTTCACGTCCAGTTTTTCCACATGACCATCAGCAAAAAGACAGGCTGCTTTACCCCCGTGGCGGGGGTCGATGTAATCGGGACAGTTCATCCCTTGTTTGACAAAAGCTTCTCCGTCAAAACTCCATCCACCGGAATTGTTTCCGGTTGTTGAATTCATGCTACCCATGATGACTTTTTGAGACGGCCTGGAAATAGAGTTAAAAGAAGTTGGCTTCTCGGCCTCACTCCATACTCCTGGTATCACGGTTGAGTTTACTCCAAAAGCACCCATTCCATGAGTAGGACGCGGATTTGACTCCAAAACGGGGTCATAAAATATTTTCGGTAAAGGACGCGTATCCGATTGCGGAGACTTGGCATATACAAAGTTCGGAATCGTCCCTTCGGCTAGGCTGCGGGAAAAGTAAACGAGCTGCCCAGAAAAGATTTTTTCCCAAACGGCCGCATAAGGCAGTTGGTTATTGTTCTCCGCTGCATAAATCCCAACTAAGCCTCCAATTTGCTGTAAGTGAGAAACCGCTTTAGCAGATTTAGCCGTATTGATGCCTCCTTTGACCGCAGGAACCACTAAGGCTGCCAAGCCTCCAACAATGGCGATCACCACCAGAAGCTCTACCAAAGTGAAGGCACTGGGGGATTTTTTTATAGGTTGAGTCGTGGCGAATTGGTCGGGCCTGTCGTTCACGATTTCAATTTACCCTAAAAGAAGGCTTTCGAAATACCTTGGACTTAGTGACAGATGGTAGCAGAAAAATGCCATAGAAGATCAATAGACTACAGTCGGGATCCCGTCTTTCCACTTCACCTCCCAGAAACGGATGAAGTTTCCAAAGATTTTCCACTCGAAGGCAGAAAAGATAGTCCGCTCCCCCTGCTCCACCACCTCCCAGCCGGACCACAACCCCGGAGCTGGCCAGCGGAAAGGAATCTCCTCCCAAGGGCCCTTTTTCGGATCCCTTGTCCGCAGCAACTGTTTCCCATATCCGCTGGAGATGAACATATAGAAGGAGCCGCCATGCTCAAAAACCCTTGGACTCTCTGGCTCCTTAAAGGTAACCACCGCCGGACCCAGATCTTTCCACTCGGTCAAGTTCTTCGAGGAAGCTAGGGCGATGGCTCCCTTGCCTTCCTTGGTGGTGACCATCGTGAAAAGATAAAACTCGTCACCGTGCTTGAGGACGTGCGAATCGCGGCAGTCGATCCAGCCGTCCGGCCGGCGCTCCGCCCACTCCGGTGCCTCGTAAACCGGATTTCCGGGATGACGCTTCCACTCAAAGAGATCCTTACTGGTGGCCAGCCCGACCGTTTGCTTACCCGGAACCCGATCGTCAAAGCCGGTGTAGAACATGTAATAGAGTCCATCGTGCTGGATGATCGAGGGAGCGGAAACCACCATGCCTTCCCAGCTTTGCGGTATGGCATCAAGGATCCGTGGATGGTGTTGCCAAGACTTGAGATCCTTAGAAGTTGCGTGCCCGAAAGCCTTTTCGTTCCCCGGCTCAAACCACTGCTGAACCTTGCCGGCGTTCCCCACGTTGTAAAAAAGATGGAAGGTGTCGCCATCGAGAAAAACATAATAGTCCTTCACGTACTCCCCTTCCCGCGAAAACTCCCCCACCGCCTGGCCGGGTCGGCTGGTAATCACCGGCAGGGGAGCGGTGATCTCAGCCGGCTTAGCCACCTCGCTTTTTTCAGATAAAAATACCAGCCCACCGATAGCAGCCACCCCCTTGTCCGGATTTAGACGGAGGGAAAGTTCCGCCCCCTCACGGAGATCGCGCAGATCCCAAAAAAGCCAGTCTGGATATCCGTTGGGTTGCAAGCGAAGGGAAGCGACAACCTCCCCATTTAAGGCGAGCGTGACCGTGCGAGCCACGTAATCGGCGGATCCGAGATTGTCCATCATAACGGCCAGGCGCAGGACCTTGGGTGCATCCTTCCCAATACGAACGGTCAGCAGTTCGGTTTCCCCCTCCGCTCCCGACCGCGTCAACGTTCCGGCAATGTTACCCTTGCCACCCGGAGCCGGCACCGGCACATAATTGGGAAATCTGGCTACCTTAACTCCGGCATCCACCGCCACCCCGGCGACATACGGCGGAAGACTTTCCAATCGATTCGAGGTATCGCCGAAATCCTGCGTCAACTTTTCGCCGCCAAAGAATATCCAGCCGTTGACCCGATTGTCTTTTCCGAGATCTGGGGAAGCACGGGAGGAATCGCCCGCAGCAAACCACTCGGAATGATCTTCCAAAATGCCGGAGGATTCCGTGGCGCGGCCCCAGCTCATCCCCAGAAGCAAGGCCGACAACAGACCGATTGCCCGTGCATTTTTCAAGCGGAGCGCATCCTGCCGCGCCGACGCTCCAGCTCTTCCCGGATCTGGTAGGCGCGATCCTCCGAGATGGGGTAAAGACAGGTCAGCCCAATGGCGGCCAGCACCGCGACCGCCGGCACCCCGATGTCGATGAGCCGCATGGAAAGGATGGTAGCGGGGCTCTGACTTGAACCCAGCGCCTGATTAAATCCCGTAAGGTTGAGAAGAATTCCCGAAAGCGCGAAAGCAAGAGTGCTACCGACTTTCATCACCCAGGCGTACATGGCGTTGAGCACTCCCTCGTTGCGCTTCCCCGTATTGAGCTCATGCAGATCACACACATCCGCCAGCATGGAGGCGGTGAGGGTCCAGAGGGCACTGAACCCAAAAGCGATCAAAAGAGGCGGGAGAAGAAAAAGAAGCGGCTGGGCTGGGGTGTAGCAGAACCATTTGATGAGATTCCCGGTCAAGGC
>Ga0209401_1000512_pt1 | contig 26274 bp, 20 predicted proteins | sample M_140807_MF_Meta_FD_187318 | JGI IMG/M metagenome (GOLD analysis project Ga0209401, IMG submission 187318) | Freshwater microbial communities from Lake Montjoie, Canada to study carbon cycling - M_140807_MF_MetaG (SPAdes) (version 2) | ecosystem: Environmental > Aquatic > Freshwater > Lake... | reverse complement strand
ACCGTGGGTGTAGGAGTTTCGATTGATTGCGCACGACTGCGCTTCTTGATCAGAATGAATGATAGAACACCACGATGACCAAGAGCAGCAACAGTTTAAAACCCTTCCTCTTGTTTATAGCCTAACGCTTCCGATCACCTGCCCGCAAAGCTGTTGTGGTAATCAATGGACGCACTGGAGGCGGGTCAGGTGCATCGGATTGTTCGACCTCCACCAACCGATACCCTCCCAGTCACATTGTCTCGCGAAATCGCATATAGACTTGTTCTCCCAGGGCATCGCTGATCAGATCGCGCAATTCAGGCCTACCCATATAGTCCGCGAATAGCTCTTCGTTAAGCTCCATGCGCTCAATAAATAATGCGTCTAAGGCCTGATTAAAGACAAGGCGAAACTTTTCTAGGGAGTTCACTTTTGCAGCTTGCTCGAGGTTCTCGCTTTGGCTTGCAGTCTCTACGATTTGATCGAAGAAGAGCTGATCAGCGTCGTTGAGTTCACCACCAAAGCGCTCGTTGATCAGGTCAATCAAGCGAGAGAGCGGCACCTGCTCTGGATGGGGAACGCCAGTTCCCACTTCATGGGGGCCGTCCAATTGTTTCGCTTGCCCTTCAGCGAGGCTGATCGAGCCTTCGCTGATTTTTTGCAGACGGTAATAGTTGAGATCAATCTCATCGTCAAACTGGTAGCTCTTGCCAAGGCTTCGTTTGGGCAGCTTCAGGGCCAGGTGGCGAAGGTAGGTGTAGAGCTTTTCCAGGTCGCTGTCCTGATAGGGGATGACCTGGCTGAGGAAGCTGTAAAGGTTGCTGAAAGCTTGCAGCTTACCGCGCCATAGCTCAGCATCTTCAGCCTCTTTGGCTTGGAACTGAACAAAGCGAGCTCGTGCCTGATCCAGAACGGCGTTGATCGCTTTGTGATCGCTAGGGCTCTGACGTCGCTTCGGCGCAAAGAAGATCCGGCAGAATTCATCGACTTCAATCTGCAGGTAGATGCCGGAGGAATCGAGGTCATCCTTCAGTTCATAGAGCCTGTCGGGATCAACCTCCTCGCCCATCACGGCACCGTCATAATATTGCTTGAAGGCTTCCTGGATCTCCTCTGGCTTGTTGACTAAGTCCAAGACGAAGGTGTCTTCCTTGAGCGGATGGGTGCGATTCAGGCGCGACAGAGTCTGGACGGCCTGGATACCTGAGAGCCGCTTGTCGACATACATGGTGTGCAGCAAGGGTTGATCGAAGCCGGTCTGGTACTTTTCAGCCACCAAAAGCACCTGATACTCGGGAGTTGCGAAGGCCTCGGGCAGATCCTTTTCCTTGATGCCACCGTTCATGTCGACTTCTGTATAGCTCGTGTTAGGTAGCTTGTCGTCTTCGACTTTGCCGGAAAAGGCGACGAGGCTCCTGATTGGGTAACCCTTGGCTTGAATGTACTGATCGAACCCTTGCTTGTAGCGCACCGCCTCCAGCCGCGAGCCTGTGACCACAATCGCTTTGGCATGACCACCTATCTTATGGCGAGTGGACAAAAAGAAGTGCTCCACCATGACCTCAGTTTTTTGGGCGATGTTATGGGGATGCAGCTTCATGAAGCGGGCGAGGGCCTTGGCCGCTTTCTTGCGCTCGACATGGGGGTCTTGCTCCGCTTTCTTCAGCAGCTTGTAGTAGGTCTTGTAGGTGACATAGTTCTTTAGCACATCTTCGATGAAGCCTTCATCGATGGCTTGTCGCATGGTGTAGCGGTGGAAAGCATCGCCATTGCGGCCAAACAAGGCAAATGTTTTGTATTTGGGAGTGGCTGTAAAGGCGAAGAAGCTGATGTTGGCTTGCCGGCCTCGCTTGGCCATGGCTCGAAAGACGCCTTCCAGAGCTGAGCCTTCCTCCTCTTCCGCCATCTGCTTGGCTTTGTTGCGAAGATCTGCACCACCAAGCACCCCTTTGAGTTCGGTGGCTGTTTCGCCCGACTGGGAGCTGTGAGCCTCATCAATAATCACCGCATACTTGCGGGTGGGCAGATGATCCTGGCCTGCTTGGCCGCGCTCCTCATTGAGCTTGGCCAGCTGCTCGCTCACAAAGGGAAATTTCTGAAGGGTTGTAATGATGATCGGCACACCAGCCTGCAGAGCTTCAGCGAGCTGGCGTGAATCTTCATCAATCTTCTGTACCACGCCTTGACGATGGTCAAATTGATAGATCGTGTCTTGCAGCTGGCGATCGAGAACAAGGCGATCGGTGATCACGATGACACTGTCGAAGATTCGCTGATCCTGAGCGTCATGAAGACTGGAGAGACGATGTGACAGCCAAGCGATGGTGTTGCTTTTGCCGCTGCCTGCGGAGTTTTCAATCAGATAGTTGTGGCCAACGCCTTCACGGACGACAGCAGAAAGCAGCGACCTGACCGCTTCCAACTGGTGATAGCGGGGGAAGATCAGGGTTTCCTTGCGAATCTTCTTACCTTGGTCGGACGTCTTCTCCTCCACGGAGAGATGCAGGAAGCGGGCAAGAAGATCGAGCAGACTGTCACGCTGCAGCACCTCTTCCCATAGATAGGCTGTCTTGTAGTTTCTGCCTTCGGGATCAGGTGGATTGCCAGCATTGCCCTTGAAACCTTTGTTGAAGGGGAGGAAGTGGGTGGAAGACCCGGCCAGCCGGGTGGTCATGTGGGCTTCTTCTGTATCCACCGCGAAATGCACCAGGCTGCGCTTGGTGAAGACAAAGATCGGCTCACGAGGATCGCGCTCCTGCCGGTATTGGTGGATTGAGTGCTTAACGGTCTGGCCTGTCAGTGGATTCTTGAGTTCCAGCGTGACCACGGGGATGCCATTCACAGACAGCACCACATCAAGCGATTGCTCGGATCTGGGGCTGAAGTGCAGCTGGCGTGTGAGCCCAACGCGATTGGCCTGATAACGGGCCTCCAGCTCAGGATTGAGCCCATGGGCGGGGCGGAAGAAGGCGATCCGCAGGGTTTTGCCGAAGCACTTGAAGCCATGGCGCAAGGTGGCCAGCGCGCCGTAGCTATCGAGCCACTTGCACAGTGCCTCGAGCACGCGAGGGCCGGTCTGCTCGCCGTGGAGGGCCTCCAGTTTGCTCCAGATCTGCGGTTGGGTGGTGCGGATGAAGGCCAGCGCCTCTTCGGGGAAGATGGCGCGCTCGCGATCAAAGGCCTGGCCATCCACCGGCGTATAACCAGCGGCCAGCAGATGGGCTTCGATCACCGTCTCAAAGGCGGTTTCTGAGACGCGCTTGTCGCTCATCAGCCCGGTGGTGCCGCTTGGGGCGGTGGTGCGTCCTCGCCGACCAGCAGGGGTTTGCCGTTCTGCCAGGTCACGGCGTAATGGCCCAGCCGCCGTTTGGTGTCCAGAGCCTTGGCGACGGACTGGCCAAGGGCTTCCAGCAGCTGGCGGCCGTGATCTGAGGGGCTGGCAGGTGTGTTGGTGGTTGTGGTCATGTCTCGGCCTGGCGGAGGAGCAGCTGATACCAGCTGGGATCGTGGATCGTGCGCGTAGACCCATTTTGCTCGAACACCAGCACCGGGCGGGCGGCGTGGTTCATGAAGCAGGTGCAGCGATCCACCCGATGGCTGAACTCGTGGAGCAAGTGGCGCAGGCTGCGGGGAAAGCGGCGCCGGATGTCGATCTGCGGGATGCTGTGGCCGCCGTGAGCCACGCGCTCGGCCACCCGCAAGGCGGACATTTCCGGGCTGGGCAGCGCCAGGTAGATCAATTCCACCCGCCAGCCCTGCTGTCGTAACCGCTCAACCAGGCGCAGATAGGTGCGGCCGGCGAGGGTGGTCTCGAAGGCAAAGCTGTCGCGGGCCACGATGCGTGATTCGAGTTCACGCAGAACCAGGCGACTGGCCGCCCGCAACTCACGCTCAGGTGCCAAAGGAGCCAGGCCGGCGGCAATCAGGTCTGCATTGATGAAGTGCATGCAGCTGGCGCGCGGTAGAAACTCCAGGGCAAAGGTGGTCTTGCCAGCGCCATTGGGGCCGGCGATGATCCAGCAGGTGGGTGTAGTCATGTCCGCAAACCCACTGCACTAGCGCTTGAATAGATTCGGGAATAGAAGATCAGCTCCACTGCGTCAAGAGCAGGATGGCATGAATGCATGTCACGTGCTTGCAGCCAGAGCGAGACATGACGATAAATCATGCGAAAACTAGCCGCCAACATCCAAGTAGCCAGAGGCGATAGCTTCTATGACAAATGAAAACTCAGGGAGTTTGCCATCGATCGCCATCCGAAGCGCCGTGATGATCTCATGTATATCTTCGCGGGATTGGAGAATATCATCGTCAAGCCACTCGTTAATTGCGCTTACTCTCCAGCCACATAGGGTTTGGTGATCAAGCCTAAGAAGGCTTATTGCCTCTGATCCCGCCTCCGTGCGGCCATCTACGCCCCCGTCCTCCCGATAGCTGAAGTGGTCATGGCATTCAGGGTCCGTGGGAAAGATAGGCAGAATCTTATCCTTCTTTATTGCTGCGCCAAACTGTTCAACTTCTGATCCCTTGACTTCCAAGGCGGCAATCATGTTGTGATAGTTCAGATCATCACCCAGTACTCTTCCATAGGTGAGACCGGCAGATCTTACCTCCTTCTTGCAGACAGCTTGGCTTTTGAGGTGTTCAATATGATTTCCAAAGGGAGCTGGGCTGGCCGCCGAGATCTTCAGGCTCGAAACTCGCCCCTCGTCGACAGGTGCACCTGTGTATCCACACAAACCAAACTGTTCATCGGTCAATTCCTCAAGAAGCTGCTTTCCGCTAGGAAATGCGGCATAGGTCACGTTAACTGGCTCTTCCATTGCCAGCTGTGCATCAACCCAATCCTGCAAGCAGGCTGGAACATCCTCCTTTGCAATGTACCTCATCTTCCCAGCCTTTCAATTCGTTCAACTAGGGAAACAAGCTTCTGGGTCGCTACTGTGTTTCCAACTCTGTTTCGCAGGGAAGCGACCTTGGCCTTGGCCGCGCTCAACTCACGATCCTGAATGAGCCTTGAGATCTCATCGAGCTCTCTTCCAACATCCTGATTCATTTCGTCGGCCCCCATCAGCACATTCAAAATCCAGTTGGAATCAACGCCATAGCTCATGGCAGGTGTCTCAACAACAACCCTTCCTTCCTTGGGAATAAGTAGCCGAACACATCGGGCTGGAACTTCACCCAGAACCTGAGGCGAATGCGTCGTGATGACAAACTGACAGCTCTTGAAGATCCTGGGTAAGCGGGCCATGACATCCCGTTGCCACTTGGGATGCAGGTGCAATTCGATTTCATCAATCAGCACCAACGCCACTCCCTCAGCAATCGGGTCGTCGCTATCTGGATTCGCGATCGCCAAGCGTCGGGTGAGATCAAAAACCAGGGCCAACAGTCCACGCTCGCCGTCGGAAAGCTGGTGCAGATAGAAGGGCTGGCCGCGCTTGTCCACCACGAAACCGAGGCGAGGTTGCTCCTGGATCCGCAGATTGCTGAATTCAGGCACCAGGTCGGTGACAACCGATCGGAGTGCGTCCAAAACCTTCAAGCGCCGCGGCTCCTCTGCAGTGCCCAGCTTCTCCTGGGTGCGGAACCAATACATGAACTCCCGCAGCTCAATTTCACGATCGTGAAGCGCCCGGCTGAAGGCCATGGATACCTCGAATGGCCTGGCCTCCGGCAGGCTGCGGGGCTGGCCGGGCAGCTGTCGCTTGGGGGTGAAATACACCGCAAGCGGTGGGTGGGCGGCGCTCTTCAGGGAGGCCAGCGCAGTGCGTGTTTCCTTCATGCCGGCCTCCAGATCGCCGGTCAGCGTGCGAGCGTTGAGCACTTCCGCGAAATCAGCGGCGCCAGTGGCGGATTCGGCCTGCCGCAACAGGATAAAGCGGTCTCCCTTCTCATCAGCTGAACGTAGACGCTGCACCCCGGCATTGATGGTTTGACCATCGAGCTGAAGGCTGGCGCTCACTTCCAACGAGGCCTTGTCACCGTGGATGTCGTCATCTGTGAAATACAGAGGCGCGGAGCGTGACGGCGTGAACTCCGGCAGTGCCCGCGACACGAGCACGGCTAGGGCGTGCAGCACCGTGGACTTACCCACGCCGTTGACGCCTGCGATCAGAGTCACATCCGGCTCAAAAGCGATATCAAGTTGCTCGAAACCGCCGCAGTGTGCAAGCGATATGCTTTCAAGTTTCATTCGTCCATATCCTTTAGCGTAATTTGGCCGGTGACAGCGGCGGTAATCAAAGCGGAGCGGCGTTCTTTGGCTAACGTTATTGACAAATGCAAGTTATCTCTCAGATCATTTGCCTTTCGTTGGTCCGCTTCAACTGCTCGGGAAATCTCGAGTTGCTCGCTCTGTGGGGGGATAGGGAGACGCATTTCGAAGAAGTTCTCGGGATACAAGCGCAAACGAGAAGACCAGACACCCTTTGACCAACGACTCACTTCAGCCACGAAGGGCTTTGAGCGGCACAGCAGATCAATGTACTCCGGTAGCAACTCGCCCTTTGATGTGTAGACGTGATAGTCAGGGCTGACGATACCTTCCAAGCCGCTGATCCCCATTGCGCCCATCCACGCCCATAGGGTATTGACTGCGAGGTCACCGGGCAGGCAACGTTTGTACCCAGCTTTATCATCCGCCTCAAACATATATACGTTCTTTTCAGAACGTGAAGTAACACCGGTGATATGCGACACCGTTAGAAGTTCTTCTAAGCCGTCATCTGATCGTTCATCGCGAATTGTCAGGATATTCTTGGCTCTCTCAATGGCCCAATGCGCCGGAATCTCCCCCAGCCATTCCAGACCGGAAGGTTTGAGCGGAGCATTGGGATCAAGCCCGCGGGTGACCACGCGACTAACGAGAGCAGAGCGCTTTTCTTCCAGCAATACCAGCATGCGTTCCTTCTCCTCGATCAGCTCGTCGATGCGGGCTGTTTCGCGGTCGAGGTAGTTGGCGATTTGGCGCTGAATGCCGACTTCAGGCAAGCTGATCCTGATATCGGCTAGGTCGGATGCGTTGATTGCTGGATAACTGACTCCAGTTGACCGGCTTTGTACTTCCCACAGGAATCGGTTTGCACGAAGTGCATACTTGCAAAACCGGTGATCGAGCTCCTGTGATGGTCTGACAACAGCAAATCCCGTCGAGACGATAAGGTTGTCTTGTGGATCTTCAATCGGCGCGATGGCTTGCAGGTAAGTTCGAACTGTCGAGATGATGACGTCACCATCACGCACGATGCGGCGCGCTCGGCTTGGCGCATCCTCGAAGCGATAATTGATTATATCGTGAACTCGCCCTTGAGAGTCGACGTTGCCGATGTCAACGTAAGCCAACTCGGATTCAGAATTGGTCGATTCCGAGAGTGTCTCGTCGTTGATTGTCGCAGCATACTTAAGTCGCTGCTCCGTAAACAAGTCTGCCATTGTCACTCCGTCACCTCCCTTAGCAACTCCAGAATCCGCTGCTCCACGCCAGCCAATTCCGCATCAATCTCCTCCAGCGGCCGAGGCGGCTGGTACTGAAAGAACACCCGATTGAAGTTGATCTCATAGCCCAACTTGCCAATGCCACCATCTGTTTCGTCAACAGTTTCCCGATCGATCCAGGCATCCGCCACATACGGCAGCACTTCTCGCTGCATGTAGCTGATGATGTCTTCCTTCAGTGGGATGGATTCAGCATCCTTGAGGTTGGAGTCGGCTTCGTATTCAATGTGCCCGCCTTGGCCATCGGCGTGCAGGCCGAGCAGGGTATGCAGCTGCTCCTGGCTGAGATCTTCAGGCAGGGTCTGATTAGGGAAGAGATCGTCCGGGCGGAGCGACAGCGTTCTGTGCTGCTTGGCAATCACCGGAGCAGCCTCCGGATCAACGCTGGTGAAGCACTCGCGGAAGATCTTCTTCTGCGCTGTTCCCTTGGCACCTTTGGCCCAGCCTTCGATTCCCCTGGGCAGACGCTTGAACAGCCCCTGCACCTCCTCCCAGGTGTCGTTCCAGTCGAGATGCGGCTCGCTGCCGAACACCTCCTCCACCATCTGCAGGGCATCAAACAGCTCCGGGCAGGTGTCCAGAAAGCGCTCGCGGGCTTCCGGCGTGATCTCAAACCTCAGCCGCAACGGCCGCAGCACGCTGATGCGGCGATAGCCGAAGTCGTCGTTATCGAACAACCGGCTGGTCTGGCTGTCCTCAAAAGCGCCGTGTTCGCGGGTGATCGTGTCGATCGCTGCCTGATCCAACAGGCGGCGCTTGTCGCCCAGGCTGCGTTTCATTGGGCTCCAGCGCTCCCGGGCATCGATCAGCTGGATCTTGCCGCGACGATGGGCCTGCTTGCGGTTGGTCACCACCCACACGAAGGTGCCGATGCCGGTGTTGTAAAACATCTGCTCGGGCAGGGCGATGATCGCTTCGAGCTGGTCGCGTTCGATGATCCAACGGCGGATCTCGCTCTCACCGCTGCCGGCGCCGCCGGTGAACAGGGGCGATCCGTTGAACACAATGGCGATGCGGGTGCCGGGACGGTCGCGGTCGTTGGGCTTGAAATCCTGCATCTTGCTCATCATGTAGAGCAAAAACAGCAGCGCACCATCATTGATGCGCGGCAGCTTGCCGGGATAGCCGCAGAAATGGGGCCAGCGGTCGATCGTTTTCTTCTCCGCTTTCCAGTCCACCCCAAACGGCGGGTTGGCTAGCAGGTAGTCAAACCGCTGCTCAGGGAAGGGACCGCCGGTGAGCGTGTTGCCCAGCTCCACGCGGCCATCTTTGTGGCCTTTGATCAAGAGGTCGGATGCGGCCACCGCGTAGGAGCGAGGGTTGTAGTCCTGCCCAAACACCTTCACGGTCGCCTGGTCGTTGTGGGCGCGGATCCAGTTCTGGGCTTCCGCCAACATGCCGCCGGTGCCGCAGGCGGGGTCGCAGATGGTCACGATCACGCCGGCCTGCGTCAAGACTTGCGTGTCGGGCTCCAGCAGCAGGTTCACCATCAGCTGAATCACCTCGCGCGGGGTGAAGTGATCGCCCGCTGTCTCGTTGGCGGCTTCGTTGAAGCGTCGGATCAGGTCTTCGAACACCAATCCCATGGTGATGTTGTCGACCCTGTTCGGATGAAGGTCGATCTCGCAGAACTGGGAGACGACTTGATAAAGCCGGTTGGACTCTTCCAGTTTCTCGATCTCTTTTTCGAACTCGAAGCGTTCGAAGATCTTGCGGATGTTTTCGGAGAACCCGTTGATGTAATCGGCGAGATGCCGGGCGATATTATCGGGATCGCCCTTGAGCTTGGGGAAGTCAAGTTGGCTGTGATTGTGGAAGCCCAGCGGAATTCCCTGCTCATCCTTGGCCAGCATGTTGAGGACAGGATCAACAGCAATTCCTTCCTTGCCTTCCTCTCTTAATTTCGTATTCCTGACTTCCAGCTCTCGGTACTTGCTGAGCACTTCCGCCTTGCTTGGTGCCAAGACGGCATCAAACCGACGCAGCACCGTCAGAGGCAGCATTACGCGCTCGTACTGAGGTGGCCGATAGGGGCCCCGTAGCAAGTCGGCGACGGACCAGATGAAGTTGGCAAGCTGTTGGAAATTGGCGCTCATGCTTGGCAGCTTCTTCTTGGGTGGCGGGCGGGCAGATGGGTATGCGGGGGGGGATCCCCCGTTTACTCCAATCCAGTATAGCCTTGGGGAAAATAATCAAGACAGACTAATTCTGCTAGGCAGCCAGGCCCGATTGATCCATGAATAACTATCTCTTGCGACGCCATGAGAAAAGACCTATTCAACGAATATCTCCACTGAGGCAATGGTTTCAAGGGTAGGTCGAACAGTGTTTAGACGGATCCGCATAGTATCCCATCCACGCTCTCTTGGCCGCCTAAACACTGGGGAGCGCCTGCAGGAGTTGCTGAGATCGCTTGTGCATGCAAGAGGATGGCGCAAGTGGGACTTGCTCCAGGTTTGATAGGCGGATCCGCCCATCAGTGTTTGCCGCGCTACAAGGCGTCGGCAGGGCTGCGTACGCCAAGGGGGCCGCGGTTCAGAACGTGGGTGTAGATCATGGTGGTCTTGATGTCCTGATGGCCAAGCAGCTCCTGGATGGTGCGGATGTCCTGGCCGGTTTCCAGCAGATGCGTAGCGAACGAATGGCGGAAGGTGTGGCAGGTGGCTGGCGTGATGATTCCAGAGGCCAACACGGCTCGCCGCACCGCCTTCTGAATCACCGTGGGATCAAGATGGTGACGGCCCTGTTCTCCTGTCTCGGAATTCCGCCAACGATGCTGTTGCGGAAACACCCATTGCCATCCCCATTCCACCGGAGCATGCGGGTACTTTCGATCAAGGGCATGCGGGAGTTGCACCTTCCCATAGCCCTCGGCAAGGTCCTGGCGATGCAGGCGTCGCCCCGCCTCCAGATGGGCCTTCAGCCCCTCGGCCAAGCGCGAAGGCAGCATCGTGCGTCGATCCTTGCCGCCCTTGCCATCGCGCACCGTGATCTGCAAACGCTGCAGATCAAGATCATGCACCCGTAGGCGCAACGCCTCCATCAAACGAAGCCCTCCCCCGTACAGCACTCCAGCCACCAGGGCCTCCACGCCATCCAGCCGCTCCAACACCGCCCGCACCTCTGCAACGCTCATCACCACTGGCAGCCTCGGGCGCCTCCGCGCCCGGATCACACCCTCCAGATCCAGATCGCGCTCCAGCAACTCCCGGTACAGAAACAGCAGCGCCGAGAGCGCCTGGTTCTGGGTCGACGCACTCACCTGGCCCTCCACCGCCAGATGGGTGAGGAAGGCATTCACCTCCGCACTCCCCATCTCGCGCGGATGGCGCCGCTGGTGAAACCGTAGGAATCGCCGCAGCCACTGCTCATAGGTCGCCACCGTGCGCCGGGCGTAGTGGCGTGCCTGCAGTTCCTCTCGGTAGCGCTGGATCAACCCGGGCGAGCGCTGGGGTGTCGCCATCGACCCTCTTCCTGACCACCCGGAGAGGATTCCCCGCCATGGCCACGACAGAGGCGTGATCGGCCTGGTGTCACGGGAGCCTGCTCCGAACACAGCTCCAGCCGGGTCGGCACGCGACGAACCGATGCATGCCGTCTTCTCCCCACCCCCTCAGCGTTGACGACCCCAAGGTGCGGGACTGATGGACGACAGCGGCGGCAAAGGCGGCCTTCACCTGCTCGGCTGACGCAGCCGCTGAACACACCAGGAGGACCGCAGCCATGGCCGATGGCCAGCCCCATCCCCTCGTCTCCATGTCAGCCTGCAGCCGATGGATGCCCTTCCCTCCGAGCTCGCAGATGCCGGCGCCCCGGCCGGCCCGCCACCCGTGGGAGTGGAGGCCTTCCTGGAAGCAGCGGGGCCGCTGCTGGATGTGCGCAGTCCCGCTGAGTTCGCCCAGGGTCACATCCCAGGCTCCACCAACCTGCCCCTCTTCGACGACGCCGAGCGGGCCGAGATCGGCACCCTCTTCAAGCAGCAGGGCCGCCAGGCCGCCGTGCTGCGCGGCCTCGCCCTGGTGGGGCCGCGGCTGGAGGCTCTGGCCGCGGCGCTCTCCGCCGCAGCGGCCGGCATGCCGGCTCCACGCCTGAGCGCCGACGGCGTCATCCCTTCCCCGCCCGTTGCGGGTTCGGAATCCGCTGGCGTGGAGCCCCTCGGTCTGGCGTCCGGCGGCGGCTCTGCCTGCGGCGCTGACCCACCGCTCCTGCGGAAGCCCGGAGGCACCTTTCCGGCCCGCCAGCACCTGCGCCTTCACTGCTGGCGCGGCGGCATGCGCTCCGGTTCGGTGGCCTGGCTCGCGGGCCAGCTCGACCTGCCGGTGCTGCTGCTCGAGGGGGGCTACAAGACCTATCGCCACTGGGTGCTGGAGCTCTTCGAGCGGCCCTGGCCCCTGCGCCTGCTGGGGGGCCGCACCGGCAGTGGCAAGACCGACCTGCTGCTGGCCCTGCGGGAGAGAGACGTGGCGGTGCTCGACCTGGAGGGCCGCGCCAACCACCGCGGCAGCAGCTTCGGCGCCCTCGGCCTGCCACCCCAGCCCAGCAGCGAGCACTACGAAAATCTCCTTGCCGCTGACTTGGCCTCCCTGGAGGGGGCCGATGAGATCTGGCTGGAAGCCGAGAGCTCCCAGGTGGGCCGCTGCCGCATCCCCGTCGGCCTGTGGCGCCAGATGAAAGAGGCCCCGGCCCTGGAGATCCAGCGTCCCCTGGAGCATCGGGTCGCCCAGCTGGTGGCCCTCTACGGCCAGCAGGATCCCATCGGCCTAGCGGAGGCCACCCAGCGCATCGCCAAACGGCTCGGCCCCCAGCGCACCGCCCTCGCCCTGGAGGCGATCGCGGCCTCCGACTGGGCCAGCGCCTGCCGCCAGATGCTCGACTATTACGACCGCTGCTACGACCACGACCTCAGCAGCCATGCTGTGCAGGCGGTGGACCTGGGGGAGCTAGAGGCCCGGGCTGCTGCCTCCCTGTTGCTGAAGCGGGGGCTGGCACGGGCCCGGCCAAGTGGATCGGAGTGGGGAAGCTGATCGCGGCCGGGTGCAGCCCTCCGCCGCCCCGCTGACCGCCCAGCAGCATCACAATCCGGGCCTTGAGGTGCAGCACCCCAAGGGCATCAGGCAGGCCTGCCTGCCCCCTTCAGCTCCTTTGTGAGAGCTCCGGCGCCCCCAGCACCCGGCCGATCAGGGCCGCCTCCGGGAAGCCGGCCCGCTGCAGCGCGGCCAAGGCGTCGCCGGCCCGAGCGGCGGGCAGGGCCGCCAGCAGGGGGCCGCAGGTCTGGGGATCGATCAACAGGGCCTCGACGGCAGCCGTGCTCGGCGCGCCGCCTCCAGCGGCGGACTGCGGTCCGGGGGTCTCATGCGGTCCAGATCCTGGGGTGCCGAAGTGCTCGCCCACCAACCGCACCGGTCCCTCCAGCAACGCCAGGGCCCGGGCATTGGCGGGGGCCAAGGTGCTGGCCCAGCCCTGGGTCAACAGCTCCAGGGCGCCGGCGAAGGCCGGAATGCGCCTCGCCTCGATCTGCACCGTCAGCTCGGGGGCTCCCCTTCGCTCGTCCGGTCGTCCTCTCGCCCCGCCCGGATAGCCCTGGCTCCCGTCCTCGCGTTCAACCTCGGCGGCGGCCCTGTCCTCCTCAACCGCCGCGGGACCCAGCGCGTCGCCACGAAGGCGACCATCGGCAGCAGCGCCCGCCGCCAGCATCTCCCCCAGGTGCCCGAGCAGGCCGAAGCCGGTGATGTCGGTGCAGGCATGGCAGCCATGGGCGGCCAGCAGCGCCACCAGCGGCGCCTGGCTGCGCTGCATCGTCTCCAGGGCAGCATCGATCCAGCCGGGCCGAGCCGCCCCCGCCATGGCCGCGGCGAACAGCACCCCACTGCCGAGCGGTCCGCAGAGCAACAAGGCATCGCCCTCCTGCAGCGGGCCCTTGGGCCAATGGCCCCCGGGCTCGGCCCGGCCGTTCACCGTGAGGGCCAGAGCGAGGCCGGCCCCATCGCGGGCCTCGAGGGTGTGGCCGCCGATCAGCCGCGCCCCCAGCGGATCCAGCACCGAACGCACCCCCGCCAGGGTCTGGAACAACAGCTCCTCCTGCAGGGCCGGTTCCGCCTCCGGCAGGGTCACCAGCGCCTGCACGCTCTCCACAACCGCCCCGCTGGCCCAGAGATCGCCGCAGGCATGCAGGGTGGTGAGACGGGAATTGAGCCAGGGGTCGGCCAGCAGGGCCGGGAAGCCATCCACGCTCTGCAGCAGCAGGGAGCCGTCGGCGGCCGTGGCCAGCACCGCAGCGTCCTCCGGCGGGGGCGGGGCTAACGGTGCCGCTGCGGAGGCACCGCCGGGCAAAGCCCCGGCAACCCTCGCGTTTCGCCCATCCTCCAGGTTGATCCCTGGGGGCAGGGGCGCTCGTGCCTTCGTCATCGCTTCGAGCCGGGCCAGGGCCCCCTCTAGGGGAGCGGCGGCCAGCTTCGCGGCACAACCGCGGCAGGCCATGGCCTCCGGCTGCTCCGGGGCCAAGGCTGCGAAACCCTCCAGAAAGCGCTGATCCAGGTGGTGCTTCCAGCGCCACAACCAGCGGCTGGGCCCCAGGGCTAATGGGCCCCAGAAGGCCACGGCCCGAGGCCCCTGCGGACTCCATCCCCCATCGCCAAGCAGCTGCAGCGCCCACCGCTGGGGCCGCCACCGGCGAAGCGGCCGCTCCGGCTGCTCCAGGCTGCGCTGGAGGTTGGTGGCGAGCACCGGCACCGCCCGCACCGCCCAAACCCCCGAGGCCGGCCGGGGGGCGGTGGCGATCAAACCGCAGTCGCCGACGGCGTACAGGTTGGGATGGTCCAAAACTTGCAGGCTGGCCCCCGTGAGCACCCGTCCTGTGCCGGCTTCCACCGGCAGCCCCGCCGCCGCCAACCAGGCCGGCGCCCGGCTGCCGGTGCAGGCCAGGTCGGCCGGCGCCTCTGGCGGCACGATTCGCTCCAGCGGGATCCCCGCCTCGGCCAGCAGCCGCTCCCCCAGCCGGTTGGCCGACGCTGAGCCCAAGCTCAGCTCCTGGCGCCGCAGCAGGAGCCTCGACCCCAGCCCCCGAGCCCTGAGGGCCAGGGCCAGCTCCACGGCCGCCGCGCCGCCGCCGCGGATGCGCAACTCGGATCCGGGGGCCAGGATGGCGAGCCAGGCCAGAAAGGGCTCCAGGGGTTTGACCGGAAGGCCGCCGGCGGAGGCTTTGCCGACGCTGCGGCGTCCAGCGCCGCCCAAAATGAAGGATGCGGTGGGTTTCGGGTCGTGCGTCTCCGGAGCGACCGGCTCGAAGACGCTCGATTGAGGGCCGGCCCCGGCCGTCACGGCCCCCACATCGAGACTGAGCCGATCAAAGCGCAGGGGCGGCCGGCCCTCCAGCCGTATTTCCCGCGCCAGCGAATCGAGCCCCACGATCTCAGCACGCAGGAAGCCCACCCCGACCAGGCCGCAGAGCCGCCGCAGGTCGATGGCGCCATCTTCCGGGGCCATCAGACCCGCCACCAGGGCAGGCAACGTGCCCGAATACTGAGCTGTGCTCTGGCGGCTCACCAGGGTGATCAGGGTATGGGCCGGCCGCAGCCGCGGTCGCATCAGCCAGCGCCGCAGCAGCAGCGCATGGGCGTGGCCGCCACCGGCCAGCACCAGATGCGCTCGAAGCGGTTCGGCTCCGGCCTGGCCGCTGCGCAGCCCCCGCAAGGTTCTGGACGCTGGATGAATAATGATCGTCGCATGGCGAGCCGGAACCCAGTCGGAGCCCAACCCCAGGCCCTTTTGCGCTGGTGCCCCCACCACCAAGCCCACCTGAGCGACCTCAAATCGCCGACCTGCTTACCCTGGGTGCCGTAGGTGAGTGAGCCACGCGCGTGAATCCCGAGCCGATGGTCCGTTCGCCGTTTCAGCCTTCCCCCGAGCGAGTGATTGGCCCAGGGGGTTGCGCCGGATCCCCCGCCCGGCAAACCGGCCCGGCGCCTGGCCGCCGGCGCCGCCTGGCCCTGGCGTTGCTGCTGGCCGCCCTGCCCCTGCCGGGGCTCCTGGTGGCCTGCAAGCCCAAACCCCCTGAAGCACCGGTGCTGCAGGGCCCTCGCCGCATCTCGGCCCTGGGGCGGCTCGAACCGGAGACCCGCATCCGCAAGGTGTCGGTGCCCACCTCCCTGAGCGGCGACCGCGTGCAGGACATCCTGGTGGAGGAGGGCCAGCTGGTGAAGAAGGGCCAGCCCCTGGCGGTGCTCAACAGCAAGGCCAGCCTGGCCGCTGCCCTGGCCGAGGCCGAGGAGAACGTGACCCTCTCGCAGCGCAAACTGGATCAGGTGAAGGCCGGCGCCAAGCAGGGGGAGATCCAGGCGCAGGTCTACAAGGTGGAGAGCCTGGAGCGCCAGTTGGCCGGCTCAAAGCTCGCCCAGGACCAGAACGTGAACAGCAAGCGTTCCACGATGATTGAGGCCCGCACGGAGTCGAAGCGCTACGACAGCCTCTACGCCAACGGCGGAGCCTCCCAGCTTGAGCGCGACCGCTACCGCACCCGCGCCCAGACCACCGAAGCCGACCTGGCCCAGGCGATCGAGACCCGCGCCGGCACCCTCGCCTCCCTGAGCTCGGAGATCGCCAGCGAGAAGCAGAAACTCGAGCAGATCAAGGAGGTGCGCCCGGTGGATGTGGCGACGTCCCAGAGCGAACTGCGCAAGGCGATCGCCTCCCGCGACCGGGCCAAGCAGGAACTGGCCTTCGCCACGGTGCAAGCCCCCCAGGACGGCCGCATCCTCAAGGTGGTGGTGCAACCCGGCGACAAGGTGGGCGATTCCGGCATCCTCGAGATGGCTGACACCAGCCGCATGGTGGTCACCGCCGAGGTGTATCAGAGCGACGTGAAGGGGGTGCGCCTCGGCCAGGGGGCCACGGTCACCGCCGACGGCTTTGAGGGCAGCGCCCGGGCCAACGTTTACCAGATCCTTCCCCAGGTCCAGCGCCAATCGATCTTCGCCGGCGAGGCAGGCGAGAACCAGGACCAGCGCGTGTTCCAGGTGCGGCTGCGCATCGATCCCACCGATCTGAAGCAACGGCCCATCGGTGGAGCCTCCAACCTGCAGGTGAATGTGGTGTTCGATCCTCTCAGCCCCGCGGAGGCGGCCCGCAGCCCTGCTGCCGCGCCGGCCGGTGCCTCTCGGCCGCCGCAACCCACCGCTCCGCCCGTCACCGCGCAGCCCTCAGGCACCCCGAGGACCCCCTGATGCGCTCTGGCCTCCACAAACTGCTGCAGCGCACCCCAATCGCCTGGCTGCAGGTGAGCAACAACCCCACCAAGCTGCTGATCGGCATCGCCGGGGTGAGTTTCTCGAACCTGCTGATCTTTTTCCAGCTGGGGCTGATCGACAGCCTCTACAACAGCCAAAAGAAGCCGATCGAGAAGCTGCAGGCCGATCTAGTGATGGTGAGCTCGAAATACAGCAATCTGGGTTCCTTGCAGGATTTTCCCCGCAGCCGCCTTTATCAGGTTCTGGGGGTGGATGGGGTCGCCGCGGTCTCACCGCTACGGATCGGGAGGGGCACGTGGATCACCCCGGCCACCCGCCAGTCGTTTGATGTTTATGTCTATGGCGTCAACCTCGACCAACCTTCCCTGAGCTTCGCCGAGATCGAAACCAACCGCAGCCAACTGCAGGTCTTGGGCAATGCGCTGTTCGATCGCAACTCCAAGAAGCAATACGGCAATGTGATCGACACGCTCCGCCAGGGCCAGCCCTTTTCAGTGGAGGTCAACAACAAACGGCTCAGAATCATCGATACCTTTGTGATGGGGGCCACTTTTGCCGCCGAAGCCAACCTGATCACCGCCGAAAACACCTTTCTCCATCTCTTCCCCAAGATCGATCCCACCTCCCTGCAGGTGGGCCTGATCCGCCTCAAGCCCGGCGCCTCCCCCCAGGCGGTGAAAGCCGCAATGGAGCCGATCCTCAGCGGCCGCAATGTGATGGTGCTCACCAAGCAGGAGCTGGCGGATAAGGAGGTGAATTACTGGAAGCTCAATTCATCGGTTGGTTTCATCTTCTCGATCGGTGTGTTGGTGGGCTTTGTGGTGGGCAGCATCATCGTGTATCAGATTCTCTATGGCGATGTAATGGATTCCCTGCCCCAATACGCCACGCTCAAGGCGATGGGTTACCGCGATCCCTTCGTGATCGCCATCGTGATTCAGCAATCGGCGATACTGGCGGTCGTGGGCTTTATCCCTGGTGTGCTGCTCTCCTGCGGCCTGTATGCGCTGCTGGCGAGCGTCACCAAGCTCACGGTGCTGATGACCCTCAACCGCGCCCTGCTGGTGCTCATCCTCACCTTCGTGATGTGCGTGGGATCGGGCACCCTGGCCACCCGCAAGTTGGTGCAGCTCGATCCGGCCGATGTCTTCTGAGCCGCCGATGGATCCCCAGCCCCCGCTCACCACTGCCGCGCCGACAGCCGAGGCCGATCAACCGGTGATCTCACTCCGGAACGTGAACCATTGGTTCGGCAGCGGCGAAGCGCGCAAACACGCCCTCAAGGACATCACGCTCGACATCTACCCAGGTCAGATCGTGATCTGCACCGGGCCCTCCGGCTCTGGCAAGACCACCCTGCTCACCATGCTGGGAGGCCTGCGCTCCTGCCAGGACGGCAGCCTCAAGATCCTCGGCCAGGAGCTCAACGGTGCCAGCAAGGAGCAGCTCGCCGACCTGCGCCTCAACGTGGGTTTCATCTTTCAGGCCCACAACCTGATGATGTTCCTCAATGCCCGCCGCAATGTGCGGTTGTCGCTGGAACTGCATGATCGCTTCTACGACCAGGACATGGACCAGCTCGCCACCGAAATGCTGGAGAAGGTGGGCCTGGGCGATCGGGTGGATTACATGCCCGCCAAACTCTCCGGCGGCCAGCGCCAGCGGGTGGCGATCGCCCGGGCCCTGGTGGGCCAGCCGAAGATCCTGCTAGGCGATGAACCCACCGCCGCCCTCGACAAGGAATCGGGCCGCACCGTGGTGGAGCTGATGCAGCAGCTGGCCCGTGAGCAGAACACCACGATCATCATGGTGACCCACGACAACAAGATCCTCGATGTGGCCGATCGCATCATCATCGTGGAGGACGGCAGCCTGGCTACGGCGGAACAGGAGGCGGCCTTCGTGCAACGGATGCGCGATCCAGCCCACTGACCACCACTTCTCGAAGCCTCCATTCCCTTCCGGTCAACCTCTTAAACGGGCCTGCTTTCATTCCACCAGATCGATGGATCGGATCCAGGCCAAAGGCGGCGGCCCGTCGCAGTGCTCTCCGGCTCGTCTGTCGCCGTTGATCAAAAGCCCCGGGCGATCCCCCCTAGGATCCAGCCAGCCAGGAGTTTCAGCGATGGCGGATCTGTCTTCCGGCTCCGATCAGGGGCCCAGCTCCGGTTCGGATTCGCAAGGGCCGTCCGAACCGACCGGCGAGCCAGCGCCCCGCCGATGGTCCGGCCATCCCGAGCTCGACGACGACCCCGGGCCCAGTGCCTTTCCCAGCAACGTGTCCGAGCTGCTCACCCGCGCCCAGCTCGACAACGCCCGCGATGTGTTCAAGCTGGTCGAGACCCGTTCGGCCCTGAGCCCCTATCAGGAACGGGAGCTGGCGGTGAAGATCATCCAGAAGCTGGCCGCCTTTCACGAAGATGTGATCGACGGCCTGATCGCTGAGGAGAAGTCGGAGAGCGTGGCGGCCTGGGCCATGGATCTCACCCGCATCCGCGTGGCGATCAGCCTGCTGGAAGCCGTGGAGCTCTCCGACGACTGATCGCGGCTCAGCCCATGTGGTTCCTGTAGAACCAGCCCTTCACCGCCTCGGCACAGATCACGTAGGCCAACAGGATCAGGGCCAGCAGGCCCAGGAAGGGCAAGGGCAGCGGCAGGAAGCCGAAGAGATGGCCCAGCGGGGTGTAGGGCAGCGCAAGGGTGGCGGCCAGCACCACCGGGGTGGCCGCGATGAGGCTGCGGGAGGGTCGGCTGGCCAGCAGCGGTCGCCGGGTGCGAACCACCAGCACCACCATGGCGGCCGAGAGCACCGATTCCACGAACCAGCCCGTACGGAAGTGGGCCGCATCGCAACGCAGCACCCAGAGCAGCACGGCGAAGGTGAGGTAGTCGAACACCGAACTCACCAGGCCGAAGGCCAGCATGAAGCGCTTGATGAAGGCGATGTCCCAACGGCGCGGTCGGTTGATCCAGTCGGGATCCACCCGGTCGGTGGCGATGGTCATCTCCGGCAGATCCGTGAGCAGGTTGGTGAGCAGGATCTGCTTGGGCAGCAGGGGCAGGAAGGGCAGCAGGAGCGAGGCCCCCGCCATCGACACCATGTTCCCGAAATTGGCGCTGCTGGCCATGAACACATACTTGAGCGTGTTGGCAAAGGTGCGGCGGCCCTCGCGGATGCCGGCGGCAAGCACCGCCAGGTCTGGTTCGAGCAGCACGATGTCGGCCGCCTCCTTGGCCACATCCACCGCTCCCTGCACCGAGAGCCCCACGTCGGCGGCATGGAGCGCCGGGGCGTCGTTGATGCCATCGCCCAAGTAGCCCACCACGTGGCCGGCCCGCCGCAGGGCACCGATCAGCCTTTCCTTTTGGTTGGGTTCCACCTCGGCGAACACATCGCAGGCCTCAGCCCGCAGCGGCAGGGCCGCATCGCTGAGGGCCAGCAGGTCGGCTCCGGTGAGCACCCGGGGATCGGCCAGCCCGGCCTCCCGGGCGATTCGCTCGGCCACCGGCGCGCTGTCGCCCGTGATGATCTTGAGACGCACCCCCAGGCCCCCCAGCTCCGCCACCGTGGCGGCGATGCCGGCCTTGAGGGGATCGGCCAACACCAGCAGGCCCTCAAAGGTCATGGCCCGCTCCGAATCGGCGCCGATCTCCCCGGGCGGATGGTGGCGGCTGGCCACCCCCAGCACCCGTTGGCCCAGGCGGGCCCGCTCCTGGGCCAACGCCAAGATGCCGGACTCCAGATCCGCCAGGGGCAAGAGGGAGCCATCCGAGCGGCGGGCCAGGCTGCACACCTCCAGCACCCGGGCCAGGGCCCCTTTGGTGATCAGCTGCGCCGCCACCCCGGCCTGGCGGGGCTGCAGCAGCACGCTCTGGCGTTTGCGGTGGAAATCAAAGGGTTTCTCATCGCGCTTGGTCCAGGCCTCGGGGGCGGAAGGCAAGCCGGGCCATTCGCTGGCCGTTTCAGCGCCCCCGGATGACATCGCCTGGCCCTGTCCCGGCACCGGTACAGGGTCGGGCAGCTCCCGCAACGCGGTATCGATCGGATTCACGAAACCCGTTTCGAACAGGGCGTTGAGACGGGCCAGCCCCAGCACCGCTGGGCAGGGCTGACCATCGGCAGCCAATGCCTGGCCCAGCCGCACCACCCCCTCGGTGAGGGTGCCGGTCTTGTCGCTGCACAGCACATCCATGCTGCCGAAGTTCTCGATCGCGGCGAGGCGCTTCACGATCACCCGCCGGCGGGCCATGTTGCGCGCCCCCTGGGCCAGGTTCACGCTGATGATCGCCGGCAGCAACTGGGGGGTGAGACCCACCCCGAGGGCCAGGGCGAACAGAAAGGAATCCACCACCGGCCGCTTCAGCAGCACGTTGAAGGCGAAGATCAGGGAGATCAGGATCAGCGTGACCTCCACCAGCAGGTTGCCGAACCGCCTCACCCCTCGCTCGAACTCCGTTTCGGGGCTGCGCAGCCGCAGCCGGTCGGCGATGGCTCCGTAGGCGGTGGAGCGGCCGGTGTGCACCACCACGGCCCGGCCGCTGCCGCTCACCACATGGGTGCCGAGGTGAAGCACGTTGACCCGCTGGGCCAGGGGCGTGGCCTCCGCCAGCTGATCCACCCGTTTCTCCACCGGGAAGCTCTCGCCGGTGAGGGCCGCCTCATCCACGCAGAGGTCGCGCCCCTCGACCAGGCGGCAATCGCCTGGAATGCCATCGCCGGCGGCCAGCCGCACCCAATCCCCCCGCACCACCTCGGCCATGGGAATCGACACCTCCACCCCGTCCCGCCAAACGGAACAGCGCAGCTCCACCACCGCCAGCAGCTTCTGCACGGCGCGCTCGGCGCCGTGCTCCTGCCAAAAGCCCAGCAGGCCGCTCACCAGCACGATCACCAGGATGATCAGGCCATCGGTGGGGGAGTCGAGCCCAAACGACAACAGGGCCGCCCCCAGCAGCATCAGGATGATCGGGCTGGTGAACTGGCGCAGCAGCAGCGTCGCCGCCGCTGAGGCCCCGAAGCGACCGATGCCGGCCAAGGGACGACCGCCCGGGGTGCGCAGCCGGTCGGCGGCTTCCGCCTTGGAGAGACCCTCTGAGCCGGTGCCGAGATGCTGCAGCAGGGTCTCCAGCGGTTCGCTCCAGTAGGGATCCAGCGGGCTGCGGTCCCTTGGGGGAGCCGGGATGCCATGGAGGCCCACCGAGGGTTCAGCAGGCGCCGCCTCGGGGGTGGAGGCCGGCGAGGGCATGGGCAATGTCCATGAACGGCCAAGTCTTCGCCATCCTGATCAGGCCGGCCGACCCCGGGAAGGCCTGGATTCAAACGAGCTTCAACCGGTGGCGCTTGCGCTCTGCGACGGTGACGACGGGCCCCCGCGAACGTCCTCCAACATGGCCGCCGCCAGCCGCTCGCCGCTGCGCAGGGCACCCTCCACCCGGCCGAAGCCCACCCCGGCCACGTAGTCGCCGCAGAAGCCCACCCGGCTGTGGCGGCACAGCAGCAGATCCTCCGGCAGGCCCGGTTCCCGCGGGAAGGCGGCACCCCAGCGCATCATCTGGCGCTCCCCACGCCCCACCAGGCCCGGCTCCAGCCAGTCCGCCAGGGCATCCTGCAGCGCCTCACTCAGGGCCGCGATCACCGCCGTCTCTTCTTCCTGCCTGGGCAACTGGCCAAGCTGGCGGGCGATCGAGGAGCGGGATCCATACACGCTCAGATGCTCGGCAGCGAAGACCGCGCTGGAGTGGGCCACCACGGCCACACGCCCATCGGCCAGGGGCTGGATCGAAAGCCGCGAGAGCCGCCAGCGCTGCTCGGCGGCGGCATCGAAGCGCAGCAGGCGGAACGGGCAACGACGCCAGACCTCGGCGTCGGCGCCTTCCGCCACGAGCAGCAGGTTGCTGCGGGCCTCCGAACGCAGGGAGGCGAGGGCCGCCAGCCCGTGCTGAAGCTCAGGATCGTCGAGCGACTTGGCTGCCTCCTTCAGGGGCACGGTGTCCCAGGCCAGGAGCAAGCGGGAGCGGGGATGGGCCAGCAGGGTGCCCGCCAGCACCAGCCAGTCGGCCTCGCCCAGCAATTGGCGCTCTCGGTCGAAGAGCTGCCAGCGTCCGCTCGGGCTCACGGCCAGATGGCAGACCAGCACGCCGTAATGCGCCTCAAGTCCCGTTGAAGGTTCCCGGCTGGACGCCAGGAGGTCAGCGGGCCACGAGGGCGCAGCCACGGGCCCGGTCTCAGCCAGGGCCAGCAGCCCAGCGCATAGGCCATCCATCCCCCCGACCCCGCAGTAAAGCAACCCTTCGGAGAGGGGGTCACGGCTGTCCACACGGTGGAGGCGACCGGCGGCGTCAAGCCTGACTTGGGGCTCGCGCCAGGGCTCGATCACCCCCCCGGCCAGCAGCGGCTCCAGCAGGGTCGGCGCTCGGCCGCTGATGTTGAACAGGGGGGCGCCATGGTCGATTCGGAGGCCGGCATCCCGGCGCGAGCGGCGGGTGGCGGTACGCCCCCCCGGTCCACGGCCACTTTCCCAGAGGGAGATCACACCGTTCCAGCCGCCCCGGCGCAGGCCGGCCACCAGGGCACAACCTCCCACCCCTGCGCCCACAACGGCGACGGAGGCAGCTGGACGCTGGGCCATCGGAAAGCCACGCCGTTGATCGCCTTCCAAGGATGCAGGATCCCGCCAGGTCCGACATGCTCCCGGAGCGGATCGTCAGGGTCGCCCCCGGGTGAAATGCCCGATGACAGGCCTGTCTAGGCTAGGGATGAGTGCTCGCAGGCCTTACCACGATGCCCGACTCGTCCGACGCCGACCGCCTCCGCCACGAGATGCTCGAGGAGGAGCTGGAGGCGGCCCGACGCAAGCGGGACAGCTACCAGGCGTTGTTGAAGGATTTACCGGAGGTGTTTGAGGGAAAGTTCCGGGAACGCATCCGGCCGGTCCAGCAACGCAACGACCATTTGCGCGAGGAGGGGATGGCCCTCCGGGAGCAGATCCGTCGGGCGCTGCCGCCGGCCGGTGTCCATGGGAGCCCCATGCTGCCCCCGGCCGCGGAAACCACCGCTGCCCCCGCTCAGGGCGGCATGGATCCGGAGGAGGTCCTGGAGGCTTCCGAGAAGCCCGAGAAGCCCGAGAAGCCAGAGAAGAGCGAGAAACCAGAGAAACCTGCAGAGGCTGCCGGGCTGCGCCGGCCGGCCGAGGGCCTGCGCAGCACCGGGGTAACCGGGGCCCTAGCCCTGGCCGCCGGCCTGACCCTTGGACTGGGAGGGCTACTGCTGGCCACCAATCCCTGGCGCTCCGGCGAGGGAAGCCGGCCATCAGCCCCCACCAGGACGACGGACTCCACTCAGGTGCCGAGATCGAAGGCCGACCCAGCCCCCCCGAACGGCGCAATCCCGGCGGAGTTGCCTTCGATCAACCTGCGCACCACCGGCCCCAGCTGGCTGGAGGTGCGCAGCAGCGAGGGGGTGCTGCTGTTCTCAGGGGAACTCAATGGCACGCGGAGCTTCCCGCTCCGGAGGGGCCTGATGATCCGCTCCGGCCGGGCCGATCTGGTTCAGCTGCGGGTGAACGGGCAACCCGAGCGGCAACTCGGGCCGGTCGAATTGATCGACTGGACCACCTTCAGCCCAGATGCTCCTGCAGGGGCAGAGCCAGACCGTCAACCCTGATCGGCCGGAGGATCGCCCTCCCGCCGGGGCGGCGGTGACGATCCCGACTCCTCCCCGGCCAGCAACCAGGCCAGGAGCAGCAACAGCCCCCAGCCCAGCCAGGAGAGGTTGAACACCGGATGCAGCACCACCGCCAGCGGTTCCACCAGCCCATGGCTCAGGGCAACGGTGAGCAGCACCACCACCACCAGCATCAACATCCAGATCCACCTCCGCCCGGAGCCGATGCCCCTCCCTGGATCTCGAGCATGGGCCCGGGCCTGAGCACCTGCCAGGGATCCCGCTCCGGATCGACAGGATCGCGCCAGGCCAGCACCCGACTAGGGGCGCCGGATCCAGACGGCCAGGGCAACGGCGCAAGCAGGGCGAGCTCGGGAAAGGCAGCGGCGGCCTGATCCGCGTCGGTGGCCGGCGAGGCGCCGGACCGGTTGGCGCTGGTGGTGGCCAGCGGACCGCTGCGCCGGAGCAGCTCGCAGGCCAGGGACGCGGCCGGAACCCGCAGTCCCAGGCTTGCTCCCCCCGGGTTAAGCACCTCCACGAGCGGTCCAGCGATCGGCAGCACCAGGGTTGTGGCGCCGGGCCAGCAGCGATGGGCCTGCTCCAGCCATTCGGAACGCCAGGGAACCCCAAGCAGCCCCACCAGCTGCTCCAGGTCGGCGCCCATCAGGATCAGCGGCTTATCAGCAGGGCGGCGCTTGAGACGCCACAGCAGGGGCGCAACCCAAGGGCAGGAGGCCAGGGCCGGCAGGGTATCGGTAGGGAAAAGCACCGCCTCCCCCGCCGCCAGCCGCACGGCCAGGGCAGCCGCATCGAGAACCGTACTCATCGTGTTGCCCCGCCACGAGGCCGGCGACCACTGGCAAAACGCAGCACCCCCTCGAGATCGCGATGGGCCTGCACCTCCTCCAGCCCAGCCCGCTCCAGGAGAAGCACCACGCTCGGGCTCTGGTCGTGGTGGTGTTCGAGCAGAAGCACCCCCCCCGGGGCCAGGGCCTGGGCGGCGCCGGCACAGATGGTGCGCAGCGCCGCCAACCCATCGGATCCGCCATCGAGGGCTCGGCGGGGTTCGTGATCACGCACCACGGGTTCGAGGCCTTCCACGGTGATGGTGGGAATGTAAGGAGGATTGGCCACCACCAATTCCAGTCCCCCCCACCAGGGCCGTAGGCCTTCCCACCAATCGGAGCGCATCAGGATGAAGCGCTCCTCAACCCCGGCAGCGGCGCGGTTGAGGGCCGCGAAGGCCAACGCCGCTTCACTGATATCGACAGCCAGGCCCTGGCCTGCCGGCAGGGCCCTGGCCAGGGCCACAGCCAGAGCGCCACAGCCGGTGCCGAGGTCGGCCCAGCGGAGCCCAGCAGCGCCCGGGGTTGGCAGTGCCAGGGCCAGGGCCAGGTCCACCAGAAGCTCGGTTTCCTGCCGAGGAATCAGCACGCCGGGACCCACCCGCAGCTCCAGATCCCTCCAGGGACAGAGGCCCACTAAGTACTGGAGGGGTTCGGAGGTGCGGCGATGCCGCCGCCAGAGCTCCTCGAGCTGCGCCAGGGGCTGGGACAGCCGCACCATCCGTGCCGGATGGAGATGCAGGGCCTGGAGCTCGGGCCAGCGGAGACCGCCGCCCAGATCCAGCAGCCAATCGAGATCATGGCTGGCCCCTCCAGTACTGGCCAGGAGCCCACGGCGCCAGGCCAGGAACTGTGAGGCCGGCAACGCAGAGCCATCCCCGTCCATAGATCCCAGCATTGAATCAGGCTAAAGGCAGCCGCAGCGCCTGAAGCATCAGCAGCGCTGCCAGCGCAGGCCGGGTTCAGCGCGCAGCAGGCCCTCCCATTCCAGCTGGAACAACGCGACCGCCAGTTCGCCGGCGGGTCGCCCCAGCTGAAGGCT
>Ga0209401_1000511_pt1 | contig 26278 bp, 38 predicted proteins | sample M_140807_MF_Meta_FD_187318 | JGI IMG/M metagenome (GOLD analysis project Ga0209401, IMG submission 187318) | Freshwater microbial communities from Lake Montjoie, Canada to study carbon cycling - M_140807_MF_MetaG (SPAdes) (version 2) | ecosystem: Environmental > Aquatic > Freshwater > Lake... | reverse complement strand
GTCTAACCCTGTTTCTTCTTTGACCTCACGGCAGGCGGTGGTGATGTAGTTTTCCCCACGTTCCATATGTCCCTTAGGAATTCCCCATCCAGGATTATTTCCATTCTGCTTTACCAACAATACCCATGTGCTGCCTTGATCTTTTTTATAGACCACCGCACCGCAAGATATCGTTGATTTAGGCATAGACTGAAAATTATTATTATTTTGAAATAAATATAGGTTTATAGATATGGACGTGCACAAAACAATCGCTCTCATACCCCTCGCGGCCAAACCTTATCATGCTGGACATGATGGATTGGTAAGAATCGCATCATCTGAAAATGATGAAGTTCATCTTTTCGTATCCATTTCCAACAGAGCACGAACAGGTGAAATGAAAATCGATGGCGAAACTATGTTCATGATATGGAAAGATTACATAGAAGACGCGCTTCCAGACAATGTTAAGTCCTTTATAGATTACACTGTCACCGCTCCGGTCAGCAAAGTCTATAATGAACTTGAAAATGCTGAATCGCAAGGGTCACAAGACGTATACACGATTTATTCTGATGTTGATGACATCAGAAAATACACAGATGAAATGTTGTCAAGGGTCGCTCCAACGCTTTTCTCTAAAGGTCAGATACAAAGACGAGGAATAGAAAGAACAGAGACCGTTGATGTGAGCGGTACCGAAATGAGAGAATTCATAGAAGATGGTGACATCGTAGGATTCACTGCGCTGTTGCCACCTGCTATCCAACAACATGGCAAAGAGATTTTTGATCTTTTAGTAGACGATGTTGTCGGAGAATCTGTTTTACGAAGATATATTAGAAGCTCTTTAAAGTTCGTATTGTAGATTTTACAATACCCGATTAAATTGAATTTTTCAGTTGCTTACAACAATAGGTGGTTCTATGAAGGATAGATTTGCAAACATCAAGAGAAACTATACGGACGCAGACGTTTCACGCCTCAAAGGCAAGACCAAGATTGAACATACATTGGCTAAGATCGGTGCAGAAAGATTCTGGAAGCTGATCAATGAAAGGCCATACGTTCATGCACTCGGCGCTTCAACTGGTGCTATGGCGGTACAACAAGTCAAGGCAGGTTTAGAGGCTATCTATCTATCGGGGTGGCAGGTTGCCGCAGATGCAAATCTATCTGGTAACACATATCCTGATCAGAGCCTATATCCTGCAAATAGCGTTCCTGCCATCGTTCGTAGGATTAATAATGCTCTTCTACGTTCAGAACAAATCGATCACGCAGAAAATCCAGACAACGATAAACATTGGATGGCACCAATCGTTGCAGATGCAGAGGCAGGCTTTGGCGGACCTCTAAACGCATATGAATTGATGAAAGCCATGATTGAATCCGGCGCCGCGGCGGTCCATTGGGAAGACCAACTTGCGTCAGAAAAGAAGTGCGGTCATCTAGGCGGAAAGGTTCTGGTTCCAACTTCACAGTTCATTCGTACTCTTACAGCAGCTCGACTTGCAGCTGATGTTTGCGACGTTCCAACCGTGATCATCGCTAGGACTGATGCAGAGTCCGCTAGATTGATCACTTCCGATGTTGATCAAAGAGATCATGAATTCATCGATCATGAAGCCGGCCGAACTGCAGAAGGCTATTATCACCTCAAAGGAGACGATCTTGAGCGTTGCATCGCTCGTGGCTTGGCATACGCCCCCTTTGCGGACATGATATGGATGGAAACTTCAACGCCAGACCTTGAACAGGCTCGCAAGTTTGCTGAAGGAATTCACAAACAATTCCCAGGAAAGCTATTAGCATACAACTGTTCTCCTTCATTCAATTGGAAGAAGAAGCTTGATCAAGAAACTATTGCAAAGTTTCAACGTGAACTTGGAGCAATGGGTTACAAATTCCAATTCGTGACATTGGCTGGATTTCATTCACTAAATCATGGAATGTTTGAATTGGCGCGTAATTATAGAGATCGTGGCATGGCGGCATACTCTGAACTTCAACAAGCTGAATTTGATTCTGAACAGTATGGGTACACTGCTACCCGGCATCAACGTGAAGTTGGTACAGGATATTTTGATGAAGTTACCAAGGTTATTGCCGAAGGTGTTTCATCAACATTAGCTTTAGAGAATTCTACTGAAGCACAACAGTTCGATGAAGTCTGAGAAAGGACAATTATGAAACTCATTAGAGTTATTGCAAAAGTTGCATATTTTCTTTCGTGGGGGCTCTGTATCCTACCAGCTGCACCTCCGCAAGAAGAAAAGCCACATGAGCAAGTAGATGAACATATCGAAAAAGATCATCAGTTAACTGAAGAAGATATCGATGAAGGTGTGTGCGAGTTTCCTTTGCAACAAGGCATCTTGAAAGATCGTGAAAGTAATCATGAAGACTATGATTCTGGTGATCATTAAGCCATAGTTCTTATACATAACTCTAAGAATTAAAGGTCATGAATTCTTTCGGAATAAAATAATGTATTATTCTGAAAGTTTTATTCATGACCTTTTCTTTAGGCGAAATTGTAGTAAGCGATTTTTCTGGTATGAGCCGCCAGATGTATACAATGGGAAACCAAGGTCCACAAAAAAGTAAACAAGAAAATGATAATCTTTTGAACATAAAAGATGTCGGAATCGTTGTTGACGTTTATAACGAAGGGGCCAGGGGATTCACCTGGATTAAATTGTTGACATCAACAGGTTCAATTGGGTACATTCCGTCCATATGGGTCAAAAAAATTTAGGATTTTTTGATAATATTTAAACCGGGCGTAGGTGCCGTCATGACGAACAAACGCGAGTCTCTAGTTGAAGAGATCAATCTTCTCAATGAACGTATCCGTCAATTACGAAGCATTGGAAAAGATTGTTCTAAAGAAACACAAGAATTAATAAAATTGATCATAGAGTTAGATAATTTAGAACAGGATAAGGAAATCAAGGAATACGACGAAGACGGTTCGTGAAAAATCCACACAAAATTCCAAATCCAGGAGATCTTGTGATGTTATACAACATCGGCAAGTCTACTTCACTTGTCATTTGGGCATCATGGAGTGACCATCATGATGAATCTAAAGATGAATTCTGGCCTAAGATTATAGGCGAACTTAGAGAAAATGAAACTGCGCTGGTGTTTGAAATTTTATATCCCCCAAAGGGACCAATAGGGGCAAGAATCTGTACGGAAAGAAATATAGTAGGGTGGATCAGCGCAAAACATCTTCGTAGCGTAACTTAATGAATATACAAACTAATTCTGAGGTTGTAGGTTTAATGTACCATGTCAGAATTAGAAAGACCAGCACCACGTAACCTGTTCCTTGCACAACAAGTTGATCAGGATTCAATGAATCACCTTTCACGAGCAATTGTGGAAATCAGAGAGCACGATGAGTATCTAAAGAAACTCTATGCTCTTTATCACCTGAAGTATGATCCACAACCCATCGTAATCTACATTGATTCATACGGTGGTGCAGTATATCAGTGCTTCGGTCTACTTTCGATCATGAAGGATAAGGGAACTCCAGTGAACACAATCGTCACCGGTTGTGCAATGTCGTGTGGATTCATGATTGCAATTCACGGAAATCACAGAACTGCTCACAAACATGCAACTCTCATGTATCACCAGGTAAGCACTGGTGCTCGGGGTAAGGTTGCGGACGTTGAGGAGGATATCCTTGAGGCCAAGAGGCTCCAGAAGGTGATTGAGGAAATGACCTTGGAGACAACAAAGATCACCAAGGATAAACTGGATAAGGTCTATAAAAAGAAGCAAGATTGGTACATGGATGCCAAGGATGCCCTTAAATGGGGCTGCGTTGATGTAATTGTGACGTGATGAATCAGTCAGCCAAGTATAAGCTTGGAAGCCTGATTGCTGTTGACGAAGGCAGAAAATTCCCGGTCGTTCTTAGGGACGGACCGGGATATACTTTTTCTAGGGTCGAAACAATAGAACCAGGAGAAATAGGAATTGTTCTTGGTTCAATGATCGGTCATGGAATGATTTGGTGGATCCTCATTCATGTTGCAGTCAGAGAAAAAGCGGGATGGATTCCAGAGGGTTTGATCTATCATACAATAAACCGTCATTGAAAACAGTAGTAATATATTTTCATGAATCCCGCAGCCATTCTAGTACCTCTATTACTTTCAGAACCTGTTTGTTACGAAGATTGTTCTTACATTCCAGGACAATTATTTGCAGAATGGAGCTTTGTTACAGAAAACAAACATTGGATTTCTGTACAAGATCCTGGGATTTCTATATTAGGATCTCTTAATTGTCCTGATGGGAACATGATTGAGATTAATGGAAGAATGGTTCCTGATCTCGATCCAAACCCGTATGGTTACGGTACAGCAGAGTGGATGCAAAAACGAGCTTGCACAAAATGGATAAATATAGAATTTCCAGAAAGATGCTCACAATTTGATCAATCCAAATGGGAGTGGATGAGAGATTCGCTTGTAAGAACTAATGGTAGAAAAGATATGAATTTCTGCATCGATCGATATGAGTGGCCCAACCGAGAAGGAGCTGCTCCTTGGATCATGGTAACTTGGACTGAAGCAAAAAAACTTTGCGAATCTAGCGGCAAACGATTGTGTACTGAAGATGAATGGACTTTCGCATGCGAAGGAGAAGATGCTCTTCCATATCCGAATGGATATATTAGAGATTCTCAAAAGTGTAATATAGACAAACAATGGAAAACTTATAGTTCAGATCTTTTTCCAAGGGGAACTGAAAAATGTGGAAAAGAGCTAGAAAGACTATGGCAAGGCCACGTTTCAGGATCTGATCCTCAATGTGTTAGTCCATTTGGGGTTCATGATATGATAGGAAACGTTGATGAATGGACAACAGCAACTAGACCAAGTAAGTACCCTTCTATTCTCAAAGGAGGATATTGGGGCCCAGTTAGAACAAGATGCAGACCTTCAACAAGGAATCATGCCCCAGGACATGCATTCTATCAACAAGGATTTAGATGTTGTAGCGATCCAAAGCCTATGCAGTAATCATGTTTTTTTCATCGTTTCAATAAATTCTTTATATCCTTCGCCTATTTTCACATCAATTCCCCTACGGCGAGCCGCTGCTCCAATCTCTAAATAAAAAACATTTTTAATGTTGACTTCCTTACCGACAGCATCAACAACAAATGCACGAGAAATTTTTTGTTTAGCCTCTTCCGGCTTTTTAACGACAAAATTAAATTCTTTGCTAGGTCCTGATGATATCGTTTCAATGTCAACACTTTCTGTATCGCTAAACTTAACAAGTAACGTGACGTCTGAAGTGGGGGAAGCATATCCTAATTGAGTCTTTAATAAAGTATCAATTTTTGATGAAAATTCTAATTCTTCCTTCTCCATTTCACTATAAAAATCTGCGCGGCCTTGCTCGTCTTTAAAAACATCATAAATGTCATCAAAACTAGAAGAACTTATCATAGCATCACGGACATCTTTATAAATGTTACTCGGATTCAAGTCTTTTACTGCGTTGAATTGATCGGCGGTGGCGGTGGCGGCGGTCGCAGCGGCGGCGGCGGCGGTCGTGGCGGCGCTTCGTTTTTCGCTTCGTAGACCGATAAGACGATTAGATTGATACTTGACATGAATATTGTATTTTGTTTCACCAAGCAAAGCAACTACATCGATTAAATCGTTACCTCCAGAAGGAGGTTCGTCTATAACTTTCAAGCCTTTCAACTGCTTTGATTCAATCTCGTTAAGAAAAGCTGCCAGCATCGAATCACAGTCAGCATAAAAATTTTCAACGAAGTCTTGAGGTGATGTTCTAAGGGCAGTTCTTAAACGTGAATCATTTTCAATGTTGGAATACATAGTCTCAGGTGAAGGATCGGGGCTAAGAGCCGAATAGACAGCGTGTTCTGCTCCGTAACCAAGCATTTTACCAGAAGACAAAATATTCTTTTCGGTATAATCGATTAAGACAACAGGTATATCTTTGTTTTCTGACTTAAAAATATACGTTGGATATTTCCCTGACTTTGCATCGGGCTTGCCGGGGATAATTATAGCGACCTCATTGTCTTCAACTCGCGCGCGAAGGTCGGCAGGTGTTCCATAAAAACGAATATGAGGACCACGGTCACCGTCTTTCGGTGAAAATTTACCACCTATTTTTTTAGCAAAAGTTTTCAACGTTTTTCTGAAATCTGTCTGTTCATCCTCTAGAATTAATCGGATATATTCTTTTAATATATTTTTCATTTTTTAGATCCTCTTTGTCCGTACTTAAATAATAACCGCATGTGCGAAGTGTTCGCTTAGGTTTAGTAATGCTGATTCAGCAACGTGCATGAAAATAGAGTTAAGGTGCCGGTAAACTTAATCATTTACTATTCATTTTCGACTTTGTAGAACCTCTGCCATACTTGAAGAGACCTAGAATTTGTGACGCCGAGGCAAAACTTCCCGTAAATTTATAAGCATTACCCTTATAGATGAACACGACACCCTCTACCGGCGATGTTATGTTTTCAAGCGATTTCAATTTTTCCATTTGAACCTTAAGAATTGTCATCGCTGCTTCATCGCCAGAGGATTCAATTGCAGAAATTGCTTTTGAAACTTCTCCTTGAAGTCGAACAACTTCTTCTTCTGTATTATCAATCAAAGTTGATTGTAATCCCTTTAAAAGTTCAACTGCAAAGTCATTGATAGCTAACTCAATCGGTTTTATGTATGTCTTGAGCCTCTTTGGAGATGACTTTATAAATTCGTTGATTGTTTCATAGGCCGATTTATCAACCTTTTTCTTGATGTCAACTAGAGTGGGAGAACCAGGTTCTGCAAGACATCTTAATACAACCATGTCAGAAATTTCTGGAGATTGATTTAATTCAGCAACATCTTCTCTAATCTTTGATTCTATGTAATCACGAACAGTTGATGATGGATCCAACCCAACTGAAGATAATTCATTATCAATCTTAGATAACGTGTCGTTTAAAATGGAATCATCTGATAATTTTTGCATTCTTGCCAATGCCGGTCCTCTGACCTTCCACCCACGGATCTCTACGGCGTTTTGCATTTTCTCAACGTAACTAGTGAGAAGATCAACACCTCCCATATCATCGTCAGTCATCTCAACTTTGCCATCTTCTACTTTGAATACGGGCCATCCGTGGAAAACGACATTATTTGAATCGTAGTTAATGACGTTCGGATTCGCGACATATATGATCTCCATTGAGTACCAACGATTTGCCTGTGGACCGAAGACATTCAACTTTGTCTTTTGAGGTAAAGAACCCAACGCACCATTTAGAACTTTAAATGCTGAATCAAAAGCTTCTGATAGATTTCCTCGACCCTCAAACTTTGCAGCAAGAGATTCGGCATCCAATCCTCCACTTTTAATGTTTCCAGAATTTCTGGCAACCTTGAGCGAATCTGTGGAAACATCCCACGAAAATACGAGGTTAAGACCATCAAGCTTTTCTGAGACTTTTTCAAGCTTACCAGAAGCTGCTGATGTAAGAATGTCCACTATCTCACCAAAAGTAAGATCACGATTGTCAAACAAGTGCGCAAGATGACCGACGGCACCTCCCATTGTTTATTCCCCGTCTTTCTCTGATAACATTTCTTTTGAAGCGTGGCGCTGCGCAGACTTCAATTCTGCTCTCAATCTTGCCTCAACTTTTGCCCATTCTGCTCTGGCAGCTGATCCGCGACCGTGACGAGATTTTCTTTTTTGAATTTCAGCAATCTGCTCGTCAAGATCAGCAATATGTTCTGAGGATCCCCATTCAGAAATCCTCCCGCCTGTTAGATGAGCCTCGCGAACCCTCGATTCAACAATGAGTTTAATATATTCAACCAAAGCTTCTTTATTAGATTGTCTCATTTTCTTGCCTGTCGATTGCACCCTTGAATGCACCATAAATATACATTCGAATGTGATCATCATCTACAGGCAAAGAAAGGCCCAACCCAAAGTGGGCACGGACCTTCTCAATGAAACCAGGATAGATTGTTACTTCTAGAGTTTCTCCACTAGGCAGCTTGATAAACTTGACGTCTTGCATTCCAAGATTATACCAAATTGCCTCGTGAAAAGACAACTATTTTTTCTTTGCAACAATAGGTGCCGGAGGAGTTGTGTCCTCAGGAGACTTACTGGCTCTCTCTTTTGGTTTTTCACCAGCAGATGGCTTCTTGATCACGTTTGGCTTAATTGTGACTTTTTGTGAAGATGGCTTCTTTTCCATCTTAACGTTAGCCGGCTTATCACTAGGCTCAAGGGCTTCCTTACCCTCGACCTCGCCCCCGACGATTTGCGCAATTCCCTTAAGAAATGCGAACAAAGCTGTCTTCTCTGCGTCATCAAGGTCACCGACGTAAGATTCCATGGCTGTCTTTATGTTCTGGTCTTTAAAAGATTTTCCTGCCCTAATCGTATTGAGCTTTTCAATCACTTCATCGGCATTAATATCTCCAGACTTTAAAGTTTCTTTTTCGTCTTCGTCTTGCTCGACGATGAGCTTTTTCTTAGACGACAAAGTCTCGTTGATTACACTACTCAAAAAATCTTTAAGAGCGATCGTGTCCTTGATAACTTCTTGCTTTGACATCACTTCACCTTCACGTACTTAATGCGATTTGCTGCTCTCTCAATGTAACGCTTCACGTATTCGCGTTGTGGAGTCTCCTCCTTGAGAACAGGACGTTGGACGGATTCCTTGATGATGATATCATCCATGAACTTATCAAAGGTGAAAGTTTGTTCTTCGCCTTCGATTGCCTCTTCAATTAATTCAACTTGATCTTCTTCATTTTCGTGCGTCATGACACACTCCTTTGGATAAATAGGAAGTTTTATCAAAAAATAACTCACTTGGTGGTTCTTGTCACCAATTTAAGGCACAATGTACAATCTCGTCTTGATTGATCGACATCGCGAACCTTAACGCCACTGATCATAAATGGCCCACCAAGGGACACAGATGTCTCAAGATAAATTACCTGAATGCTTTCAAAGGTAATATCGGACATATTTTTAAAAATTTCCAAGGCCGTTGCGATGTCAATCTTCAACTCAATATCTGGATGATCATATGTCGAAACGCCTACAAGGTTTCCCTTGATCGGTTCATCTTGATCAAGAACCTTGCAAAGAACAACAGCAAGTTGCCCATACCCAAAAATAGATTCATCTTCAAGATCCGGGACAAGACCTTGAAGTTCTGAGCTCATCATCAATGTAGATTCATTCATCCTTGGGATTATAAACCAAGTCTCTACGAACTACATCGGCATATTTCGCATATTCTTTATCGAGTTCTGTCACCTTGTCAACATCCTTCGTGATCAAGGATATTGTCACCTCTAACTCTTCTATCTTAAATCCTGCATGATGTCCCACCTGAGTCTCATACTCTAACACCGATTTCAAGAACCTGTTTCTATCTTCGTAAGATTCAAACATGAACTTCTTGTTCAGCTTGCCATCGGTCATCTTCCACTTTTCAATCGCGATAATTGGTTTGTCAAGGTTCGAAACCTTGATAGGAAGACCTGATGAGATCAACGGCCGAGTGGACCGATTGATAAATTCTCGATGAAGCTCGACCAATTTCATTTTTTATTTCCTCAAAGAAGAACCATTCCACCAACAACTGCAGCTTCGGTAAAAGATGATCCGTTCGACCAAATCTTTCGATTCCTGTCGATCACACAAGACCCACCTTTAAAGTTTAGGTCTCTTTCCTTGCCGACACGGTTTGAAACGATGACATTTGCAGATGTTTGCTCCGCCAAATCTACCCAACAGCTATCTGGATATCCATAATCGCCACTCCAATTTGTCAAGAGAGCCAGCGTGTCCACTGACCCCTTCTTGTAGAATCGATGTCCTTCATTATAGAATTTATAAGAATTTCTATAATTGTTCATGGAGTCTCTACAAATCAATGTTCCTAACCTACCGGCTCGTGTTACCACGCAAGGATTGATTTGTTCTGATGGTGTTGCCCAAAGGTAATCATTGGCCCAAAGGTTGTGTTTCTGAACATTTCCTTCAATGCCCTTTGGACCAATTGTCACTGCAGAATTGTAGAGGTTACCTTCCCTCAACTCGACGTAACCCAGCACGATGTGACAGTTATGATTCTCAGCAATCTTCATGAATGCTTGAGTTTGATAACCATCTCTTGCCTGAGCACATTCCATTGCCTCAGATGGGTTTTCAAGAGTATATCCACTGATGCATAGTTCAGGAAGAACTATCACAGCAGCACCCTTGGCCGCGGCTTCATGTACTAATTGTACTGCGGTTCCAAGGTTTTCATGAACCTCGAGTAGTTTTGGCTCAAATTGAATTGCGGCTGCGATTGTTTGTAACATATTCATTCCGTTAAATCAATCTTCAACGTTTTCTGATTCTTTTCTTGCACTTTTTACGGCGTTATTTAAAAATTCCCTAAAACCGTCAAGTTCTCTAACAATCCCAGGATTGTTCTTTAAAAGAGAAACTTCTTCATTGCTAATCTCGCCGGTGTTCTTAAGGATGTCAATATACTCGCTCATGCTCTGTAACACAAGAATTTCAAGATCATCTTGGTCCATTGATCCAACAAATTTTGCTTTTTGCATGGCCTTTTCTACTGCTTGCTTTGCCCCAGACTCAGCAGCAAAACCCAATTCTTTAGCAATGTCCTTGAATGAAGTACCGTCAGACATCATCACATTCTTACGTTGACGACCCTGTGCAGGTTCATCTCCGCGGAGTGTCTCTTCAGGGTCATCAAGTTGCATTTTTTCTAAATCCTTGCGTAAAGATGCTACTCTAGGAGAATTAGGGCCACGTGGAATGCCAGAAACACCAAAAGGAATTTTTTTGACTGGTGGAAGATCTGCTTCCACCAACATTTTTCTAACTTGTTGTCTAATGATTTGTTCAACCTTCGTTTCTTTTTTCATTTCGGCTTCCTCTTTTTCGATAGCATCTTTAACTGCAACGTATACCTGTGGGATTCTTTCATCATCAACTGGATCTACCAGTGCCCGAAGTGCAGACATCAATTCAACTTTGTCAGAAGGGACAAAATTTTGATTTGTAGGATCTGTCTCTGCTGCCTGTGGATCAACTACAGGATTTGGGAAAATTGGAGCATGAGAATTCATTAATTCACGCAATAAATCCCGTAGTGATGACTCTGTTATTAATACCTTACGCATAAGTTAATGCCGATAAGTATTACTGCGCAGTCTCATTTTGTTCTACAGAATCGCTTTGTTGTTGCGATTCAGCAACCTGAGAAACAACTTTTGAAACTGCAGATGGCAATGAATACTTTGCGTCTGTAAGCTTTCGTCCAAAATATAATGAAATTGCTGGAATGAAATATGTCATCGCAGCTGAAACATCGAAGTGTCTAAAAGTTACCGTACCAATCTTTTCAAAAGCTGATCCCAGATAAACAAGGGTCGTAACCAGGAAAGACACTGCTGCAAAGGTCACAGAAACAGACTGCGATCCTTTATCATTTCTCATCCACCACCATGGAGTAGATTTGTTTGCCATAAATTTATTTCCTCAATCAATTAATTATTGTTTCACTGCATAAACTACTGCTGCGGCTGTCAAAGTCGAAACAAGAACACCGGCTCCTACACCAACAGCTGCCCAAACTATAGGATTAGGCCGATCTTCTTTTTCTTTCTTGAGAGCAGCATCTAGTCGATCGATCTCTTTTCTTTGTTCTTGAATCCTATTCAACGAAAGTTTATTGTCAGATTCATTTCTTATTCTTTCAACTGTCATTTCATAGGAATGTTGAATCTCAGCTGTTTCAATAACCCTTTGAATTTCAATTTGAATCTCTTCATCTCTAGACTGTATGTCTGCAATAATAGATGCAATTGCCTTAGGGGACAACAACAACCCAGTAAATGGTGCTGTTTGACCTTTTTTCATTGGAGATATTGCTTCCCCGACGTCTGTCTCATTCTTGGCGAGAGGAGGGACTGGCGGGAGCGATAACAATGAGGTATCTTCGCCTCCGGGATCTGGATTATAGTCTTGTGCGATTGCGATCTGCGGCAAAACCATCGATACAGTTAATATTGCAATGAGTAATGGATTCTTTTTCATAGGTTTCACTTTTCAGGCATGATAACTTTAAATCCAGTAACCTTTGACAATTTTTCAGCCAAACCTACTGGATCATCTTGATGCTGTTGTAGAATTGTTTTTATTTCTTGCTTCTTATTATCATCAAGATTTTTCTTCTTTTCAGAATATTGTTTTTCCACGTGTGCCAGACCATCATCTAACTTCTGTTTTGCTTCGTCTTCTTTTCGATTCTCTTCATGCCTAACTTGATTAGATAAATCTAACTGCGAATCGTAAGAATCTCGAATCGTTTTCGTGTCATCTGGCTCTGACTTCTTTTTAAAAGCCAATACCGCAATCACACCACCAACAAACATGGCAATATAACCCCAATACTTCTTAAAGAAGTCACGGACTTTGTTCCAAAAAATTAACATTAGTTTGGTTTATCCTTCTTTGTATCTACCTTGGAAGAAAGAACAATTTCACTCTTTTTACTATTACTAGAAGCGAGCTCTAAGGCTTTAACAATGTCATCCAAAGTTTGTTGATGAACTTGTATTACTTTTGAAAGGCTTATCAGCGATGTTCGAATTGAATTAACATCATTAGCCAAAGCTATGAGCTCTGTAACAATACTTGCAATAGTTTTTGAAGATTTAATCGATGACTCAAAAATATAGTCAAATAATTTCATCTTAGTCTTCGGATTTTCTTTTTCCTGAGTCATCTGAGTTGATCATATTATACAACGTATTATGATCTAGTTCATTAATGTTGCCACGATTATATCCGTCGGACTTCTTTATTGGCTTCTCTAATGACTCTCTGGCTCGACGTAAAGCAAGATCTTCAACGATCTTCATCGCATGTCTGTCTTCATTAATGACTAATTTAGCAAATTCATCAAATACCCACTGCATGGATAATTGATGATGAAACAATTTTTCTCTTAATTTAAGATGCACATCCTTGCTTAGTTTGATGTGAATCCCTTTTCTTTCGTGAAGAATGTCAGTTCTGATCAAACAGCACCTCCACCTCCGCTTCCTGCACCGGCAGCGACTGGGGATGGGAACTCATTATCTTCTTCCTCAGCTTTTGATTTTCCAACAGTGATATCATGTTCATCCTCAAGAACAATCTTAAATTGGTTAACAACATCTTGAGAGTAATTGTCAGATAAGAAATTCATTGCTCTGCGAGCCAATGTGTTACGAACCTCTAGAAGAGAATCATAATTGTCGATCAACCTAACAACGCTTGAAGCAAATTCTTCGATGTCGATATCTTCTGCAGATAGCTTCTTCTTTTCTTCTGGTTTTTCTTCATCTCCCACTTCATCTGCAGGCTTTTCTTCCTCTTCGTCACCCTCTGCTTCAAGAAGGTTACGAGAAGTTGTAGATAAAAAGCTACGTGTCATTGAACGAAAGTCAAACCCTTCATTCTTTTTCACCTTGGCATCGGATTCGTAGCTAATAAGAAAATCATCTACCTGCTGATCAAGAGAATCTTGAAGCTCTTTCTTAACAGTTTCTTCAAGAAGAACGCTTCTAATCTGCTCTCTGATTATTTTTTTTAAATCTTGAGAATTAATCTTTCGTGACATCACTTCACCTTCAATACTTGAGCCATCGACTCAGCCTTATTAAAACGATCTTCAATAACGTTCCAATTAAATTCTCTCATGCGGGCGACGAGATGGCTCTTCTTGTCCGTAAGATAGTCACGGTAATATGCATGCTCCCACATGTCAACTACAATAACTGGGTATAGGCCCAACATAACATCTCCGCTGTGATGGCTAACTACTGTATTAACGTAACGTTGCAAGAAGGTGTGATATCCACAAACAGCCCAACCAGATCCAGCTGACATTGCGCATGCCATAAAATCTCGTTGCCAATCCTCAAATGTTCCCCAGTCACGTTCAAGTCTCAAGTAAGACAATGAATCCATCGTGATCTCTGAGTGAGGGTCAAAACTGTTTGCAAAATAAAGCTCATGAAGCCATGTTGCATTAAGGTTATAAATCTCATCAAGCTTCAAAGAACGATATTCAGAATGTTTAGAGTCAGCTGCACCGCGATCAACTGTGTCTAACTTTGCTGAAACCTTATTTAGGGTTTCTACATAACCCTTGTATAGTTGAGCGTGAGCATCTTTCGTCTTTTGAGTTGAAAACTCAGAAACTTGTTTAAAGATCTTTGGCTCAGCAACGTAAGCTTCATCAAGAGATTCAACCTTTGGTAGAGTTGCAGTCTGCTGCGCAATTGCACTTTTTACTGTTTTCTTGAGCAAAAGATCCAAATCTACTCCGTCAAATATTTTTTTATCCATGATGCTTCATCACTCTCTTTCGTAATTATCCTGAAAATCCTGTAACGATACAATAACTTCTTTTGTATCCCCACCGGTTGCTGCTGGGCGACTTAACGTAACTGTCTTATCTTTAATATTAACGTCAACTACGTCGTAATTCAATCCTGACACAGGATCGCCTTTAGACGCTTTCTTTTTTACTTTTAATCCAACAGCAGCAGAAAGAACATCTTCACTTTTGCCATCGATATTAGCAAATACTTTAAGACCTGTTTCTGGCTTTTTAGATTGCTTGTTTGGCTTTTCAAGCAAAGAATGAACTTTTTTATCCCATTCTTCTTTCATGAGATCGATAATATATCTCTCTGTAAGCTTTTGCTTCATGACAACTCCGTGTAAGTAATTATCGATCAAGTCTCTCGAATCTTCAGGATAGTAGCTGGATTCTGCAAAAGGTCATCAAATTTAACACATGAAGTACCAGTAACTTCAAATATATGATTGCTAGAGGCTTCTGCATCAATATAATCAGAATGATAGATAACGTTCTTAATCCCACTATTAACAATCCTTCTTGCACACATGGAACATGGTTTGTGCGTGCATAACATCAAAAGATCACCTCTTAGTTCATATGGCTTACAGAGGTGAAATAAAGCATTTTCTTCTGCGTGAAGAAATCCTGATCTTCCAGACTCTAAAGATGATCTCTCGTTAGGACCGCCTTTATATCCACCGTTGTATCCAATTGCACAAACTTCTCGATAATCTTTTGTGATTATGATTGCTGCAACTTTGTATTTCGAGTCATAAGACAATGTCGATAACTCTGTGCACATCTTCATGAAAACAGATAGTTTTTGTTTATGTCGATTAGATGTGTCAATCATGATTGCTAGAAAATAAACTTTCTCTATTTAGAATCAGCGGATGACATTTGCAACATCGAGGTTCATATAATTCAGAACCACCGACTTCAATCTCATTCCCACCAGTCTGCTTCTTATAAGTGTAGTAAACATCTCTATTACAAACTACACAGACAGCGCTCAGTTTTTCAACCTTAGTTGCCCAAGGTAACATTTTTTCAATTTCTTCAAAGGGCTTTCCTGCCGCAGAAAGATCTAGACTAGAAACTACAACTGAATATCCACTACGATATAACCAAATCAAGACGTCTGCTACACCTGGTATCATGAATGCTTCATCAACCGCAATCACATGAGGATTTTCATCCATCTCAGCAAGGTGCTCAAGTATGTCTGTCCCATTCTTTACACAAATTGCAGGAATTTTCCACCCGCTATGTGTAGAAATGTTGTCAGTACTATATCGATCATCAAGGCGAGGTTTGAAAGTTGCGATTCGCTTGCTTTGATATTTGAATCTATCAAGAATTGACAATAATGATGTCGTCTTTGCAGAAAACATCGGCCCACAAAATATTGTAAATGTAGCGGTCATGGCTTTGCAAAATACCTATACCCTTCAAACGTTGTAGAAAGAAGTAACTTATTTGCCAATTGAGGATCCTTAAGCTTCGTGGCTCTATGTGATGCCAGTACCTTGCACCAATCAAGCCAATAATCATCAAGACCTGACTGATCAAGGATGTCAGAAATTTTCTTCTCGCAACCAGACTTTCTAACATCATTCTCCACACCCATCAACAAATCTAGTGGTGGATTACCAGGCATCTGAGGCATCTCTAAAACATTTCGATAATCCTGCTTCTTATCTTCCTCTAGTATTTTCTCGACCATTTTAAAGTGCCTCTCGTAGACATGAAGAGATGCGCTCAGGTGCGTGTAAGTTCCTAGTCCGATAGGCCGACCCAATTCATTTGTGAGCTGAACTGCCAAGAGCTCCTGAAAGATGGTGAATGCTGGAACATCATAGGCTAATCCAAGAATCACATCGGAAGATCTCATCGAGGTCACCATATGAATCTTGTCATTCCTCAAGAAAAATTGAAGTGATAGCGTACAAGGAACATCAAGCTTGGCATACTTGCTGTCTTGCGGCATTCTAATGTGAATCACAGCCCTACGAGAATCAGGATCAAGCTTCAACTCATTCTTAACATACTCCCATTGTGTCCATGTCCCCTCTTCAGGACCTTGGTAGGAATGATGTTTAAAGATTCTAGACCCATATGAGCTGTTTGCCGTGGTGCCATCGTCAGAAATCTTCGACCAAAATGCAGAATAATTCGAAATCCAGTCGGTGGAGTTGTTTCCGCTCAAATACCAAAGAAGCTCTGCAACCATGTAGTGAACAGACAAATCTCTACCAGGAACATAAGGAATCCTATTTCTTGGATTTAGTATCTTGAACTGATAACCTAAAATTTCTTTTATTTTCATTCCGCGAGGCGATGACGTGAATTCAGGATGTTCGTATACATCCTTGGCGATATCGACGTATGCTTCGGTAAAGTTATTATAGACTTTCATGTTATGCCTTGAGACTCAACTTCTTAATCATATCCCAGTTCTCATCATACCACTTGATGGTACGATCAAGACCCTCCCAAAACCTAACTAGAGGAGTGTATCCAAGAACTTCTGTTGTTTTAGAGACATCTGCCAACGTGTGCATGACATCGCCAGGACGCCATGGTGCATCATGATACTTTGCATCTGGATATTTGGATAAAAGATATTGAAGAATTTCTTTGTTTGTAGTTCTATCTCCACAAGCTACATTTAAAGACTTAGCCCTTAATAGGCCTGAAGCCTCGCCGGCTCTTATGCAAGCATCAACGACATTGTCAACATAGCACATATCGCGAGATTGAGAACCGTCCCCATCTGAACGCATAGATTTTCCATTTTTAATTGCGGTAAGCCATGATCCAATTACCGTCGCGTATGGAGAATCTCCGAGTTGGTGTGGTCCAAAAACATTAAAAAATCTTAAAGATACAGAGTCTAAACAATAGAGATCATTATACATTTTCAAATAATCTTCGATGATAGATTTTTGTAACGCATAAGGAGACTTAGGACTCTTTTGACACGTAACGGGGGTCGGCAACAATTCTGTGTTTCCATACACAGAAGATGATGATGCAAAAACAAAACGTTTAATATTGCCTCTGCGGCAAGCATCAATTAGTTTAAGTGTTTTTGAAACGTTTATATCGTTGGTTTCTAATGGATACTTTACTGAATAACTAACTCTTGGAACTGCTGCAATATGAAAAACAACATCATATAACTTTGATCTAACACGATTCAAAATTTCTTCTGAAGAAAAATCATCGATAATAATCTTAGATTTTAATTCTTCTAGTAGAAATTCTATTTTTCCATTTGACATATCATCAACGATATCAACATCAACTCCTCTTTTTGTCAATTCAATTGCCAAATTGCTACCGATGAATCCTGCTCCACCAGTCAATAATGCTCGTCTTGTCTTCATACCGTTTCAAATATTATAACATTTTTTTACCAAAGTTCATTACTTATTTTCATGAAAACGTTTAACATCATCAATCATTCTTCCAAGGTCTCAAATGACGATCTACAACTAATGATAGAAGCTTGTAAGATTCAACTAAGAGATCATGCTGGACCCGCACTGGACAGAACGCCTTGGGACATCAAGCTCAGCGGAGATGATGGGTTTCCTATGAATATCTTTGATGATACCGATCATGCAGGAGTCATGGGATATCACAGCCAAGACCCAAACGGGAAAGTCTGGGGTAGGGTCTTTGTGAATCCCATTCTAAATAGTGGCGGAACAATTATGAACGGAACAAAATCCGTCTCGGTGGTACTGTCACACGAAATTCTTGAAACCTTCTACAATCCGTATATCAATCTTTGGTCAAATAGAGGTGATGCCACTTTTGTTGCCGTTGAACTTTGTGACCCTGTCGAAAATCATAGTTACGAAATTGACGTAAATGGTAAATCAGTAAGTGTATCAAACTTCGTTCTTGAATCTTGGTTTGATAAGGAAATGGCGTCGGCAGGAAAGTTTGATTATCTTTCTATTTTAAAATCACCTTTAACTTTAGCGCCGGGCGGGTACAACATCATTTTCGATAGCATAACAGGAAAAATGGGACCTGTATTTGCATCAAAAGAAGATGAAGATGCTCATGATTTGTTCAAACCTTCCCATCCTGCCGCGAGATCAAACAGGCACAAATCATTCAATACCACCACCACCTGAAGATCCATCAACTGATTTTGATGTAGATGAGTATAGATCTTTATACCATCCTCCACCCTTCAGCGCAAATCCAGATCCTCCTGAAATTAATCTTTGAAGTGCACTCACCAAACATTTTGGACACTCTGACAGTGGGTCATCCTTCATGGATTGAAATGCTTCAAAACAATGATTACAACACTTACATTGATATTCGTATGTAGGCATTTGCTTTTCTCCTCATGGCACAATAACTACTGGAAATAAAACCTGCTGACCTGTAATCTTTTGAACATCCTGTTGTCTATCATTCTTTAATGGCCCATTTGATGTAACAAGATGAGACATGTTTGGATCTTTGACAAGATCAGAGAAACGATATTCAACTCCATCAATCCAACATAGTTGCGAAACTAGTTGACAAGTTTGAGAATAATCCGTGTGATTCGGATCATGGGCAGTTGCATTAGGTTGAATAACCTTTGCGCCCTTTCCACAATACAAGGTTGCTGCAGGAAATCCCGTAATTCCGTTGAACGAAGCACCTGTAAAGTGCCATCCATAATTGCAAGCCTGCCTTCTTGCATATTCTAGTTTTTTATCAAGAATCCAGTGTTTTCCTGCAGGAGAAACAATTCCTCCGTTGTACGCCCCCAGAAGCTTATCTACTCGTTGACTATGAGCCAGCATAGACTGAACTGAAGATGAAATAGGTTGAGGAGAAGGAGCAATTCGATGATTCGCGTTTGCATACATAAAATCTGCTACCTGAGCAGTTAACAGGGATGCATCAAATACATCTGCAAGTTGTTGTTGTAATGTCGCTGTGACATTGACACGAACTCCACCAATTTTGAGTGCATCTGACATGACATCGAGCTTTACTTTTTTTCCAGCGATGTCATATTCAAGAGGAACCCAAGATGCTTCAAAATTTCCTGCAACAACTTGATCAAAGATGTACTTTTGACGATCAGGGATCTTTTCTGGAAATGCTGGCGTTGTAATCATGATCACTTCTTCCAAAAAGAATACATGTTCTTTTCAATCTCATAATCCATATTCTTCATTGGACGATTTGGTTGTTCTTGCGCCCATTTAAACATCTTCATGATGGTCTCACGAAGATTAGTATTGTCCTTAAATCCAAGAAGCTCATGAGCCTTACTGTGATCGCAATATGCAGTATGAACTTCGTTGCGCGGTTCGAGATGAATCTTTACTGCATCAATACCTAACTCATTAGCAACACTAATAACCGTGTCAGCTGCTTCATTAATCGTATAATGTTTATCAGCGCCGATGTTAAATGTCTCACCATCGTGAGAAGTCATCAATTTTTCGAATGGTTCCATATAGAACTTGATGTCAGAGAAAGCTCGAATCTGAGTTCCGTCTCCAAAAATCGTCAGAGGCTCACCAGCTAAAACCTTACGAATCCAAATTCCAATAACGTTACGATAACGATCCCAAATATTTTGGTAGATTCCTACAACATTGTGAGGGCGAACGATGCTATACTTTAACCCGAACATCTCATGAGCAAGCTTTAAATCCATCTCAACAGCATATTTTGCAATTCCGTATGGATCTTCAGGCGTTGGCAACTGCGTTTCAATAAACGGAGGGTTTCCTACACCATATACCGCCATAGATGAAGTAAAAATTACTTTCTTAACTTCATGATTAACGCAAGCATTAATGACATTTGCTGAAGAAAGAATGTTGTTCGTATAATTGTAATTACGAATAAAAGGACTCAATCCTTCTGCAGCGTATGCCGCAAAATGGAAAACATAGTCTGGCTTTTCACTTGAAAAAATTTCTTCTACAGCTTTTCGATTTGAAAGATCTTGTTTATAAAACGTCATTTCAGAAGGAACTGAATCTTCATATCCTCCGCTAAGATCATCAATTCCTACGACTTTATAACCCTTATTCAAAAGATGACGAGAAAAGTTTGCGCCGAGAAGACCTGCTGCACCTGTGATTAATACTTTCATTTTTTCCTCACACTAAGGACTCTAGAAAATCTACAACTCCGTCAATAGAAAATACACCGCTCGATTTTAAATTGTTTTCTTGTTCTAAAATTAATGAAGTTCTATCATCAATCGACATCGAAAATATCTGCTTTACTTTATCAACGACAGATCCAGATCCAGTAACAATCCAATCTTTTCCTAATAGACCTGGGATCAAAAATTCTTCTGGTACTAATCCTGGTACATTTGAAACTATGTTTTCTACGTACCTAGGAGAAGCAAATCCTCGAAGCGCATATTCTGGTTTTGTTATGTGTGTTGTACAGACGAACGTATTCAACCTCTTCATCGAATCATAGAAGTTTAACCTAGGAGCGAATGCAACGTTCATATGAGATGATATCAACTTTTTAGGGGATTCACGCTCAGGTGAAACTTCTAACCAGTTTCCATGAACGGTTGTTTGGATACCAAATTCCCTAAGTTGTGAAGAAGGAAATGAATAATAACGTTCAAACGCTTGTGGGCGTTCGTAATTGTTACCAACGTATCCGTACTCGAATGACGATCCATTAACTGGCATTAATTTCTTCCAATCTGTCCAGAACATGAGACGAGTACGGTCCCTAGTCAAGCTTCTAGGATCAAATGCTGGATCTGCAATAACTGCTTGTGGCCACGTCAACTCGTCTTGTTCTGTGACCTTATAATCACAATCCCAAATCACGACAGGGATTTTTCCATGATAATGAGATAAAAGCTCCGTCTGTCGATCAAGATCTGGTTCAAACTTACTTGAACCAGAATTCTTATATGTTGGCCATCTCCACTCTACAAACAAAATATCAATGTCAGGAAATCCATCATCATACTTCAATCCAGGATATGGGGCTGATTCCCTACGGGTTTGTAATGAATAAACTTCATGACCTCTTCCTACCAAAGAATCTACCATAATAGGCCGACCGTACCGATGACCGTCCGGCGTCTTTGCTTCTTTTGACGCCTCAAAAGGCTCACAAAATCCCCAATAACTGATTCCTAGTTTCATGTTATCCTTTTTTATTAATAAATTCTAGAATGGTTTTTATTTCCCAATCAATGTCTTCTGAATCGACACACAGTCGCAGAGTCTCACATTTGGTCCATTTTATAAATTCAGCATACATGTCAGATATTTTTTGCATTGCCTTGCAATCAATGTCATGCATATCATCATGCATTCCTTCATATGATGTTCTGTAAGGAACCACGATTTTAACGCCTACTTTAGCTGCAAGGTCATCGACGTATGTCAACGCTTCATGATCAGTGCTTCTATTATAAACTCTTGAGTATACCCATTCAGAAGGATAAGAACGATCAAGAATGACAGAAGTTCCTGTCATCTTTAAAAAATTATAAAAGTATGGATCTCCATACTTCAACGCGTTCGAAAAATATGAAGGATCTTTTGAGAAAGCATGCCATTCAGATTCGTTCTTAAAATACGGAACATCAATTCTTTTTGACAATTCGCGAGCCATCTCTGTCTTGCCGACCTTATCAGACCCATCAAATAAAATAACGGTTCCCATTTTGCTCCTCATGAATCAATAATCTTAATACGGTTCATGAAAGTTTTATTACCGTAGTTATCAACAGTGATTTCAGAAAGACAAACACTATATTTTGGAATCTCAGTCTTGCCATCCCATCCCCAACAAAACAACCTTCGATTTTGACCGCCTAATCCAGTTATGGTCAACAACAAATAAGGTTTTCCTGTCTTGGTTTTCTTTGGTTTTGAATCAGCAACGATAAACCAATAAATGTTTGTATCTGAAAGATCGTCGACCGATTGAACACCCTTCGATTCAAGCTTTTGAAGAATGTCTTCAGGCATAAGCATAGCTGCGTTGAATGACCCGAGATATTTTATGCTGTTATCTACCATCTCAGATCTGGTCCATTCTTCAATATCTTGAGTTTCGATTAAGATATTTTTAAACGATTCCATTCCGACCAACGGATTCTTTTTTGTATGTTTCTTGATTTCTACATTCCTATCAATCAAGATTTCATTCATTTGCTTATAACTGCTAAACGTTTTTCCGTATCCAATACAATCCAAAGAATCGAAGGCTTTAATTCCAATCAGCGCTTCGAGTGAACGTTTATTAAATTTTGAATGTTTCCATGAACCGTCTTCATTCCACAACATCTCTTCTACATTCTTATAAGGACGCTTTTCAATAATCTCATCCACCGCTGACTCGCCAACTCCCTTACATGAAAGGAAGCTCGGCATAAATCGTTTGCCTTCCAAAATAGTCCAGCTCTTCGTCGCATAGTTAATGTCGATATTAACGATTTTATATCCCAACGCTTTAACTTCAGAGAATGCTTTAGAACGTTTTTCGTCATTTCCTGACATGGATTCAAGATATGCACAAAGCCATTCCTCTTCAAAGTAAGTTAGAAGCCATGCACAGTAGTAAGAATCAATTGCATAAGAAACTGCGTGAGATGCATTGAAACCGTATCCTGAGAAGAACAACATCTTTTCATACAACTCGTCTGCAACTCTTTCAGGTATTCCATTCTTCATTGATCCGTTAACGAACTCTTCTTTTGCCTTGCGAGCATCTGCAGCAGCATCATCTTTCTTTGCAGCAGAACGTTTCATGATGTTTCTACGAATCGTGTCTGTTTCTGCCTCAGGAAAACCTGCAACAACAGAACACAACTTCATAACTGATTCTTGGAAAATGATGCAACCGTAAGTGTTCTTAAGAACCTTTTCAATTAATGGATGTTGATAATCGATATTTTCTGCATTGTTCTTAGCATCGATGTAAAGTTTATCAACGTTTGCAGCCAGAGGACCTGGACGATAGATTGAAGTCAAAGTTGCAATATCAATGATATTACGAGGTTTTGCCTTCATAAAGAGGCGTTGCGCACCAGGTTGTGTACATTGGAAAACACCGGCAAACCTTCCTTCGTGATAAACATATTCATAGACTTTTTGATCATTTAGATCAATATTCTTTGGATCCATATGTTTATCGAACCACGATTTAACATCTTTGAATGCCGGGTTTGCAACACCTTCTCTACGTTGCAAGATCAAATGAATACATCGTTCAATGATTCTTAACGTTTCAAGACCGAGCAAATCAAACTTGATCCAGCCAAACTCTTCTAGATGCTTATAATGCATACCTTCGACCCATGGAGTTTGAGGTTCACCACGAGCCAAGATGAGAGGCATTTGCTCTGCGACATTTTCAGATACGATAACTCCGCCGGCATGACGACCAAGAGAACGATTTTGTTTAAACAAGATCTCAATCGGCTCGGCGACTTCAGGGTGCAATGCAACAAAGTCTTGCATCGACTTTGAATATTTCATCGCATCTTCATACGTCAACGTAAACAAATTCTTATCAACCCCTGGTTTAAAAACTTCTTTCTTAACGTCGTCTTCAATGGGAGCCAATGCAGCATTCACTTCTTCGAATGGAATGTTATAGAACCTAGCAATGTCCTTGATAAGGCTCTTTAGCTTAAAAGTATTGTAGTTAGAAATTGGAATGACATTATGATTTCCAAAATTTTCGCGAAGCAAGTCGATTAGCTTATCACGGTCTCCAATATCAGAATCGATATCAGGAGCGCCTTGTCGAGAAGGGTTAAGGAAACGTTCAAATGACAAATCATATTCGATGGGATCTAGATTAGTCACACCAAGAACATAAGCGACAAGAGAACCTGCTGCAGATCCTCGACCTGGACCGATCAGCATGTGCTCGCGGGCAATATCCATGATTGCCTTCATCGTGAGGAAGTACCTAGAGAACTTCTTTCCCTTGATGATTCCTAATTCGTACTTAATACGTTCAATGTACTCTGGTTTATCATCAAACCTGCGCCAAATCAACCCTTTCTTGCACGCTTGAACTAGAGCCTTATCTTCAGTCGTTCCTTCAGGGATTACGTAAGAAGGAAGCTTCATCTCTTTGTTTGGATGAATGTCTCCAATTTCATTATGCACAATGTCATGAGTACGTTCTACGGCTTCACGAACTACATCATCATCATAGAACTCCATCTCACATGCTGTCTGAAGGTAAGAATCCCAGACCTGAGAAGCATTCTTAGGATACAACTCGCACTTAAGATCTTCCTTGGACTTTGGAAGCTGATTAGGATCAAAGTTTTGATAGTTTAACCAGCCAAGCTTCTTGTAGATCTCGCGTTCTTTCCAGTTGTCTGGGCGCGCATAGTGAGAATCGCAAGTAACAATCAGCCTGTCTTCTAGAGAATTCCTTTTCGCAAACTCGATGATCGCACGATTAACAAGGTGCTGAGCCGGAAGTTTGTTGAACTGCAACTCAAGACATACATTATCACGACCAAGAGCATCCGCTAACTTGTCGTAAGTGTTGCCCATCTCAAGAAGAGAAGCTTCCATTATGGATTGATCATCCAGAAGCTTGTAGGAAAGGTCCTCGAATTTTACTCGTTGAACCTTTGAGAACACGTCATACGACAGCGGCCCTCCCAGACAAGCCGTGCTCACCATCAAATGACCACCTTGAGCTGCTTCCTTAAGCATTCCGTAATCAACTCGTGGGAACCTGTAGAAGCCCTCCAAATAACCTCGAGAAACTAGATGGAATAATCTTTGTAGACCAATCGAGGTTTTTGGTAGGACAACCAGATGGTGCCGGCGCTTCACTGGGTCATTGTACTTACCAGATTTTGTCTCTTCCTCGTTCTCAATGGTCAGAGCAGCTTCGTCTGTTCCAATATCTGTTGTCTCATCATTTCCATCTACTACTGCAGTGAGAGGTGTGAGGATAGACTCATCTTTGACAGGCTTCTCTTTTGATTTTTGTAGGTCCCTCTGCCACTGCTTCAAGTCAGGATGGACGTACATCTCACACCCAGGAATGAACTTAAAGTTCTTACCAGACTTACGAAGCTTCTCAGCATGAAGGTAGGCATGTCCAAAACCATTCATGTGACCATGGTCGGTCAGCGACCATGCGTCCATTCCATTCTCAAGAACATAATCGATGTGCTCTTGTGGGTAGTCAAGTCCATCGAAGGTTGAAAATCCAGAGTGAGAATGTACACCTACGAATCGTGAGGGCACTTTTTTGTGATTTACGCTCATCTTTGCCTGTCTGTACATTGTATCCCAAAGGACAACGATTTTGCACAACAAAGATTCTGAAATGAAAAAGGCCCCATTAAGGAGCCTTTCCAGGTAAATTCAATAAAGAATTACGCGGTTATCGAATGTTCCCTAAATCACTGAAAAGATTCTTCTGGTATCTCTCTCCACTCTGTATCCATTGGATCAAAGAAATAAGTCGGTATTCTTCCTTTTTCGCCAGCTAAAAGAACAGGACCAGACATACCAGATTGTGGAATTTTGCCTAGCGTAAATGAAACCTGTTTAGGATCTCGTGGAGGGGCTTCAGGTCCTCTCCGCGGTTGTAACATGTCAGCTACTTTTTGCAAAGTATCTTTTGGGTTTTCATCGCCCACCATGTCTAGGCTTTCTAAAGCCTTTGAGTACCCTATTTCTTTAGAACCGATATTCGGATTGTACGAGATTTTTTCCGATACGATTCTTTCGACTTCTTCCTTGATGATTCTGCGTAGTTGATTAACTGTAATCTTCATGTAATGTTTCC
>Ga0209401_1000508_pt1 | contig 26332 bp, 20 predicted proteins | sample M_140807_MF_Meta_FD_187318 | JGI IMG/M metagenome (GOLD analysis project Ga0209401, IMG submission 187318) | Freshwater microbial communities from Lake Montjoie, Canada to study carbon cycling - M_140807_MF_MetaG (SPAdes) (version 2) | ecosystem: Environmental > Aquatic > Freshwater > Lake... | reverse complement strand
CAGAACGACGGCGAGGAGCTCGCAGGCAAGCTGATCATGGGCGCCGCCCGGGAGCGTGCGGACGACGTCGACATGATCCTCGAGCGAGATCACGTTTGCCGACACGTTCATGCACAGGCTCCCCCGGCAACTGACGAGCACGGGAACCGGTTCCTCGGTCCCATCGGGGGGAGGGGAAGCCCCCGCCGCGCCTCCGGGCGTCGAGCCAAAGGGTCCCGCTGCTCCGGCGACGGGAGGCCCCGGGATCAGCCCGCCGGCGAGCCCCTCGAGTTTCAATTTCACGTCGCGGTCGAGGCGGATCGTGTCGATCCCGCCGATGCTCGGCCCCTGTTCGCTCCCCTTGGCGCCGGGGAGGAGGCGGATCTCCATCGCCCGGCCACTTCCGGAGGAGCGCCCGTAGCGGAATTGCACCGCCTCGGCGGTGCTGATCTCCATCTCCTTGAGCTCGACATCGCGGGTGACGATCTCCACCTCGTCATCGGCCTCGGGGGCCGTTGCCGTGCCGCGGATCGTCACCTGCCCGCGGAGGCTGCCGCCGACGAGTCGCGACGGCCGTTCCTGCTTGCTCAAGTCGAACGGCTCGTCGAACTCGAGCACGGCCCCCTGCGGGGCGCGGAGGATGACCGTCCGCCCGGCCGGGGCCCCTGCCTCGCCGCTGGTGTCGGGAAGGAGGATGAGGGTGCAGGGGATGAGCTGGACCCGGGGATCGTCCGGATCCTGGCTCATGCGGCGATAGTCCTTGAAGAGGAGCCGCATCTGCCGGCTCTCGAGCATGTTCGGCCCGTCGAGCTCCCACGAGCCGGGGGCAAAGAGCTGCGACACCTGGGCGAGCCGACCATCGACCCGGGCCTTGGCCGCGGCAACCGCGGCGGGGGAGAGGTCCTGGCCCACCACCGCTCCCTTGACGCGCGGCTCCAGCAGCGGCACGACGGCGAGCCGGTAGAGGCCGGCCGTCGCGAGCACGAGGAGAAACACCCGCAGGGTGCGTCCGAGGCGATGTTCCATGCGTGAGCCACCTATCGCCTGTTTCAGGCGACCCCGCCGCCATACCCGGCCACTGCTGCCTCCCACCCGCCGCGCGCGCGGAGGAGCCGCTCGACGACCTCCCGGACAGCCCCACGGCCGCCGGCCCGCTCCGTGACGAACGTCGCGGCGGCCTTCAGCTCCGGGCAGGCATCGGCCACCGCCACCCCCACGCCACACCGTTTCACGACCGGCAGATCGGGGAGATCGTCGCCGACGAAGGCCGCCTCCTCCCACGACACCCCGCACGTTGTCACCACCTCGGCGGCGGCGGCGACCTTGTCTCCCACCCCCTGCCTGACGATGCCGATCCCGAGCTCGTCGGTCCGCAGGGTGAGGGCCCGGCTCGCCCGACCGGTGATGATCGCCACCATGTTCCCCGCCTGCTGCCAGAGGCGCAAGCCCAGCCCATCGCGGACATGGAAGGTCTTCAGCTCGTGCCCCTCGCTCGACCAGGTGACGCTCCCGTCGGTGAGCACGCCGTCGACGTCGAGCAGCAGCAATCGCACCCGTGCGAGGCGCGGCTCGATCTCGGCTCGGGATGACGGAAATGTCGACACGGGTCGGCCACAGAGGGAAGGTACAGGGTCAGGCAACACGCTGGAGGGGGAGATCGAGGAGCTCCGGTGGCACCATGCCGACGAGATCGACGACGTCGAGGAGGCCGACGGGGCGTCCGCCGGCATCGACGACGGGGAGTTCGCTCAACCGTCTCGTCTCGAGCACTTCGACCGCGGCACGGAGACGGGTGCCGGCGGCGACGGTCGTTGGCCGGGCCGTCATCACGTCGCCGATCGGCCCGTCGATGGCGGCGTCGTTGCGCCGCTCGAAGAGCCGGGCCAGGTCGCTGTCGGTGAAGATGCCCGCCAGCGTGCCGCCGTGGTCGAGGATCATCACCGCCCCGGTCCTCCGCGCCGGCAGCGCTCGGCTGAAGACGCTCCGCACGCTCTCCTCCGGGAGCGCCGTCCGGCACTGCGGCAGCGCCCGCATCAGATCCTCGACCTGCATCAGCTGCCGCCCCAGGCTCCCGCCCGGATGACGGGCATGGAAGTCCTCGGCCGTGAACGCCCGCAGGGCGCTGGTAACCAGCGCCAGGCTGTCGCCGAGGGCGAGGAGGACCGACGTGCTCGTGCTCGGCGCGAGCCCCAGCTCGCACGCCTCCCGCACCGGGCCTGACGTGACGACGACATCGGCGGCACGTCCGAGCGTGCTCTCGGCCCGACCGGTGATCGCGACGATGGGGATCCCACGGGCACGGACGTGGGGAAGGAGCCGGGTGATCTCTTCGGTCTCGCCCGACTGCGAGAGCGTCAGGAGGAGGTCGTCGCCCCGCAGCACCCCGAGATCGCCATGCATCGCCTCGGTCGGATGGAGGAAATGGCTCGGCGTGCCGGTCGAGGCGAGGGTGGCCGAGATCTTCCGGGCCACGAGCCCCGCCTTGCCGACGCCGGTGACGACGACATTCCCGCTGCAGGCCTCGAGCCGATGAACGGCACGGACAAACGCGCCGTCGAGCCGTTCGGCCGCCTCGACGATCGCCCTGGCCTCGGCGTGGAGGATCCCCCGCCCCCGATCGATCACCCCCTGCTCATCGCCGAGCGAAAGGTCGACGCTGCCGAAATCGGCCTGGGCATCCATACCAGAGCCCTTACCGGCTGCCGGCGATGGAAGAACAGGCGCTCCACCACCGACCTCGGGCCGGGGGGAGGGACCACGTTCGAACAGGCGGAGCGAATCTCGGAAGGACATGGCGAACGTCCTGCGCGCGGGCCCACGGCAACGCCGTCCGGACGGAGTCCGGGATCACTGGCGCCCGAGGGGGGCGGGAGGATAGGCCACGTGGGCAAGCCCCGCAACGCGGTTTTTGCCGGCTCCGTCGCCCTCGAGGACCCCTGAAAAAGCCGGTCGGCCGGCGGGGAGACCGCCGGCCGACCTGGAAAGGGACTCGCGGGTGAGGGGACGGCGCCAGCCGATCAGGCTTTGGCGTATGCCTTCGCCATCTCCTCGATGGAGACGACCGGTACCTTGCGGGCGTTGCCCGCCTGGCCAAACTGCACCATCCGCTCCGCGCACACCTTCTTCATCGCCTCACGGGCCGGCTTGAGGTAATCGCGCGGGTCGAACTTCTCCGGGTGCTGCCAGAGCACCTTGCGGATCGCGCCGGTGATCGCCATCCGGCAGTCGGTGTCGATGTTGATCTTCCGCACGCCATGCTTGATGCCGCGCTGGATCTCCTCGACCGGCACGCCCCACGTCTGCGGCATCTTGCCGCCGAACTCGTTGATGATGTCCTGGAGATCTTGCGGCACCGCCGACGACCCGTGCATGACGAGGTGGCAGTTGGGGAGCCGCTTGTGGATCTTCTCGATCTGGGCCATGGCGAGGACATCGCCGTCGGGCTTGCGGGTGAACTTGTAGGCCCCGTGGCTGGTGCCGATCGCCACCGCCAACGCGTCGACGCCGGTCGCCGCCACAAACCGCTCGGCCTCGTCGGGATCGGTCAGCAGTTGGTCGTGCGACAGCGCCCCCTCGGCTCCGTGGCCGTCCTCGGCCTCACCATGGCCACTCTCGAGCGACCCGAGACAGCCCAGCTCCCCCTCGACCGACACGCCGCGGGCATGGGCGAGCTTCACCACCTCGGCGGTGACCTTCGTGTTGTAGGCAAAGTCGGCCGGCGTCTTGCCGTCTTCCTTGAGCGAGCCGTCCATCATCACGCTCGTGAACCCGTTGTCGATCGCGCTGACGCACGTCGCCGGCGAGTTGCCGTGATCCTGGTGCATGGCCACCGGGATGGAGGGATAGAGCTCGGCCGCCGCGAGCATGAGATGGCGGAGGTAGTTGTCCTGGCTGTAGCTGCGGGCGCCGCGCGAGGCCTGGACGATGACCGGCGAATCGGTCTCCTTCGCCGCCTCCATGATCGCCTGGATCTGCTCCATGTTGTTGACGTTGAAGGCGGCCAGGCCGTAACCGTGCTCGGCGGCGTGGTCGAGGAGGATGCGCATCGGAACCAGCGGCATGGAGGAATCTCCGGGGGAGGGGAAGGCGGGCGGAAGAGGGCAAGACGAACGCAGAAAAAGCCGATCATACGCCAAACCGGCGCGTGGTAGAATCAGGCCGGTCGGCTCCCACTATCCGCCCTGCGAATCGTCCATGGACCTCCGCCCGACAACCCACCCCATCCGCGGCTTCCTCTGGGTGGCGGGGGGCTGGGCAAGCCTCGCCCTGGCCGTCACGGGGGCGATCCTCCCCGTTCTTCCTTGCACGCCGTTCGTGATCCTGGCGAGCTTCTGCTTCTACCGCGGCTCCCCGCGGATGCACGCCTGGCTCCATCGCTCGGCCTGGTTCGGCCCGACGCTCGACGACTGGCAGCACTACCGGGGGGTGCGCCGGAGCATGAAATACCGGGCGCTGTTCATGGTGACGGTGGTGGTCAGCTGCACCCTCGTCTACAGCAACCTCACCTGGTGGATGCAATATGTCGTCCTCGCCGGGGTGGCGGTGGGGCTGTATGTGATCCTCACCTCCCGCACCCTCCCCGACGACACCCCTCGCGCCCCTCGCTCAGCCTGACGGCGTGCTCGGGAGCCACGGCCCCCCCGCAGGCGGCGACGCGACCGTGGCTTCGAGGTCGACCGGGCCCCGTTCGCCGTAGGCAGGGTGCTCATCGGTGGTCTGGTCGGGCCGACGCTGTCGGCCATCGACGAACAGCTCGGCCACCTTGGCCCATGAGCTGCTCCTTCCAAGCCGTCACCTGGCTCCTGTGGATGCCGAACTGGCTCGCCAGCTGGGCTGTCGTCCGGTCGCCCCTGGCTGCCGCCAGGGCCACCTTGGCCTTGAAGGCCGCTCCGAAGACCCGTCGTTTTCCGCCCATCGTCATGCTCCAAAAAAGGTGCCTTTGACCCTCAGAGCTCCTCCTTATCCGCGCGCCCGAAAATCGGGGTCCACCTCACATCTGGCCCCGGTGACGCCCCCCGAGCCATCTCGATCGCCTCCCGCCGAACGCGGCGCCTGGCGTACTTCCGAACCGATGGACACTTTGAACCACAAACCGTAAAACCTCGCCAGGGTAGCGTATCCGTTTGGCGCGTCGTGGGCTGCTGTTGGTAAAACAGGTCACAACAAGTCACAGCAGGTCACAAGCCGTTTTTCATTTTTGTAAACTGAAATGACTCTTCTCGTGGAGCTCACTCGAATCGGTTGGCCGAGGCTGTTCTACCCAAGTCGATGGGGCTTTGTGGCGAGCGAAGCGATTGTTGGAGAGTTTCCAGACTCGACGGACTTGGAGCACTGATCGGTGGAGGCAGCGGGCATGGAATCGCAGCGATCCCAACAAAACGGAACTATGACCGACACCGCCCTTAAACTCGGTTTACCGCAGCCGCGAATTGTCGAAAGGGATTTCGCTCGGTCTGACCGGATCGGATGGTCTTGTCATTATGGAGCCATCGAAACTGCGGCTCGATATGCGGGTGTGGCCATCCGCCCGGAATCTTTTGATGCGAGTTGGGCCCATGGTTGCGTTCCGCCTTGGACGTCGCTGTCCGGAGCGATGATGTGCTGCTGCGCTCCCGAATGGACTCGTCTGCCAGTCCTCGCCTGGCGCGACGACCACGCCCGACGATTCTCCCTCGACGGGGCCCGCGACGTGCGTCTGGCTGGCGCACCGATCCTCTATGCCGATGACGGGCCTGTACAACGCATCCCCGGCAGCCTTCTCGTGATGCCGATGCACTCGCTTGCCGGGGAGCGTCTTGAGGATCGCTCGTTCCTTCAGCGCTATGCTGACGACATCGCCAGGCATGCGGGAAGCTTTTCTTATATTGTAGCCAGTATCCATTCCTGTTGTGTGTCGAACGGCATGTGGATCCCCGAGTTCAGATCGAATTCGATCCCCGTTACTCTCGGTGCGTCTTGGGCCGATGTCAACGCGCTGGTCCGGATGCGAAGGCTATTTTCCAGTTTCGAATCGATGACAACCAACGGTTGGGGCAGCCATGTGGCATACGCCTTGGCCTTCGGGTGCCGAGTGTCGATTCACGGGCCGGCGCCCGAAATAAAAAGAGATCAGCTACTCCAAGACGAATCGTGGCGGCGATCGCCCAAGGATCTCGACGAGCATCTCCAGGCAGCCGCGGAGCGACGGGACTTGGCCTACTTGGCCGACCATTGTCGCCCCCCCGATGCCGCCGTAGCCGACGTAGAGAAAGGTCGATTCCTGCTCGGGGCGGATCATCAACTGTCGCGAACCGAAATGAAAGCAATGCTTGCCGACGTGACGAGGCTTCGCTTCCCAAAAATGGTCTGGAACACGAAACAGCTTGGGAAACGGGTTCTTCGAAGGCTGATGCGATTGCGTTGAAAGAAACGCATCGAGAGCCTGCAGCAACACCGTCAGTTCCTTTCACGGCGTTCAGGCAGGAGATCGGCACGCATTCTCGCGACGCTCGTCCTGGACTCTCCCGAGGCTCTTCTCGTCGATGCAGATGGTCTTGGTGGGCTTGGACTCGCGTTGCTCGAGGCCGCTCGCCACCGCACGGTCTACGATCGTCTGCACGGCATTCCAGGAAAAGCCGAGCAGGGCAGCCGCCGCTTTGACGATACGGCAGGTCTGCAGACCTTCGACGGCAAAGGCCTCGAAGACCAGGGTGAATCGGGAGTGCATCCCGGCCGACGGCGGCACGATGGTTGTGACGCCGTGCTCCGCGCGCCGGCTTCGCCAGCAGGCGATCGACAAAAGGCCGCCGCAGGAATCGGCCGACGGTTTGCCACCACGCATCTCGACTGGGTTACGATTGCGAGAGCGTTGATCGTTGCATTGGAGGAATCCGGCTTTTGCCATCCAGGTTTCTTGACAGTGACGCCTTGCCGCGGACCGACGACCATGAGAATCGCCTTCATCTCCTACGAGTATCCCCCAGACAGCGCCTTCGGCGGGATTGCCACGTACGTTCATCACGCGGCCCGCATGATGAGGGCCAAGGGCTGGGACGTCGAAGTGTTCGCCAGCAGCGGCGCACGGTCGGAGTCGCTCGTCGAGGACGGGATTCTCGTTCACTTGATCTCCGAGACCGACCGCATGGCATTTGCGGCCCCCGCGGGTGAGGCCTTTGCCCGTCGCCATTGGACGGATCCGTTCGATGTTCTCGAAGGGCCGGAATACAACGCTGACGCCAGAGTCGCCAAGGCCCTCGTGCCAGCCATCCCGCTGGTCGTAAAGATGCAGTCCCCTTCACTCCTCTGTGCGGAGCTGAACGGATTGATTCCCGCAGCGACGCCGATCGGCCCGCTCGATTTTGGCGCTCGCTGCCTCAAACCGCCCTATCGCATCGCCCGATACCTTGTGCGGTGTGCCGTTGGGCGAGCCCGATTGGATCGTGATCGGCTTGCCGAAGCGGCGATGGGACGTTGGCCCTATCTCGACGGCATCGAAGCCAAGCATGCCCTTGATGCCAAGATCGTAGCGCCCCCTTGCAGCGATCTTTGCGATTACGCTGCGAAACGCTGGGCGATCCCGCGAGAACGGATTCGGCTCACTCCCACTCCCTACCAGGCAAGCGCCGAATTCCTCGGTCTTGAGCCGAGGAAAGATGGATTCACGGTTGGTTTTGTCGGCAGGGTCGAGCGCAGAAAAGGCGTCGAGACCCTCTTCGAGTCGATCCCGAGCATCTGCCGGCAGGTTCCCCAGGCCCGATTTCTCTTTGCCGGTTCTGTCCTCCCGCACCTGGAATCGGGCCTGCCGTACGACCAGTGGGCGCTTGGCGTCCTGGGTGAATACGCTTCACGGGTGACGTTCGCCGGCAAGATGGCTCTCGCAGACATGCACGAGGTCTACGACCAAATGGATGTCTGCGTTTTCCCGAGCCTGTGGGAAAACTTCCCCAACGTCTGCCTCGAGGCCATGGCTGCCGGCCGGGCGATCGTGGCGTCGAACGCCGGAGGGATGCACGACATGCTCACGCCCGGAAAGTGTGGCGTGCTCGTGCCTCCAGCCAAACCCGATAAACTCGCATCCGCCGTTGTCGCGCTCCTCCGGCAACCTGACGAGCGGGTTCGCATGGGGCTGGATGCGAGACGACGCGTCCTCGAAGCTTATAGCTACGACACGATCGGCACGATGATGGACAAGGTCTACCGGGAAGCGATCGACCGGAATCGGGGAGAGGGGATTGGCCGCTATTCCGGCTTCGCCAAAGCCCGGTGATACTTTCTCGGCTGACGCATGCACTGGGATAATTCGTCGTAATAGGCCAGTGACCAGGCTTCCCTGAACTCACTTTCGGAGACCCGCGGGCCGATTCTGAAGAGCCTTTCAAGGCGACGCTTGACGATCGTCTTGAGCTTGCGCAGCATCAGCAGTCGTTTTGGCGGCAGGTGAAGCCAATGCCATTCAACGTAGGCATCAGAGCGACCGATGCGCCGGGCCATGTGGAGGATCGCCGCGGCATCGAGTCGCGAAACGTCGAACTCGTGAGCCACCTTCGCGTCGGGGACCCCCACCAATCGATAGCCGGCATCGATCAATTGCCAGGCGAACAGTGTCTCCTCGTGGAACCCCATCGATTCCGGCCCCGCGCCAAGGCACACGTCGAATTGCGGCACCTTCTCCAGCACCTTGGCGGCAAAAGCCATGTTGGCACCCACCAGCCGCCCAGGTGCATCCCAGCGAATGTCATCCGTCGCTGCGACAAATCCGCTGTTGTTTTCCAGCGGTGTTCCCTTCAATCGCTCCCGATGGGCTACCGGAATCAGAACTGCACCGGCCGCGGCGTCGGCTTCACCACGGAGAATCGGAGCGGTCAGTCGCTCCAACCAGGCAGGGTCCGGCACGACGTCGTCATCGGTCCAGACGAGTACCCGCCCACGGGCGACGCCCAGAGCCTTGTTCCGGGCCCATGACAATCCCGGATGGGTTTCGGTCGCAGTTCTGATGTCCATCGCCGCGCACGACGCGACTTGGAGATAGGCAGCGGTTCCGTCGGTCGATCCGTTATCGATGACGACAAGCTCTGCCGTCATCCCATCCGGAATATGCAATCGCCCCAAGGCCTCGATGGTGCGTCTCAAACTCTCCAGTCGATCTCGGGTGCAGACGATCAACGAGACATCTCGGGTGCAAGTTTCATCGGCCATCCATACAACTCCCGTCGGAGATCGGAGGAAAAGTTTTCGGCAACACCTCGACTCGGTGAAACACCTCCGCGGTGATCTCAGGCGAGCTTGGGGATTCCCGTCCACCGCACGACGAGCTTCGGCTCTTCTCGGACAGGATCTCTGATCACCATCCGGAGGCTCTCAGGGCATGCAAGGGTGGTCGTGGTGGGCGTACACGCCAGCGAACGATAAAGCTCATCGGCGGGGCGTAGCGGAGTCCGGTGCAGCACCTTGTTTGCCAGATCCTTGGATATGGCTCGTGAGTCTCTTGCTTTCAACGACAAATGAGAGTCCGCCCCAGCCAAACTGCATGTAGGGAACGAGATTCCATTCACTGGTCTGCGAGAACAACTCCAACATGGCCATTCTCTCACCGGAGATCTTGGTTGCTGACCAACAAAAGTAGTCATCAAAGGCGATAATCATGCCGTGCTTGAGGCGCGGCAGGAGATACTCAAGAACATCCTTGGTGCTCGAATAGAGATCGCAATCAACATAGGCGAGAGCGATGTTCGTTGGTTCTTCGGTCTCGGACATTGCTGCCAAGGTTTTATCGTAAAACCCAGGCACCACATCATAGGCCTTCCTTGGAACCCCTCGTGAAGAACACATTTTATGAAACTGATCAAGCGCTGTGGACATTGCATTTTCTGCCCACATCGGATGGAAGTCCTTCGGGTCCTTGGAAGCAGGCAATCCTTGAAACGAATCAAATGCCCACAGCTTGGCTTTGTGCCCGTGCTTGACGGCATTATGGTAGGCAAGTGCAAAAGTCATACACCCATGGCACCCGAACTCGAGATAATCACCATCGATACCGTTGAACGAGAGCGCTTTGAAAGCATTATAGAAAAATTCTTCCCGACAGAGACGCTCCTGCAGACCGACGGAGAAAACATACCTATACAAGACATAATCAATGAGCTTGCGTCGGATTGACCCCAGCCCAGACCTCAGTGCTTTGCGGATCCCAAGCATTCAATTCCTCGTTTTTCATGATACAGCTAACGACCCCGAATCACCTGCCGGCTACACCGCGCAAAGCCCGCTGTAGCCGGTGAGGTGCATGCGGATGTTATGCGGCATTTCCTTGGAGAAGTTTCCAAGTCTGATCGCTTGACGACAGCCGGCGGTTCCTATGGGCACAGAGCAAGTGTTCACCCCTAGATTTCCGTGATGATCTCACTATCGCTAAACCAACCCTCTTGAAGTACGAACCCTTTCACTCGGTCCGGCGCATCTGTGTAGGCGACGAGAGCGAGGCTGTGTGTCGCCCTGCTACACGTCACGTAGAACAGTCGCCGCGTTGCTTCAACGGTCTTTCCTGCATAGGACTTGCCGCCGAAGAGGTCTTCATACTTGAAGAGAAAGCCCCTTGCCTCGCCGTCATCCATGATCACCATCACCCGGTCGAACTCAAGACCCTTCACACCCTGATGCGTGTCAAAATGAGCTTTGCCAGTGACGTAAATCGCAAACGGTTCAACTTGTGAAAACTTAGCATTCAGGAAGTTATCGATTGCCTCAGCACTCTCGTTCCGAGGATCCTCCGGGTCTTCAAAGGCAGGGTCTCTTTTGTCCGAGGTCTCCTCATGGAATGCGTTGGCCTGCAGGCTTTGGGGGATTGCAAGAAGCTCACTTCGCGCGACACAGCGCAGCACATCTAAAAGTGAAGGGTCGCCCCCATCCTTCCAAAGCGTCATCAACAGATCGATCGCCGTAGTTGCTTTCTGGAGCTGCGCTTTCTTGTCCTCCGCCGCCTGAAGAGCCGCTGGCGTCAACAATGGCGAACGTGCCTTCGTGATACGAGCAATCGCAAAACGGTCCTCGCGTTGAGCGGCCTTGACGAGCGGTAGAACGTCGTCAGTGAAGAATCGCGTGGCAGGAAGCGATCCATCAAGTAAGCTTGTGCGCCAACGCTCAACTTCATAGAGCGGCACAAACATCTCACGGAAGCCCATACGCGAAGCCGCCATGCGGTGCTCAAGTGTCAGGGTCTTGATGGACCTAGGCTTAGCCCATTCCTCGTCGCCAGTGATCGCCGCCATTCGACGACCAGCGTCCTGCTCCACAGCGGTTTTGTCGACCAGGCCGCCCGACAGAATAAACAAACGCACAAAGCCGTCCTTTGCGCCTGATCTCGGCTCTTGCTGCTTGTTGTCCGTCGTGCTTCTGACCTTGTTAAGTAGGGAAACTACACGCTTAGGACATCGATGGTTGAGCGTCTTGCTAGGTTTAGCCCAGTCTTCTGGGAGGTTCTCGCCAAGACCTTCTTTGCCCTCGCTGTAGATTCGCTGCATCATGTCGCCGAACAGTCCAAGGGCGAACTTGCCCTTCTGCGCTGCCTGCACTGCGAAGAGGGCATCGACAAGATACTTGTTTGTATCCTGACTCTCGTCGATGAGGAGAATCGGATACCGACCAGCCAGGATTGCCTGCATCGCGGGCTTCTCCGTTAGGAAGTGCGCGGTGAGCTTCAGAACCTCAGCATGGCTAAGAGAGTCCTGGCTACGGTTGTCACCAGTGGGGCTATACACAAATCGCCGAATGCTGTTCAAGCCCTGAAGCCGATTGGTCTTCGATCTGATTTTGCTGTTGCGCGTTGTGGAGGCTCTCATGCCCTTGCGACCCTTATCCTCCTTGTCCTTCAACTGCCTAATCTCGTCAGCCAGCGCAACGCGCAACCACTCCCTAATGTCGTGGTTTAGCCCTTCGATTAGCGACCACGCGAAGCTGTGAATCGTTCGCACATCAAGAAATGGATCGTAGAGCAAGCGGCTCTGAATCTCATCGCTCGCGGCGTTCGTGAACGTGATAACGCCGACCCTCTGTCCCTTTAGCTTAAAAGACTCGCTGAGCGTATTCTGAATGTGCGACAGAGCTTTGACCAGCGATCGTGTCTTGCCGGAGCCCGCACCAGCAAACAGAAAGAAGCTACGGAGTGATGCAAGGTTCAGACATGCGGCGATTTCGGCGTCGACGTGGCCGTCAATGTCATCGTGTGCTTTGCCCTGTTGGTCAACTGTCATTCCCGCTCCCCGCCGAGTCGCCGATCGTGTCAGCTTCCTTGAGCTTCAACTGTTGCGTCAGCCAAAGAAGGCCCTCATGAATGTACGTCGGCACCTTAATCTTTTCTGCTTCGTCGCTGCACAGAAGATTAAGGGCAAACTCTGCCTTTCCGCTGCCCTTTAACGCCTTTGATAATTCATCAGCTAGCACCGTCAAATCAGCGGCGTCATTCAGGGCCTTGCGAAACTTTGCAATAAGGCCGCCGCCATCCATCTTCGCAAAGAGATCAATGTTTTCATACACCAAGGCGTCTTCAAATGTATTTGCTAGAGCTTCTGCCGGCTCTTTCGCCCTGAACGCTACTTTGATCGGCTGTTGATAGGCAACGCGGATTGCGTATCCGCTCGAATCGCTTGAGACAAGCTCATCGCCCTTCTTATCGAGCAACGCGTCGATCGACTTCTGCCTGGGGATCCATGTTTTTAGCGTTTCGTTGCGCGCAAGGAGTCCCGCGTTGCGCTTTGGGCTTGCTGAACTTCCAACTGCGTTTTGGGCATCGATGTCCGTGATGATGAGCGTATTCAGTCCAAGGTGAACCAGCAATGATCTAAGTCGATGAGCGTGGCTACCGCTGATCTCCAACCATGTAACGTAGCAACGCCTTAAATATTCATAGTCTTTTCGCTCACGCACCAAGTGAGGAACAAGTATGCGTTCGGCCGTACCTTCCACGATCACTGCACCATCTGCGAAGAAAAGATCGCAGTGAGTTGCCTTAAGATAGCGTCTCACGAAGCGTTCGGTCTCGTCGCTGTTGCCGAACACTTCCGACATGTTGATCACCGTTGAGACGGGAACTGACCCTGCAACTGCCGGCGCGGGGAGCCTTCGGAAATAGCGGAGTGCCGCGTAATCGGCCTCATGCGCTAGATGACTGGAGTGCGTGCTGACGACAAGCTGAGTTCTAAGGGCTTTCGATTCCTTCAACTTGTCGTGCTTGCGCAGCACTGCGTAAGCCTGATTGATAAAGACCTGCTGCACCTGGGCATGCAGGTGCGCCTCCGGCTCCTCAATTAGGACAAGATGAAGCGGCGGGATTAGCGCATTTTCAGCGTTCGTGGTCTTAGTCGCCTTGCCGACTTTCATCCACTTGTCACGGAAGCTCATGAGGGAGAAGACAATCGAAACTAGGTTCTGATAGCCGAGCCCGTTTGAATCCTCGGGCAGACGATGTGCGCTCTGCTGGCCGGCAAGGTGTGTTTTTACCTCGTATTGAACCGCCGATGCATGGTTCAATCCATCGATCGGTTTGATGCTAGTCGTGATGGTCAGCTTAGGATCAGTAACACCTGGATATCCAATCTCCTCAAGTTCCCTTAACGCATCCGAGAAGCCGTTGGATAGGCGCTTATCGAACTCGGCCTGAGCCTCATGAAGGGCTTGAAGAGCCTCAAGATCCTTTGCCTCCGGCGTATCAAGGAGATCGAGGTGCTGGGTGTAGTAGGAACGAAGCTGGCCTGCCAGTCTGGAGCCACCGCGTTGGTCTCGCTCCCCAGCCGGATCATCCCCACGCGGAGTGACACGAGTCGAGAAGCCGAAGCCGCGCTGAGCACTGATCTCATCGATGCGGATAAGATCTTTGAAAGGGTCTCCGTCGATTGGTTCGCTCTCCGATGGCAAGGACTGTGGCTTGGCGACACCATTCTTCGGCGTAACAAGCGCGGCCGGATCTAGCAGATAGGCCTTCACTTCAAAGACCGCCCGCAGGCGTCGCGAGAGAAAGTCCATCATCGAGCTTGGCCAGAGAGAGAACGTATCACTGGCTGCTATGGATTCGGTCTCGTCGCGCTCGACAGCACCGGCCGCGCTCATGACTGACGCGACCGCACGCTTTGCGGTCAGGTAGTCCTGCCTCAAAGCCTGGGCATCCTTGGGCTCGTACCGCAGGCGTACGCCGATGCTCGACCCATCCCAGTCGAGTGTTGGCAGAAGCTTTTGAACATAGTGCAACTGTTCAGTCGGTACATTCAGCCAGACATCGACGAAGGGCAAGACTTCACCCCAGTCGAATGGCTTCGGCTCTTCGCCCGGCGTCTGCGCTTCCCACGCACTGGCGACACTGTCGAGTTTTCGCCAGTGTGTGAGCGTGAAGTCGTTGACCGAGAAGTCTGACCGATCGATGAGAAAGCGGCGGAGGGCCACCATTGCGGATGTCTTGCCGCTGTTATTAGCGCCAACGAAGATTGTCGTCTGCTCGGAAAAGTCGATGCGAACGGCCTGGAGCTTTCTGAAGTTCCCAACCTCGACGTGTTGGACGTGCATTGTTGAGGTTCCCTCTGCCGACACACAGCTGGATCGTCTGAAGTAGCATAGTCCGCCGACCATCCCCTGCTTACTGCCGCGTCGAGCCTTTTTGCTCGAAGGCACAAGTAGCCAATGAAGTGTTTTCGCCAACTCGGCCGCCCGCCTTGGCTCACTTGGGGAGATGGCCACACCTGACAGATAGCAGCAATCCAAGAACGAAAGCCAAATGGCGACCAATGCCGCATAACGTCGGCCGTGACCGGGCGGCCGGGATCAGCTCTGGCTTCAAAATCGCGCAATGTCGGCCGGTCCGGTTCACAGCATTGTTACGTGCCACGATTTCGGTCGTTGGCAAGGAATTCTTCTAACCGTTCAATTGTATTGAAGACGTTTGATGGAAATAGGCCAAGTGATTTTGCGGCGATGTATTCCGTCATGCGAATGAACATCATGGCGTCATGGCGTACTGCATCTTGCTCCGGGAATAGACCGAAGTGGATCAGTCGGTTCCGAATCTCTACCAGAGAGTCGAGTCGTGACTTCTCAGTATCAGCAAGATCTTCGCGCACGCCGAAATGCACAAGAAGGTAGGCAATCTTTTCCTTAGCACTAAGTTGACGGTTTCCTCGATTAGACAACCACCTGCCAGTTAGGCACGCAAATAAATGCTCCCAAATAGTCCAGCATTGTCCAAATGCTGCCTCCAGGAGTCGCTGCTGAATTGCTTGACTTAGTAGCACGAGAAAATAGCCACCGCCATAGTCACGTTTCCAATCATCTTCCGACATTCGATCATAAATTCTAGGCAGATGAACGGAGAGACTTGTGTCAACTGTGTCATGCGGACCATCGCCTCGATCGCATTCGTACGGGATCGAGCACGACAGTACGCCGCCCCAAGGAAAGTTTCGTGGGTCGGCAATTATTGCGAATGGTTCGTCAGAATCAGCATTATTGCTAAGTGCAAACACGTCGCGATGTGTGAACAATCGCAGCAGAAGCATGACGTCGTCGAGGGCGGTTGGGTTTGCGTGTTGCCAGGCAATTATGGCTGCCGGTTCATTGTCCGGGACCGTCACATTTGCGGTGTGGGCGTGCTCGCCTGTTTGAACCTTGGTCGAGAACTCTGACCCTTGGGAAGTAACAAGGTATTGGAGTCTTGCTTGCGCATCGGCGTAGACAGGTACGCGTTGAAACGAGTAGCCCGCGATATCGAGGCGCGTTGAATTCGGACGGAACTCGAGGTTGTAGACAGGGCGTTCCATTCGCTGCTCTTGCACGTAACTTGTATTTCTACGGTCCGTGTATTCTGCCGGCCGCGCCTGTTAGCATGCCTGTGGATCGCGTCTCGTCATGATGCAAGGCAGTGGGATGATTAGATTTCCGTCGGGCTCCGCCGGCGCTGCGTGGGGTGTTCACAGGCCTACTCCTCAGTCTATCAGTGTGCGCCCCGTCACAGCCATTCGCTTGTCGGGGCCAGGAAGGGCTGGATGAGTTCTCGCAACATTCCTTCTGGTAATCCGGATGGGGACTGCCCAAGGCGAGCGCCGTGAGCTGGGGTCAGGCCCCATCCGGGCTGCGAGTTGAAGAGGTGGGCCATCGAAGGCTCCGGGCTCTCGGAGCACGGGCGATCCATCGCTACGCAGCGCTGAGGGCGTGCTCGTGATGCCAGCGCTGAATGGATACCGTATCAGTGTTCGACCGACGGATCGGGCTCGGGCAGCCACTGGGTGAGGATCGTGCCCAGCAGCGCGTAGATCCCTGCCACCGTCGCCCCCACCACCGCGATCTTGACCGGATCGGGAGGGGTGGCGGCGGAGAAGGTGAGCGTGAGAAAGGCCGCGAGTGTGCCGAGGATCCGGCCGCCGATGTTGGCCGCGAAGCTCTCGCCTGTGCCGCGCAAATGCGTCGGGAAGACGAGCGGGATGTAGTTGCCCCAGAAGCTGAACTGGGCCACCGTGAGGAGGCCGGCAAGGAACACGCCCGCCTTGATCGCGGAGATCGAGCCCGCGTCGCCGAGCTTCGTCGAGATCCACCAGAACAGGAGCGGCACGAAGAGGAGCGCCGGAATCTGGAAGATCCGCAGGAGCGTGCGGCGGCTGGCGATCCGCAGGGCGAGGAAGGCGAGGATCACGCGGCCGACGAGCCCCCCCACCTCCTGGAAGATCGTGACTTTGGCAACCGCCTCGTCGGTGGCATTGGCGCCGATCGCCTTGAGGCGCGGCGGCGGGATCGGCTTGCCGGCTTTTTCAGCGGCGGCGGTGGCGGTGTCCTGGGCCTCCTTCGCTTCGGCGATGATCGCGGCGTGTCCCTTGGGGCCGCCGAGGATCTGCGGGAGCTGCTGGATGGCGCCGAAGGCGATGCCGTAGCTGGCGGCAAAGACGAGCGTCGTCATCACGGTCGCCCGGACGAGCTGGGGGCTGAAGAGCTCCCGGATGCTCGGCCGGCGGAGCGTGCCGGCGGCCTTCTTCTGCGCCCACACCGGGCTCTCGGGGAGGAACGGCCGGATCAGAATCAGCGGCAGGGCCGGGATGACGCCAGAGATGAGCGTGTAGCGCCAGGCCTCGTGGCCGCCATGGATCGCGGGGAGCACGCCGGCGTACTGGGCGGCGAGGACGTTGGCCACGCCGACCAGCAAGCCGCCGAACGACGAGAACGCCTGCGTCCACCCGAGGGCCTTCTCGCGCTGGACATGATCGGGGAACAACTCCGCCAGCCACGCCACCGCGGCAACGAACTCGACGCACACCCCGATGAACACGAGGCAGCGGCAGACCAGCAGCATCGGCAGGCTCGTGGCAAACCCCGCCGCGAGCGCCGAGAAGGCATAAAGGAGGATGCTGAAGGTGAGAACGAACCGACGGCCGAGGAGGTCGGTGAGGTAGCCCCCCAGAAGGCCGAAGATGCCGCCGGCGATTGCCGGGACGAAGAACAGCGTCCGCGCCCAGTTGGCGTAGGCGGGCGAACCGGGAACGAGGTTCGGCACCCCTTCAGGGCTCATCCCGCCGAGCGCGGCGAGCGCTGGCTTGATGATCAGCGGGAGCATGAGGAGCTCGTAGATATCGAAGGCGAAGCCGATCGCCGCGATCGCACAGACGAGCCAGCCGGTCATCGTCAGCTTGCCTGAAGCGGACATGCCCCCGCCGTGGGACGCGGCAGACGACTTTTGGTCGGGAAGGGCCATGCTCGAAGATCTCCTGGAATCACAGCGGTCAATACTCGTTTCGACGACTATCGTAATGAGCGGGCTGGCCATTACAAAGCCGGCCGGCCTCAAATGCCGCACGCCCGCGAAAATCGCGGGCGTGCGGGGTTGGATTCAGCGTCGGCGTGGCTCACGCCGGGGAAAGTCACGGGCCGACCGACGGAGGGCAGCGGGCGAGGAAGTCGCGCGGGCCGCGGGTCGTGTAGTAAGGGTAGGCCACGGCCCCGGTTGGCGGACCGGCAGGACCGGCGGCACCGTAATCCGATTCGGCGAGCGCCGCCTGCTCCGCTTCGGAGAGATGGTGGCGGGCGAGGCCACCGTAGCGGCCGAGGTGACGACAGTGGCCACACTTGCCGCACTGGCCCCCCTGGCAACGGGTCTGGCAGACGCCGCCGGGGCAGACCCCTTCCTGGCATTTCGTGCCGTGGCAGATCCCGTTGCGGCAGTTGCCGGCCGGGCCACAGTTGCCGTCCTGGCACTGGCCGCCGCGGCAGTTGCCGTCGCGGCAGGCGCCCTGGTCATACATCCCTTCGGGATAGCCCTCGGAGACGGCCCCTTCCTCGTAGCCACCCTCATAGGCGGTCTCGCCCTCGTGGACGTGGCCGTTGATGTGGTCAGCCTTGTGGACGTACGGACCGTCGAAGTTTGCCAAGAACAGCCGGTCGACGATCGAGCAGCCGCTCGTGGTGCCGAGCAATGCCACCAGCAGAGCCAGGCCGAATGCGTGTTTCATATGGATGGTCCCCGCGGGGCGGCGGGTCCGGGTTCGCGGCAACGCGCCACGCCCCCCCTGCTCCACCGCTGTCCACGGGAGGTATCGGATGTGCCGGCGGTGGCAATTGAGAAAACCCTGCCGATGGGAGGGGTGGCAGGGGGGGCAAGCTGCGGGGACTTCAGCCGCCAGGGGCTTCCCCTGACGGCGCGCCGAGGGCCACGCAGAGGAGATTGCGCGGCCCGCGGACGTAGATCGCGGTGTCGGCCACGGCCGGGTGGGCGTAGAGGGAGACGTCGCGTTCGAACAGCCGCTGCCGGGCGAGCGGCTCGAAGCGGTCGGCGTGGGCATCGAAGAGGATCAGCTCACCGACGGCCGTCAGGGCGAGGACCCGGTCGGCCGAGGCGACCAGCGACACATGCCCCTTCAGAGCCCGGTCAGCCTGGGTCCAGACAGGGGCGAGGTCGCCTGCATCGAGGCAGTAGGCCTTCCCCCGGTTGACGGCAAACAGCCTTCCCGCCGTCACCACCGGCGTGTGCATGTCGGGGACGAGTGCCGCAAACGACGCCACCACGGCCGGCGCGCCGGCCGGAGAGAAGCCGATCAGCCTGGCGCCGTTGTTCTCACTCACCACCGCCACGCGATCGCCGAGGAGGATCGGCGTGGGCACATTGAAATCCCCTGCCACGCGCGGCACGAGCCGCCACAGCCGCTCTCCCGTCGCCGCATCCCAGCCGCCGCACGACTCCTTGTCGAAGCCAACCAGCTGCCGCCGCCCCGCCAACTCGCCGACAACCAACGACGCAAACGCCGGCGGGGCGCCGGCTGATCGCCACAGCTCCTTGCCGGTAGCAGGATCGAGGGCCACCAGCGACGCCTCGCGCGCCCCCGGATTCACAATCAGCCGGCCGTCGACGATCAACGGCGACGAACAGGCCCCCCACACAATCTCCGCGTCGGCCTGGAAATCGTTGCGAAGGTGGCGCTGCCATTCGATCCGGCCATCAGCAAGGCGGACACAATGGAGATGGCCGAAGGCGCCGAGGAGGTAGGCGCGGCCGTCGTGGAGAAGGGGCGTGGCCCGAGGTGAGTTGCCGTAATCGAGCTTGCCCGCCGCCGGATAGCGCACCGTCCACATGCGCTCGCCGCTGGCCCGATCGAGCCCATGGAAGACATCCTCCTGATCGGCTGAGTCGCGGTCGCCCACGACGACCCGATCCCCCGCCACGGCAACGCCGCCAAGCCCCTCGTTGAAGAGGACCTGCTTCCAGCGGACGATTTTCTTGGTGGGAAGCGTCGCCGGAAGCCAGGGGACGATGGCCGCACGCCCGGCCCCACGCCACTCGGCCCAGTCGGGATTTGCAGATTGGGCCGCCGCGATGCTGCCCGCAGCCATAGGGGCTGTGATCGCCGCGCCATCGCCTTCGGCCGGCGCCGCCGCCGGGGCCTCGACAGCGAGAAAGCCCCGCTTCGTCTCGATGGCGAGCCGGAGGACCGGATCATGACGGACGGCGAGGAGGGCTTCGACGATCGCGCCCCGGATTGTTTCGTCGAGCGTGCCATCGACGAAGGCGGTGATGAACGGGACTTCGGCCGTCTCCCCCACCACCTTGAGATCCCCCTTCTTGATCGTGCCGCAACCTTCGAGGAGGGGCTGAGCGTAGCTCGAGATCACGGTGGCCACGGCCTGCCCGGCCTTGCCAGCCTCGATCACCTCCTCGGCGCCGTCGCTGCACGCTTCGGCAAACGGCCCATCCCCGGCGATGGTAATCCCGGCGGTGGCAAGTAGGGCGCGGGCCGCGGCATGCTTCTCGTCGCACGATTGCATCCCGAGGATCACGCGATGGTTGGCGAGATCGGCGATCGACGCGGCCGGATCGTCACCGCGAACGACGACAAGCCCGTGCTGCGTCGTCGAGCCTTCGAGATCGGTGAGATCGGCCACCGGGAGGAGCGTCCGCTTGGTGCTCTGCCCATCGGCGGCGACGACCGACCGCTTCCCGATGACGATGTCGGCCCGGGCACTCTTCCCCTCGCCGACCGTCCCCACCACCTTGGCAAGCGACTCGCCAAAGACCACGGCCACCGGCCGGCCGAGGGCTTTTTCCAAGTGCGCGCCGAGCTTCGTGTAATCGCGCTGCGCGTAGCCCTTCACGCACGGGCAGGAGAGCGGCGCCGCGAGCGGATCCATGACGACGAGCGTCAGGGTGGGCTCGGCCGCCACAAGGATCCCCGACCAGGGGGCGATCCCCGACCAAGCCACGATCGCCACGGCGGCAAGCAAACCCCGACGTGGAAACTCGACGACGCGCATGGCAATCCCCCCGGTTGATTCGGACTCCAGGCTCACGAGCCCCATCGCAGGATCAATCGTCGCCGCTCAGCCCGCCTTCTCGAGAACGACGACCGTCCCCTTGTGGACGTCGAGGTAGTAGAGGTGGCTGCCGTCGGCCGACATGCCGATCGAGGAGTTCTTGCAGCCGGCCTGAACGTCGGCCACGCCGACGACTTCCTTGAACTCCCCGTCGAGCAAATAGCGCTTCACGAGGCCGTTGCTCTCTGAGGTGAGCAGGCAGCCGTCGCCGTCGAGGCAGGTGTTCATCGGGTTGCAGCAGCCGCCAAATCCCTTCGTGATGTCGGCCATGCTCGTCTCACCAAACTCCCGGATCGGTTCGCCGTCGAAGTCGACGAGGCGGACCTGATGGCGGGAGTTTTCAGCGATTGCCAACCCCCCTTCCACCGCCTGCACGTCCATCTGGCCGCAGCAGCCGGCGAGCCCCTCGACGATCCGCACCGGTTCGGCGAGATCGCTCGTGCAGCGCCAGATCGCGAAGCCGTGGCCGACCTCCTGATTGGTGACGAGGAACACATGCTCGGCCGTCACGGCGACGCGGTGGATCTGCCGCACCCGCTCGATCGCCTCGTCGACGACCTGCTCGTCGGTCATCGTCTGCCGCGACTCGATGTGCTTCTTCATCGAATCGCACGAGTTCTTGTAGAGCTCGACCATCTCCGCGGGCTGGAAGCCGGGATCCCCCTCTTTCTTCCCTTCGAGCTCCGTGACCATCTCTTCCTGATGCTTCACGCTCCGCTCGTAGCTCTCGATCTCGGCGGCATGGCGCGTCTTCACCTCTTCGACAAACTCTTCTCGCCCTTCCGGCGAGAGGGTGAAGTGGGGCGCGTCGGCAGCGGCGAGCTTTTCGCCATCGGCGGCAAAGTGAGCGACGTTCGAGCCCCCCACCACCCACAGCGAACCATCGGGGCCGGGGTTCACGCCGCGCGGCGAGAAGTCGAGCGGCACGGAACGCTCCTCGCGGCCATCGGCCGAGAGCCACACGAGCCGGTTGCCGACGGTGGCCGGATCGTGGGTGTCGATGACGGCGCCGTAGGCATCGGCCTGGCCGGTGACGGCGGCGAGCCGCCCTTCCCCGAGCGAGCAAAAGCCGAGGATCTTTCCGTAGGCGGGATCGATCGTGATCGACCGGGCCTCACGGTAGGGGGCGGTGGTGCGAAACTCGTCGAGCGATTCCCGCTCCTTCTTCTGCTGATCGTCGAATTGACGCATCGCGTCGTTGGATGCGCCACCGGCGTCGATCACTGCCACGCGCACCGGCGGGGTGATCGCGGGCTTGCGGGCCACGGCAAACCAGGCCAGGATCGCTGCCACCACAAAGGCGATCGTCGAAAAGCCGCTGTTCATGGTTCTGTTCCTTAGGGTGCCGATCGAACCCGCGCCACTGAGCAACAGTCTACCGCCCCCCCTCCGGCCGGGGAATCGGTGATCGGCCGGGGATTCCCGGGCCAACAGGGCCCGATCACCCGATCTCACGCTCTTCGAGCCGCCACAGCACGCCCATCCTGATCAAGAGCCCGACGGCGAGGACGGCGCCGGCAGCGACCAGGGCGGTCCAGAGATCGGCAGGCGTTGCAAGGACGTGCCCCATGGCGACCGCGGAGCCGATCACCGCCGCGACGAGGAGCACGACCATGAGCGTGCCGACGACGAGCGGCCAGCGTGTGACGGCCAGAAGGAGGATCATGGCGTGCGTCATGACGAAAATGCCCACAAGCAGCATCACAGCGACGCACCACGCCCAACCCCCAACGTTTCTCGACAAGCCGAGCGCCAGCGCGACGCAGACCGCGACGAGCGCCGTGGGGAGGGTGAGATCGAGGGCAATCGCCTGCCGCAGCCCCTGCCAATAGCCGGCGCGCGATACCGGCCGGAGGAAATCGATGACAAGGCTGCCGCGGCGCTGGCTCCATATCGCGGCCGTCTGGGCGATCGTCATGACGCACGCCTGCCAAGCGAACGCGGCAATCACTCCCGGCAGGAATCGGGAGAGCGACGGCGGCGGCTGTCCGGTGCCCCGAGCGATGACGATGGGGATGATCCACATCACGCCGACCATCACAACCAACATGATCGCCACCATCAGCAGCATCTGGATCCGCGGCTGCGATCGCCTGAGCATCCCGGCATAGGTGGTGGGGACTGGCCGGCTGATCTGCCGATCGACGCCCCGTTCGGCCAATTTCAGCTGCCAGTTGGCAAAGCTCCCGGCTGGCTGCTGCGACATCGTGCCCTGGGTGACATCGAGCACGAGCCCGGGGGGACTTGCGAGCCCGAGGCTCGCGAGGATCCGGGGCAGGCGTGCCTGCCGGGCGAGCTTCCAGACCACCGTGACGATGACCGCCGCCAGCATGATCGCAGGGAGCCAGGGCGTCGCCTCCGAAAGCCAACGATCGATGATCCAGGGAGCGAGCAGGGCCGTCGCCCCCGCTGCCAGACACACGATCAGTTCGCCGCAATGGACCAGCGACGAGATTCTGCCGGCGATCCCTTCGACCTCCCCGATCGTGCCCCCCGCCACGAGCATCGTTGTAAACAGGGCGAGTGTGAGCGCCGGCATCCAAGCGACACCGGCCGACACGAGAATGGCCACCATGATGCCACCGCAGGCCGCAGACACCGCCGTCGCCCAGTAGAGGTGGGGAGCGAGCCTGCGGGGGAGCATCCAGGCAAGCGAGGTGGAAAGAAGGAGCCCCGACTGGAACCAGAACGCAAACGGAAAATACGCACCGAGGATCATCGCCCAGAAGGATGTCCAGACTCGCGACGACCGGTACGTGCCCGGATGAATCCTCACTCCCGGCAGCGCACGGCGAAGTTCGTTGACCTGCCGCGTCATCGCCGGCTCGTCTTCGGCCTGATACGCCCCGGCGACATACACCGCCCGGAGGTTCGGCATCCGCCTCAAGCTCTCGATCATCCCCGGAGTGAAGCCGATGTCGAACCAGGTCTGGATGGCGAGGACGCGGAGCCGGGGCGAGCCGTCGGCCAGCGTCCGCAGGTTTTCTTCGAGCCGCCCCCAGCCGATGGCGAGGACCTCGATCTTCGGCAGGGGCGGAAGCAGAAGCTCGAACGACCCGCCGGTGCCACGGAGATCGAGCTCGCGCAGTCGCGGCAGCCGCTCGAGCGCCGCGCGGGCGACCGTCGGGAATCCCTCGAGCGTCACGGAGTTGGTGCTCGAGACGTTGGGGAGGGAGAGGACTTCGAGCGACGTGTGCTCACCGATCCGCCGCCAGCCCTCTGCCGAGAGCATATCGGGGGGGCTCATCCAGAGGCGCTCGAGTGACGGAAAGCTATCGAGCAGGGGCCAGGCGCCGGGGCCGTCGTCGGCCGTTCTGGTGAGTTGGAGGCCAGATCGGCCTCGGCCGTTCGGCGTCACCCCCCCCCACGCTTCCTGCCTCCCCACCGCTTGGGTATCGAGATCAGTGACGGTGTCGCGCTGCCCTTCGCGTGCCATTTTCTCGAGCTCGGCAACACCGAAACCGCCCAAGACTGATGGCGTCTCAACCATCGGCACCGGAGTCATGGCGTTATCAGGAACGGCGCGGCCAACCAGCCACGCCCCCAGAAACGGCCCTACATAAAGGAGCCCCATCCCCAGCATGAGGAGCGTCCAGGGCCTGGACACAATCACCCAGAGCACCAGCGCGTATTGGCGAAGGATCGCGATCATGGCTCACCTCCCGGAGGCTGCGGCGGCAGCTTCGCCGTCGTGGAGCTCGAGGAAGATCTCCTCGAGGTTGAGGTTGTCGACGATAACCTCCGCCGCGAATCTCTCGCGCACCCCCGCCACGAGCGCCGCATCGACGCCGTCGACCGTCACGAGCGCCTGCCGGCCACGGACCTCCTGGCGGAGCGTCCCCGGCAGGTGGAGATCGGCCGGCAGATCGGCCTGGGCCTCGATCCGCAGCCGCTTGACCCGGTCTTTGAGAACGTCGATCTCGTCGTGGAACGTCACCTTCCCTTCCCGCAGCAGCGCCACATGCGAGGCGACCCGTTCGAGATCGGAGGTGATGTGGGTGGAGAAGAGGACGGTGCCGGCCCCGTCGGCGGCCGTCTCGAGGACCGTCTCGAGAAACCAGCGCCGGGCCACCGGATCGAGGCTCGCCACCGGCTCATCGAGGATCAACAGCTCGGGGCGATGACCGAGCGCCAGCACGAGGGCGAGCTTTTGCTTTTGCCCCACCGAGAGCGGGCCGACGCGGTGGCCCAGCGGCAGATCCCAGCGGCGCAAGAGCTCCTCTCCCCAGGCCCGATCCCAGCGGGAATAGAAGCTCGACACGTAGGCCACGGTCTGGCGGACGGTGAGCCAGGGATAGAGCGTCGCTTCCTGGGGCACATAGCCGATCCGGGCCTTCTCCCGATCGGCCAGCTGCCAGGCAGCGGTGCCGAGGACGGTCGCGGAGCCCTCATCGACCTTGAGCAGGCCGAGCAGGCATTTGATGAGCGTGCTCTTCCCAGAGCCGTTGAGACCGAGGAGGCCGATCACCTGCCCGCGCGGCACCTGGAGATCAACGCCATCGAGGACGGCGCGCGGGCCAAAGCGCTTCACGAGGCCGCTCACCCGCACCGCCTCACCGACATCCCCATCCCTGCTCATGGCAGCTTCTCCTCGAGGGACGTTTTCATCACCGCCTGGAGCTGCGCGGGGGTGAGCCCGAGTTGCAGCCCGCGAACCACTGCTTGATCGACAAGCGGTCGGACCTGCGCCTTCCGCTCGGCCAGGCTCCCCGCCTCCCGATCGCGCGACACGGCCACCACCATCCCCCGCCCCCGGTCACGCTCGAGGATTCCGTCGGCCTCGAGCCGGCTCCAGGCCTTCGAGACCGTCATCGGGTTGATCCCCAGGGCCGCCGCCACCTGGCGGACGCTCGGCACCGTGTCGCCGGGGCGGAGCCTTCCCCCCGCCACGAGGGCCTCGACCTGATCGGCCAGCTGCCGGTAGATCGGCACGCCCGATGAGGGATGGACGACGAAGATCGGAGGAGGCTGGGACAATTGTCACTCCGGGCCTGGGCCCGGCTCGCATGTGTATTGATATACTAATACACCAACCCCGCTCCGACGTCAAGCGGATGTTTTCCCAGCCCCGTCGCTGATCGACAAACCCGCCGGGCGGGGCGACCACCGGGGGGTGGTAGGCTTTCGGCATGACCGCTTCCTCCCCCCCCGACCAGCCGCGCGTCACCGTCGTTCTCCCGGTGTGGAATGCCGGGGGCTACCTCGCTGCCGCCGTGGAGAGCATCCGGGCGCAGACGCTTGCCGACTGGGAGCTGCTGGCGATCGACGACGGCTCGACCGACGGCTCGCGGCAACTCCTCGACGACTTCGCCCGCCGCGACGGCCGGATCACGGTCACCAGCCGCCCCAACCGCGGCCTCGCGGCGACGCTCCAGGAGGGAATCGAGCGGGCCCGCTCGGGGATCGTGGCGCTGATGAACGCCGACGATGTCTCCCATCCCGACAGGCTCGCCCGCCAGCTCGCCTTCCTGGAGCGCCACCCGACCGTGGCCGCGCTCGGCACGCAGACACGGCTCTTTGTCGATGGCCACGCCACGGCGATCGAAAGCCGGCT
>Ga0209401_1000506_pt1 | contig 26399 bp, 28 predicted proteins | sample M_140807_MF_Meta_FD_187318 | JGI IMG/M metagenome (GOLD analysis project Ga0209401, IMG submission 187318) | Freshwater microbial communities from Lake Montjoie, Canada to study carbon cycling - M_140807_MF_MetaG (SPAdes) (version 2) | ecosystem: Environmental > Aquatic > Freshwater > Lake... | reverse complement strand
AAACATTCCCATGCTGCGATGGCCATCGTCGGCGGTTTCGATCTGGATCTGTTCCGGATCGAAGAAGGTGGGAGCCGCGGAGGAGGCCCGCACCACCTGCCAGAGGGGGTAATCACCATTGGCAATCCGGCCCGAACCGGCTGGGGCCTGGAAATAGGGATCGGCGGGATTGTTGTTCAGCGGCCACACGGATCCCGTATCGAGGCGTTTGGTCACCACCAGCAGGCCGGTGCGAATGCGGGGATCGGCCAGGCGCAGATCCTCGCCGAAGCTTTCCGCCCCGAACACTCCCCGCAGCGTGGCTTCGAGGGCCGTTTTGTTATAGCGGGCCTGGGTGAGGCCATGGCGCAACCAGTGCTTCTGGAACACCTGATGGCCGAGGTGCTGATACAGGCTGCGAATCTCGGCCACGCTCATCCCCACGGCCAGGGCGGCGGCGATGATCGAGCCGGTGGAAGTGCCGGCAATCAGATCGAAGTAGTAACAGAGCCGGAAGCCCGGATCACCGCCATGGCGCTGACGCAGCAGCGATTCGATCCGCTCCAGTACACCCAGACTGAACAGACCGCGAATCCCACCGCCATCCAGACAGAGGATGCGCTTGGGAGCCCGGGAATGGAAATGATCATCTCGCGTTGGAACCAGATAGGACATGGCGCGAGAAACCGGCTCGGTGAAATCTCAGGCTAGTCAGGGTGGCGCTGCTGGCAGAACTCCAGGCCGTGATATCAGGGAAATGGTGCCCTTGGCAGCCTGCCGCAGCGGCGAAGTACCCTCCGCCAAGACGATGGCGCGATCGCAGCGCCCCGGATGAAGCCTGTGGTTGAGGGGCTGGATTCACGGTTGTTGGCGGGCTGGATCCAGGGATCTCCCTCAGGGCCGCTACGCGCCGGGATCCGCGATCGCCGTCCCTCCCTCCGCCAGCGACCGCCCCCGCCAGGTCCAGCCGCGGCCGGTGAGGGTCTTCCAGATCGAGGCCGGCACGATCGCCCCGATCACCAGCCCCCCCACCCCGGCCAGCCACCAGAAGCGAAGCGGCACTCCGAACCGCCAGCGGCTCCAGAGCCTCAGCAGCAGCTGGAGCGTGATTGCAATCAGCGCGGGTCCAGCCAGGCCCCAGCCTCCCGCCCAAGGCGCCAGGGCGAGCAGAAGCCAGGGCACGCTGAATAGCTGCAGCACCACCGCCATGCTGCCCAGGGCGCGGATCAGGTCCCGGTCTACCCCCAGAAACCAGTTCTTGGTCCAGCCCTCCCAGAGGGAGGGCCAGTCGCGGTACATGCGCAGATCAAGCAGATCCACCCCGAGCAGGTAGCGCAGCCGATGGCCCGAAGCCTTGATGCGGCGCGCCAGGGTCAGATCCTCCACCACCGCATCGGGGATCGCCCCATGGCCCCCGATCGCCTCGTAGGCGCTGCGGCGGAACAGCATGAATGGGCCCGCCGCGAAGGCGGTGGGGTCGTTCGGATCGTTGCTGCGTGCCATCGGGAAGCCGAGACCCAGCAAGGTGGCCACGATCGGTTGCACCAACCATTCGGCCAGGCAGCCGCACTGCAGGCGCGGCGCCAGGCTGAGCAGATCGGCCCCGCTGCGGCGCGCCTCCGCCAGGGCGGCGGCCAGGGCCCAGGGGCCGAGGCGCACATCGGCATCGATGAACAACAACCACTGGTCGGCCGGATCTCCGGGGGGCCAGGCCAGGGCGGCGGCGCGGGAGGCGGGCCAGTTCTTGCCGCACCAGCGCTCGCCGGCGGGCCGGGGGCCGGCGGCCAGCAGCCGTTCCGAGCGGCCGGCCTCTGGATCCGCCTGGGCCAGCACCCCGGCCGCCAGCTCCGACGTGGCATCGTCCGATCCGTCGTCAACCACGACCAGCTCCCAGGGAACCCCGGGGGAATGGCTGGCCATCGCGGCCGTCAGACAGGCCGCGATGTTGGCGGCCTCGTTGTAGGCGGGAATCACCAGCCGCAGCATCGCGCCTACCCCGGGCTGCTGAGGGGGCTGAACCGCGGAGCCGCCCGGGGCGGCGCCCTCTGCAGCCGCAGGGGGACCCAGGCGCGGCGCCGCGCCGAACGTGAACTCCAGGCGCAGCAGCAGCAGGACCAGGCCAGACAGGCTGATCCACGCCAGGGCCAGCAGGCTGGCCCGCCAGGCTCCGGGAGCCGCGCTGCGCACCAACCCAGCGAGATCAGGAAGGGGCATGGGCAGATCCGGCGCATGCCCCATCCAAACGCCCCGAGCGAGCCGAGACGATGGACGAGCCCGTGAACGGCTGGCTCTCCCCGCCGACCCGATCCGAGGGTGGCGGGTCAGTCAGCGGGTGCTGTTTTCGAACATGTTGCTGCAGAGGATGTTGTTTTAGAAGGTGTTACTTCAGAAGATGTTATTTCAGATGATGTTATTTCAGCAGGTGTTGCTTCAGAAGGCATCGCCACCGAGCTGAAGCAGGCGGAGCTCCGAGCGCTCGAACACACCCTCGGAGGTGGAACAATTGCCGGGCCGGCCCAGCAGATAACCCTGCAGATAATCACAGCCGAGCTGACGGAGAATTGTCTGCTGGCTTGCCGTTTCAACACCCTCCGCCACCACCTGAATTCCTAGAGAAGCAGCCATGCGGATGATCGTTTCCACGATCACCTCATCGTCGTGATCGTGGCCGAGCCCCGACACAAAGGAGCGATCGATCTTCAGCATGCCCACGGGGAACTGCCTCAGATAGCGCAGGGAGGAATAGCCGGTTCCAAAATCATCCACGGCCAGCCGCACACCCAGTCGATTCAGATCAACGATATTGCGATGGGCCCGCTCCACATCCGTGACCAGAGAGGTTTCGGTGACCTCCAGCAACAGATTGCGGCCATCGAATCCCGATTCCGCCAGCACCTTGGTGACCCGCCCGACTAGAGCTGGATCCACCAGACTGGCGGCGGAAAGGTTGATCGAGAGCCGCGGCGAGAAACCCTGCTGCACCGAATTCCATCCGGCCAGGCTGAAACAGCCATCCCGCAGGATGCGCGCATCCAGTTCCCGCAGCAGTCCCGCCTCCTCCGCCACTTCGATGAAGCCATCCGGATCCACCAGCCCCCGGTGGGGATGGCGCCAGCGAGCCAACCCCTCAAACCCCACCACGCCGGAATGCACGGCGGAAACAATCGGTTGAAAGAAGGTGGTGAATTCCCCCAATCTCAGCGCCTGGCGGATCTCGGCCTCCAGTTCGGCCTTGCGGCGCGCCTGCTGCTGCATGGAGGGCTCGAAGCACGCATACCTGCCCGGTCCTGCCTGCTTGATGCTGTACATGGCCAGATCGGCCTTGTCGAGTAGATCCTGGGGGCGATCACCGGGGTCGGCCACCGCCAGACCGATCGAGGCGGAATAGTGCAGCGTGCGACCGCCGATCAACCAGGGCTGATCGAGACACTTCAGGATCCGCTCAGCCAGCTCGTTGAGCAGCTCAGGCTGATCCACGCCGGCGACCACCACGAATTCATCCCCCGCCAAGCGGGCCACGAAGGTGTCCTGATCGCGCCACTGGGCCAGGGCTTGGCCGATGGCCTGCAGATAGGCATCACCGGTGCCGTGGCCATACACATCATTGATGTGCTTGAAGCGATCCAGATCCACAAACAACAGGCCCAGCTGCGCCGAGCGACCGGATGGGTGCGCCAGCCGATCGGCCAGGTAAGCCAGCAGGCAGCGCCGATTCGGCAGGCCCGTGAGCGCATCAATGGTGGCCTCCCGGATGGCCAGATTCTTGGCCTCCTTCTCGGCGCGCAGTGCCTCCTGCTCCGCTTTCACCGCCGCCAGCACCTGGGTGCTCAACTGAATGCTGCGGGCCATGGCTCGCAGCAGGGCCCGCTCCTCGAGGCTGTACTGCTCACGGAAGCGACCAACCACCATGGCATCGCCCTCCTCCAGGGGGGCCCAATAGAGATGCAGAACGACGCCACCCAGAACGAGTTCGGGGGCGCGCTCCTCCGCGGCCGCCGCCAGTGAGGGCTTGTCGTGCTCATCGAGACCCACGCACAGCAAGAAGGATCCATGGCGCACGATCGCCGTGATTTCGGCATCCACGGCCTCCGCTACCCGACTCACCACATCGCGGAGCGCATTCGGACTCTGGACGGTGAAGGCGGCCAGAACCTCCGAGAGCAGATGCAGCGACCAGGGCGCCTCGCTCATGCAAGTGCCAGGGCCACCACCGTCTGATTGTGCAGACCGCCGGATCCCTCCGTGCGGGCAATTTCGCCGTAGGTATAGAAACCACCCACCGTGACCCCTTCGCGCACGGCCGGGAGGCGCAGGCTTTCCTGCAGCAGGCCCTCCTTGCTGAGCAGCGATTTGCGAGCCACGCACTCCAGCAGCATGAAACCCTGGGCCGGCTGCCCGCCCAGGGCTTCCTCGGCCTGGGCGCACACATCGGAGGTGGCGTTCAGCACCGAGGTTGAGCTTCCCTGCATCAGGTAAGCCATGGCGCCCTGCGGCACTTCGGCGAAGATAGTGAGGCTACGTTTTTCAAAATCAGCGCCATACACATAGCGGATCTCAATGCGATTGCGGCGGGCGATCCCGATCGGGCGCGTATGGGCGAAATCAAAGAAGGCTTCAGGATGCTCACGCACCTCAGCCGGGGCGTCATAGGCGTCGAGGTAGACATCCAGCGCTGGCCGATCATCCAGCGATTCCAGAGTAGTGCCACCACTGCGGGTCACCAGCATGGCCTCACTGAGCGGCTCCCAGCCATGGGCGATGCCGATCGCCATCGGGGCGTTGGACGTGATGGCGGCCGCCACCACCGCATGGGTGAGCAGTTCACCGCTGTGGATCTGCTGGGTGGACTGCAGGGCCATGTCATCGCCGGCGCAGCCGCCCATCAGCGGCACGTTGGCACCGCTCACGTCGTAGGCACCGCGCACCACCTCCATCTGATCGCCGCAGAGGCCATCGGCGAGCAGGAAGAGCAGGGTGTGCTCCTTGCGCTCAAGCTGGTTCAGGCAGCGGGCAGCCTCCTGGGCGGCGTCGCGCAGGCCGGCGTGGGGATCCCCGAGCCCCACGCCGGTGGTCACGGCGAAGCCGTCGCCGCCGAGGGCCCAGATCAGCAAACCACCGTTCATCGGAAGATTCCGCACCAATTCACCCGCGGTGGAGCAGCCGATCACCTCCCCATCGCCAACGGCTGCTTTCACGCGCTTGGAAACCTCGGCGAGGTTGAAGGCTGGCGAGCAGAAAATGATCGCAAGCTTGGGTTGCCCCCGTTCCAGGATCGGATCCAGCGACTCCTGCACGGCCAGCTCGGCTTCGGGATTGGTGGACGACCCCACCTTGATCCAGCGATCCGTGGCGAACTGGGTGGGGTTCACCGCGGGGGCTGAGACAGACATGCGGCTGGCGTGGGGAGACGTGAGGGAAATGCTGGTCGGTCCGGGCCGTAGGAGACGGGCTTGTAGCGGGCTGTTGCAGGTCGACGTTTTCAGACTGAGTCCAGGACAGCGGCATCTAGATCGGCCCGGCTCGGGGCCCGTGCATGGAAGCGCACCTAAAACCTTATCTAGAGCCTCACGGTGAAGGCATTGAGGAACGAATGTTGAGTGCGCTTGAAAGCGCACAATGGTCGTCAACCCCAATGCTATCCAATTGATCCAACCAGTGCAGGCAAACCCGTGAGCAGGCCACGCGCACGACCCGTAATCTCCATAATTTGCACAGCAGAAACCAATCCGAGCAAGACAACAATTTGAATGTTTCGGATCTTTCGATCTTGCCCAAAAGCGCGGAACGAGTCGCGACCCAAGGATCAATCGTGCTAATATAGCCTCAATTTTTTTATATCAAGTCATGCAGAAGCTGATGGGATCGACAGCCTGGCCAAGGTGTTGATGAGTTTGCCGGGTTCACCCGCACTACCGCCTAGCTTTCGTCCCACCCCTCGGGTTTTCGCCGCTTTCCGAGCCAAAGTGGTGAACACCCTGGAAACCAATCTGAATCAACTTCGGACGAAACAACAACAAGACATCCGCCAACGCCGTGGCGGACAGGTCGTGCAGGCCATCCGTACCACCCTCTCCTGTCTGATCCTGGCCATTGTTTTTGCCGCCTGCGCCATCAGCCGGGGCCAAGGACCGAGCCTGCTCGCCCAGACGCTGATCCGAACCCTTTAGAGCCGTCGCGTCCCCTCGGGGGAACATCTCGACAGCACGCCTCCGGCACCTTCCGCACCCCAGAGGATTCGATGCCGTGAGGGCTCTCACCAGGGCTGTAGGCAACGATGGTCACGACCATCTACCTGAAATCGAGTAGTCGTAAATCGGGATCGACAAAGTTTCGCTGGTCCAGCAAGGTTCAAGAACTGCGAAAATTGCTTCGGATGGTGAGCTTTGGTTTTGGTTCCTTCCACTTCGATGAAAGGAAAGGCCTGGTTGACGATGGTGAGCTAATTCCTCTCTCGCCGCTTCAGCACAGGATGCTGGCTGCTTTTTGCCGACAACCGAACTGCCTGTTGAGCAAAGAGGAGCTGATGAGGGAAGTCTGGAATCACACGTTCGTGAGCGACGTCAGCCTGGCACGTACCGCCCATGAATTGCGCCAAAAGCTGGGAGGGGGGCATGCCTCCAAGCAGTTGATCGCCTCCATCTATGGCAAGGGATACATCTTTACGGCCTCCCGCGCCTGCGTGCCAGGCCACAGGTTTGCGGTGCTGGCCGGTGCCGGCGGGATGGTGGACTGAGAAGAGCACTCATTGCCACTGCGTTTGCACGTGGCATCAGGCCAGGGCCTGATGCAGCGCCGCTAGCCCGAAGAGCAGAAACAGTCCGCCGCTGAGCCTGTAAAGCAGTCGTTCCTGCACATGGCTGCCGACCCAGCGACCTGCGCCAACCGCCAGCCAGGTCACCAGGGCGTGGCCCAGCAGCGCACCCGCCAGCAGGGCGAGGAAGCTGAAAGCGGGCGACGTGGCCAGAAAAATGGTCGTGAACTGGGTGCGATCCCCCAGCTCCGCCAGAAACACGAGCACGAAGGACTCCCGGATCACGGCCCAGCCCTGCCAGCCGTCGCTCCTCCCTTGGCTCTGCTCCGCGGCGTTCACTGCGGCCTCCGCATCCTCGGCCTCCTCCTGGGCCTGGTTGGCGCCCATCATCTGGGCATCCAGCAGCAGCTTTCCGCCGAACCCCAAAAACAGGACTGCTGCGATCCATGGCACCATATGTGGCGCCAGCAACCTCCGGAATCCAAAGCCCAGCCCCAGCGAGAGCACGGTGACGCAGGCCAGGGCGGTGAAAGCCCCCACAAACACCCAACGGGGCCGATGCCGCGTGGCCAGGATCAAGGCCATGAAGAAGGTCTTGTCACCCAGTTCGGCTAATGTGATGGCCGAAAGGCTCGATCCGAAGGCCGCCAGGGCGGAATCCGAGGCAAAGGCTGCTGTCATCCCCCGATCCTGATGGGTCAGGCGGCGGAGTGCCAGGGAAACACCTGATCACAGATCCGTGCCCCTGATTCCTGAACCCATCACGATGGCTTAACGATCCGCCCCTCGGGATACAGCGGGCCAAGGAGGTTCAGGCATGGCCGATTCCCCGGGTTCCGGGTCCCATCATCCGCAGGACAGCTTCCAGCCCCGGTACGACCAGGGAGATCACCAGCACGGCCGAGGTCGCCGTCATCAAGGTGAGCGGGGCCTGCGGGTGCGGGTTCGCCGCCGGCGGTCCAGCTCCCCGTTCCGCAATGCGCTGCGAAAGCTGTTGGTGCGGCCCCTCCTGGGGATTGTGGCAACCCTGGCCGGCCTGCCAGCCCTGCTGCTGCGCAATCCGGTGGTGATCCTGGCGATCAGTGGCGGCGGTCTGTGGCTGGCCTGGCCCTACCTCAACCCCAGGCTTGCGCCGCTGATCGGCAGAGCCAGCGACCAGCAACCGACCATGGAGGTGATCTCCGTGTTCGTTGAGGACCCCCAGCGCACCCTGATGGGTCTGACGCTGTGGAAACAGAAACCAGGCTCTCTCCTGATCCTTCAGGGCCGGCCCTCCAGCCAGCGGGACAGCCTGAACTACCTCCGTCATCAGGGGAAATGGCCCCAAAACGAGACCGGGATCATTCGCCTTGAACCGGGTTGCGACACGGTTGGACAGGTCGATGCCCTTGCACGCTTGCTGGACGAGATGCACAGACGAGGTCATCTCACCATGGTGACCAGCCCGGCCCACCTACCCCGCACTCTGGCCATCACCAGGATCCTTGTGGGCCCGCTCGGCTGGAGCGTCAGCGGAGAAGCTGCCGTCACGGGGGACAACCGCCCCGAGCAGCCCTGGCGGACCTGGCGCGACCAGGCGAGGGCCCAGATTCTCCGACTCACCGGCCTCACCGGCAGTCGCCTGGACAGCACCTGCCAATGAGGCCTCTGTCCTTGAGGGCTGGCTAGGCTCCAGCCCGGGTTCCACCAGGTTGCGACGCGGCGGCAGATTGCCGAAGTGCCGGCGGGCGACGGCCAGCAGACCATCGGGACCCAAGGCGCTCCCATCGACCGTGAGCTCAGCCACGATCCGCTCCAGCAGGTCCGGCCGGTGGGTCTGCAGGTGGTGGAGCAGCACCTGGCGCAGGTCGCTCTCGCCGGTGCCATGCCCCAGTAGCAACACCGCGTCCGCCGTCGCGATGGCCGCGGTGATGTCGTCGAGATAGGCCCTGTCCAGAGGGGCCCGTTGCCCGGCCTGATCCCGATCATGGCGATGGGTGAGGTTCTCACCGCTGCCCCACACCCCATGGGGCTGAAGCACGCTGTGCTCCACCGCATCCCCATCCGGCCCGGGCACCAACCGGAACACCTCCGTGGCGTGGTGGCTCAGATGCAGCACCAGGCGGAGACTGCGATCGCCCCGGGCAACTGGTCCGTCGGCATGGGGATGATCTACACCTACGCCAGCGGATTTGAGCAGGTGGCGCACCCTCAGCAGGGCGTCGGCATCGAGATCGGGATGGTGAAGGCCCTCCCCGATCCGAATCCAGGTTTCCTCACCACCCGGCATGCGGATCTGCAGGCGGCGATCCCCACCCGAAACCACCTCCGCCCCGAGAGCTTCACAGAGAGCCCCCACCTCGGATGCCCGGAGCCCATGGCGGAGAGGGTGGGCAAAGATCGCCTCCAGCGTGCGCTGGTGCTGGCGGTTCATGGTTCCCGTTGAGTGACCCTGAAGCGACCCTATGGGGCTTTCCAGGCTAAGGAGTGCGGCGGAACCGCTTCAGCATTCACTCGACCTTCACCACATCCACACGGGTGCCGAGCCGATTGAGTTCACCGGCCGCCCGAAGGGCGGCTTCATGGGTATGGAAGAGGTAAGCGGCGCCCACCTCATCCACATCCTTGAGGCTCTGATCCTGCTGATCGATGGCCAGGAACTGCCCCGTGGCGAGCTTCTTGAGCGCGTAACGCTCGGGATGCGTGCACTCCATCGGATGGGCGGGATCAATCTCAGGTGCCCAGAAATGCATCGAAGCTGGCGCTGGTGTGGGTGACAAGGAAGCGAAGGTTCCTCTGCACACCCTAGGGATAAGCAGGCCTTCCATCCAGCGCTCAGGAACGGAAGCCGTTGCGGTCCAGATCGGGATCCAGCGGCTGATGGTGCACCTCCGCCCACTGGATCAGTTGCTGGGCCTCCCAGAGGCTGCCTGCCCGCAGGCAATGGCTGCTGGCGTCACAGACCCGGTAGCCGCCCCCATCTACAGGCTCGATCGTGGATCCGGCCGGTGTGGTGATCCTGTCGGGAACCTGCTGACGAGCCGCGGGGCTGACATTGCTGGAAACTGCCTGGGCCATGGTGCGCTCCACTGGGTCCACACCTACTCCTGCACCGGTCTGGATGAGGCGGTGCCGCAACCTCACGTAGCGGATCGGATCGGTTCAGCGCAGACCAGGGAGGACCAGATCGGGTCGGCCCGCGACGCGTCAGGTCTGATTGCCGCCGAAGTCATCTTCGTAACCGGCGTAGGGATCGAACTCACTCCAGCCGGGACTGGCGTTGTCGAACAGGCCGAATCGGGCCGCCTCATCGTCGGCGAGGGTGTTGCCGGTCGGCACGGTGTCGCAGGTGATCGATCCATCCGCCGCGGTCACGCAGTTCTCGAACCGCACCCCTGCCCGGCTGGGGAGCCCATCGGCCAGAAGCAGAGGGAGCACCACGGCCGCGAACAGGCTCACGGCGAGAAGCCGGCCCGGACCTCCGGCAGGGGGAAGGGGATGGGGCATGCGGAGGCTGGGCGGATCCCTCCAGTCCATCGCTCCAGAGCGGGCCGCGCAAGACACCTGCTGAAATGGACGCTGGAGCCGCTTGATGCCACCGATGTACACCGACTGGACCGCCGTCATCCTGCTGCTGCTCACCGCCGTTCCGCTGGCGGCGGTGGTGGGCACCACAGCCTTCTTCATCCTGCGCGGCCGGCGGAAACCCTGACTCCTTGCGGAGGGAAGCGCAGTTCCTGCTGCACGCTGCGGCTGAGCTGGCCCTGGCCGAGGCATTCCAGACAGGTTCGGAACTGCTGATCGCCCATCCGCAGGATGCCGCTGCCGCCGCAATGGGGGCAAATGATCGGTCCGGATTGCTCCTCAGCCGACACCAATGGTGCCGGTGTCGGGAGGGCCGGTGCCGGGGGACTGAAGTGGGGCGCCTGCTCCAGGACGCGCTCCGGGGTGAAGGTGGGGATCATGACGGGGCCACATGGCCGGTTTTGATCCCCACACTGTGGCGGGGATAGGCCGCGATGATCCCGAAAGCTTCCTTAAATCCTGGCGTCACGGGCAGGATGTGCATCCATGGCCACCCCGTGTTGTAGCTCCGCCTGTCGTGGCTCTGCCCCTTGCGGATCGTTGGGGCGGGGCCGCCGCAGGCAGCGCTCCAGATCCGCGGGCTGGAGTGTGCCCAGAAGCTCCGCGGCACTGAGCCGACTGCCGGCGGGCACCAGGTTGAGACTCGCCGCCAGCTCTCCGATGACGGCGGCCGCATCGAATCCCCGTTCCCGGAACCCCGCCACCCCCTCGGCCCCCTCCCGCTTGCTGAGCCGCTGGCCATCCGCATCGCACCAGAGCGGCATATGTCCATAGCGGGGGGGTGGCATTCCCAGGGCCGCCATCACCGCCACCTGGGGGCCTGTGGAGCTCCAGAGATCCTCACCCCGCAACACATCGCTGATCCCCATGGCCAGCTCATCCACGGCGGTGGCTAGGTGGTAGGCCATCACCCCATCCGCGCGCCGCACCACGGTGTCGCCCACCTGCCGGGGCCCATCCAGGCAGCCGGGCTGGGAGAAACGCTCCCGCCAGACGATCGCTCCAGGCGGCAGGGCCAGGCGCCAGCTCGGCAGGCGACCCTGCCGGACCCCCCAGGCAGGATCCCGGTTCCGACAGAGACCGGGATAGACCGCTAGGGGACCATGGGGAGCGGAGATGTCCGCCAGCATCCGCCTGCTGCAGCGGCAGGGGTACAGGGCGCCGCTGCCGCGGAGGCCGGCGAGGACCGTGGCATAGAGACCACGACGGGCGCTCTGCCGCAGGGGGTGAGCATCCCAATCCAGCCCGAGCCAGCGCAGGTCAGCCAGGATGGCCTCCTCGGCGCCGCAGCGGTTGCGCGGGGTGTCGAGATCATCGATGCGGAGCAGCCATTCCCCACCCCGCAGACGGGCCTCCAGCCAGCCCAGCAGGGCGGTACGGAGGTTGCCGCGATGCAGGGCGCCGCTGGGGGATGGGGCGAAGCGACCGCGATATCCCTGGCCGCGGCGCCGGACTCCTTCCTGCAGAAGCTCTTCCACATGCCGTGGCAGGGCCGGAGCTGACGACGGCGGGGGCTCGGAAGGAAGGGTGGGATCGGCCATGGCGAGCCGGGACTGGGCCCATGCTGGACCGCCATCAAAAAAGCGGCCCGTGAGGACCGCGAAAGCCAGCCTTTGGCTGGAGGTGGGTGGTCTGATCAGCCCTGAACGCGGTCCTTGAAGAGCTTGCCGGCGGTGAAGGCTGGAACACGCTTGGCGGGAATCTTGATCTTGTCGCCGGTCTTGGGGTTCAGACCCTGACGGGCGGAGCGCTCGCGGGGCTCAAAGGAGCCGAAGCCGAGGATCGAGACCTTTTTGCCTTCCACCACAGAATCAATGATGGTTTCGATGGCTGCATCCACCACCAGGGAAACTTCGGTCTTGGTGAGCTCGGTACGGGCTGCGACGAGATTGACGAGATCGGCTTTGTTCATAGTTCTTGTCAGGCCTCCGGATGGCGGTCGTGTCGTGGGGAGAGGGGGAGGCGAGTCGGAGATGGCCCGACCGCCAGGGAATGAAGCGCGCCAATCGTATGGAGATTGGAGCCAGGCTGCAACAGGAAAATCATCGTTTTCACAGCGACCAGACCGCCTGGCGGCACGGGGATGGCGCCCTCATGCCCCTGCCAGGTGATCCCGGCGAGCCGCGAGGTCGTCCGGTAGGCGGGCCAACAGGGAGGCTGCGCCGGTCACAATCCGGCCGCCCCGCAAGGCCCCAAGCCCCGCCCCACTGGCCAGCCAGAGCGGCGAACCGGCCGGAAGCCAGCCCCGCAGCCGCTCGACACTGGCCAGCTGGCGCGGCCAGTGAAAGGTGCTGCGGCGCTGGAGTGGTGCCAGAGAGCCCGGCGCGATGGGCACCAGCAGGCGACCGCAGAACAGGCCATCCCCCGCCTCACCCGTGCTGGCTGCGGCATGCAGCACACAGGCCCCTGGGCTCGGGCCAGGGGTCCAGAGCAGACGCACCCCCGGGGCGAGCTCCAATTCGACGCCGAACGTCAGCAGCGGTTCCAGCCCTGGCAGCAGATAGGCCTCCTGCTCCTGCACCACCACCGGCCAGCCGAGGCGCTCCTGCAGCCTGCGGCAGCGTCCATGGCCATCGCGGCCGGTGAGCACGATCCGCCCCGCAGCAGCCCGGCCACCGCGGCGTCCCCGATCCATCAGAAAAGCCAGGTTGGCTTCGCTGAGGGCCGGACAATCGATCAGCAGATCCAGATCCGCGGTTTCCAGCAGCCAGGCACTGCCCCCCTGGGTGTCGCGGTTGGGAGCGAATAACCACAGGCCTGGCAGCACCGTTGTGGGTTCACGGCCGGGCTCCAGGGGCGCATTCCATGACGACGAAGTGGACGGGGGGGGAGGCGCTCCCCCGTGGCGCAGGGAGGAATCCGGCCCGACGGAGGCCGGATCCTGCATGGGCGGGAACGGTTCGGACAACGCTTCGGCCATCGGCGGCGGGACTGCCATACAGGCAGCTTGCCGGGCCGCCAGGTCAGGAATGATCGCTGGCCGCAACCGCCGCCATGCCCACAGAAACCCCGGAACCCGGGGATTAGCGTTGAACCAACGTGGACCAGAGCCCTTGTCGGCGATCCGGATCGGACAACCCTCGCCGCTGGGAGCCTCGATCACCCCCGGGGGAGTGAATTTCTCGGTGGCGGCCCCGCTGGCCACCCGGGTGGAACTGCTGCTGTTCGCCGATGGAAGGGACAGCGAACCGCAGCAGGTGATCGAACTGGACGGACGGCACCGTTCCGGCGACCACTGGCATGTGGAGGTGGAGGGGGTCGGCCTGGGTTGCTGCTACGGCTACCGGGTGTTCGGCCCCCTGCAGAGCGGCGGCCACGGCTTCAACCCCTCGAAGGTGCTGCTCGATCCCTGTGCGCGGGCCATCGGTGGCTGGGACGTTTACGAGCGGGGCGCAGCGGTGGGAGCCGTTCCCAACACAGGCTCCTGTCTTAAGGGGGTGGTGACCGAACGGGACCGGTTTGATTTCGCCTCGGCCCCCCGGCCCCGCCACCGCTGGCAGTCCAGCGTGATCTATGAGCTCCACGTTGGCGGCTTCACCCAGGGCCCCCACTGCCCGGTGCCGGAGGATCGTCAGGGCACCCTGCTGGGCCTGATCACGGTGCTGCCCCAGCTGCGCGAGCTGGGCATCACGGCGATCGAGCTGCTGCCGGTGATGGCCTTCGATCCCCAGGACGCACCGGCTGGCCGGTACAACCACTGGGGCTACAGCCCGATCAGCTGGATGGCCCCCCATCCGAGCTACCTGGTGGATGCCGACCCGCTGTCGGCGCGCCGGGAGGTGCGCCAGCTGGTGGAGGCCTGCCACCGCGAGGGACTGGAGGTGATCCTCGATGTGGTTTACAACCACACCAGCGAGGGCAACCAGAACGGCCCGACCCTGAGCTGGCGAGGCTTCGCCGATTCCCTCTATTACCATCAGAACGCCCGCGGCGACTACCAGGATGTGAGCGGCTGCGGCAACAGCATCGCCGCCAACCGCCCACTGGTGCGCCGCCTCATCCTTGAATCGCTGCGCTGCTGGGCGGTGGAGCTGGGCATCGACGGCTTCCGCTTCGACCTGGGCATCGCCCTGAGCCGCGGGGAGGAACTGGCCCCCCTGGATCTGCCGCCCCTGTTCGAGGAGATGGAGGCCGATCCGGACTTGGCCGATCTCAAGCTGATCAGCGAGCCCTGGGACTGCGGCGGTCTCTACCGCCTCGCTGATTTCCCCGCCCGCCGGGTGGCCGGCTGGAACGGCCGCTTCCGCGATGACCTGCGTCGCTTCTGGAAGGGCGATGAGAAAACGGTGTGGCCGCTGAGCCAGCGGCTGGCCGGCAACCCCGATCTGTTCGGCGGCCAGGCGGCGCCGCTGGGCCGCACGATCACCTTCCTCACGGCCCATGACGGCTTCACCCTGGCCGATCTGGTGAGCTACGACCGCAAGCACAACCTGGCCAACGGCGAGAACGACCGCGACGGCGATAACCACAACAACAGCTGGAACCACGGCGTGGAAGGACCCAGCAGCGACCCCGCCGTGAACGCCTTGCGGGATCGCCAGATCCGCAACCTTCTGGCCAGCCTCCTGCTCGCTCCGGGGGTGCCCATGTTGCTGATGGGCGATGAGGTGCGCCGCAGCCAGGGCGGCAACAACAACACCTGGTGCCAGAACAATCCGCTGGGCTGGATGCACTGGCAGCCCGATGCCGACGACCTCGCCCTGCAGCGTTTTCTGCAGCGCCTGCTTGCCCTGCGACGGCAGCTCGCCCCCCTGCTCAACCCAGAACTTCCCTTCGGAGAAGGCCAGCTGCGCCGAGCCGGTGATGGTGGCCCGCCCTGGCGCCAGTGGCACGGCGTGGAACTGGAGCAGCCGGACTGGGCCAGCTGGTCCCACTGCCTGGCCTGGAGTCTCCAGGATCCGATGCGAGGTTCTCTCCTCTGGTGCGGCCTCAACGCCTACTACCAACCGATGACCTTCGCCTTGCCCCACTGCCCCACGGGCTGGCAGCAGGTGATCAATACGGCGCTGCCCGTGGATGAGGATCTGCCCCAACAGCCGCAACCCTTCCATGGGGCCCAGGCTTCCCTGGAGAGCCGCAGCCTGGTGCTGCTGGTGGCCCAGCCACTGCTGGGGTGAACCTTATTCAGGGGAAGCGCCACTTCCTTGAATAGGTTGGCATCGTCTTCAGGGTTTCTCTTTGAGGGGCTCCATGCGGCCAGCACCGGGTGAGGCTGGATGCACGCCAGCTTGAGGAACAACGCTGGCGCCGGACCGATGCTTCCTGACGCCAGTCGCAACAAGGGGATTGTGCCGAGAACCCTTATTGAGAACAGGAAGCGGGCGGCGGGAATCGAACCCGCATCATCAGCTTGGAAGGCTGAGGTTTTACCACTAAACTACGCCCGCGTACTAATTAAACCGGCAAATCAGCGCCCCCCAGGAGATGAACCAGATCGGCAAATGTTCGCCGCTGAATTCCTGAACGATGCTGCTGCCACCAAGCCAAGGCAAATGCCAGCAGCTGGGATGGTCAACCTGGCGACTTGCCACCAGGCTGATTCATTATGGCTTACCCAAGGCCACCGCCTTTGAGCTCCTCCACAGCGCCGGCCAGCGACACCACCCCCTTCACGCTGCGCCCCACCGACCCCGACCTGCTGCCCAGGCCCCAGCGCCGCCGCCTGCTCCTCTCCTACGGCCTGGGTGACGCCGGCACCGGCATGGCGGCCTCCCTGATCGGCTTCTACCTATTCATCTTCTATACCTCGGCCGCCGGGTTGCCGGCCTGGATGGCGGGACTGGTGCTGATGGTCTCCCGGCTCTGGGATGCCATGAACGACCCGATCGTGGGTTGGCTGAGCGATCACACCCGTACCCGTTGGGGCCCGCGCCTGCCCTGGATCTTCGTCAGCGCCGTGCCGCTGGGGGCGGCGATGGCAGCGATGTGGTGGCTGCCCCCCGGCGGCATTTGGGTGAAGTTCTGGGTGTTTGTGGCGATCTCGGTGGTTGCCAACAGCCTCTACACCTGCGTGAACCTCCCCTATTCGGCCCTGCCGGCCGAGCTCACCGAAAGCACCACCCTGCGCACCCAGCTCAACACCAGCCGCTTCACCGGTTCGATCATCGCCAGCCTGGTCGGCATCGTGCTCGGTGGAATCCTGCTGAAGGACCACCACATCGCCAGTAACTATCTGCGACTGGGCCTTCTTTCCGGCGCCGTCATCGCCGTGTGCACCCTGCTGTGCGCCTGGGGCATCGCCCCGGCGGCCCGCCTGGCCAGCCAACCCCAGGTAGAGAGCGGCTCCACCCGCCGCCAGCTACGACGCGTACGTAGCAACGGTCGCTTCCTGATGGTGCTGGGCCTCTACCTGATGCTCTGGTGCGCCCTGCAGATCATGCAGACCGCGGCCCTGATTTACCTGCCCGTGGTGATGCGGCTGCCGGAGAGCTGGAGCAACTGGATCCTGCTGCCCTTCCAGATCATGACCCTGGTGGGCCTGCAGATCTGGACCCGGGTGGCGGCAGTGCGGGGCCGGATTCAGGCGCTCCACTGGGGCACCTGGCTGTGGATCATCGGCTGCCTGGCGGCGATGCTGATGCTGCCCCTGGATGCGGCGGTGGCCCCCACCGGCTCGCTGGGCAACCTGGTGCGACTGGTGCTGCTCCTGGCCGCCATCCTGCTGGTGGGTCTCGGCGCCTCGACCGCCTACCTGATTCCCTGGTCACTGCTGCCCGATGCCATCGATGCCGACCCCGAGAAGCCGGCCGGCCTGTTCAGCGCCTGGATGGTGCTGGGCCAGAAGATCTGCATCAGTGTGGCCCTGTTCCTGTTCGGTAACCTGATGAGCCTCAGCGGCTACCAGGCCTCGCGCGGCATCCTCCAGCCGGATTCGGCCTTGGTGGCAATCCGGCTCTGCATGGGCCTGATTCCGGCGGTGCTGGTGGTGCTTGGACTGGTGATCATGCGCCGCTGGCCTGAGCGGGGGCTCCACCTCCAGGCCTTGACCCACCCAGATTGATGCGGCTCCCCGGCAGACGCCTGATGCAGGGCTGGACCACTCCGCGCTGGCTGAGGCGCCTTGGCGCCAGCCTGATGATCGGGGGCCAGTCGGTGAGCGCCATCGCCCGGGCCCGCATCGGACGCCAGGACCTGATCCAGGAGCTGCTGGAAGCGGGGCCAGGCAGCTTCCTGATCGTGTTGATCACCGCCCTGGCGGCCGGCACGGTGTTCAACATCCAGGTGGCGGCCGAACTCTCCAAACAGGGCGCCAGTGCCGCCATCGGTGGCCTGCTGGCCCTGGGCCTCTCCCGCGAGATCGCGCCGTTGCTCACCGCTACCCTGCTCACGGGCAAGGTGGCCACGGCCTATGCCGCCCAGCTGGGCACCATGAAGGTGACGGAGCAGATCGACGCGATCACGATGCTGCGCACCGACCCGGTGGAATACCTCGTGGTGCCGCGGGTGCTGGCCATGGTGATCATGGCGCCGGTGCAGTGCCTGCTCTTCTTTCTGCTGGCCATCTGGTCCGGGCAGGTGAGCAGCACCCTGCTCTACGGCCTGCCCCCGGCGGTGTTCTGGAACTCGGTGCGCACCTGGATGGAGCCGAGCGATGTGCCATCGATGCTCTTCAAGGCCCTGGTGTTCGGGCTGGTGATCGCGGTGCTGGCCTGTGGCTGGGGACTCACCACCAGAGGCGGCCCCAAGGAAGTGGGGTCCAGCACCACCGGAGCCGTGGTAATGATCCTGGTGGTGGTGGCCCTGGTGGATGTGGTGCTGACCCAGGTGTTGTTCGGGAGCTGATCAACCTTGCTGACTGATCCCGTTTGCTGACTGATCCCACTCGCTGAGCAGCATCGGTGGATCAAAATGCGCCGGATTCACCATGCGGCACCCAGGAGCCTGACCATCACGATGGACGTTCAGACCCGCATGAGAGGGAGTGCCAGTCTCTCCCGACAGCTGAGCCGTGCCGGCCTTGGCTTGCTCGCCCTTTTCGTCTTCAGTGTGGGAACGTCGTTCTTGCCGCTCCGGCTGATGGAGCCTGGCTGGCAGCTGCGGGTCAGCTCAGCCCTCACCAACAACGGCAGCGTGGCCCTGCTGGGGGTGCTTCTGGTGGCGGTGGCGAGCTGGCTGGCTCCGGAGGACGACCTGTTGCTGCGTCGGAACACCCTGCTCCGACGCCTGGCCCTTGCCGCGGTGGTCGGTTACCTGCTGTTGATTCCCCTGCAGACCTTGGCCCTGTGGCGGGGTGTCGATCAGGGCAAGCAACGCATCTCCCGCGAGCGGCAGGCGGTGGAAGCGAGGCTGGAAGCGATCAGCAAGGCCGTTGAGACCGCTCAGACACCGGCTGAACTGCAGCGTCAGCTTCAGGGTCTGCCGGGAGCTCCTTTATTGCCCGAAGCCCAGTTGGCAGAACCGATGCCCCAACTGCGTCAGCGCATGGCAACCGCCCTGGAACTGGCCCGTTCCAGGATCCGGGCGACATCCAGCGAACCTGATCCCGCCCGGATTCAGAAGTTGATCACCGAGAGTCTGCGGATCAGCCTTTCGGCGCTGGCCCTGGCCTTCGCCTTCGCGGCCGGCGCCCAGAGTGGCGTTAAGGGACAGTCGTTGCTGGATCAGCTCCAGCAGCTCCAGCAGGCCAGGGAGACAGCCCGGCGGAAGGGCATACGACGTTGAACAGCGTCTGGGAAGGCAAGCTGGGTCGATGACCAGTCCCACCAACAGCACCCCCGCCTCCGGGTCTTCCAGCCCTGCAGAGCACGCGGAGCCTCTGAGCGTGAGCCTTGCGCCCAACTTTGCTGTGCCCCTGGGCGTCAGCCTGCTTGGGCTGCTCTGCCTCCCCCTGCAGCCCAGCTGGATGGGATTCCGCTGGCTGGCTCTGGTGCTGGTTCTGTTCGGTGGATTCCTGCTGCTGCAGGCCCGGTTGCTGCGGCTTGAATTCAACGATGTGGCCCTGCTGGTTTGGCGGGGGGAACGGGAGATTCGCCGTTTCCCCTACGCCGACTGGCTGGGCTGGCGCGTGTTCTGGCCAGGTGTGCCGGTGCTGCTGTATTTCCGGGAGGAACGCAGCATCCATCTGCTGCCCGTGTTGTTCGACCCCACCGCGCTGCGGGAGCAACTGGAACGCCATCTGGCGCACCTTGCTCCCACCCAAGCCCCATGACCGATTACCCCGAGACCCCGCACCCCCCGGAAGGCTTCGCCAACGGAGGACTGCACAACCCGAGCGATCCAGGAACCGCGCTGGAAGCTGAGCGGCCTGATCCGGTGGTTTCCGCCCAGGCGCCTCCTGCCGCCGGGGGGGGCTCGGCCGGAACCGGTCCCAACTCACCGGCTTCCGGGGAAGTGGAACGCTCAGCTCCCCTGCTGGATCAGCTCCTGAGCGAGCTGCAGGACCGCCGCCGGGAGCTGGAGGCCGAGATTCACACGTTGGAGCAGCAGCGCGATCGCCTTCTAGGCGAAATCAGCGCCAACCCGATCGGGCAGTCCGAGTTGATCGCCAGGCGGGTGAAGGGTTTCCAGTCCTATCTGGTGGGAGCCCTGCAGGAGCTGGCGGTGGCGGCAGAACAGGCCGAGCTGGTGGTCGCCCCGGTGGTGGTTCAGCCTTCCCCCCTCGACCAGGTGGCGGCCAGCGCGGCTCAGCCTGCCCCACCCGCCACAGGACTGTTCAGCCAGGACGACAGCCTGATCCGAGACGCGCTGACCCGCTACGGCGGCCAACCTGACTTCTACGCCGATCCCTGGAAGCTGCGCCGCACCCTGGAGCCGGCTGGTGCCACCCTGCTGGAGAACTGGTTCCTCAACCAGGGCGGTCGCGGTGCCCAACCGAGCGGCGGTAGCCGCAACCGCAATGTGCTCGTGGCGGCGGCGGCGATCGCCATCCTGGGGGAGCTCTACGGCGAGCGCTTCCAGACCCTGGTGCTGGCCGGCCAACCCGAGCGGCTCGGGGAGTGGCGCCGCGGCCTTCAGGACTGCCTCGGCCTGGGCCGGGAAGACTTCGGACCGAGCAGCGGCATCGTGCTGTTTGAGCGGGCCGATGCCCTGATCGAGCGGGCCGATCGGCTGGAGGAACGGGGCGAACTCCCCTTCATCGTGGTGGACGCGGGCGAGGTTGCCGTTCCCATCCCGGTGCTGCAGTTTCCCCTCTGGCTGGCCTTTGCCGCCACACCCGGGGAGATCGCCAGCGAAGAGGATCTTTACTGAAGCCGCCGCCGGCATCCGCGACCATCGCCACGCCCTGCGACGCGCCGGTCCGGCGCATTGCTGACCTGACTCACCCCACCCTCCCCACCGCCATCCCCCTGACTCGTTGATGCCCCCGCTGCCCCCCCTGGCCCTGCTGCTCGCGGGCTACCTGCTCGGATCCATCCCCAGCGGCTGGCTGGCCGCCCGCTGGCTGGCCGGCGTGGATATCCGCCAGGAAGGTTCCGGATCCACCGGCGCCACCAACGTGCTGCGGGTGGTGGGCAAGGGACCGGCCCTGGGGGTGTTTCTGGTGGACGTGTTCAAGGGCACTGCGGCGGTGCTGCTGGCCAAGGCGGTGCTGGAACCGATGGGCGCCGGCCCCGGAAGCTGGGGGGTGGATGGCTGGGTGGTGGCCGCCGGTCTGGCGGCCCTGGCGGGCCACATCTGGCCCGTGTGGCTCGGCTGGAAGGGCGGCAAGGCCGTGGCCACGGGCCTGGGCATGCTGCTGGGCCTGGCCTGGCCGGTGGGCCTGGCCTGCTTCGGAATCTTTCTCACGGTGCTGAGCGTGAGCCGGATCGTGTCGCTCTCGAGCGTGGTGGCGGCCCTCTCGCTGCCCCTGTTGATGCTCGGCTGGTTCGGCAACGGCGGTCTGCGGCCCGCCTACCTCGGCCTGGCAGTGATCACCACCCTGCTGGTGGTGTGGCGGCATCGCAGCAATCTGGAGCGGCTGCTGGCGGGCACGGAGCCGCGCCTGGGTCAGCCCAGAGGCCGCGACGAAGCCAGTGGCGGCCAGGCTCGCTAGCCCTGGCAGCGAGGGCATGGTCAGCCCAGGCCGTAGGGCTGGCCAGGCTTGGCTTGATCCGGCGACATGAGGTGATCGCTTCAGCTCTCCGCCAGAACGTCCTTGCCTTCTACCGCCCTCTCAACCCAGCTCCCGGCTGCGGGTCGCGGCGGCCACCACGGCCTCGATTAGGGCGGAGCGCAGCCCGGCCTTCTCCAGCACCCGTAAACCGGCGATCGTGGTGCCGCCGGGGCTGCTCACCATGTCCTTGAGCTGGCCGGGATGGAGCTCACGCTGGTGCAGGAGGGCCGCGGTGCCTGCCAGGGTTCGGTGGGCCAGATGCTGGGCCTGGAGGCGCGGCAGACCCGCCGCCACCGCCCCATCGGCCAGTGACTCGGCCACGAGGGCCACAAAGGCCGGCCCGGAGGAGGTGAGGGCCAGGAAGGCATCGAGCTGGGCTTCGGGCAGCTCCAACACCTCTCCCACCCGGGCGAAAAGGCCCCGCACCCAGTCCTGGCGCTGAGGATCAACCCCCTGGCCCCAGGCCAGGCCGGTCAGGCCGGCCCGCACCAGGCAGGGGGTATTGGGCACCGCACGCACGCAGGCCCACCCAGGGAACAGGGCTTCAAGGCGTTCGAGCCGAACCCCCGCCAGCACCGAGAGGAGCAGGGGAGGCTCCGGGCGGGCGACGGCAGGACACGGGGTAGCTGCTGCAACCAGGCTGGCCGCCGAGGCAGCCGCTGCCTCCAGTTGTTGAGGCTTGACCGCCAACAGCACGGTGGGGCAACGCCAGGCCTGCCCCGCATCGGTACTTACCGCCAAGCCATGGGCCTGAGAGAGCTGGTGCGCGGAAGCCTCACTGGCCACGGCAGCCCGTACGGCGGCGGCTGGGACGACCCCATCCTCAATCAGGGGCAGCAGAAGGGCCTGGGCCATCCGGCCCAGGCCAACAATGCCGAAAGAGCCAGGTGCCGGACCCTGATCCAGGGCACCTGGCTCCTCCGATCGATCAACCCAGGGCATCCGTCCGGCCCCAGGCGGGGCTGGGCGCCGCATCCTGGAGATCGGATGCCGCCGCACGGCTCGGCACCACAGTGGGGGACGCGGACTCCTCGCTGCCTGCCGTGGTCACCGTCACACAGCTGGGGGCAAACAGGAAGATGCTTTCGCCCACCCGCTCTTGGTGACCATCGATGGCGAAGGTGCCGCCGGCCACGAAGTCCACGGCCCGCTGGGCCTGATCCGGCTCCATCATCGTGAGATTGAGGATCACGGTCTTGCGTTCCCGCAGGGCCTGAATGGCGCGGGGCATCTCATCGAAGCTGCGGGGCTCCATCAGATACACCTCAGCCACCGCGGTGGAAATCCCGGGCATGCCGATCACGTTCGTGCCTGCGAAGGGATCATCCATGGCGAAATCGGTGTTCAACGCCAAGGCACTGGAACTGCGCAAGCCCGTGGAGGCCGATGCGGTGGATGGCGCGGCGATCTCCCCAGGGTCGTAATCGAGCTCGTCGTCGTAGTCGCCATCGAGGTAGTCATCACCGGAGACGACGGCACGCAGGCGGGAGAACAACGACACGGATGGAGGCCTCTGGGTGGATGCTCGGATCATGAATAGCGTCCCACATCAGTGGAGGCAAGGGCTTCGCGGGCGTTGTTCGATCCGTCCCACCTGGCCGTTCCCGCAGAATCAGCCGGGGCGCAGGCCGAACAGGGCCCCGCCGAGCCGCAACCAGGTGCTGCCCGCCACGACCGCTTCCGGCCAGTCCTGACTCATCCCCATCGACCGTTCGGGCATGCCCAGCTCCAGAGCCAGAGCTGCACAGTCGCGAAACAGGGACAGTCGGGCGGCCCGATCCAGAGCCAGGGGCGCAATCGTCATCAGGCCTACCGGCCGCAGCGGCGCCAGAGCGACCAGGCGGGGCCAGATCCGCCGCAGTTCTTCGGCGGAAAGACCGGCCTTGGCCGGATCCGGCCGCAACTTCACCTGCAGGAAGACCGCCGGAGCCAGCTCCTCCTCGGCCGCGATGCGAGCGATGCGTTCGGCCAGCTCCAGGCTGTCGACGGAATGGATGGTGCCGAAGTGGCGGAGTACACCGCGCACCTTGTTGGCCTGCAGACGACCGATGAAATGCCAGTCGAGCGGGCCGATGTCGGCCAGGGCCTCCTGCTTAGCGATTGCTTCCTGCAGACGGCTTTCCGCAAAGCTCAACTGACCGACGGCTACTGCTCGCCGCACCGCCTCGGCCGGCTGTCCCTTGCTCACCGCCAGGATCCTGGCCGACGCCGGCAGGCGCCGCCGCAGCTCCGGCAGGGCAGCCTCCAGGCCCGGGGGCAGGGGCATCGCCAGATCGGCAAGCCACTGGGCATCGTTCCAGCCGGGCTCTGCGTCAGGGAAGACGGCCTCGGAGCCGGGACCCACCCGATCCGACCCGCCCTGGGATCGCGGTAGCTCGGCCGGTGTCACAAGTGGTGTGTCAGAGGAAGGTCTGATCAAACAGCTGGCGCCAGCGGCGATGTTCTTCAGGACCGCTCCGGCGTGCCCGGGCCAGATTCTGTTCGGCGTGGTGGCGGGCATCCATCAGAGGAATCACCTCAAAGATGGCGCCTCGGGTCTGGAGTGTGACCAGAAAAAAGATGCGCTGGGCATAGAGGGTCGCGTAGAGATCACGACCCTCGGCCACAGGAGCGACCCGGTAGAGCATCCCGAAGGTTGGGTGGTTGAGATAACGCTCAGCGCTCACGTGGCCTGCGGTGCTGAGGCCATTAAAGGTCACCGGGTTCTGATGTCATCCTTCCTGTCCGCTGCGGCCTCACAGAGAACCCACCTGCCAGCGCAGCAGCAGCAACGCGGCCAGGGCCAGCCAACCCATCCCAGTGATCCATAACGATCCTCCCGGAACCCGATGTAGTTCGTCCGGAGAGATCCAGCGACCGCCCCGGGCCATCAGGGCCTCGGCCCCCTGCTCGGAGCGCAGCAGGATGTTGGCCAGGAGCCGCTCCCCCACCGCCAGCACCAGCCCTAGGCCACCCTTCCAGCCGAGCGCCTTCAGGTTCACCGCCCGGGTGGCCACGGCCCGTAGCAGGTTCTGGAGCTCTTCCTGCACCAGGGGCAGAAAACGCAGCGAGAGGAGCAGGGTGAACCCGAGGCGCTCCATCGGCAGGCCGAGAGCTCCGAGGGGACGCAACCACCAGCTGATCGCCCAGGCCAGCTCCTCCGGGGTGGTGCTGATCAGCAACAGGTTGGCGCTGTGGATCAGGGTCACGAGCAGGGTGGCGGCATTGAGACCCAGCTCCGCGGAGCGGCGGGTCACCACCAGAGGGCCTAAGGGCAGGGGGCCCAGCTGAATGGGGCCCCTGCGGAGCAGCTCCCAGGCCAGGCCGCTGCGCTCGGCCGGTGGTGCCGACGGGGACCCGGCATGGGGCGCCGGCACGAGCTGGAGCTCCTCCGGCGGGCGCTGCAGGGTGCCGCGGGGGGTGCTGCTGACCGGCAGCAGCGCGGAGAGCAGGCCCACGAGCAGGGCCAGTAACAGCAGCAGCGGCAGGCTCCGCCGCCAGATCCGCAGCGGTAACCCACTGACCAGCGTGAGCAGCAACAGGAGTCCCACCAGGGCCAGACGCCAGATCGGGCCCGCCAGGATCGGCGTCACCAGAAACGCCACGGTCCAGGCCAGCTTGAGGCGCGGATCGATGCGCTTCAGCCAGCTGCCGCGGCCCGGGCCGCCGTCATCGACGTACTGGCCGATCGGAAGCTGCCGCAGCCAGTCCATTCAGCGACCGCGGCTACTGGATCGGGCCAGCTCCTTTTCGGCATCGCGCTGTTGCTTGCCGCGCCAGAACAGACGGATCGGCGAGCCCTCGAAGCCCAGACCCTCGCGGATCTGCCGTTCCACATAGCGCCGGTAGGTCTCGCCGAACAACTTGGGATCGTTCACGAACAGGGTGAAACTGGGTGGTCGGGTGGCCACCTGGGTGCCGTAATAAATGCGCCCCTGACGCCCCCCGCGGGTGGTGGGGGGAGAACGCCAGCGCAGGGCCTCCTCCAGCACCTCATTCACGACTGAGGTGGTGACGCGGCGGCGGTGCTGCTCCACCGCCAGTTTGGCCAGGGGGAAGATCGCCGTGACCCGCTGGCCGGTGAGGGCCGAGGTGAACAGCATCGGCGCCCAGTCAAGGAAATAGAGCTTGGCTCGCAGCTCCTTCTCCATGGCAGGGAGAGTGTGGCTGTCCTTCTCAATCACATCCCATTTGTTCACCACCACCACGCAGGCCCGGCCGTCCTCCTCGATCCGCCCCGCCAGCCGCTGGTCCTGTTCGGTGACGCCATCGAGTGCATCGATCACCAGCACGCAGACATCGGATCGCTCGATCGCCTTGAAACTGCGGTTGATGCCGAAGAACTCCGGGCCGTAATCCACGCTGCGGCGGCGGCGGATGCCGGCGGTGTCGAGCAGCTTCCAGGTGAGGCCCTCGCGCTCGATCGTGGTGTCGATCGTGTCGCGGGTGGTGCCGCGGATCGGGCTCACGATCGCCCGGTTCTCGCCGCAGATGGCATTGAGCAGGCTGGATTTGCCCACATTCGGCCGGCCGATGATCGCCAGCTGAATCGGCTCCTCGCCCTCCTCCTCCGTGGTGGCCGGCAGGAAGGTGATCACCTGATCCAGCAGGTCGCCGGTGCCAGCACCGTGAATCGCGGAGATGGGATGGGGTTCGCCCAGCCCCAGGCTCCAGAACTCGGCGGCCATGGCCAGGCCCTGATCCGGCGATTCACACTTGTTCACCGCCAGCAGCACCGGCACCCCCTGCCCCCGCAGCCATTCGGCGATCGCCTGGTCGGCAGCCACCATCCCCTGCTGGCCATCCACGATCACAAGGGCCACAGCCGCTTCGGCCAGGGCGAGGTTGGCCTGCTCGCGGATTTCCGGCAGGAATTCGCTGTCGTCATCGAACACCAGCCCGCCGGTGTCGACTACCCGGAAGGTGCGGTCGGCCCAGAAGCCTTCCTGGTAGGTCCGGTCGCGGGTGACGCCGGGCTGGTCGTGAACGATCGCCTCACGGCTCTGGCAGAGACGATTGACCAGGGTGGACTTGCCCACATTGGGGCGCCCGATGATGGCGACCACAGGCAGTGGCACGGACTTATTCCTTCAG
>Ga0209401_1000505_pt1 | contig 26407 bp, 25 predicted proteins | sample M_140807_MF_Meta_FD_187318 | JGI IMG/M metagenome (GOLD analysis project Ga0209401, IMG submission 187318) | Freshwater microbial communities from Lake Montjoie, Canada to study carbon cycling - M_140807_MF_MetaG (SPAdes) (version 2) | ecosystem: Environmental > Aquatic > Freshwater > Lake... | reverse complement strand
CACCCCTAGGATACAATGAATGGTTGATTGCTTCAGCGCTCGGTTCCACAACTGCTACAAGAGCACACCCTTCATACTGACTGATTATTGTTGCATGTCGCCTTCCAATGTGGCCGAAACCAACTACTGCGAATGTAATTTTAGAATTCATATTATTTACTTACAAGTACCTAGGTTTTAGTTCAATATTAGCTGGGATAAAATGCATTTATATAGAAAATTCCTAAATATCAAACTTAAAGAATTTACGATAAACAGTATCAGGTATTATTCCGACATTCGTAGCCCAACGAATTGGTTTTTCCATTTTTCGCACAAGACTATAATAGGATTCGTAATCCAGAAATAGTTTTGGCTTTTCATTCATGATGGCCTCGAACTCATTATGTGTATAATCGAGCTTTTTGAGGCAATAATCTAAGGTTTCTTTGCCACCATCATAGGGGTCTTTTTGTACTTTTGCCAAAGCTTCATCACGTGTCAATTGGCCGTTGCGCAAAAGCGCGGAATAATGCAACTTGCGTTTATCAATGTTAAATTTACGGGTAAGGATAAAAGACTGAAAGAAACCGGTGTATTTTGATTCGTGATGCTTGCCTCCATAGCTCTGCCACCCTACTTCTCTAGTAAGTTTATCAAGAATCTCTTCTTCATTGTATGGCAGGTAATAGAGCATTCTCACCTGACGTATTGAGCGCACGAAAGTATAGTAGAGGTAATCAACCATAGACATCACGGGGAAACTTTTTATTTTTAATTTGCCAAACTTTTTGTGGATAAAGTTGACATATTTACCATCCATGTAAGTCCAGGTAAGAGGTGTAGTGCCTTCTGTGCGAAAGGAGTGGCCATGAATAATGTATTTAACACCCTCACGGGCAGCCTCGCGGAACAAGACGGAAAAAATAACCCAATCGGTTGGCACTTCAGCATCGGGAGTTGATGAAGACAGGAAAGCCCGCTGCAGATCCTTATATTCTTCCCAATCGGCCACATGTGTATAAAGGTCCACATTGAGTTTTTTACAGGCGTTTTTGATGTTTTGTACAGCCAGGTCAGAGTTCCAGCCATTGTCAAAGTGGACAGCCAAAGGCCGCAGGCCCAATTTAACAGCACTATACAAAGTGTAGGTACTATCTCTGCCACCGCTCACACCAAGTACACAGTCGTATTTCTTGTTCTTTCCATCCTTTTTAATCTGGTTGACAAGTTCCTGTAGTTTCCTTGGTGTTTCATTGTTCATCGGGAAGGATGCTTCCAGCTCATCATGGATTTGACAAAACGTACATACGCCATTTTCATCAAATGAGATGCCTTTGACAGTATCGTCCATGATGCAGCGGGCGCATACCTGACCGGCTTTGTATTGAAAGGGTTTTATTTCCATTTTTTTCTATTTATACAATTGAAGCTTTAACGATTTCTTCCAAACAGCGCATTGCTGTTTCGCCGTCCCAAAGCTCTGGACGTTTTGGTGTTCTGACCTGTGATTTTATCTGTTCATATTCACTTCTAATTCTGGCGATGTTGTTGCCTACTAAAATACTTGCACCACCATTTTCAACCAAAGTTACCGGGCGCTCAGTATTCCATCTTAGTGTGAGACACGGTGTACCCAAGACTGTGCATTCTTCTTGAAGCCCTCCACTGTCAGTGAGCATCAATTTGGCACCCATGTTCAATCTCAACATTTCATGATATCCAATAGGATGAGTCAGGTATATCTGTGGATTAGATTCGAGCTTATCTGACAAACCGTATTGCTGCAGGTTTTTGAAAGTACGTGGATGTATTGGCCAAATCACTGTTAACTCTTTGGAAACAATATCAATGATAAATGAGATTAAGTTAGTCAGCACTGTTTCATCATCTACATTGGAAGGACGATGAAGGGTGACAACTGCAAATTTTTCATCATTGATTTCATTGACTGACTTAGCTTTAAGATTATTATCCAAAACAATCTGGCTAGGGTTCAGTTTTTCTGCAATTGATCTGTTTGCCTCGAGCGTGTCAATCATGATGTTTCCAACAAATTTAACTCTTTCCGGATTGGCACCTTCTACTATCAAATTATTGGAAGACATTAAGTCAGGGGTTAGCAGCAAATCCGAAAGTCTATCAGTTACTAACCTGTTTACTTCTTCAGGCATACGGATATCGCCGGACCGTAGTCCTGCCTCAATATGACAACATTTAATCCATTCTTTTTTTGCTGTGACCGAACAAGCCAATGTGGCATTTACATCACCAACGACAACGACCCAATCAGGTTTTTCATCACGTAGAACTTTCTCAAAAGCAATCATTGTTTGACCAACTTGCTCAGCATGTGAGCCCGAACCTATCCCGAGATTGATGTCAGCATCAGGAATACCTAGATCCTCAAAGAATTTTTTTGACATTCTATCGTCATAATGTTGACCAGTATGAACCAGAATGTGCTCAACAGTCGTGAGAATGCCTGGCCTTTCATTAAACACATTTATTGCCTTAACAAAAGGTGCAATTTTCATAAAATTTGGCCTTGCGCCAACAACAGATATAATTTTCAAGCTATTTATTAGTTCAATTTAGATGTTGGATAATAAGATTTGTATAAAAATCAGCTGCATCAACTTTTTCCATGAAGATGCGATCTTTCCTTTTTTGCCACTCTTCTTTTGCATTTGGCATATTTATGATTTCTTCTGCCTTTTCAATAACTTTTTCGGGGTACTTTGTTTCAATACCATAACCAAGAGAATAATCGTTTTCGATCTCATTCAAATAGCCGATTTTACCGACAAAATCATTGAAGCGAATGAAAGGAGTACCAAGTAAACCTGACTCTGCACACATAGTTTGACTGTCACCAATCAACATTGAAGCAAATGCAAGAAAATGATGCATCAGGTTTGGTTTCATTACCAAACGGTACTTTTCGTAGCGCGGATTTATTTTACCTTCATTGTTGATAAAAACCTTACCGTGTTTTACGAGCAAAATGATAAGTTTATCAATGATTTCATCATTTATTCCGGTGTGTTTACCTTCAATATCATGTCCTGATGTGAGACTGACCAGACGTATTAAGAAATATTTTTCAGCATCACCAACAATGTCTTTAACTAATTCAAAATCCGGTTGGAAATATGCAGGATGAAGGTAGGCCATCTTTTGAATACCATTGTAAGACAATTTTTTATGGCTATATTTTCCAACTGAGCAAATTTCCGGAGCTATTATTTTTGTTGCAAACGGATATGAGGTTTTACAAAACAATTGATTAATCTCAAAGTCATCTTCATTAAAAACGAAAGATGGAATGCGTAAAATTCTACCGACATGGGTAATGGCAATGTCCGTGCCAATCATCAGGTTTGGTTTCCATTTGACAACTAATTTCAATAAGTTGAAATCTTGTTTAACAAGCTCAAGGATACCGTTAGAAACCACTGAAAAGACAGTTGATTTGCGTTGCCTTTTTTCATTGATTTTGATGTAATCTACCTTTTCGCTGACCAAAAGTTTCTCAAGTATATCTTTTTCCCGAATTACATATTTGACCTCATATCCCAATTTTTTAAGGTTTATGACGGTGAATTTAAACACATAATAATGTGCGGGGTGATTTAGTGCTACTAGAACTTTCATTTGGTAATCGTCTTTAGCTCCTCATATTCCGGATAATTAATCAAAATTCCTTTTCTAGCCCCATGGTAAACAAACATGCTACCGGCAGCCAGGCCATTCGCATAGGCTTCGGTATATGCTTGTTTTAGGTGAGAAAGATTTCCCGCACCGCCCAGAGCAATAACAGGGATGGTGACAGCCTCAGATACTGCTTTGATAAGTGGAATATCATAACCTTGCATCATTCCATCCTGCTCAATGGACTGCACGATGAGTTCGCCTGCCCCATTATCTTGCATCATTTTTGCGAAGTCAACATGATTGTATCCGCTAGCTTTCTCACCGGCCAATGTCCAGGTTTGTTTTTTGCCAAACAGTTTCTTTTTCACATCAATACAAACCACAATAGTTGATGAACCGAAAGTATCTGCTGCTTCACGTATGAATTTAAGGTTTAAAGCCTGTGTGTTGATAATCACTTTTTCGGCACCTGCAGCGATAATTTTCTGTATATCTTCCATTGTTCCAATGCCACCTCCTACTGCAAAAGGCATATTGGCTTCTTCACCTACTTTGCTGACAAAATTCAGTGAGATCAAACGACCTTCTTTACTGGCAAGAATATCCAGAAATGCAAGCTCGTCGGCTTTCAGATCATTAAATATTTTTACAGCATTGATCGGATCACCTATATACCGATGGTCTTTAAATTTGGTTGATTTGACAAGACCTTTGTTTTTTAACAACAAAACAGGGATTACTCTTGGACGAAACAATATTAAAGCTTTAAGAAGTTAGACAACATTTTTTCTCCCACGTCATGGCTTTTTTCGGGATGGAACTGTACGCCAAAAATGTTGTCTTTTTCAAGCGCTGAAGCAAAACTGTACTCATAGTTTGTTGTGGCAAGCACATCATCTTTGTTATGAGATTTGATATGGTATGAATGCACAAAATATAACTCGGCAGATTCAGGGATGTCCCTAAAAAGCAATGATTGCTTCATGACGTTAACGTTGTTCCATCCCATGTGTGGAACTTTATACTTCAATTGATCTGTGATGTTAAAGTGTACCACATCGGCATCGAACCAGCCAAAACCGGCAACATTGCCTTCTTCACTTTGTTTTGCCATAAGCTGTATCCCAAGACAAATCCCCAATATCGGCTTTCTTTTTATCAGAACCTCTTCAAAAAGAAAATTCCATAATTTGTATTTTTTTAATTCAGATGTTGCTTTTGCAAAATGACCCACACCGGGAAGTATTAATTTATCTGCACCCTTGAGTGTTTTTTCATCTGAGCTAACTACAGTTTGGTAACCAATGCGTTCAATTTTTCTTTTTATTGAACCAATATTACCCATATTGTAATTTACAATTCCTACTTTCATTGTTTTTCTACTTTATAACTGAATCATAAACCTCCATAATCCTCAACATAAGCAGGTTCAAGAATGTGATTTTCTAACAGATACGCAAGTTATGAAAATATAGGCACCACTGTAACCCTCCCTTAAATCGGACCGTGTATAAAGTTACAATTCATTTGAATATTATGGAACTGTTGGTATGTTGGAAACCATCTATAGGTTTTCAACATACCAATGGCCTTTAGGTGGATTGGTATTTTAGGGGAGGGAGGTTGTTGAGTGATTCATGGGGTCGATGGTGATTGTAATCTTCCAGCCATTCCTCGGTGATTTCCCGGAACTGATAAAGATCTTCAAAGATGTAGGCGTCCAGTACATCCTGACGGAAAGTGCGATTGAATCGCTCGATATAGGCATTTTGCATGGGGCGTCCGGGTTGAATATACTGAATCAGAATGTCTCGTTGAGCGCACCAATTCACAAAGACCGAACAAGTGAATTCAGGACCGTTATCTACCCTAAATTTCATAGGAATCCCGTATTCCCGAATAGCCCTTTCGAGCATTCGGACGACCCCATGACTTGGGAAGCTGAAATCCGCTTCGATCATCAAGGCTTGACGGTTGTAATCATCAATGACATTGAAAACCCTGAATCGTCGTTTATTGAAAAGGGAGTCGTGCATGAAATCCATCGACCAGCTCATGTTACGACCGATGGGTACTGTTAAGGGTTGTTTTTCGCGTTTTGGTAATCTTCGCTTCGTACGTTGTCTGTGCTTAAGGCCCATGGCTAGGTATACCCGGCGGACCCTCTTGTAGTTCCATGGTATCCCTTCGGATCGGATACGCTCGTATAGTTTATCCTGGCCAGCCTTGTGGTTCACCCGCATTGAAACAAGCTCATTAAGCTTGTCAATGACCGGTTGATCATCTTTTGAAGACTGATAATAGAACATGGACTTAGGCAAATCAATTACCTTACAGGCTCTGGTGGTGCTTACCGGGTAGGATTTCATCAGGTAAACAGCCATGTTTTTTCGTTCACCAGGCCTTACCACTTTTTTGAAAGCACATCCTTGAGCATTTTATTGTCAAGGGCCAGGTCGGCGTACATGCTTTTGAGCTTTCTGTTTTCCTCTTCCAGCTCTTTGAGTCGCCGGAGATGTTCGCCATCCATGCCCGAATAGCGTTTCTTCCAGTTGTAAAAGGTGGTTTTGGTAATCCCAAGGTCTCGGCATACGACCTCGGCTTTTTTGCCTCCTTCGTAATCCTTGAGGGCATGTACGATTTGGCTTTCGGTGAATCGGGTTGTTTTCATAGGCTGAATAAAGTTAAGGTTTTTCCCTTTTTAATCAGTCCGAAATTTGGGGAGGGTTACACATTGATTAAAACCTCGGTGTCAGTGTCGGTTTGAAAGATATAGCCTTTAATTTTAATTCATCGCGCGACTCTATATAGTTAAAGATCTCACCATTAAAAACAACGACAATTCCTTTATCCGTAGAAGAAATAGGCTGATGGCCAGCAGAAGTAAGATCAATGATCGATAATCTAACAAATCCCAACCCAATGTTATCATTTATGTATATACCTTCATCATCAGGTCCACGGTGATTCATTGCAACCAACATTTTTTGAATGGCAGTTTTTTTTGATTTGATATTTTTTATGAAGAACTCTGCAAATACAGCACATATTTTCTTACTTAATTATAGAATTAAAAAGTTCTGATAGCCTTAAATTTTGCGTTTGACTATTAAAGTTGTAATTAATATGATCAATTGCTCGATTGCCCATTTCCTTTACCAAGAAGTTATTATTTAAAAAAGCAGACATAGCCTCAACCAATTCTTTAACACTTTTTTCTTTTACTAAAATACCTGTATTATTGTGAATAACAACTTCTGGTATACCTGCATGATATGTGGAAATACAAGGTTTACCACTAGCCTGTGCTTCCATTAATACTACAGGAGTTCCCTCTTTTTCACCGTTACTAAGTGTTATGCTAGGGAGAATGAATACATCACAATTCTGCATCTCTTGCTGCACAAGTAAACGCGGGTTAGGAGCCTCAAAATTATTCACAAAGACAATATTATTGAATCCTCTAGCAAGTTTGTATAAATTATTTTTATACGGTCCATCACCTACAATTCTTAGCTGAACGGCCTTAAATGCAGGGTTATTTGAAATGTGCTTAAATGCCTCTATGGCAAAATGAATGCCTTTTTTCTCTACAAAAGAGGCAACTAGTAAAAAAGTAAACGTATTTAATTGTTTCTCCTTGGAAATTGATTTTGGGCAAAACTCTTTTAAGTCAACTCCTAAATGATGAATTAATATCCTATTTTTATCGAAACCCAATTCAAGCAAGTCGCTCCGCATATCTGATGATAATGCAAGAAACAAATCACCTGCTTTTGCCAAATCTCTGTATTTTTCCTTTAGCGGTAGTTTATCACTGCCTAAATCAAATCCATAAAATGAAGTTATAAGGGGAATTTTTTTTGTTCTCTTCAAATTAATTGCAGCAATACCTGCATGACCAAAATGAGCATGTATTAAATTAAAATTAAAGCATTTTGAAGATGAAATTAAAGCATTAGATAATCGTGAAATATTAGAATGTAAAAAGTAATCATTAGGTAGTTTTAAATAGGCTGGCCTTATAACTTTCACCCCTCTATAGTCTTCAATAATAGAAGTGGGTTTTGTCCGTAGTAATCTATTGCCGTTAAAGAACTTAAATAATGCTCTTGGAAAGTAAGGTGTAGGCGAAATGACTAATGGATCAATACCATGATATTGTAAGCCCTGAGCTTGATTAAGAACCCATGATGATGGACTCGGGTTTTCTTTACTTGGAAAGTATTCTCTAATCGAAACAATACTGAATTTTGCTTTATTCATAATGTAAGTTGAAGTTGAAGCCTTCCCCAAATTTAATACTTTTAAACGTAGCTAAATTTGAGGAAGGCTTCATGTTCAAAACTGAGCTGTGTTTATTTTTTAGAAATAGGCAATCCAAAGATCACATTACATTGGTAAAACGATAAAATGCCCTTAAAAGCATTTTATCGTTTGATTCTAACAATTGCACTTATTGTTTGAACTCAGCTAATATTTTAATAGTTTACAATTATCCCCCACCATCTCCCATACTTCATTCTCCCTATAAGGCAAGGCGCCTATTCGCAACAGTTCAAGCTTATTATGGCGCTTAGCTATATAAATTGCAAGATCTTTTATTGAGGTTGCCTGTCCACTGCAAATATTAATGATCTCTCGGTTACTTTTTGATTCACTGGCAACTTTAAGAATTAGCTCTATTAGATCGTCAATATAAATGAAATCTCTTTTCTGCTCCCCACCCGTCATTTCAAATGGGACGTTTTTATTAAGTGAATCTTCTAATTGACTTAGAAAGAATGAGGGAGGCATTTGTGTTCCGTAAAAATTGAAAATACGCAGAATTGTGTATGGTTTTCCGTTAATCTGTGAATAGGTTGAAATGAGGCTCTCTGCCATCAGTTTGGTTAAGGAATAGGGAGAAGCAGGCGAAGGATTTTGATCTTCCCGAAATGGGGAGGGATTTTTATTTCCATACACTTCGCTTGAGCTTGCATAATATAATCCGGAATAATGCACCCGATTTAAACCTTCTAATAGATTTAAAGTGCCTTCAACGTTGACTTTATATAATTGCGCATAATTGGAAAAATCTCTTTCTCTGTTTAGTAGCGCAGCAAAGTGGAAAATATAGTCAGGCTTCACAAGATGTAAGGCACTCTCAATATCGTCCTTGTTAGTCAGATCGCAAACCACTTTACTCAAGTGACTATGCTCTGTATTTAATTTTTCAGCAATTTCATTAAACTTTACATCCAACAAATAGATTTCAGCATAGATAGCTGTCAAAAATTCAGCAAGCTTTGACCCTAAATAACCCCCTCCGCCAGTGATCAGGATCCTTTTATCATTAAAAAAACTCAAGTCAAACTCCATGGAATGCTTTTCGTTTTGGCATCAGCAATATACGCTTGTAGAATTTCTTCTGTAAGTATATTGCCAGATTCGTAATAAGATTTATACCAGTTTACTGTATGTTTAACCGTAAGCTCAAAATCCCAAACAGGACTCCACTGTAGTAATTTTGTCGCTTTTGAGCTGTCAAGCATCAGAAAACCGGCTTCATGTGGATGTGCTCCTTTGTCAAAGTCGAATTTAATTTTATCCCAGTGTTTTGTTGCCTCAATTACAAGATCCATAACTGTTACATTGCTCTCGTTGGTTGGTCCGAAATTCCATGCTTCAGAAAATGATTGTTTTCCTTCCAGCAATTGCCACCCCAAGGTAAGATACCCACTCAGAGGTTCAAGCACGTATTGCCATGGACGGGTTGCATTTGGATACCTCAAATATACGCTTTCAGATTTGCTTGCAGAAGTAACAATATCTGTTAAAATCCTATCCTTAGCCCAATCGCCGCCACCAATCACGTTACCGGCGCGGGCACTTGCAACAAGTGCTGAACCTGATTGGCTAAAAAAGGAATTTCTGTAAGCAGAAGTAACAATCTCTGCACATCCTTTAGATGCGCTGTAGGGGTCTTTTCCACCCATAGCTTCATTCTCTCTGTAGCCCCATACCCATTCTTTGTTATCATAGCATTTATCACTAGTGATTACAACAATGGCTTTAAGATCAGACAATTGCCTAGCGGCTTCAAGAATATTTGCTGTTCCGATGATATTTGTGGTAAAGGTATTTATTGTTTCCTTATATGACAAACGAACAAGTGGCTGTGCAGCAAGGTGAAAGATAACTTCTGGATTAATCTTTTTAATTAGTTTTTCTGTTTCTTGGAAATCATTGATGTCCTGTATATAACTATTGATATCAAATTTGAGAAGGTCATAATGATTGGGCTGTGTCAGTGGTTCCAATGATATGCCAAATACCTTCGCACCCATCTGATTCAACCAATAACTCATCCAGGATCCTTTGAACCCGGTGTGTCCGGTCACTAAAACCCTGCGATTCTTATATTTTCCGCCAAAAAGATTGTTTATTTCCATAATTTCCATGGTGCATTATCTTTTGTCCATAATTCTTCAAGTTGTAATTTATCCCTCAGCATATCCATTGGTTTCCAGAAACCATAATGCTTGTATGCATATAGTTCACCATCTTTTGCCATATCTTCCAAAGGTTTACGCTCCCATACAGTTTGATCGCCTTCGGTTAAATAGTCAAAAATTTTAGGTTCACATACAAAAAAACCACCATTAATCCACAACCCATCTCCTTTGGGCTTTTCAATGAAATTGTTTACTGTGTCTCTTTCACCCAATTCCATGGCGCCAAACCGACCTTCAGGTTGAACCGCAGTCATAGTTATTGATTTACCGTGTTTTTGGTGAAACAAAAGCAATTTTTCTATGTCAATATTAGCTACACCATCGCCATAAGTTAACATGAATGGCTCGTCAATTAAATATTTCTCAGCTCTTTTTATTCTGCCTCCTGTAAGGGTATTCATGCCTGTATCCAGAATAGTCACCTTCCAGGGTTCGGTTTCGTTGCTTAGAACCTCCATTGTATTCGCTTTGATGTTAAAGGTAACATCTGACTGGTGCATAAAATAATTGGAAAAGTACTCTTTTATGATATAACATTTGTAACCGCCTAGTATTACAAATTCATTAAAGCCAAAAGAAGAGTAAATCTTCATTATATGCCAAAGAATGGGTTTATCGCCAATATTGACCATAGGTTTTGGAATATTAGCGGTTTCCTCGCTTAGTCGTGTGCCAAAACCACCTGCTAAAATAACTACTTTCATAATGATAGATATTATTTATGTTTTTTTTTTAAAATCACACATGTTACTTTAAATTGCTTATTCCAGTAAAGAAACTTCGGTAAAACGACACTTTTCCATTTATTGTACTTATAAAAAGGTGTTAACAAACGCAACAGTTGGGTTATGACCAATTTAGGCGACTTCAATATATAAAATGAAAAAGTGAAGTCAGGTACAATTTCACCTTTTACAAAACTGAGATCCTTAAACAAATCACTCACTTCCGAAATTGTGGGTCTGAAACCATTATCAATAGGGTCATAATGTGTCGGATAGTCATTTGGACCTGAGAAAACCAAAAAACCATCTTCGGATAACAAAACTTGAACTCGTTGGCATAAACTGTCAATGTCAACGACATGTTCAAGGACATTGCAAAGTAAAATAACATCAAATTTGAATTGCTTCATATATTCGAGGAATTCATCATTGTATATATTTCCTGTAAAATCAATTCCCTTTCCCGTCTGCAAATCAAGATTCTTTATTTTGTGCTTATTTCGGATTGGATCAATAAGGTAATTAATTATGTGTTTGTTCTCTTCATTGTAATTTTCAGTCTGAGAACCAAAATTCAAAAAAACAGAATTTGGCTTTAGCGGCAATTCCTGTATAGCAGCACCTAGCCATTTAGCTTCATTAATTAGCATGTATGTTCTGAATTAAGTTAATATATTGATTTGCAGAAGACTTTATTTGGAAATGAAGTTGAGTATAAGTTTTAATTAAATCCTTGTCATTAGTATTGTGACTTTGCAGTACTTCGTACCATGCTTCTGCAATGGCTTTAATATTTTCCACCGGGACAACTCTTCCAAGATTCTTATTAATTATTATATCTTTTGCCCCACCTGTATCAGTTAATACGCAGGGTAGTCCACATGCCATGGCCTCAAGAACAGAAATAGGAAATGTTTCAACTTTATTGGAAGTCAAGGTAAACATATCTGCGCTCCAATAATAGTTTTTTACATCACCAGCTTCAGAAGCAATGAGCAATTTTACCCCTTCGATACTGTTATCATTAATGTAGGCTTGCAGTTTATTTCTTTCTTCAGACCGGTTATCTCCTACACAAATTAGAGTTAAATTTTTCATTACTTCCCTTATATATTTCAAAGAAGTTATTGCATCTATATGTCTTTTCTCTTCTCTAAACCCTGCTACCATGAGTATTATCCGGTGATTGACAGGAACACCTATACGTTTCAAAAACTCATCCCGACTAAATTTATCTGGAATTGCAGAGAATCTTATAGTGTCTATTCCATTATAAATTTGGGCGAAAAAGCCAGGCTTTAACAGATGCTTTTTACATAAATAATGTGTTTGGTTATCTATAGTTGTTATATATCTTTCATGCCTGCTCTTTAACCTGAACAGCAAAAAATTAGTTACAAATGATTTCAAATCACGATCAACAGTGCTATGTATTGGATATAAGGTAATTGGAGTATGTGACAGACACAGCGTGGCCAATTTTTGGTATAAGATGTAAGAGGATATTACACCATCATAGTTCCCCTTATCAATCTCTCTCCTTAATTTTTTTAAAACAATCAGGTCTATCGTGAATTTTCTTTCCCAAACCCTAATTTTCACATCGGCAGATAAGCGACTCTTTAGTGCGAGGTTGTTTGAAAGCACAATTAAGACAACATCATGACCTAATCTAACAAACTGGTTAATCAAAGCTATTGTATAGTTTTGAGCACCCCCTATGTCTAAATCATTCAAAACTACAAGTATTTTCATATAAGTCTAAATATCCTTTAAACATATCTTCAAACCTAAATTGACTTTCGTAATCACCATATGTATTTTGTGCAAGACTCATAGCTAAATGGGAATCTTCGACTAGTTTTTTAATGCACTGAGCCAATCTCTTACAATCATCTATTTCGAACAACAATCCATTTTTATTATCAAAGATTATGTCATTAATGCCAGGAGCATTACTCGCAATTATAGGAAGAGTATTGAACATGGCTTCAATCAACGACATACTTTTTCCTTCATGTATTGATGTAATAACATACAAGGAAGCAATACTATAATACTTTGCTAGTGATTCTTGAGGAATTCTTCCAAGAAGTCTAAAGTGCTTTGTTACATCGTTTTTATTGATGAGGTTTGTTAGATCTTCTCTTTGATTTCCATCACCTGCATAAAGCACACAAACTTTTTGTGATTCGAGCCATTTAGTACCTAGAGTTACTATTGATTTTGCTAATAAAAGAGGTCTTTTTGAGTCTTTTAGGCTACCAGCAAACAGAATAACTCGAGAGGTTTCATCAATACCTAAATCTTCATAAAGACTCTTTGTGTTTTCCATATATTTTTTAAGAGGAATGAGTGGCGGAAGATATTCAATTTGTCTGTTGCACCTTTCTTCATATCCCAATTTGAGGCGCTCCGAAACGGCAACTACGAATTGTGCTTCATCAAACACTTTTTTAAAGATTTTCGTTTGTTTCCAGGGATATAGGCTAGGATCATGAATTGTCAATCCATATTTCAAACCAAAATACTTCTTCAATATTGGAAAATAAAACCAGTGAATCCAACTACCTTGACAATAATTTAAATGAACGATGTCATACTTTCTTCGCAATTTTATTAAAAGAATGATTGTTTGAACTGGAATAGTCAATCGCCACGGTCTAATTCTGTGTAGTTTGTAGAAAGTAATATTTTTTTCTTTGATATCGTCATAACCCATATAAGCAGCAGATGCACTTTGCGCAATTTCCTTCAACAAATAATAATGAAAAATTTCGGCTCCACCAGTATAAAAAGGATATATTTGAGGAAGTAGATAAAATATTTTCATATACTATTTATTTATTTTGTAAGTTCAGGCGATTAGGACAATTTCTTCTATTATTTTGATAGGTGTTTTGTTATGAAATTTTGACACCGGTTTTTTTAAAAAATTATTGATCTCGCCGGAAAAGATGATGGGATATTTCACGAGGTTCAGTTTTTCTGCAATTAAAACAATCCATAGTACAAATCTATTTTCTACACTACTTTTGAGTTTACACGTATAGGGCGTGGTATTGAAGTGAAACTTTCCCCAAATATAGCTACTTTTAAAAGTATAAAATTTTGAAAAGGTTTTAGGTTCAATTTTTAGATTTAAACAAAGTTTGCACTACTTGGTCAAGCGATAATATGGCTTCTAAAACAATAATCGTATAATTATAAAAAATTAGACCTATCGGTTTAAACTGGCTTTTAAAAGAACACTATCTAATTCTTCTATGTGAATTTTTAAAATAAATTTGATTTCTATTGTTTAGTAGTCCTAACAAAGCTCCAATTATTATAAAAATTATTTGCTGATTGTGCAGCCAATAAGCCCCACCCATAAATATAATACTCCAGATAGATAAAAATGCAAAGAACTTAAACAATCTGTCTTTAGATGATGAATTTCTCAACTTAAGCAAAACTAAAATAAAGAATATGACAAATAACAATAAACCTATTATACCAAGTTCTGATAACTGTATCATAAATTCAACATGATTTGGTTGATCAGAAATAGGATTGAATTTTCTGTAATTATTTAACCCGACACCAAAGAATGGATTATTCATAAAAATTTCAAAGCCATATAGATAATAAACTCCTCTACCTCCCAAGTAATCAAGTACTGTTCCGGTCTCCAATATAATACTACCTTCCTCCTTTGTGGACTTCAATCTCTCTAGAACTAATAATTCGCTACTAAATTGTTGGAATGCAAATAAGGAAATAATAATTAGAAATAAAAAAGGCTTTGAAATAAATTTATTATTACTTAATAAAATTATCGTAGAAACTATATTAAAAATAGAAATAATAAAACCTAATCTAGAACCGGTGTTTAAAACAATAACAAAAGAAAAGGAAATTAAAAGAAAGACTAAACTCCACGTTAAAAATTTGAAATAACCCGAAATAGATATAAAAATAATCCCTAATGAAACAACTTGTGCAATTGTATTCGAGTTAATAAAATCGTCTCCTAATCTATCGCCTTCTAAATAATTTGTCGTTGATGTAAAGAAAAAATAAACGAACAACTGGACAAATGTAGCTATGCTCAAATAAAATAGAAATGAGGGTGACTTCGAATGTAAGAAAATATTGTGAGATAGAACTAGGGAAATAAAGGGTGTGAACAAATAATTAAAAAATTGCCACTTTTCCATATCAAAAGTAAACCCTTGAATTAAAGTATTTAGAAACGCATAAATGCACCAAATTAACCAGATAATAGATATATTACCAATACTATTAAAAAATCTTTTCCTGTTAATTAGAAAATTAATCAAAAAGAAAATATTCAAGACAAAAAGTGTTCTTCCAGCTCCATCTGGCAATAACAAAACCTGATGAAAAGCTACTCGGACAAAAACATAAAGAAGATAAACCCTTTGAAAAACACCAAAAAAATTGAGCTTTTCATTTGAACTTATTGTCATTTAACGGCAACTAGTGGTACTTTCCTAAAAAATTTACAAATGTAGTAAAAATTGCAACTTAGAGGAAACTAATGATTTAAATGTACGGAAATACCCCACTTTTTTGGCTTGAACTAGAAATGAGTATAATATTGATTTAAACATTTTATGTAAATGCTGTGAATCAATTAAGCTCAGGTCTTCAAATATTTGAAAAGACTGAATTAATTCGTTTTTATTGACTTGATTTATTTTATTAGAACACCAAGCGAGGAAAAAAAAATGATCAATTGACTTGAGATTATACTTTAATAATTTGCTAATAATCTGTTTACTAGGTCCATTTTCTTTTATTATTTGATTAAGAATTATATTAACATAGACCTGACTATTTAAACGGTCAACTGCAAATGTTCTTCTTGTTAGTGATTGTGAATTAATACAAGCCGTATAGTAAGCCTCTGTTAACAAATAAATAGACTTGGTACGACAAAATACTTCAAAATTATAAAGTAGATCATTGTACTTATTTCTTCAATACCAGTAATCATATTAAAAGTTAAGTCACGCTTTACAATTTTTGTTCCAGAGTGAAAATAAAAAGAATCCTGAACATCCTCTTTAATTTGTATTTCGCCTTCTTTATTAGCGAACATTTGAACTTCTAGTTTACCATTTGGATAGCTTAAATAACTATTCATAACAATAACGTCAACATTATGAGAATTCAAAACTCGTTCCAAAGCACATAATGCTCCTGGGAGGAGGTAATCATCTGAATCAACATGCAAAATATAATCACCGATTGCTTCATTCATTCCTGTTCGACGTGCAACAGTCTGCTTTTTATTGTATTCATGCCGGTGGACCTTCAATCTTTTATCATGTTTACTATAATCAAGCAAGATATTATAACTGCCGTCTATTGAAGCATCATCAATGGCAATTACCTCAAATGAGCTTTTACAAACCTGACTAAAAAGCGAATCAAGGCATCTATGGAGTGTGCTCTCAGCATTAAAAACGGGTACTATAATAGAAAATCTCACTTTATTAATTTATCCTTTAAGTATAATTTATAGAAACCTTTATCAAATAGTGGACCTATAATTGACCCAAGTGCGCTTCCGGGTATAAAATAAAATATTACTAATAGTAACGTTCCAACAGAAACCTGTATTAAAATAGGAAAATTTAGAAAACTTATGATTAGGAGGGATATAAAAAATAATCCAGAAGTGATAAATCCTATAGAATTAAGTTGAATTTTTAAAAAAAGCACTGTAACCAATATGTGGTAGAATACGCATATGCCAGCTCCAATCAACTTAAACTTGGCCATGCCTTCTGCGCCAAAATTTGATCCATAAAATAGTAGAGGGAAAACAATAAGTATGTCTATAGTTGTAATTATTGCCAATAGTCTCTGATTGTTCGCTGCTACTAATACATTGGAGAGAAGTAAATCAAAACTTAACACCACTCCAAACCATGCAAGATAATTAAATGGAAGTGCAGCCAACAAGTATTTATCTCCAAATAGCAGTGTGAGCCAGAATTCGGTAGTTGTCGTTAAAATGAATGCGATTATGGCTCCCGCAATGAATATATAAGAAAACCCAGTGTCAAGTTTCTTTCTAAATTTTTCCTGATCATCATAATATAGTTTAGTCAGAAAAGGAAAGAGCGCACGCATACCTGTTGTTACAGCAAGTGTGATGGGCATGACAAATCTATTGCCAACAGAATAATAGCCAACCTCAGCTGAACCACTGTTTTCATTTAGGATCAAAAGAGGTATTTCAGAACTGAATGTTGCGATTAAACGCATCCAAAGAAAAGGCATGCTTAATAATACTACTCCTCGAATGGTTTTTTCTGTTTTTTCTGAAATATTTAAGACGATGAATTTCTGGTGAACAATAATCAAATACACAATACTTCTAAAGATATATATTGCAGAATAGGAATAGATAACGGTACTTAAACTGAGACTATTAGAAGGTAATAGTAGAACAACAACGAGCCAAGTCAAACTTCCGGTAATATTCAGAAAAGTTGTTATTCTGGTAACGAAATGGCCAAAGGCAATGCTTTCGGCAAGATCCCAGATTACCATTGCCGAGGTAATTATTAGTGCTGCGGGTAGTAATTGAATTTCATAGTCATCCCTAAATACAAAAATTATAACACCCACCGAGGCAACCAAAAGAAAACTAATAATTCTTACAGTCGCAAAGATTGTAAAAGTTGATTTTGATGACTTAGGTTTTAGAGTAATTTCTTTTGTTAATAGTTGGTTAGCACTGAAATATATAGAAAATACAGAAAAAAATGAAGCAATTGCCATTAAAGCATTTAAGGTGCCATAGTTTTCCGTACTTAATTTTCTGGCCAGAAACATGAACACAAAAAAACTTATGACTGCCTGACTTATATCAGAAAAAAGTAAGTAGGACCAATTCTTTACTAGGCTGTTCTTTGTCAATTTTAATTGATGGTATTGTTTGAATAATAATTAGAATTAGATTTAAGATAGAATTAAGAATCGCAAAAACATGATTTATAATTAATAATTCTTTTTATTTGTAAGACTGAAGTTTGTTTTTATAAAGTAAGAATTTTATCATAAAATTTAACAACGGCTGAAATAGAAGTCAAAACAATTTATATGTATTATTGGTTGGAATCGTAATAAACTGAAATAATTTGATGGAAATTATTATTGATTGGAAACAAATATATTTAAGAGAATAAACATTAAAAAAATCAATTCAAATCTGAATATAAATTTTCTAATTTATTGATAAGTTTTGTGTTATGAGGAACATCTTTTACAACCTTTGTACCCAAACCAATTAAACTTTTTTCTCCTATTTTAATTTGATGTCGTACAATCACACCAACACCAAGATAACAGCAGTCACCAACATGGACATCACTTGCTAAAAAGTTGCCAACCGAAAGTACACAATGATTACCAATCTCACATTCATGGCCAAGGAAAGTGTTGCCACATAAAAAAACATCATGCCCGACTTTGACACCACCAGAAAGAGTAACATTTCCGTAAATGACAGCTCCTGGTTCAATGATTGCCGTTTCGCTAATAATTGCAGTTGGATGAATTAAGGACGCAAAATGCAAATTAGAGAAAGGAACTTTATTACGAACTAATCTTCTTAATTCAGGTCTGTAAGCATCTCCAATCGAAGATGCAAAAAGTGCATCTGGATACTTTATAGAATCTGGAATAGAGCCTATTACTGGGTAGCCATAAATAACTTTGCCATGCATTTCTTTATTGTCATCTAGAAAGCCCAAAATACTCCAAGTAGGTGTTTCCTTGTTCATTGCATGCGCAATATCAATTAGATCAAATGCTGTTCCTCCAGCACCTAGTATTATCAAATCCTTCATTTTACTTAGCTTTAAAAGATATTCTGTTTATGTAAAGTCTTCCTTTTTCATCTTCGATGTACCCATTCGGATAGGGGTCCTCCAAGCATCTAAAAAAATTATATAATTCTTGTGTCGTCATATTTAGTAATTGTTCTTTTGTTAATTTGCTGTCCTCAGGCTTTCTTTTTTGTCTGATAATTTCTTCAGCTGGCCATTCACGCCATTGAATGTTGGGATAATCGTTTAAATACATATTAAACAAAGCTTTGCTGGTAACAGTCATTTGCTCAAGTATATCATCCATATTACCAGTCAAATCCAAATCAACCTCATGTGAGTATAATCTGTTATGTGTATGTGCTCTAGATGAGTTTTCATCATAAGTAAATGAGAAAATACGATGTTTGCTTTTAGTAATTCCATCAATGATTTGCAATTGAATCGGAGTTCCATAAGAATAGCGATCCAATTCTGCGCAATGAACCCCAATGGCTTCTACTTGCTGTACAATCTCAGGACCTAATTCTTCACTCCAGCCACAAGATACGATGAGATCAAATTCACTTAAGGGTAGGTTTGTTAATTCTTCATGCGTTTTGCATAAGACTATTTCTGATACTTTGGGATGCTTTGCAACTGTCGGGTAAACATCCAGTGACCATTTTCTGTAGGCTAAAAAGACGACTTTCATACTTTACATTTTAGATATTTGACCTGTTTTAACCCACCACCCACTTGGTAGTGCCAAAAAACTGTTGTTAAATTTGGTTACTCCTGTTAATTCTGATCGCTCTCCAAAAACGCTGTAAGTATTGTTGTTTAGATGCACGCCGGAAGCATAAAAACCTTTTTTACGAAATACCTTCAGGTATTCCCATTTGTCAGGAACTATTACACCATACACCCAATAATTCGGGTTTGAACCTATACATTTTAAAGGCGAAATATCATCCTTGTATTCCAATATCTTATCCCACATACGGGCATTGGTTCTTTGGTTTTTGAGGATTACTTCAACGTGTGTCATTTGCTGCAAACCGATATAACTATTTATTTCCATTGGGGTTGCGCTATGACCAATGATTTCGATATCACATGCAGGATCTATCTCACCGTATTCGTCACGGAACCTTGGACGGTCAATACCCGAATCTCTTACCAGCAAACTTTTTTTGTAAAGTAGGTCATCTTTGAAAATTACCACACCCCCATCCAAAGTATTGGGAAAACGTACCGGGCTAAAGGAAAAAACAGTGACATCGGCACCGGTCCTCCCGATCTTTATTCCCTTGTATTCACTACCAAACGCTTCAATTCCATCGTCTAATATCGGAATACCAAATTCACGGCCTATTGTGTTGATCTCATCAATATGTCCGGGATAGCCACAAAAATGATTGTGAATGATAACTTTAGGGTTATGGTCTACCAGCTTTTTAACACTTTCCGGGTCGAGTGTGCCCAAATTTGGATCAACATCTGCCCAAATAACTTTAATGCCCATTGATAATAATGGCTGGGTGGATGCCAGGCAGGCCATTGGGGAAACTACGGCTTTGTCCCCTGGTTTGAGGCCAATGGTCGTTAGTGCAACCTGAATTGCAGAACTAAAAGTATTTGTAACAATTAACTGCTCAGTTCCAAAGTAGCTGCGCAATGTTGATTCAAATTCCCGGCCGTATTTTCCATATGATAATTGCCCACTGTGTAAAATTTCATTCACTAAAGGAATTTCAGGCATAAAGGGTTTGTAGAGCGGAATCATAAATTACCAACCTGCCTTTATTGTTTTAACAATCAAATCACGATGAATAGGTTTGAGCCACCAGCCACAAGGCAGGTGCACCATTTTGGAATAAAACCCATCAAGGGTTGGTAAACTTTGGTTAAAATCGTTGAGATAAGAATGCCAATCATTTCGCTTATGCAATTCCGATGCCACAACCCCGATTTCAGCCATTTTTTTTATTAAACCTTCACGATTTTCCACTTTTAAAGTATAAAGCCAATAAGCAGGTTCACTTCCTGGATAATAATTAATCAATTCGACTCCGGGAAGGTTTTGAAGTTTATCGTCGAAGTATTTACCGTTATCAATATGTGCGTTTAATATGCTGTTTATCTCACTAAGTTGAACGAGTCCGATTGCAGCATTTACATTATTCATATGATACTTGTATCCCTGAAATTGTATGTTATTCTCCAGTCTAGATTTTGCCTTATCAATACCGAACCAACGAATTAATTTCGCTTTTTCATAATCATCCTTATTCTGAATCTGAAGCATTCCACCATCAATCGTTGTAAGCTGTTTTATTGCCTGAAAAGAGAAAATGGTATATGGGAAATGGCATCCATTTTTACAACCATTGAATTTTGCATCCAAAGCGTGTGCGGCATCATGAATTACCGGTATATTGTACTTTTTAGAAATTGACTGGATAACTGGAACATTTACTGGAATGCCAGCATAATCAACAACAATTATTGCCTTTGTTTTTTCATTGATACTCTGTTCGATAGAAACTGGCGAAATATTACCAGTATCATAATCAACATCTGCATAACGAATTTTAGCACCAACCATTTTGATAGCCACATTGGTGGGTTCAGCTGTAAGCGCAGTGGAAATAACCTCGTCATCATTCTGAACACCAGCCAAAATCAGTGCGATATGTAAAGCTGCGGTGCCTGAATTTAGGCTTAGGGCATGTCCAGAACCAATATGCTTTTCAAACGCTCTTTCGAATAATTCAACTTGATCACCTTGTGCCACATAACCACTGTACAAAACTCTTTCAAGTTCAGGAAAAAGAATTTCCCTTTTAGGGATATTTGTTTTTACTAATGGGATCATCTTAAGCTTTTAATTCCTTATGCACACAGTCCAGCGAAAGCAACAAACTCTTAAGTTCTTCAACGTTTAACCTTTTGGTGTTATTTGAGTTGTACTCTTCATCAATAAGCTTAGGACCATCTGTTTGAACATATTTAGTATAATTCAAATCCCGCATATCCGCAGGAATACGATAAAAGTCGCCTAAGTCATTAGCTTTTGACATTTCCTCTTTTCCGCACAAAGTTTCATACAACTTTTCTCCATGTCTTGGACCAATGACACGAATATCATTTTTTGCATTAAAAATTTCCTTTAATGCTTGTGCCAATGTCAGAATCGTTGCTGCTGGTGATTTTTGGACAAAAATATCACCCGGACTGGCATTCTTGAACGCAAATAACACTAATCTTACAGAATCAGGCAATGACATCATAAATCTTGTCATCTCAGGATCAGTAATCGTCAAAGGCTTACCTTCCTTAATCTGGCTAATAAAAAGCGGAATGATAGATCCTCTTGAAGCCATAACATTCCCATATCTCGTAGCACAAATAACGCCTTCGTTTTTCAACATTCTTGGATCTCTTGATTTCGATATGGCAAGTTTCTCCATTAAAGCTTTGGTCATGCCCATCGTATTAATTGGATAAACTGCCTTATCAGTACTCAGAACTACAACTTTTTTAACATTGTTACGTGTTGCAGCTTCTAGCACATTTTCAGAGCCCAGTATGTTTGTTTTTATGGCTTGAAGCGGATAGAACTCACATGATGGAACCTGTTTTAACGCTGCGGCCTGAAAAACATAATCAACACCTCTCATTGCATTATTAATGCTATCAAAGTCTCGCACATCTCCTAGAATAAAGTTGAGTTTGTCGTTTTTATATTGAATACGCAGGTCTTCCTGTTTTTTCTCATCACGGGAAAAAACTCTTATTTCTCCAATATCGGTATTTAGAAAGTGGTTTAGAACTGCGTTACCAAACGATCCAGTGCCACCAGTGATAAGTAAGATTTTGTTTTTAAATGACATAAAATATTATTGAAATAAATGAAATCGTTTAGGTGTTAAATGTTTTAGATTACAAAAATCAACAAAATATATTTAATGATTCCCTTCAGGTATTCTAAAGCTTAACCATTATTGAGATTAATATGTTGAAGTGTCATCTTTTTTTCTGCTTACCATTAATCAATTGAAGAATGGATAAACAAGTTCATTAATGAAAAATGTTACCAATTTTTCTATTTTGTATTTTACATTTTTCTATCCAAAAACCTCCGGTTTTCCTTTTGGTTCCGGTGGTTTAGGAAGTATAGAACGTTTAGAGCTAAACCTTTCTAAACTATTATCAACCTCCTAAACGAATTTTACATTTTTTCATCTAAATACTTACCCGTTTCTTTATGCCCAAAATCAGGAATCATATAATGGAACAAATCAACGATTTGCGGCTTTGTCCAGCTTTTCCTTTCTCTCATGGATCGAATGCTGTTTTCAAAGTAATCAATGGAAACGTCTAAGTTTTCAAGCTTATTCTTGATGATGCCCAGGTTTTGGAAGCGTTCCATATCCAGAGTTTCAATATCAGTGAAGAACTCTTCGAAATCTTTTTCGCCGGTAGTGTCACTTTTGGTAATCAAACAAGGCCATCTTTGTTTGTTGTTTGATGTTTGATGCTTGGTGTTGAAAAATGAACGTGCTTCGTCTTCGGTTTGGCAGTAATAGGGATCGAAGCTTTTTTGCCTGAGGTATTTTTCTGCGATTTCTGCAAAGGTGATCAGGTGGAGTTTGTCGCTGAGTTTTGGAAAAAAGATGTCGCGGTTTTCGCCAAATATGCACGACATCAAACACAATTCTCCAGATTCTTTAGGGATTACAAAATAACGTTTAATATCATTGGGCGCCACAATGGGTTGTTGCTTTGTAATGCGCTGGTCGAAACCATGAAGTAGCGATCCATCAGAAAAAGCAACATTGGCAAAGCGCGCCATCGACACATTGATGTTGTTGCTGCGGCGGTTGACAAACATTTCCATGATGCGTTTTGAAGCCCCCATCATATTGACAGGGTTTGCGGCTTTGTCGGTTGAGACACAGAAATATTTCTTTACCCTGTTTTCAATACACAATCGCAAGGTTTTATCCGTATTAAATATGTTCACCTCGATCATCCGCATGAGGGTGTAGGGGTCTTTTTCGCTACGTACATGCTTGAGGGCAGAGAGATTCAACACATAATCATATTGCCCGTCAGCTTCCCAAAAGGCATCGAATTCTATTGACCCAACATCCAATACAAAGGTTTGAAAGTCGCCTTCAATGTAACCATAACTGATGCGGATATCCCTGACCAATTCTACCAAGTTGTTTTCACTGATATCAACAACGTGAAGTTTTTTGGGCTTTCTTTTGAACAACTCTTTTGTGACAGCCTGGCCAATAGAGCCGGCCCCACCAATCACCAGAAAACATGAACTCTGCACGATTTCAGATAATTGACTTTTATATTGGTTAATATCCTCAGCGAAAAGCTCAGAAGATCGGCCGACTAGATTGAGGATGTTCATGATGTCTACTTATAAAACGCCTTTGGCGCTGTTTGAATAAATTTATAAGGATTTGTACAACGATAGTCTTTTAATGCATCTTAGATAAATATTTAAGAAACATATATCTAGTAGCGCCAGAACAATAATTCTATAGGTAAATTTCATAACTCATTTTATACGGCGATTAATTTTATGAATGATTACCTAAAAATCAGAGTATTATGAAGTCGTTAAACTTTTTTGATTTGGTTAGTTGTTGTTATTCAAATATGTTGCTTTTCAATATTTTTCTGAAACATAAGGATTAATTTTTTAACTGTAAAATGTCCGCATCAATCTCAGCGTAACACCCCCCTCATATCAACCCACACCTTGGACTGTGCGGCCAAGGTCAGGTAGGGAAGGTTACTATGGTCCGTTACCACCACCACAGCGTCCATTTGTAACATTAAATCATCGCTTAATTCGGAATGATGTATCGGCAAAGAAGGAATGTCTGTATGTCCATCATCGGCGATCACGGGACAATATGGATCGTGGTATTTTACGATAGCGCCTCTTTGCTGGAGAATTCGTATGATGTCCAGAGCGGGGGATTCGCGCAAGTCGTCGATATCCTTTTTGTAGGCAATGCCCAACAGCAGGACAATGGAGCCTTTAAGGGATTTACCCTGCTCATTCAAGGCCAGGGCTACCTTGTTCACCGTGTATTCCGGCATTTCCCCGTTGATTTCCGAGGCCAGTTCAATCATCCGGGTTTTGAAGGAGAGGTTGCGCATCTTCCAGGATAGGTAATGAGGATCCAGGGGAATGCAGTGACCTCCCAGACCTGGACCCGGGGTAAACTTCATAAAACCAAAGGGCTTGGTAGCCGCCGCATCAATGACCTCCCACACACTAATGCCCAGGCGATCACAGACCATGCTGAGTTCGTTGGCCAAGGCAATGTTAATCATTCGAAAGGTGTTCTCATAGACCTTAACCAATTCGGCTGCTTCGGTGTTCTGCACCGGAACCATACGGTCAAAGATTTGCTCGTAAACCGCCAACCCCGCCTTTCGGCATTCCTCGGTGATTCCTCCCAAAACCTTAGGTGTGTTCTTGGTGGTCCACTTCTCATTTCCCGGGTCCACCCGCTCAGGCGAAAAGCACAAATAAAAGTCCTGCCCCACCTTGAGCCCTGTCTTTTCGAGCAACGGCAACATCAAATCACGGGTGGTACCCGGATAGGTGGTGCTCTCTAGGATAACGATTTGACCTTTCTGGAGTCGGGTCGCAATAGCCTCGGTAGCCGATACCACGTAGGAGAGGTCCGGGTCCTTGATCTTGTTTAAGGGAGTGGGGACACAAATCGATACCAGGCCACAATCCTTGAGAGCATCAAAGTTGGTGGTTGCTCGTACCATGCCATTTTCGACCAAGGGTTGAAGCCGGGGGGTTGGGATATCCTTGATATGGCTGATTCCTGTATTGATAGCATCGCATACCTTTGGATTGACATCAAAGCCCAGAACTTCAAATCCTGCTTCAGCGGCGACCACCGCCAAGGGCAGGCCCACATAGCCCAGACCGATGATGCCTATAATTGGTTTTGAGTTGGTATTCATAGTTTATTTAATGTTAATGTTGAATTTTCTATGGAAGTAAACGCTTCCACCAAGCCTTCCGGCGTTTGGGGCCTTCGTCTTCGTAATAGCCATAGCCGTAACCATACCCGTAACCATAGCCATAACCATAGCCATAACCGTAGCCATAACCGTAGCCATAACCGTAGCCATAACCGTAGCCATAACCATATCCATAACCGTAGGCGGTTTCGATTTTGTAATCGTTGACCACAATACAGGCATTCTGAAGCTGACCGTTCAGGCGCATTCCTTCCACCACCCGGACCATTTCCTTGCGGGTATAGTTTTGCCGCATCACATAGAAATTAATATCCGAGAAACGCATCATCTCAAAGGCATCCGCAATCAGGGTACAGGGCGGGGTGTCAATCACAATATGTTCGTAGTGTTCACGCAGCCAGGCAATCAATTCCCCAAAGCGTTCCGAAAGGATCAACTCCGAAGGATTGGGGGGAACCGGTCCCGCCGGAATCAGGTCCAGGTTGGGGTAATTGGTATGCTGAATGATTTCTTCCCGACTAGCCTTGCCGATCAGGTAATTGGTCATCCCGATATGGTTGGTCAAACCAAAGTCGTTGAAGATTTTGGGTTTGCGCAAGTCCATCCCAATCAGCACTGTCTTTTTGCCGGAGAGAGAGAGAATGGACGCCATATTGGTGGATATGAAGGT
>Ga0209401_1000504_pt1 | contig 26434 bp, 25 predicted proteins | sample M_140807_MF_Meta_FD_187318 | JGI IMG/M metagenome (GOLD analysis project Ga0209401, IMG submission 187318) | Freshwater microbial communities from Lake Montjoie, Canada to study carbon cycling - M_140807_MF_MetaG (SPAdes) (version 2) | ecosystem: Environmental > Aquatic > Freshwater > Lake... | reverse complement strand
TGGATACTCTTCCTTTTTAGGTTTAGCACTACCTTCTAATACATCAGAAGTAGAAGTCGTTGTAATACCGTAGCCTCCACCAGCCTCGTAAGGAGGATCTAACATAAAGAATGTATTAGGTGAATCGTGTTTAGGGCATATCGTTAATGCGTCGTCATTATAGATAGTCACACCTTTTAGCCTATTAACGAACCACTTGCCTCTACCACTGCTATTTAGTTTGTTAAACGGATCTGGCGATTTCTTAAGGGGCATCTGCGGTTTAGCGTCCTTCTTACCCTCTTCATCTGGGCTATATTTAACAAGGTTCTTATCGTTCTCCGCTATACACTGTAAATCCTTAATAGGGATATTCGCTGTCCCGCCTTGACCCGCACAAAACGATAGAATATACCAGTAGAGGCATACGAGGTTATCAGTAGCACCACCTTTTACTGCGTGGTCTATAACATCGTATTCCGCACCAGCCTTATCCTTTACTATTTTAGTTTTAACCTTATTTTCACGGAGGAACGGTATTACTATACGGGAAATGCGGTCTACTTGCTTCATTTGGTCTTTACCCGCTTGTGTATCCAGATTTATAACAGTAGATGATAGATACGACTTGCCGAAATGCTCTTGGAGTTTCTTTAACCACGCATTAGCACCATGTGTCTTATCGTATGCTTGTAGCGATTGTGTATATAGCGATAGTTCTGGCATTAGGTTAGGGGTTTCAGCAAGGCCTCTCTGTAGGCGTTTATAGAAGTCCGCTACAAGTGGATTCCATTCGTTAATGATTTCCGTGCCTACTTTGGGTTTCTGCCAGAATATAGCACCACCACCGAAGAAAGCCTCTACATAGGTCTTGCGGAATACCGGATCAAAGCGTTCTATTAGCCACCAAGCGATATCTTTTTTAGTTCCAGTTCTACATAGGATAGGTTGGCTACCATCATCGTCTTCGCCCTCTTCACCCGCTACTGTAGCAACAACGGCCTCTGCTTCCGCTGGTAGGGTATCAATAGGGTCGGATACATGTAAAACTATATCGTTTGATACATTCGCTGGAATACCTAAATCGTTCATAGTTTTTATTACCATTTCCGCTACTGGGGCTGGTAAAGGCACATTCGTATCTACGCCTTGCGTGACTTCTTGGATTAACTGCTTATCTCCAGTAGCCTCAATAGCCTTCATAGCACCATTAAATATAGGTGCTGTCGGTTTGGGTAAGTTTGCGTGTTTAACTGGGGCAGAGGGTGTAGGGCGTTTCTGCGGAGCGGATCGTGGAATCGCAGTATCAGTAGCACCTACCGTAGGAGTTGTTGTATGCGGTGTTTGTTTGGCCTTACTATGTAGAGCAGACTTAACAACCACAGTAGGTTTTACTGCGGGTTTCGCTGGGACTTCCTTTGCTTTCTGCTCCTTTAACGCACGGCTTTTAGCAAGTTCGCCCTTCATATAGTTAGTGACTTTCTGTAGAGAGCGATTCACAAAGTCCCATTCATTACCGCCACCTTGTAGGAAAACCTTTTCAGCACTCATTATATATTAGGGGTTTATATTAAAATGTATCCATTTTCTAAATGATGGCCGATGATGGCTAAATCGCAGAAGAGCCATAGGAGAACTTAATAAATCCTCGTATCACTTGTAAATCTGCGGAATAGCCATCATTACCTTACATACTTCTTGTAAAGGGCATCTATCGCCTCCTTGTTCTTACGGTCTTGTTCTGCGTAATATTTTTCCCATTTGCGACGGTTATACTCGTGTATCGCAATCGCAACGGCCACACCAACCATAGCGGGTATCACTTGGAACATCTATGGTAGATGGCTATATTTTAACTTCACTTCAAGTTCTGTATCTACATTAACATACTCAAGTTCCGTAATCGCCTTCATAGAACTCATGTAAAACTGAACCATTAACTGCGACAGCAAAAAACCCTTATGCTCCAGAACAGCCTTATAGGCCTTCTGTAGGTCGGGCATCTGGATCTTCTTTTCGTATTCATTACGCAACTTCGCAAGTTCAATATAGTCCTCTACGATGCGTGTAAGTAGCACTTGGGCTGGGACGGTATCATTACAATCGGGCGTTAGGAACTCGGAGATGGGGTCGTTCGGCATTTATATTCTTACCGGAGATTTGTTTATTTTCATATTTTTATTTTTACTCCTTCGCATATTTCAAGGCCTCATTTACTGAATGCCCCATTTCCTCCGCAGTTTCCTTCATATCTTTAATATCGTATTTGTTAGAGAGGAAGATATGGCGAAGCATAGAAGAGCCTACCTTCTTACCCAGACACTTATTAAGAATGCGTGTTATAGCGTTGACGGCCGTTAGGGGCGATCCATCCTCGTAGCAAAGGAAACGGAACTCTGTAGCCTTCGTAATCTTCCCCTTATGGAGTGGTGTATGCTTAAGATACATGGTAATCGCATTCGTAAGGGCTGGGTTATCGCTATAATCTACGACTTGCTGTCCGTATTTCTTGGCCGTCTTATACTTGTTAAACACCATCTTCTTCGTAGCAAGATCAAGGTAGTTCTTATTAGTATCCATCTTATCGTTCCACTTGCCTACGACGAACATTTCGCTATAGTCCGCATTACGACGGGGCGGGATTTCCGTATAGAGGGAGAGGATAAGGTAGCATAGGAGGTCGCCATACTGTTTGGGTGTGATTAACTTGTTATTAACAAAGCCGTTAATATCCTCCAGTTTGTCCTTCGCTAACTTCTGAACGGCCGACCACTCCATCCAGTTTTCACTCTGCTTCTCGGTCTTACCGTCGGTTTCCGCCTTCTTCATCTCTCCAGCCTTCGCCATCATAGCGTCATAATAGTGCTGGTAAATCTTCTTGTAGGTGGCCTTGTCCTTAAACAAGGATAGAACACTAACGATAGAGGATAGATAAGTCTTCTTTGTATTCTCCGCATAGTTAGCAAGTAGTCCATCTATAGTATCGCTATTTTTTAGGAAAGCAAGATTATTAAAAGGTTGCTTACCGTTAAGCGTCCATAGGTTCTTAATGTATAGGGAAGCAGACGATTCTGCTATCTTCTTATCCGCCACGAGTTTCTTGCCGAGATCAACCATAAAGTCCGATACACGCATAGCCATTCTTTTATAACTTTACCGGAGATTTGTTTTATTTCATATTTTCATTTTTACGGACAGCATCTTCCGGGTTCGCCAATCCAGCGTTTTATAGCCCCCAGAACCGAGCAAATCGTAGCAAATCTGGGCTATTTCTTGGGGCGGTTCAATACTTAATATATGTTCTATAAACTCCCTATGTTGTTTCTCTTTGGCCTCTATGTATCTACGACGGGCATTTTCGTTTCTGCGTTCAACTTTATCCATTATATTATATCCGCAGAATATAGAATGCCAAAGATTACCGAAATGGCCAAGATGCTCTATTCGCATAGTCGGAATATTAATGTAAATGTGTATCGCCACCATATCGTATATAGCATACCAACTTATAATGAATGTGCGACCCCACGCCTTATAAGCCTTGTAGATAACGGTTGCGGTAGCCTAATATTAACTACCCGGCGTGATGAGAACTGTAAGTGGTATGACCCACCCTCTGCGTTTGTTTCGGGAAATAAACTTATTTCCGGTGAGTATAATAGAACAGATGGCCACCCTACAACGCCCGATGAGAACCGTAGCCTACGGATACACGAAGAAATCTGGAAGTTGCCCCTCTAATACCGTTATATTAGTATCCCAACAGAAGACTAAAGTAAAGCGTAATGTAATACGCCTACTACAAAAGGATAATATAGCGATCGGCCTTAAAAACGAAGACGCTATATGCCCGATATTAGAAGAGTATTTTAAGTGGGATTTATACAAGGACGAAGACCCTTACGGAAAATGCGACTTCTACAATAGTAGTAGTATAGAAGACGCTACGCACGGCGTAGAAGTAAAGGGTAGAGTAGATATAACCCATAAACTATATAAAACGGGGTTCGTAGACGTTCATAAAGTAAAGGCACACCTTAACAAGTTATACATGTATGTATTTATTTATAGCGACGGTATATTTTATACACCGTATGTTAAAGAACGATTTGATACCTACACTATTAACGAAGGCTTTACGGAATGGCGGGACGATGTAGGCAGATGGGAGAAAAGCCCCAAATACGAAGTGCCTAATACGGATATGATACCTATATGTTTATTTAAGGATTAACTCTTTAGAACGCACACCGTGCTTCTTTCCAGTATGAATACTACCGTCGGGCATAGTATGGTATAAACCATTATAAACCTTTCCATCTTTGGTGTAAAGGTTTTTAGTCTTACCGCCCCCACGAACCGGCCTACGCTCATATTCACTTGCGAACTGGTTAATACGATTAGGCGTAGCACCACCACGAACGGGTCTACGCTCATATTCACTTGCGAACTGGTTAATGCGGTTAGGCATAGCACCTCCAGTCTTCTTTTTCTTTGGTAGAGCGTCCAAAACACCCTTAAACGCTGTCGCTACATCTTTGCCTTTATCGTATAACTCACGCATATCCGCAAAGAAGTTAGTGCCTCTACCGCCTCTACGACCAGCACCGCTGGGATTACCGGCCTCTCCTTCATCAGCACCCTCCTTCTCTATATAGTTTTCGCCTTCTACATAGTCTTTAGCATCGTAATCGTCGCCTTGTGGATTAAGGTTCTCTCCACGCAGTGGTAGCGGTTCAGCACTTGGATCTTCAGAACGGATATTTAAAACCGTTTTGATAATAGCCCGTTTAATCTGCTTAATAACCATGTTAGCCTTAAAATATGCGTCCTTCCAACTGCGTAGGTAATACTTCTCTTGCTCTAACTTGGGTAGCGTATTAAGTCTTGGAGGAGGAGTTCCTACTGCGGTAGGGTCATCTACAGTCCCTTCCAGTTCCCGCTGGGCTTCTTCGTTATCGCTGTCTTCGTCTTGTAGTGCCATAATACGCTTAATGCGACTTACATTCTGTCCGCTTACAAAACCATATAGATTATCACGCTCATCCTCCCAAGCCCTTAACGCCCTCATTAGTTTAGTAAGTCTTGGTTGACCTTTAATGCCTCTGATCTCCCTACGGGCTTTTTCGGCCTCTTGTAGTGTATCACCCCTTAATACGGCCAACTGTGCGTTAAGTATAGGCTGGGGCTTTTCGGCCATAAAGTTATCACGAATACCCCTCTGGCGTTCATCAAGCATATCCTCCTTACCTTGTCCGGTCAAACGCTTCCAACGATTTACAGAAGGCTGGGATACACCGGTTTCCCGAGCGATCGTGCGTTCATCCTTATTAGGATGTAATCTCGCCCATGTAGCGACAGCGTGTTTGATGTCGGAAGCCTCTGCCTTAACTTGTTCCCAAGTTTTGCGTGGATTACCAGTATGTAAGTCCTTGTATTTATCAATATAAGCGTGTTTCAAATAGTCCGATGGATTACTCATCTTGTTTATGTTGAACTTGCCAATCTTCTTCTTACGCTGTGGAGGATCGTAATCGTGTCTTGTTTTACCTTGTTCTTTGGCTATCATTAGGCCAACATAACCCGCAGATTTATTGCCATGTGGAATACCATCGCCCCACATACCATTCATAGAATCGTATTCTGACATTCGCTATATAAGATAAATAGATTTTAAAGTTTTTAAATGTTATGTTAGAATATAGAAATGGTCAAGAACATCACTGGCGGTTGCTCTGAATGTAATGGCACTGGAATGAGTGGAGGCGGTAATAACGCACCTATCGCTGGTGGAGCAAGACGCAGACAGTTTCACATGCTACAAGATAAACTCGGTGTTGATCCCCGCCGTCAGAACCAAGTTATTAGTAGTCTGGAAACATTACAGCAAAGGCCAAATGTATCGGCAGTAATGGGAAGCGGTATGGGATACCGTGACCAAAATGTTCGTATGGCACATAGGGATAGAGCAAGAATGCGTAGTATGGAAGACCCCAGATATTCACACTGGCGTGGTAGTGGTATGATGGAAGGAGGAGGCTGGTGGTCTGATACTTGGAATAAGGTTAAGAATGAGTTCGTAAATCCAGAAAGCAAACTGCGTGGCCAGATACTACCAGAAGTAGGCAAGATTGCTCGTCCTTTTGTTGAGAAAGTAGGAAATGAGGCTGGTAAGGCTATCGGTGTTGATAATCTTGGAACTTATGCGGATCAAGGCCTTAAGTTAATCGGAAAGGGCGGACGCAAGGGTCGCAGTAAGGCTAAACTGGGCGTTCGTGAGTTAAGGAGGGCTATGGCCTCCGGTAAGGCATACAAGCACGATAAGAAGTGGTGGGTAGGCGGTAAGGAGATGAGCGATAAGGATATGGAGGAGCATACTATGCGTGGAGGCGGTTTCTGGGGCGATCTCTGGAATGGTGTTAAGAAGGTAGGCCGTGCCGTTGTAGCACCAGCGGGTAATGCTTTGGGTGCTATGTTCGGTGTGCCTATGGCTGGAACAGTAGCGGATCAAGGCCTTAAACTTGCGGGTCTTGGAAAGCCTCGTGGAGGTAATAAGAAAAGTGGAGAGGCCGAAAGCGACAGCGATAGCGATGGTAGTTCATCTGTGGAAGGCGGTGGACGCAGACGTAGGGCAAAGCGTAGCCCTATGGGAGCATCAGATGGTCGCCGTAAGCGTAATGAAATCGTAAGAAAGGTTATGGCAGAGAAGGGACTTAAGATGATTGAGGCATCAAAGTATGTAAAGGCACATGGGTTATATTAGGTGCGTCCAGACGGCCAGAAAACAATCTCTCCGGTAAGTAGAAATGGAAACCGCTGTCGCACCCGAGCCAAAACGCAAACTGACTAAAGAGGAGCGTAAAGCAAAGAAAGAGGCCGAAGCACTACGCCCTAAACGCAAGTATGTTAAGAAGGCCGATATTGTAAAGGGTATTCGTGTATCACACGAAACAACCATTATAAAGTTTGATTAAAGTAAATGTATGCTACTTTTTCTATGTGTAATATATATAGAAAAGATGGCACGACCCAGTCAAGCGATTACATTTCCAGAAGTTCTCTTGGCTAAATACGGTAATCGGCCTCGTGCTAATATTCCTACCGCAGTTGGTTCACCGATTGATGTAGATATGGGAAGCGACCAGTATGGTTGGCATAGGGACGCAGTTAAAGTAGCAAAGGATCGTATTAACCAGATTCATTCATCGCAGAAACAGTATTTGCGTGGAGCAAGGCCGTATGAACTACTGAAACTACGCACAAATCGTGGTGCTATTGTTCCATTTGGTATTAACGGTATTGGTGGTAAGTTCGTAGAGCCTCCGCAGAGGGCATCAGAGGGCGAACTGCGTGGAGGTATTATGATGACTAAAGCGGGACAAGATTATCTACAGACACTACTTAATAAACGCCAGAAACAGTATGCGGAAATGTATGCGGAAGCACCACGCACAATACCTACATCTAATACCGATGATACTGTTGGCGAAACGGCCTTAAGTGCCGTGTATCCCCTATACGACGCACTACTGGACGATTTACGCACACTTAATGTTAAGTCTGTATCGGCATTTAACTCTTGGTGGGCTATGATGCTTACAACGCTACCTATACTTGGTGCTAACTTCCGTGAAGAAATCGCAGAAATCGCTGGAACACTATCCGCTGTAGCCCAGCCCTATGCGGAATATATAAGCCGTGAATATGCTGAAGGTTCAGCCCAGAGCAAACTTGGCAGAAATGTTCTTCTACGCTTGGATAAGGCATTAAAGGTTATGTGGTTATATATCGGATCTACCGACCAGAATGCGGAGGAAGATGAACGCTGGTCTGCCGATGCTAACTATAATGCCCTATTTGAGGCTGGAGAACTACCCGTTGTAAATGGTCGCATGGTAAGTGAGGCCGAATGGATGGCTATGCGGGACGACCAGCGACGCAATAACCTACGCCATTTGCTACCCCAGTATGGTAAAGCCCCTATTGACGCACCAGCGGAGGTTCGTGAAGAACTTGTGCGTAATCTTAATAAGAAGGCTGGAGTGGCAGTAGCAAAGGGAGCAGAAGATAAGACGAAAGACTTTGTGCGTAGGCTTATAGAGGCAGTAGCAAGGGGTGAGGCCGAAGATGTAGAGTTAGGGTCAGAGGATTTTAGCAGTCTTTCATCCCTACGCAGACCGCTACTTGGGGAGCAGTCTGTAGATACAAATGCTACACCCGCTACTGGAAGACCTAATGCCGAATACGCACCTCTACGCTCTGGCGATACTGTAGTAAGCGAACAAGCGATACCAGCAGACCTTCCAGCAAGGCTTCGTGAAGCGGGAATGGGTGATCTTGGGCGTAGAGTATTACCAAGCGGTCAGATGGGTAATGCTTCTGTAGCATCGGGGCAAGGAAGGCCACGACCTCGCAAGGTTAAGGTAGGTGCTGGGTGGAACACGAATGTAGCAGAACACCATAGAATATTAAATGCTCGTAATGAGCGTTAAGGTGGTGGAAGCGATAGGATAGCACTTATTGGTTGAACCCCACACACACCTAATGAGAACTTAATAGACCAAGAGGCTTCTGTGGGTGGAGAGTAATACGCCATTAGACGAAGACTTGTAGTAGATGTTGGTATTGACCCAAATGCTGTCGCAACAAAATCCGTAGGAGTTGTATTATCCAAATCATTAATGAGTTCCGCAAGACTACTTAACGGGATTGTGTCTACTATTACAGTCCCAGCATCTTGTAAAGTTGAGTTATCGGCAGATAGATAGAAAAATAATGTTCCAGAAGCCGGAAATGGTGCTGGAGTAGCACTATCCTCTTGTGCGAGATTATAACCAAATAACACATTTCCCGCTTTAATATTTATTGGGGGAAATGGAGGTATTGGTAAAACCGACGGAGAACCAAAAAAAGGTATAAGGTGGCTAATATCGGCTATTAATATTCCAGCAAGTGTTGGTGGAGGGGATGTATTAGTCCAAGTAATACTTATATTATATCCTACGGTAAGGCGTAGGTCTACATCAGAGCGGTAAGCAAGGCCGAGAGTTTGTCCTACACTTGGTATATTTAGACTACTACAAGCCATTCTATATTCCTTGTATATAAAATATATCGTAAAAATGACGATGTAGGCTAAATCGCAGAATAGCCCAAAATATTTTTATGATAGGCTTTTTCGGCCACCAGAACAGTTTATGACGGCTAATGTATGCTAAATCTTAAAGTCCTATGGAAAAACAAGGATTTATTAGTTTCGGCAACCAGAAAGTCTGCGATTTACCCTACATCAGCCTACATCGTAGTTTTTAGAGGATACAAAGAGGTTATTTTATTACCTCCTTGTATATAAGAGATGCGTATTATCCTTAAGAAATACCCAGCGGATTACAGTAATGAAGTGCTTACTGTTATTAACGCTATGTCCTTTACTAACGGGAAAGGCGTAAAACTGGTCGGAAGTTATACCCTCCGAAATCAAGTGTATGCTGGGGACGTAGACGCATTAGAGTTAGTGCCGATCAAAAGTGTTAATGACTGCGTTAAGCGTTTCCAAGATGTAGTTAAAAAAGTAGTTAATATCCCTTTTACCTACATTAGCGATATCAAATGCGGGTCTGTAGAGGAATGGCGTGTAGTCCCTCCAGAAACCAAGATAGTTGAGGGAAAAGTAGAGGGATATGATGCGGGTGCGATACTTGGTAAGGTAAAACATCTACACGATACAAAAATCATAGATGACGAACAGTTTATGGTCGCAAAGCGTATGCTGAAAAATCACGTTAATGCGGTGGAGTTCTTGGCCTTACAAAAGGAACTACGCTATAACATTATACGCTGGTCGCTAAAGGATATGATAGCGGGTTATAAAATACTACAAGATGGTCGCAAATATACATTAGCAGAGGGCGTTCAAAGTCCTACTATTTCTAAACTGGATGTTGTATCGTGGGTCGCTGGTAATCATTTTACCGACTTTGAAATGATATACGAGTTTAAACTACGGGGGCATATCATTAATAAGGGCTTACGGGATTTAGATATCGCTATTCGTGAAAGCATATTGTTAATGCGTAGGGAGGGCAACTACTTTAAGATGGCGAAGCGTATGTATGCTCTTGCCCGTTATTACGATTATAAGCACGACCTAAAGCCTCTGAACGACCTATTTATAGGCGATTTAGGCCGTCTATATGGTATATATGGCGACGCAAACAGTTTAAAGTATTTAATAGAAAATGTTGATGATCTACCAAAGGATAAAATAGAATATGAGGTAGACCAGTTCATAGGTAGGCTTTCTAATGTTGTTATACCTACTTACTTGCGTAGAGAGGCTACGATAATGTCAATAGTCAATCGCCTTAAGAACCCGCAAATATATACACATGATAACCCGACTATGCTAAAACTGCTGGATTCCTTGCGGTTTCAGATTTTTTCCATACTATCTAACTATACTTTACGCTATCTGAAGGCCGAAAGATTATTCCCAGTAGCGTCTAAATATTTACCGTGATTTCGTGCTTTTAGGGGCAAAACAAGATACAAATACCACTTTTTAAAAATATCTGGTATTTATATAAACGATGCCCTCTCTATCATTTGATAAGGCTGGAAAGGACGGTATGCCTATCGCTATAGTGCGTGGAGGGGACGATGATGGCAAAATATTGTCGGTTTTCTCCGATGAGGACAAAACTTCCAAGAAAAGCAGTAAGGAAATAGACGCTATACGCTATACGAAAGACCTAAAAGGCCTCTCCGCTACCAAGCGTGTAGCCCTATTTAACCGCTTACAAGAGGCAAAGGAGAAGGGTATCCCACCAGAAATGCTTATAGAAGATGAGGGTATCCGCAAGTTATATAAGCGTATTTTGTCAGATGATGGCGAAAATGATAAAACTATAGTATTACCCGACGACAGCACATTTCATCTTATTCCAAATCCCGATAAAGATAAGCGTTCTGTGTATTATATCGCTGGTGCTTCCGGCTCTGGAAAGTCTTATATCGCAAGGGGGTTAGCGGAAGGTTATAAGAAACTGTTTCCGTCCCGCCAAGTGTATCTTATAAGCAAACTAAAGGAGGATTCCACGCTGGATACTATGAAGATCGGCCGTCCCCTACGCATAGACGTTCAAAGCCTAATAGATAACTATCCTACGATTGATGAGTTTAAGGATTGTATGGTTATATTTGACGACTACGACACCTTTACGGATAAGGCTGGTAAGGTAGTCCAGCAGTTAATAGACGATTTGGCTATTCAAGGTCGCCATACTAATACTACGATGCTCTGTTTAACGCACTACATTACTAACTATAAGAAGACAGCGTTAATGTTAAACGAGGCTATGTATTATATCATCTACCCCCAGTCTACGTCATTTTCATCTTTAAAATATTTATTGGCTACCCGAGTGGGTATGTCTAAAGAGGAAATACAAGGTCTGCGTAAGATGGGACGATGGGTTTGTATCTATAAGAACTACCCGCAGTTTCTGATTAGTCAGCATACGGCCAAGATCCTCCATCAAGAAAAATAGAAAAATAGCAAGATTTAAATATGGGTAATGAATATAAAATGTCCTTGTCACTCGTTCAGAACGCACAAGTCGCATCCGCTCTGAATGCTGGTGGCGGTGGCGGTGGCGGAGGCACAATCACCGCAGTTAATAGTCTTGGTAATGGCTCTGGTATTACGGCCTCTACGGCCTCTGGCGTTGTGTCGCTTTCTACAAACTTCACCGCTGGTGCTGGTGTAGTGCTTACTCCTTCCGCTGTTGATAGTAGCGTAGCCATTTCAGCCCAAGCACCGGGTAATGCCATATTCCTAAACATCCCCAGCACGACAGCACTTACTGCTAAAATCGCTGGAACTGGTGCGTTATCATACTTCCCTCTGCTTACATGGAACGCTGGGCTTACGGCCGGTCATACCTATCTTCTAACCGTGTTCTTTGATGGTGGTATTGACGCTACACTTGGAACTGGTTCAAGCGGAACTACAACCTTTACTCCTTATATTGCTAATACGACAACTGGTAATGAGGATCAGTTGCCTAACCTTTTCGGTTTCTCCCAGAGTTCCGTTGCTTCCGCACCCGCTGGAACTTCTACCGTTGTTCCCGTGACTTCTGGTGCGTATTCCGTTGATTTCGCACCTCTTACATTCCACCTTACATACCCCGCTCTGGATGCGAATGTATATCTAAACGTCATCGTTCAGAAGTCTGGTGGTCAGTCTACGGATGGCACAACTTGGTCTACTTGGACTGGTGGCACGGGTGGCTGGACTTGCCAAGTCGTTGCTACAGACTGTGGCCTCACTCCCCCTTAATCTCCTTAATAAACCCTTCTACAACACTATCCCATGTAAAACTAACAGAAGGCTTTGATTTGGTCTGAACCGCATCAAACCCCTCTGAAAATATTTCCGGCGTTGTCGTTTCCTTAATAAGTCCGCATAAGTCCGCATATCCTCTGTATATATGTAAGGTAGGCTTAATAAGAACAGAGTTGCTGTCGTCAAGGAACGACCTATAAGCCCCAATATCTAACGCTAACTGTGGCTTACCCAAGTAGGCCATATCACAAGCCATAATACCCCAGCCTTCGCCGTCTGAAGCATTAACCCCATAGTCCGCAGTATTTAGGAATAGGTTAATGGTTTCATCTGATAACTTACCACCTTCTACTATTTTTATATAGTCTACTGGTGCTTTCTCTATCGCAAGTAGCAAGGGTAGGTTATAATATCCCTTTTCGTTAGTTATTAGTAATAAAACACCCTTACCACCCCTTGCCTTGTATAGCGTAAAACTCTGGATAAGTAAATCCAAGCGTTTCCGCATACTGTTTGTATTTAGGGATAGGAACAGAGGCTCTGTATCCGCTACACCCAGTTTCTGCCTCATAGCCATCTTAAGTTCGTCGGCCACTGGTGCTACGCTGGAACTTGGTGCGTGGTTAAGGATTATTTGCGATTGATCTACGGGTATAAGCCACTCTTTAGAAAATACAACTATCTTATCAGCCCTCATCGTGCTTATATTAACGTGCTTAAAGCACTGGTCTAAATATACCCATACCTTATACTTGGGGTTCTTGGGTAATACTTGGAAGAACTGATGTATAATCATAGAGCATTCGTATAGTATAACTAAATCTGGCTTAACGATATTAAGATACTTTACTATCTTGGTTTCGCCAAAGTCGCTATCGCCTTCAGAGGCCTTGTAATCGCCCTTAAGACCTTCTATCTTTTCACGACGGAAAGTGGGGTGCTGTCGCCACCCAAAATGATATACTTCAAAAGTCGGCTCTTTAACAAGGCGTGAAAGGATTTCATACGCTACACGAGCATATCCCTTAACGTCTTGGTAGTGGTTAGAGGCGAAGACGATACGCATTTATATTATGCGTAAAGATTATTTTTACCGGAGATTTAGTTTTCTAATCCATAGTTTTCTGGATGGGCTAAAATCATATTTAGGCCTCCTATTACTTGTTGTATATTATCAAAGTTGCCGTTAGTTATACACATATCCATCATCATTCCGTTAAGGAAGTTGCGGAGCATCGTTAGGTAGCGTAGCGACACCTTTACTCTCATCTACTTTAGGCACAGATATTTTTAACGCTGTCGGGGGCGTAGTTTCTTCCACATCCAACGAGGCCTCCATTTTAGCACCACAACAAGTGCTTCTAATACGATGGTGGTTTATACCCTTATATATACCATATACAAAGCCCATTATCGCAAGAACTGATACCCCACCTATGCTACCAGAAGCAAGGTTATCCATTATACATATAGATTATATATTTTATACTTCTAATGCTTTTATATACGACCAAGAGGCACACGCACCAAGCCCGTTAGTATTACTGCGTTCAAAGAAACCCCATTGCCCAGTAGGTGCTGTCTGCCACTGTAGTCCAAAACTAAATGTAGCATTAACATTTAACGATACTACAACGGTAGTGTTTATTCTATATCCAGCACTTGTGGAAGGATATGGAACGAATAAGGTGGTAGACGTATTACGAACGGTTGAAGGGTCTAATGTTATAGATATAAACGCATCTACAGAGGATAGCGTAGGCCACACCGCACCTTGTGGGCTTACAGAACATATCCAGTTTAACTGATATACACCCGCCCTTAAAACAGTAAAATCTCCAGTTGTCGTATTATAACTTACAACGGTGTTATCGTTAAATGGATCTTGTGTATCAAATATAATCCGACCTACATTCGTAAGCGTAGGAAAGTTCTGTGGAGCAGTTAGCCAACACGAACCCACATAGGGGTCTGATGAAAGCGTAATAGTATCTGTATCTACATTTGTGACCGCACTAACGCCTAAACCCGTTATAATATTTACTGTTCCGCTTACAGCACCTTCGGAATCCACTTGGATAGAAGTCACACCAGTAGGAGGAGGCTCTGGAACTGATGCGTTAATAGTAATAGTATTTGTATCTACATTAATATCCAGATTAATATTTGAACCGGCCGTAAGTGTGACCGCACCAGTCACGGTTGCGTCTACGCCTACAGATATACCAGAAACTCCAGCACCCACAGTTGATAAATCTACTTCTCCAGTATCTATATTCGGCGTTATAGTGACGCTACCATCGGCCGATACAAGCGATACTATTCCACTTGTTCCATTTAATGAAGCGACTACATCTTGAACTGGAATGCTGAATGTAATAGCGGGACTTGGATCTTGCGAAGCGGTAATAGAACATCCTTCACCTATAAATGTAATAGCACCAGTAAGTGTTGTAGTTCCATCGGTAAGAGATGATACACCAGCGACACCTCCGCCTCCATTTGCTCTCAAATCTATAACAGTTTCGCCTACTGTATTAATAATAACTGTATCATCGCTGGAAGAAAAGGTTAGAACCCCTATTAACCCTTGTAGCGACTCCACAGTAGTCACTACTGGTGGTGTGCTACCTATGCCTAACGCTTGGGCTACTTGTGGGTTCTCTGCGAGTGCTAAAGACATCTTATACTTACAGAGAATATAAAATGTATCTAATATTAGTAATGGAAGTTCCCTTTGAAGATACAGTGGAGGCCACTAAAAATGTTATCAGTTATTCGCTGTCTGATGGCGATATAAACAAGATACTACATCCACGCACTAACATCTTTACATATCCCGATTTAGAACTAATGAATAGTATAGACGAAGCATTTGACTCGGAAGGCCGTTGTATGATGTTATATCCTACGACATCTGAAACAAGCGGACACTGGGTATGTATGATTAAGCGTCCTAAAGAAATAGAGTTCTTTGATCCTTATGGCAAAGTCCCCGATAGCGAGTTGAAATGGATATCGTCCGAAAAGCGTAGGGAGTTTAACATGGAACAACCAACCCTTACCCGCCTATTCAAGGAAAGCGGTGATCGTGTAGTGTATAATAGCCACGATTTACAGAAGGATAAAGCAGACGTTAATACTTGCGGACGGCACTGCGTAGTTAGATTATATTATAAAGATATGCCACTTGCCGATTACATTAAGATGATAAAGAGCAGTGGTCTATCGGCCGATGAGTTTGTAGCCGGTCTGACTTACCTAAAACTTCATAAATAAGATATGTAAAAATATATCGTTAGTGTATATAAGAAGATGTCACGAGGCTATTCATCCAGTGTTGAAACTCTCGGAAGCAGTTCAGAACCCGATATCGTGTATTACAACGCAGATATCGTAGCAGATGCGTATGATATCAATCAGTTAGGACTTGGTCGTGATCCTACTATTCGTTTCCAAGAAACCCGTTCTACGCCCCTTATTACAGATATTAGTAAGTATATGTTTAGCATTATTCGCTTTACTATGGACGGTGCTGGTAAGGACTTACCACTGTTTATACCAAATATAAACGATACGCAGTCCGATGTTAATCTAACAACCTATTCCATTACTTACGATTATACGGTGTATTACAAGCACCCCACTACGGGTGTAGATAGCACACGCACCTTTACTGCTCGTCGCTTTATTGAATACCAGCCAGAAACCGTTAATGCCCCTCTACCTAACCCTCCTAATACGGTTATCCTACCAGAGCAGATATATGCGGGGCAAGACTTGCGTGGAAACTATTACTATGTTTATACATACCAGCACTGGGTAGACCTTGTAAATCAAGCCTTCGCTGGAGCATGGAACGACGCACAACCGGCTACTCCAAATACCTACCACCCTACAGCGTCTATTGTAGCCCAGTGGAATACCTTCTGGCTTACTTTGGCTGGTGCTACAACTGGAAATCAACCGCCTCTACACGGTTCTCCGGTTCAAATGACCTATGATGCGGGTAATGGCCTCTTTAGCCTTTATGGTAATACCTACTGTTGTGGCGATGACCCTATACAAGGTAATAGCCCTCCTCAATACCAAGCGTGGTCGTGGAATAACGGAACGCCTCTGTATGCCAGTAATGGTGCTTCGGGTCAACCAGTAGCACAAGGAACGGAACTAATGAAGTTGTATTTTAATACCGATATGTTCGGCCTATTCGCTAACTTTAATAACTTCTATTATGGCGTGGAGTCTACGGGTAAGGTAAATCAGATACTTTTCCAGAGCATGGACGGGGGCAAAAATATAAAGGTGTTAGATAGTCTATCGGCATTCTCTGCGACTGCTGGAGATAACCCTACAGTCATTACTGGAACGGTGTTATACTGGGTAATAGAGCAAGATTATAACAGCACTTCTACCCTCTGGACTCCTATTTCAGCAATCGTGTTCTCCTCTACGATGATCCCCATTTTCCCAGAGCAAACTGGCACACCGCTAACCTACGGCGAAGGTAATAATGCGTCCCCAGTGGAATCCACTTCGGCCTTTACGCCAATAATAACGGATATATCCGTCCCGATAGACCGTGCGGAAGATTATCGTGGTTTCCTATCTTACACCCCAACTGGCGAATACCGCCTATCCTCCTTTACTGGCTCACGCACGGAACTTCGTAATATTGATATACAAGTGTTCTGGAAGAACCGCTTGGATAATAAGTTATATCCCATCAATATGTTTAACCAGACGAATGTATCTATTAAGATGATGTTCCGTAAAAAGTAATAAAAATAGAAAAATGGCAAGATTTAAATATGGGTAATGAATATAAAAATGACCGATGCCGTTCAGAAGTTGTCCGTCTATGATGACCGCATCGTTCAGACCCAGCCCAAGTATGCGGTAGAGAAGGGTGCGTTATCTCTTACAAATGCCCCTTATACGGCACTCTCCCAGACTGCCTCCCAGCACACTTATAACATTACAGTCCCTTCAGAGGGTGTTTTTATAGATCGTGCGGTGGAATGGCGTTCCCAGTGCTTTCTCTCTTTTACAGCAACCCCGAATACGAATGTAGTGGGTGTTCCTTGCGTTGTGCTTGGCCGTGATGTAGCCCTTGCCTCTTTCCCTCTTCATTCTCTCGTCCAGACGATGACAGCGACGATTAACGACGCTACAGTCACGATGAATACTGGCGATGTTCTCTATGAGGTTATGCGTCTAACGGATTACAATAAGAACCGTATCCAGCGGACTTGCCCTAATATGTTAGATACCTACGGCTCTTATAACGATGCCTTCGCTACTAACCGCAACCCTCTTGGTGATTACATGTCTTCTACAAGCCGTGCCGATATCCCCAACGGTGCGTGGGGTCAGTTTATATTTACCCAGCCTAACGGCCAAGTCCTTTCTGGCTCTGGCACTTACACCTTTGGTGGCCAGACTGTGACATATACTAACGGCATTCCCGTCCAAGATACCGCTGTCGCTTCCTACCCTATTTTCGTATCTTTCTACTCTAATGAGAAACTGGTGCTTTCTCCCTTTATCTTCAGCGACATTCACGAGATGGATACTGGTATGTTTGGAGTCCAGAACATTCAGTTAGTGATGAACTTAACAAGCCCCAGCCAGACCTCTCCGGTCGGCCGTGTGCTTCGTTCTTGCTCTAATGTGGTCGCCATTAGTGCTGTCGGCTACAATCAAGGCACACAGTCTGGAAGCCCGTTCAGCAACTCCCGTGTCAACGTCCAGTTCCTAACGCCTTCTCTTTCCATCCCTCTTCCCGCCAAGAGCGTAGTGCCGTATTACGAGTTTCCCCGTTATGTTTCTAACCAAGCACTTGTTAATAGTGCTGGTGGCTCTGGTATCGGCTACAGCCAGTCTGCTACAGTCCAGTCCCAGACCATTACGCTACCTTGTATTCCCGATCTAATCATTATATACTGTAAGCCCCAGTCATACGCAACAACTGATGCCGACTGGTATCTTCCCCTTACACAGATTTCTATTAACTTTGATAACTTCTCTGGCCTCCTTGCCTCCCACACAACGGAGGAACTCTATGCGATGTCCGTAATGAACGGTCTGGAGATGGACTACAATACATGGCTGGGCTACACGCAGTCTGCGAACAAGAACGGTGCGACACCTCCTCCCGCTTCTGGCTACAAGACGCAGTTATGCGGTGGCTTCCTTGTTCTCAAGCCTTCAAAGGATATCACACTCCAAGAAGGCCAAGCACCTTCCGTCGTAGGAAACTACACTTTCCAGTTTAACGCTACGGTAAGCAACTGGTCACAAGCCAACGTGTCTAATGCTACGCTGTATATCATCACGGCCAATAGTGGCTATTTTGAAACCGTAAAAGGCAGTTCACGTGTGATTAAGGGTGTGCTTAATGAGGCTGATGTTATTAACGCACCTATGTCCTCTGCTGGAACTCGTAGCAACCTTACACGCATCATCGGTGGTCGTGGTGCTTTACATAAACTTGGCAACGTGCTTGGCCGTGTTAAGGAGTTCCACAACATGGGATCAGCCCGTAGCGGTGGTGCTATGAGTGCTGGAGCGGAAAGCGGTGGTGCGGAAAGCGGTGGTGCGATGAGCGGAGGTCGCAGAGGCCGTGCTGGACTTGCCAGTCGCCTAATGTAAAATATCCAATAAATAATATGTTTCCTTAATATAAAAGAATGGCTAATACGATTAACCCTTCTTCTGTATGCTGTTGTATGTGCCACGAGTCACCCCTTTACCATTATCGCAAAACTCCCGATATGGGGCTATGGTATAAACACATGGAGGATGTAATGGTAGGAAATAACGCTCCCCGTATTACTGGAGCAACTGGATCAACAGAAATAAAATACGATACATTATTTTCGGCCGGTCATAATGGGGGTAGTCCCCATACTTTGGCTAATGTCGCAACAATCACCACTGTGGCTATGCCGAACTTTATTGTGTTAGCAGACCTTCCGACAAAGTAAAATAACTACACTTCCCTTTACACTAATAATATACAGTATTAGTATAAATGGAACACCCGCAAGTCTTTACACGCATATACGAAAGTAGCGAATGGGGGCATCCAGTAAGCCTACATTTTAAGGGTTCATCCGGCGACGGCAGTTCAGAGGAATATAATAGGGATTATATCGCATTTTTGAAGGCTTTTATACGACAGCAAGAAATCAAAAGTGTAGTAGACGCTGGTTGTGGGGACTGGCGATGCGGTAAGGCCATATACTATAAGACCGATGTTAAATACACGGGCTACGATATATATAAAGATATGATTGATAGCCATAATAAGGTCTACCAACCTTTAAGTCGCTTCTGGACTTTTGAAGTTAAGAACTGCTTAACCGATACGCTGTCTATGGCTAACGCAGATTTGCTTATTATTAAGGACGTGCTACAACACTGGAGCGATCCAGAAGTTAGGAAGTTTTTAGACGATATGGTGGCCTTAAAGAAATACAAGTATATACTGGTTATAAACTGTGCCGATGAAAGTCGCTCTATGCTTATGGAGGCTGGGGGCTGGAGGACATTAAGCCATAACCACCCTTTACTGGGCGATTATGGGTTAATAGAAATATTTAAATATAACACTAAATCCGTGCTGTTAATGAAGCCCTAAATACTATGGCTACGCTTACGGCCTCTTTTAGACCATAAAAAGTAATCTCTTAAATAAACCAGATAACTATATTTTCCGTAGTTATCTCGTTTAGGTTCTCCTATAAACTTAAGGCGGTCGTGGTATAGCATTACTCTGCTTCTGTGCCGTTATTTGTTTTTACCCATAACTCCGTTCTACACATCGCACACTTGGGCTGGGGTGTGGCTTTTAGTGTAGTTAAGCACCGCTTACAGTATTTATGTCCGCAGTTTGTAATATCTAACTCGCCTTTGGGTATTAGATCTAAACATATAGGGCATTCGTAGGGCTTGGCTAATGCGTGTGCCATCTCCTCCATCTCCGTCTTAATATGCTGGGGTAGGTCGTTGGCTATTACTCTGCGTATGCGTGTAATATGTATTAAGGCATCTTCGTGGTTCGTCCGTGCCTCTTCGTAATACCTACACCATGCGTATCTGCGTTGAGCGTCCATCTTCTGTAGCGGGGTGCGGTTGGCGTTGGGGCGTGGCATCCTTCTGTTATACTTACCGGAAAGAAGATAAATGGCGGAAACAAACGCACCGGGAGGTTTCTTACAGAACCGCAGAACGGAAGGGGTAGGCCATCTGCGGTTCGTTAGGGGCTATAGTGCTAATACCTATAAGGCTTTAGCATTATTGCTTATATACTATACGCTTAAAATCCGTAAGGGGTCATAGGTTGCCATACACCCTTCTCTACCTTTATATCGCTAAAGCCCCAGTTAGTAGCACCCATACGCCCACTAATGCTATCGCACCTATAGGACTTGCCCCTACCGTTTTCTGGTGTCCACATATCTACACCCTCTACCGTCGTAAGCCGGTAGTATTTAGTAGGCTCTCTGCGGTCGTAAGCCCTATACCATAGGCCTCCATCGTGCGGGACTGGGCTGGGAGCGGTGGCGGGAGCGGTTGCCATTATACCCTATGCCGGGCTTTTATTCTGGGGAAACAAACGCACTTGGGGTTTTCTTACAGAACCGCAGAGCCGGAGGATCTACCAGAGGATGGCCAGAGCCAGACTGTTAGGCGAATACTTATCATCTCTCCATTTACCCCTTATCTTGCTATGCGAAGCGTGAAAGGTATTTTGCTTTTGTTTAGCAAAGCCTTTAGGCACTTTCTTAAGGCGTTCAAAATGCTTCCATATTAGAAAATCCCCATACTCAACACGACCAAAGCGTCGCACCTTGCCCTCTGGATTTAGTATCTGTAGTTTATGTTTATCGTCCATAGAAAAGCCCAGCATTTTAGGGTCATAACCCGCCTTTTTAGCGACAGCACGGGCATCTTTCAAATACTTATCACAACTATAACCATTACGCTCTAACTGGGCTTTGAACGCACTACTACACTGGCATTCGCCTTCCTCCTTACCACACTTGCCCCTACCGAATATAGATCCGATAGAATGTGCCTTTAACTTGCGATTAACCGCATCAAAAGCCCGTTTAGCACCAAAGCGGTTGGCCACGCTATTAGCGATACCATCTAACCACGAAATACCCGTTATTTTAGGTTGCTGTATATTTAAAGGCGTATTAATAACTGTAGTATTTTTAGCCCTATTAGACATTAGTGCGTATAAGGGGTCTTCTACATGGGCTATACGCTGGTTGCGTGTATCGTTAAAATACTTGCTTTCTACTGCTGGGTTAAACGATAGGCCTTCTACAACAAGTCCTTCGTTAATAAGGTTATCAATAATAGCCCCACCAAGCGAATGACCGACAGCATAAAATGTAGCACTCGGGAACTGCTGTCGTAGGGATTTTACGATTTCTACATCCACTTTGTATCGTGAAGTATTAGCGACACTATTACCTAATACTGGAGTCCAAGCACTTACATCCCTTGCGTCTTTAGTGCCACGCACGGCTATAATAATAACCTCACCCTTCTTATATGCCTTAATAGTAGGGCTATTATATACTACAGTCCATCCGTTAATAGGGGCAGAGTTGTTAGGATCATACGACGCTTGTGCGATATCACCTAACACTTGCCTACTTTCTGGCATTACACCACCACGTAGACCTATTACTTTACCCAGTTCGGCCTTTTGGTCTTTATATTCAGCCATTAGTTTAGCCTTCGTTGGACGCTTTAGAATACCGAGCAGATTTTTGTGTTCCTCAACGAAATCACGATACGGAATGTGGATACCCTTATCACCCCCTTTACGCACTTGGAGATTTAGGGCAAGATTAGCCCTACGCTTTGTAGTCCCGCTGAAATCATCGGGGTTCTCTATTACATGTCGTGCGAACTCTAATGGTTTCATATTATGCCTCTTCGCTTGTGCGGTTAAAGCACCCTCTTTTACATGGAGGTCTTGTATCCAGTTATCGTTAGACATTCTATTACAAAATGGATATATTATTTATACCCATTTTCTAATGTAGGCTGATGTAGGCTAAATCGCAGATTAACTGGTTGCCGAGCCTCTTTGTAAGTATCCTATGGGGTATAATGCGATTTACCCTACATTACCTTACATATCTGGGCTAAACCCGTATATACTGGTGGTTGGTGCTACGGTATTCGCTACTGGTTTTGCTATAACCTCCTTACGCTTTAGACCCTTATATACTGCCCCTACACCGGTTCTGCCGTGCGTAATACCGTTAAAGGTTAGTAGTTGCTTAAACCACCTATCGTCGCATTTTTCCGTATGCGTATCGGCCATATATGCCGTTTTTAGATCCTTCGCCGTTATTATATCTTGTTCGTTCTTTGTTAGGTCGTAGTTAGTATTTAACCATAACTTTAGTGGGTTATTGTCGTCTATATATTCGTTGGTGGCCTCCTTAAACTTATCGGGCGTATTAAGGTGCTTGGCGTTCTTAACGCTCTTGTTATATACTTCCGTAAGCATTAGTATAAACTCGTCCCTCCACGCTTCGCTGGAGCATTTTACATTCTTAACGTCTGGGTCGCCTTGTCTTTCGTGCGGTTGCGTGGGGTTCGCTACGAAGTTAAAGGGGAACTTTAGGATTTCCATTCTACGCTGGGTAGCGGTATCTACCTTACTTAACTTGGGTATATCGTTGGCTTGAAAAAATGGCTTATACATCGGTTTAGCCTTAAATATATGCTTACTATGTAGCGTTCTGGCCTCTACTGGATCGCCACCGCTAATCTTCTTAAGCATACTTACTTGTAGTTTTTCGTTGGTTTCTGGCTCGGTAGACATCATAATACGCTTACACCTTGCGTCTACTAATGCTGGAACTGGTTGGTCTAACCGTTCTTGTATCTTGGTAAATAGGCTTACATTAACTGGGTAAAAGTAGTTGCCGAACGCTTTTGTAATAAGTTCCGTAATAACTCCCTTACCGTTGCCTCCAGCCCCCGTAAATACATAAAACTTTTCAAACTTATTATAGCCTAATAGTGCGGAGGCTAATACTTGTAATAAAAACTCTGTGCTTGGTGCGTCTTCGTATAGGCCGTATAAAAACTTATCTATCTCCTTACGCACCGTTGGGTTAAGTTTAGGGACTGCGTAGCCCGTTGTAGTGCTAATCATATCTTGGGGCGTAATAGGTCTAAACTTGCCCTTCTCTAAATCGTAAAGGCCGTCGGTAAATGCGAACAGTTGCGGGTTCATATCCATCTTCTGCTCTAAATCTGGGTCGTTGTAGTAGGTATCTAAAAAACTAATAACACCGCTACAGAAGTCCGCACCGCCTAACTGCTTATACGACTTGTGTATTAGGGTCACCTTTGCGTCGCACTGCTCTTTTAGTTCCTTGTGCTTGGCTTGATCTGCCGTTGCCCCAGCGTCTTTAGCGTAGCGTGTTAATACGGCCTTCTTCGTATCTAAACATAACTGCTGGAAGGTATTACTAATATCACCCTTAATACCGCTTGGTATAGGCTTTTCGCTATGCGTCCAGATATTCTGCGGGTTAAGGCTATACCAGCCTAAATGCTCGTTATATACATACTTATCCGGTAATATATTGTAAAAATACTTGGCTATATCGTTGCTATTTAGTAGTTCCAGCATATCTAAAAAGTCCTTGCGTGTTTCCATTAGTTCGTAAAACTTGGCTGGGTTATGCTTCTTAAGTTTGTGCCATAATGTGGCCTCCGTTAGTTGCTTGGAGCGTCTATCGGTAAATGTTCCCCATTTCTTGCTACACGCTCCCGCTTCGTAGCCTATATTAGGGCGTTTGCTTACCTTATCCCAGTCTTGCCATGTTAGTTTCTTGTTGTAAAATATAATACCTATATCTAACCAGTCTTGGTAGTTCTTTAGCACCGCATCTGGTAATGCCATCGCTACTGCTACTAACTCGTGGTCTACTACTGCTTCTACTGGGGCTGGGGCTGGGGCTGGTGCTACGCTTACTACGCTATTGGTTTCGCTATCGCTCTCTGGTGCGGTAAAGGTCAGTTTGGGCTGGGCTACGTCTACCTCTACACCCTTTACGAACCGTTGGTCTAACCCCTTAAGGTAATCTAAAACCTCTTGGGGCATCTCTTCTATATCGTCTTCCATCGGCTCTTTTATCCATTCGTATTTTGCTAAACAGTCGCCCTTATACCATAACTGGCTGGGTTGGCAAAATATAATACCACCGTCGTTGCGTATATCTATCTTGTATTCTTCGCTTGTAGTTTGCTTTACTTCGTCGGTATATTTGTAGCAGTAGTGGTAGCCCTTGTTGGTCTTGGCTACCATATTACAGTCCGTCATTAAGTCCATTAGTTCTTTGGCCGTTTCCGTATTAGGATCGTCTATATCTATTACGCTAATACCGCCCCGCTTACCGGTTATTAGTGCGTAGTGCGTTCCAGCCTTAAGGTTCTTAATGCGTTCGCTTTCTTCCTTCCACTTACCTAACGGCTTGTATGCTTTCTTTACCTTGCCCTCTTTTACTTCTGGCGTTAGGCTAACGCTTAATAGTTTTAGGTTAAGGCGTTCGTATAAGGTAAATACTGGGTTGCCGTCGTGCCACTGCGTTGCCGGTGGGTTGGTTGCCATTGCTATGACCGTGTCTGGGGTCTTGTTTCCGCCGTTTGTCCGCACTGCTACTTCTTTACCGTTGGCGTTGGCGTTGGGCGATCCGGGCATCCTTTTATGACTGTGGATGACATAAAAAATCCAGCCGGAAAGAACTTTCTTACAGAGCCGGGAGAACGGAGGCGAGGCTACTTATTTACCGTTTGGCCTAAATACTTACATTTGGTAAATATATTTAGTTTTATATCGTAAATGTAGTTATTTATTAGTAAAAAAAATATTTTTTTTACTATTAAGTAAGCCATAAGTATCTTTATTTACTTACTTTAGGTAAGAAAGCGATATGAAATGGTAAAAATCTTTACGATTTCGTATCGTGTAAAAAAGTAGTAAGGGGTTGATAAGGCCATTCGGCCAAAATCGGCCATTTTCACCACTGGCAAGATTGGTAGCCGTTGCCCTCTAACAAGGAAGGCGGACTGTATGCGAAAGTGCTACCTAAATGGTGTGGGTTGTTAGGGCTATAACTACCACCGATCATACCCTTAACAATAGCACCATTATCACCTAAATAACCACCGCCTCTTGGCCTACCTTGACCCTCTTGGAATGGCTCTAAATCTGGTGCTTCCTCTGTTGCCTTTGGCTTACGCTTATATACACGCTTTGGTTTCGCTACTGGGGCAGTTTCTACGATTTCATTCGTAGGGACAGCGGTTTCCGCTACTACTGCCTTTTTAGCCCTTGCCTTACGTGCTTTAGGTGCTTCGGCCTCTGCGGTAGGCGATACAGAGCCGATAAATGGTAGTATGGAGTCGCTGATAGGGGCTTTACGAATGGTTGTAGATACACATGGGTGCGGTTTAGGAGGCTTATCTGGCTTATCCTCATTTTTAGGCTTTAGTTTAATCTTAATAGAACCCTTAACCGCATTACCCTCCACCTTGTTATAGTCTTGGTAAGGTAATACGGGCTTTGTATATTCAATAGGTATAACTTCCGATGAAGAAATAAAGTATTCTGGTGCGTTAGTAAATGCTTCGCTATTTACATCTTCGCTGTCCTTAAACTTGTAGTTTGCGTAGACTATCTCAAAACGGGCAGATTTAGTAGCACCCTTACTGGCCTTATTGCTAACCCATATCTTACTTGCGTAATACTTCTTTGATAACTTAACAGAAGTGTCCTTACCTTGAAACAGTTCCAGAATATTCTTGCTACCGTTAATAGTCACCATTACCTTACCCTTTAGTTTATCTACCATACGCACAAAGGCACGGAATGGAAATACATTATCCTTATCTGGGCGTAATGCTGGATACTCTTCCTTTTTAGGTTTAGCACTACCTTCTAATACATCAGAAGTAGAAGTCGTTGTAATACCGTAGCCTCCACCAGCCTCGTAAGGAGGATCTAACATAAAGAATGTATTAGGTGAATCATGTTTAGGGCATATCGTTAAT
>Ga0209401_1000502_pt1 | contig 26471 bp, 45 predicted proteins | sample M_140807_MF_Meta_FD_187318 | JGI IMG/M metagenome (GOLD analysis project Ga0209401, IMG submission 187318) | Freshwater microbial communities from Lake Montjoie, Canada to study carbon cycling - M_140807_MF_MetaG (SPAdes) (version 2) | ecosystem: Environmental > Aquatic > Freshwater > Lake... | reverse complement strand
CAATCCTCGAGGAGGGCATGAAATGGACCACGACCGCGATACCGCCTGACGATGCGCAGTTCCTCGAGACAAGGCGCTTTCAGCTCGAGGAAATCGCTAGGTGGTTCAACATTCCAGTATCGAAACTGCGAGCAACTGGTGGCAGCACCTACAGCTCACTCGAGCAAGAAAATCAAGCGTTCCTCAGCGAGACGCTGCGTCCCTGGCTTGTTCGCATCGAGCAAGAGGTCAGAAATAAACTACTCCTGCCGATCAGTAGCAGCTACTACGTCGAGCATCGCGTCGAGGGGCTGCTGCGCACTGACCTCGCAGCGAGATACAGCGCATATGCAATTGGCCGTAACTGGGGCTGGCTCTCAGTCAACGAGATCAGAGCGCTCGAGCAGCTCGACCCTATCGAGGGTGGAGATGTATTTCTCCAGCCGCTCAATATGCAACCCGTATCGTCGATGGGTGGAGCTCAAGCACCGCCTGCTGATCCTACTGTCGCACCAGTTGTCGTCGATCCTACAGCGCTGCCAGCAGCACCAGCGGCACCGCCAGAGACTAACGACCTCGAGGCATATGCCAGCGATGCGGTGATTGCGTTAGCGCTGGCGATGACCGAGCATCAGATACCGAGCTGCGAGCATGGCAGCACCAATCGCTGCCGCGTCTGTGGCATCGAGCGTGAGCGTGAGCTTGTGCCACCGAGCCGCCCAGGTGGTCGCCATGGCTGGCGCATCAAGTGGCGACCGATCCTGCCATTGCGCAAAACAGAGCCTGCGCAGGAGGTTACCGATGGAGCGTAGATTACTTTCTACTGTCTCATCTGACGCGGGCCGACTGATCGGCTATGCGAGCGTGTACGGGCCGCTCAGCGAGGATCTGGGCGGGTTCCGCGAGCGCATCAGCCCACAGGCATTTACTCGCACGCTCGAGGATAAGTCTGCGGATGTGCGAGCTCTGGTCAATCACGACTCATCGCTCGTGCTAGGTCGCAGATCCGCGGGCACGCTCAAACTGAGCACGGACAAAAATGGCCTTGGCGTTGAGATCTACCCACCAGACACAAGCTATGCCAAGGATCTGCTAGCACTCATTCAGCGCGGCGATGTCAACCAAATGTCGTTTGGATTTATTGTCAGAGCTGACGAGTGGACAATTGAGGAAACAGTACGAGTGCGGACCGTGACAGATGTCGAGCTCATCGAGGTCTCCGTCGTCACCATTCCCGCATACCCGGACACCACGGTCGCGATACGGTCGCGTGATCAGTGGAGCGCCAGTCAATTACGGCTGAGCGTACATTTGCGAGGCCGGAGATTGCTAATGACGCAGCTAGGCTGCGCAGGGAGGACATCATGAGCGCGACAATTGAACGCCGCGACCTGCTCGCAGCGCGAGCACGTCTAGTAGAGCAGGCAAAGACCTATCACGAGTCGGCATCGACCCGTGAGTGGACGCCAGAAGAGACTGCCAAAGTAGATGAAATCGTTGCTATGATCGCAGACCACGATGCTCGCATCGCGGCTATCGAGCTAGCAATGGCTGATGAGGCACCAGCAGAGGCACCAGTAGAAGCACCAGCAGCAGATCCAGCAGCTCAGCAGCAGGCAGCTCGCGCACGTCTCAGCGATGTGCTCAGCGCCAGCTCACGCCGCACTCGCCCAGCACCAGTGGGCGTGCCAATGTTCACGCGCGACCTCGACGACAAGCGTGCTAACAAAGACCGTGAAACGGCACTTTGTGGCTGGTTTTTGGGCAACGATGCTCGTCCTGAGCACCGCTCAGCAGCTCAGCGCTCAGGCCTCAACCTGGGCTCTAACCGCATCGTGCTGACTCGCGCCAACTCGACCACCTCATCCGCTGGTGGTTACACCATCCCGGCGGGCTTTCTCGCAGAGTTGGAAAAGAAAATTGTCTATTTTAATCCGCTGCGTGACGTTGCGCGCATCATCCGCACCGAGAGCGGTAATAGCCTGCCATTCCCGACGATCGATGACTCGGGCAATCCCGGCTCAATAGGAGCGGAAAACACAGCACCATCCGCCACCGACATGACGTTTGGCCAAATCACACTTGGCGCATACCGCTACGAGTCGTTGATTCTGTTATCTAACGAATTGCTGCGTGACTCAGGCCTTGATCTTGCAACCGAAGTCGCTGGTCTCCTTGGCGAGCGCCTTGGCCGCAAAGAAGCGACGGATCACGCAACCGGCAACGGTACTACAACCTCGCAGGGTGTAGTCACCGGCTCAGCGGCTGGTGCGACCGGCGCAACCACAACCACCATCACGCTGGCTAACATTATGGCCCTGCGTAATGCGCTTGACTATGGCTACCAGCAGAATGGTGCATTCATGATGCACCAGTCGATCTGGTCTACCATCCTGCAACTGGCCGACTCACAGAACCGTCCACTGTTTCTTGACCTGCTGAACGGTAACCAGCCACGCCTGCTCGGTTATCCAGTCATCGTCAATAACGCAATGGCCAGCTCAATCACTGCGAGCGCCAAAACTGTTCTGTTCGGCGATTTCAGCAAGTACTACATCCGTGATGCGGGAGATATTGAAATCATCCGCATGAACGAGCGCTATGCTGACGCTTACCAGACGGGCTTTATGGCAGTTCGCCGCTCTGACGCCAAGGTGGCTCAGTCCGCCGCGATCGTCCGTATTACTCAGCCAGCGTCGTAACCATGTGGGGTAGACTCATGAGACTGAAAATACTGATCCAATGTGTCGGCACTCTTGTGAGCTACATGCCCGGTGAGGTTGTGGATATTATTGGCGATGACGCCCAGCGCCTCGTAAGCGCTGGGCTCGCCGAGCCCTATCAGGAGCCAGCAGCACCGGCTCCACCACCTTTAGACATTGCGGACAATAGGCGTCGTAAAAACGTGGAGAAACGATGAACATCAAGATCCTCGCGCGTGGCACGTCCGAGCCAGTAACACTGGCTGAGGCGAAGCTCCACCTGCGCGTGGACCTGAGCGACGATGATGCGCTCATCACTGCGATGATCAGCGCGGCACGTGACATGGTAGAGCGTTACACTAGCCGCACACTGATCTATACCGCATACCGACTGACCGTGGACAACTGGCCCTACGACATCGAGCTGCCAAGGTCGCCTGCGATCGAGGCTGCCGCTAATCTCGTGACCGGCATCGCATACATCACACCGCGGATCCGATACTACGACGGTGATGGTAATCAGCAGACGATGACGTATGCCGCTGGTGATTTTGAAGTTTTGCTCGACAATAACCCGCCATTACTTGTGCTGCCACCGAGCGGCATGTGGCCAATCACGTATCCGCTCCAGCGTGGCGCAATCGAGATCGACTGGATCGCAGGGTATGGCTCAGCCAGCACGGGCATACCGCAGCTCCTGCGCCTCGCCATCATGATGCTCGTTGCGCACTGGTACGAGCATCGCGAGGCAGTAGGGTCGTTCGGATCTGAAGTCCCGCTGGCAGTCGATAGCGTGCTCAGGCTCTACTCCGATGGAGGGTATAGCTGATGCCCGCATCAACCGTAGTAGGAGATCTGCGCCGTCGTGTGGACCTCCAAGCACCGACCGACAGTATTGACTCATACGGTCAGGCAATCCGCACTTGGGCGACCTACGCCACGGTATGGGCTAGTGTCGTCTCGACTCCAGGTAGCGAGCCGCAGAGCGCTCTTATGCAATCATCAGTCACGACCTATACGGTCACGATGAGATACCGCACCGATGTGCTGCCGATCCATCGCATGATCTACGGAGAGGTCACACTCAACATCGTGGGATTAAGCACCGTTGAGGGTGTCAATAAGCACCTGCGCATCATGGCTATGCAGGTCGAGTCAGATGCGCCAGCGACCACGACCACGACGACAACGGCAGCACCTACGACTACCACCACCACAACGACTAGAGGTGCGTGATGGCTATACGCAGCGCCCTCAATATCGATGGGCTAGTAGAGCTGGTCACCAAGCTCAAAAAATTTCCGGTAGCTATCCGTACAGCATTACGTCGAACGGCTCGCAAGGTCGGCGGTCAGGTGGCCAAGGTGGCCAAGGCTAAGGCACCTAATCGAAAAGAGACAATGCGAGTCGGCGATCAATTGGTGCGCATGTATGGTGCATCTCAGGCGTTGAAAAAGAGCATCGGCGTCAAGGTCGCCACGACTCGCAAGGGCGCGGTGAATGCAATCATTGGGCCAAAGCGCAACAGCGAGGCCAAAGTATTCATTGCCTATTACAAGCCGACTTCCGCCAAAAAAGCACAGCGCAACGTCACTATCACAATAAAGCCCTCTAAATACGCACATCTGGTGGAAAATGGATTTACCGCCAAAATTTGGGCCAGCAATAAGCGAATAAGAGTTAGCCCTAAGCCCTTTCTCCGCCCTGCGCTCGACTCCAATAGCGGGCAGGTTTCCGGCATTACAACTGATTATCTTCAGATGGCTATCGACGATTTGATCGCCAAGGGCAAAATCAGCCCCGACATGGGGAGTGATACATGAGCGCACTCGGCAAATTATTGCGCACCTACCTCGTCGCGCGCAGCAACTACTCCACGACCATATCCGGTGGCATATCACCAGAGAATGCGCCAGTAGGCTCATCTCTGCCCTATGTTGTCTATCAGGGCATCAGCACTCAGCGCCAGATGCTGCTCTCTGGCATACCAGCAGTCATTACAGAGCGTGTGACGCTGACGGCAGTGGCTGAGACTCGATCGGGTGCGCAAGGCGTCCTAGTGTGGATCGCGGCTCAGATCGAGGCTACACCTGGGCGCCAGACCGTCTCGGGCACTACTATCCATCACTGGCGCATAGAAGAGGCGCAGGATCAATCCGAGCTTGGGGGAGATGGGACCGACGAGCTAGCACGACTGACTACAATTGACGTAGTCGGCACATACCAGTAAAGGAGTCTCGACATGCCAAATGTTCTTGGACCGGGAACGACCGCAGCCTACGCGACGCTGAGCAGCAGCACCGCAGGCACCACGGCAGCTCTTAACGGGCTGATCAGCATCGCAGCTAATGCACGATCTACGACGTTCGCTGATGTGACTGCGCTCAGCGACACGACGATGCAACGCGTGCCAGTGCGCCACGATCCAGGCACTGTGCAATTTACGCTGTATCTCGACGATACCGCAACTGCCACTAACCTGATGAGTCTGCTAAACACTCGTCGTACCAGCAGGGTACACACTCGTGTGACCGTCGATCTTGCTGGCTCAAATATCGATACAATCGCAGTGTACGATGGCTACATCAGCGAGATCGGGTATCCTGATATAGGTGCAACCGATGAAGCGCTGAGGTACACAGTAACTCTGCAACTGAGTGATAAGGACAACAGCTAATGCCACTAGACAGAGCAGCAATTATCGCAGGCGCAAAGCCACGCATCGTGACTATCTCCGTGCCCGAATGGGGCGGAGATGTGTGCCTGCGCGAGATCACGGCAGGCCAGCGCGACCAGTGGGACGCATGGCAGATCGAGAATGAGGGCGCGGCACGATACGCCAACATCCGCGCCCGTCTGCTGGTGCTCACCATCTGCGACGAGCAGGGTGCGCGCCTATTTGCCGACAATGACATCGCAGTTGTGAGCGGGCTGCCCGCCATGTCGATCGATAGACTCTGGGATGCATCCTGCAAATTGGTAGGCCTGCGTCCTGAGGATGTGGAAAAAAACTAGCCAAGCGCCCGCTCAGGCGGGTGCTATTTCGGCTCGCTGGCCATCTGGGCATGACGGTCGGCGAGATCGAGGAGCGGATGAGTAGCACAGAGCTGGCTGAGTGGGTCGCACTCATACGGCTCGATCCATGGGGCTACTACCGCAGCGACCTACAGCATGCGCTAGCGGCATGGGCACCGATGGCGGCATGGTCCAAGGGCGCTAAGGTCACAGATTTCTTGCCTCGAGATCTCTGCGCAGAGATGCAGGCAGAGAATACAACACTCACGGCACTGGTAGAGACTGGGGCCAAAGTCATGACTAGGGAGCAGGCATATGGCTAGTATCGCCAAACTCTCAGTGCAAATGGCATGGCAGGGCTCTGATGTTACCAAAGGGGCCGCGGATGCCAGCAAGAGCCTTAAAAACGTAGGCGATGTTGCCGACAAGTCCAAGAAAAGCCTTGAGTCGATTGGCAAAATAAAGCCCATTAACATATCAGAAATGCTAGGCCTTAAGTCCCTCAACGACGTTAAGGGCTTGCTCGACATGGCCAAGGGCGTGTTTCAGTTTTTCATCGGCATGCCCTTACAAGCTGGTGTGTCAATTCTGAAAATGGGTGGCGCTCTCGAGACGATGACCATTCGCGCGCAGCACATGGCGCAATCAGTCGAGGATGGCAACAAGGTAATCAAGGATCTGCGAGACATCAGCAGCAACACCGGCGTGCCACTCGAGGATCTGGCCAAGGCATTTGAGCAATTCACCGCCGCTGGCATGAGCACGGCAGGCGCAGCCACCATCCTCGCGCAGACAGGCAACGCGATCGAGATCCTTGGTGGCGGGGCTGCTGGCGCTAATGCGGTCGCTAGCGCAATCACTGAGATACGTGGCGCGGCAATCGCCACAGATGGCCCATTGCGCACATTGCAGAAGGGTGGATTGCGAGTATTTGAGGCACTGGCCAAAGAGCTTGAGTCTGTCACGGGCAATGCCTACAGCGTCGAGGATGCGCTAGCAGCGGTCAAGGATGGCGCGGTCAGCAGCGCTACGGCAGTGCGTGCGGTATTTGCAGCATCAAATACTAAAGAGGCAGCAGATACCGCTAGCAAAATGGCCAACTCGTTCGAGGGGATGCTGCGTCAAGTCACCGCTGGTTTCAACGATCTGCTCACAGAAATCGGTAAGCAGATGCTTGCCATCATCCAGCCAGAGAAGGCATTCGCCGCGCTCAAGGGTGCGTTTCAGGGCGTCAAAGAGGTTGTTCAGGAGATCGCCGCGGCATTCATGCCCGTGATCGATCCTAAAGACAAAGCATCAGGGCTAGCGTCTATATTCGACTCAAGCAAGCAAATTGCCAAAGACGTTGTCAACAAATTGATCGAGGGCGTGACGCAGCTCAAGACCATGTTCGACGATGTCGTCGCTGGCATACGTCAGCTCATGGAAGATTACAAAGGTTTGCCAACGCCAAAGAACATTAGCGATGCGGTAAAGTTTGAATTTACCAGTGCTTTACCGGGCGAAGATCCAAACTCTGAAGCCGCCAAAAAACGGCATGACGCCCGTTTGCGTGAAGAAAAAGCGATTGACGATGACTTTTTAAACATGCTGACGTTTGGCCTTACTGGCCCAGGAAAACACGCCAAGTCAGAATTGGTCAGCCCTGCCATTAAGCCAAGCGAATTGATGCCAGCTATTGAAGCTCAAGCCAAGGCCGAAAAACTAAGGGCTGAGATGGCCGCAAAGGCTGAGGCAACGGCTAAGGCCGCAGCAGAGAGCCAATTGGCACAAGAGAGAATGCTTGAGGCTGAGGCCGCAAAAAATCTTGAAGAAGAGACCAAAGCCTGCACTGCTGCTCTTGAGGAACAGGCTCGAGAGACGGCATTGCTCACGCTCGATTTTGATAATGCCACCAAAGACAACGAGAAAATGACTCGTGAAATACTCAACAACAATAAGACCATCACCGAGAAATTCGCCGAGATGACCGGCAATGTCGAGATAATGATGGCGCAGGCAGCCAAGGGTAGCAAAGAGTCTGCGGACAAGCTGCGAGCAGCACAAACTAGAGTCGTTGGCAAGCAGCTCCAAGACATGGTCAAACAATTTGCCACGCCCCAGGCAGGCACTGCCCAAGCGTTTGTGGCTGGCTCTGCCGGTGCTGCTGAGGCGCAGATCCGAGCGCGAGTCGAGGGCATGAATGCTCAGGCCGACCCGCAGAAGCAACTGGTCGCTGCTGCTGCTGAGGCTGCGCGGCAGGATGCGATCCAGACCAAATTGCAAGAGCGCTTAGTCGCTGCCGCAGAGAAGGCCAACATCATTAAGCCCGGCACTCTGGTAATTCCAAAATAAAGGAGGCGACATGGCGTATACACTGTTTACCGAGGTCGCCGAAGGGCGCACAGCATCCGTCGATCAGAAATTCAACCGCACCTATACTCGGGTATTTCTGGTGCGCACCAGCGACGCATCGTACGGGCCAGCGTACGCTGCATCACATCCATCGCTGCCGATCATATTTAGCGCGCACAATGAGGACTCTGACGCGTACTGTCTGAGCATCAGCCCGTCTCAGGATCAGGGCGACCCTACGCTTTGGCGCATATCGGTCAATTACGGCTACAACATCGACGCGCCATCGGCAGCATCTGCGCCATCTGGCGACCCTGCCGTCGAGACTCAGCAGACTGGTCAAGCGCCCGCGGATCGAGTGGAGAACCCGCTATCGAGGCCGAGAGACTACAGCGTCTCGACGACATCGTACCCGCTCGCAGTTACCTATGATCGTAGTAATAACCTTATTAAAAATAGTGCCGACGATCCATATTTGCCACCTGCTGAGATTGTCAAGGGGGGCGCAACGATCACGGTAGGGCTCAACTCATCAAGCTCACCATCGGCAGCGTGGATCGGCGCAATTGGCTACCTCAACTCGAGCTCGTACACTGTTGGGCCATATGTGATCGGCACAGCACTCGCCAAGCTCAATAGTGTTAGCGCAAACTTGGTCTATGAGAACAACGTGAGCTATTGGCGCTGGACGCTAGTGTTTGAGTATCGCCCTGCTGGTTGGGCCTACGTTGTCGCCGATATGGGCATGTTCAAAAAATCATCAGGCACGCGGACTCCTATTGATTTTAACGGTGTGCCCGTATCTGTGCCCGTCAATCTTGACGGATCAGGTGGCGTGCTAGCTGGTGGCGGGACGCCAGTATTTAACACATTCCATATCTACCCGCGCGTTGCATTCCCCGCACTCTAGGAGGCCCGTAGACGATGGCTGGCTATCTCCTAGACGACCAATCAATCGCGCGCCTTGCGACGCTCCTGCGTGAGTATGAGGCGGGCAATCTGGCCAATCGTGACCGCAACGTCATGCCACGATCTGGGCCGAGCTACCCGATCGTGCATGTGGTGCGTGTCACATCGACAACGCAAACATCAGGGTACTATCCAGGCAAATTGATGACCTATGTCGCCGCGACTGACACGTGGACCGACGATGTCGATATCAAAATCAAGGACATCAACGGTGGCGTGCCAATCGTTCAGCGGTATCTCGGCAGGTACGCGGGCATAAACACCTACGGCAATCCGGTGTACATGCTCGATCTGTCGGGCACTACTGGCACGACCACGACATGCGCAGTGCTGACCTACGACTACGTATCATCCATCTCCTGCGTCAATGGCACAATCACGCCCGTATACACGACAATATGCGTACCATGTGCCTACTACTGCACGACGACAACCACGACCAGCACTACCTCAAGCACAACAACCACGACCAGCACCGCGGCACCCACGACGACTAGCACGACCTCGACGGGTGGTGGATAATGCCTGGATGCGTCGGCGTATGCACATGGATTTGGAATGACTCCAATGGCAGTTGGGATCCGGGCGGCTACAACACGTGCGAGTCTGGATGCACGTGTGGGCCTGCTCCCGGTCAAGAGGGGCCATATGATGGCTATGTCGCCACGGTAGCGTGCCAAGGCACTCCGGGGTCTACGACGACTACCTCGAGCTCATCATCGAGCACGACAAGCTCCACCAGCTCGACAACGTCATCGACGACCTCGAGCACGACCACGACGACGACAACTCCGTGCGCAAATTTTTGCGAATATATTTGGCTGGACGGTTACTGGTTCAAAAATCCCGGAAATGATTTTTGCCTCTCTGGTTGTTATTGCGGCAATCAGCCAGCGTATAGTGGTGCCTATTACGGCCAATCAGTATTTGTCGCATGTCAATCGTCGCCAACAACTACCTCGACCAGCACAACATCGACATCAACCACCACGACCAGTTCGACGACAAGCACGACCACAACTGCGGCACCGACTACGACCACCACGACCTCGAGCAGCACGTCATCGACCACGACCACGACCACAACCGAGCAACCCTGCACCGGCTCATGCACATGGCAATGGCACGCGGATCTTTCAAAATGGATCAAGGTCTCTGGCGGTAACGGCACGTGCTCGACGGGGTGCTCGTGCTCGTATCCTGCCAGCAATGGCACGACGGATGGTGAGTATGCGACGCCAGCGTGTAAGCGGTTGACGTGCAAGAAATGCTGTAATAATGAAGATTGTTGTCCATCGTACCCAGTGCAGACTCTGTGCTGTAGCGGAACAATTCCAAGTATTTTAAACGTGACAATAGGCACGTCGCCTGATTGTTTATGTGGATTGCCATCATTTCAATTGCAGTATTCAGCTACTGGTTTTTCAGGCTCTGGCTCTGGCCCAGGTTGGTACATTCGCAATCGAGACAACACATTTGAGCCGACATTTAATCCAAGAAAATACAACGGTTCATGTCTGCTAACTGATGTTCTTTGCGATGCCGATCCTCGATGGCCATATCCTGCACGACCAGATATTAGTTTGCGTTTAAATTGCGAAAATATAGGTGGCGGTATATATCAAATGCGTGGAGCTGGTGGTTATGGGCGTTACTATAAAACGTCTCCACCAACTGTCGAGTGCATACGTACAGGTTATTCGCGTCAATCAACTGGCTACTCATGCAGTCCTTTTTACATGGAATTAATTTCCGTAGACACAATCTTCCCATTTGGTACAAGCACTGCCTGCGATGGCAGTAGCACATCTGTAAATTGGTATATTACCGAATGAAACCCTGCAACCACATACCACCGCGCGACGGATGCCGCCTCTGCTGGCTCTACGACCACGACCCACGCTATCGCTCGCTCTGGGGCGGAGATCCGTCGAGCGTGGCGACATCGGTCACGACTACGGGTGCGACGCCGCCAGCGGCAGGACCAACGCCAGAGCAGCTCGAGATGCTGCGCCGGATCAAGCTGCTGATGGCCTCGCCATGCCAGCATCTGGGCGAAGCCCTTGAGGCTAAGCCTAGCTGTGGCTGCGGCGGCACATTGGCAATTTTACACGTGTGTGGTAGACATGATCGCTGTAGGATATCATCGCGGGATCAGAACAATCGCAACTGCATAACATGCGATGACTACGAGCCGAGAGCCAAAGATGCGAATTGACCTCACGATCGGCATGGCGACCTATGACGACCCGCAGGGCGTCTGGTGGACCCTATCCTCTCTGCGCATGCACCACCAGCTCGACGGTGTGGAGCTGCTGGTCGTCGATGATCACCCTGAGCCTAATCGCGGCGATATCCATCATGTCTGCGCTAATTCAAGAGCTCGATATGTCCATGCGCCCAAAGCCATGGGCCCAGCGCATGCGAAAAACTCTGTGTGGGAGCATGCGCAGGGCTCTCACGTCCTCGTCATCGATTGCCATGTGCTGCTCGTGCCTGGAGCGGTCGAGGCGCTCGTAGCTGCTGCCCGCGCCGATGCAGTCGGTCGTGATATGTGGGTCGGGCCATTGCGCAGCGAGGCGGGCAATATCATCGCCACCGAGCTGAGCCCTGAGTTACGCGGTGACTTTTTTGGCACGTGGCTAGTGGACTCGAGATACCCTGTCAGCGAGACGCGCGAAGTGCATGCCCATGGCAGTGCTCTCTCCTTCATGCGCAAGGCCGACTGGCCAAAGTTCTCGCAGCATTTCCGCGGATTCGCAGGCGAAGAGGTCTATATTCACGACAAAGTTCGTCTCTACGGCGGCAAGGTGCTATATCAGCCATGGCTAGGATGGTGCCATCGTTTCCCGCGATTTGGCGCCGTGCCGTACAGTTTGACCCTCAACGACAAGCTCAGAAATTATCTCATCGGTGCTTACGAGATGGGCTGGAATATCAGCCAATTTAGAGAGTATTTTGGACGCAAGCTACCTCAAGCTCAGCGGCTTGAGGTTGAAATGCAGGTGCTCGAGATCTACCCGCAAATATTCGACGGCAGGTACGACCATGTGCCAGTCGTCAAAACTCACGACTAGGAGATTAGGTCATGGATGAGGTAAGCCGTTCGTTTGGACCCCACGTCTGGCTGCTCTATGTTGTGCTCTGCGGAGTCAGTGCTGCCGCGTGGTGGCTGGCTCAGAACATCCTTATCCCCGTGAGAGATGATCACCGGGAATTCTTGAAGGAATTGAGAGGCAGCATCAAGGACATCTCGTCTACTCAGCACGACCTCGCCGACACGGCAACTGTCATCAGCTCAAAAATTGATACACTAGGGTGCAGACCGCAACCCCGCAACTCAGGGATACAACAACAATGATGCTAGCAGCGCTGCTCGTGATAGGCCAGCTCGTCGTACCTGCTGAGGTACGCGGCGAGGTGGCCGAGTTTGTGACGGTGATCGCAACGACTGAGGGCAAGGTCGTCCGATATGTTGCGCTCGATCAGGGATTGCAGGTGTTCCCTAGCTCGCTACTCGCCAATCAGCGAGCGACAGTGGTCACGAGCGCACGACCCGGCAGGTATCGCCTGCTCGCATATACCAGCGTTGCAGATGTGCCGACTGAGCCCGTCATCACGACCGTGATCATTGGCAGCTCGACTCCACCAGTACCACCGATTGACACGCTCGCTGACGCGCTCGGTGGCATCTATGGCGGATCGCAGGAGCGAGACAAGGCTGCGACATTGGCGCGTCTGCTGACGCTCTATCGGGCAGCGCCTGCGACGATACGCTCGCCAACAATCACGACCACCGAGCAGCTCTACTCTGCAATGGTCGCTGCCCGGAAAAACGCTGGCATCGCTGACGCTGCCCTATCGCCCGTCAGAGAGCGTATCGCAATCGAGTGGACCGCAGTCATGGGCGCAGACGATCGAGCCCTGACGCCTGAGCTACGAGACGCAGCGACCACATTATCAGCCCGCATCGTGTCAGCTCTGGAGACCATCCGATGACGAGTCAATATGTGCCGGGATGGGTAGACGACAAACAGGCAGTTGATGACATTGTCGCAACCTGCGTCGATGCAGATATCAGTAGTACGCCTATCGGCTCGACTCCTATCGAGGATCTGCCCGCCAGTGTCTATCTCTGGGATCTCGCTCGCAAGGCCACGGGTGCCTTGCTGCCGCCACGCAATCAGGGCAAGGTTGGTAGCTGCGTTGCGTTCGGCACTGCCCGCGCCATCGAGTACACGATGTGTGCTGAGATCGTGGCAGGAGAGTCTGAGCAGTACATAGCGCTCGCAACTGAGCCGATCTACGGTGGTGCCCGCGTCGAGGTAGGTGGTGGCAGTATCCGCGGTGATGGCGCGATCGGCGCTAATGCCGCTGCTTGGGTGCGAGATTGGGGCGTGCTTGGCCGTGAGGAGTATCTGGGTATCGACCTACGGGAATACTCAGAGTCTCGATGTCGTGAATACGGTAGCAAGGGTGTGCCCCTCGAGCTCGAGCAGATCGCAAAAATCCACCCGGTGCGAGCCGTCACGAGAGTGCGCACATGGGTCGATGCGAAGAAAGCTCTAGCCAACGGCTACGGCATAGCGATGTGCTCGTCGCAGGGATTCACGATGACCAGAGATGCCAACGGCATCGCCATGGCCGCTGGCACATGGCAGCACTGCATGTGCCTATGTGGTTACACCACAATGACTGGCCGCGAGTATGGGCGCATCGATAACTCATGGGGCGCATCGTCTCACACTGGGCCAGTAGGACCGGGCAGTCCTGGGCCTGAAGGATTTTACGCAAGCAGCAGCACCATCGAGGCGATGCTGCGCAGTGGCGACTGCTGGATCTTTTCCAACGTCGAGGGATTTCCCCAACGCAAGATCTCATGGATCATATAGGAGTTCATATGGTCGAGCACATCGAGCGAGTACGACGATTGGCACGCGGGCAGGAGGGTTGGTCTCAGCTCTGTCTGACCAGCGCAACCACGGTATTGAGCGAGGCGCTTGTCAAGGCGCACACGCTCCAATCCATCAAGGTCAAGCCGGGTCAAGCTATTCCCGACCCAAAACTACTACGGGTATGGGCTGAGGAGGCATGTGATGCAATCCTCGCCGATCCTGAGTATCCAGACGGTCACGGCTGGCGCATGCTGGCCGAGTTCTGCACTGACCTGATCCGCACTCACGTGCTCGAGGCAGTCAATGTTTAACGCCCTTGCTCGCTGGCTCGATCGTCTGCTGACATCGCCCGGCATTGCTGATGTCTACGGCGGCACTCCTCGATCACCGAGATGGTCAGCGACACGCCGTAAGCACCTCGAGGCGCAGCAGAAATGCGAAGCCTGCGACCGTGTCACCTCGCTCGAGGTACACCATGTGATGCCGTATCACCTGCATCCTGAGCTCGAGCTGGCACCCGGCAATCTCATGACGCTGTGCGAGGACTGCCACTTCATATTTGGCCACTACAGCGACTGGCGCAGCCACAATCCGCTGGTGAGAGTCGATGCCGCGGCATGGCTCGAGAGAGTACGATCACGACCTCAGGGGTGAGTTATGCTGCCAAAGATCAGTTGCCTATGCCCAACATATGGCAGGCCTCGCCAGCTCGAGCATGCTATTGAGTCGTTTCTACGGCAGGATTATCAGGGAGAGAAAGAGCTGATAATCCTTAACGACTATGGCGATCAGACGCTGATCTACAATCACCCGCAGGTCAAGATCTACAACGTGGCAGATCAGATCCGCCCGCTCGGGGCAAAGTTCAACCAGACCGCATCGCTTGCCACCGGGGACCTATTAGCGATCTGGGAAGATGACGACATTTACCTGCCGTGGCGACTCAGCTACAGTGTCGAGCACCTCGACAGTAATCTCATCTACCACACGGCTAGTGCGTGGTTCGAGGAAGACACGCACAAGCTCACGCCGTCACGCAATCTCTACCATTGCAACCTCATGATGAGTCGTGAGGTGTTTAGGTCGATTGGCAGCTACAGCGAGGTGAGAGATAGCGGATCAATAGACGTTCTGCTATTTGATGAACTGCGCAAGAAATACGGCACCATCACGCAGGAGATCGAGGACAAGGATCGTTTCTATATTTACAGATGGGGCACCAGCGGTGGCTACCACGCCAGCGGCTGGAGCACCAACATCGTCAGCGAGATGGCTGCGCAGCATGTGCGGCAGCACAATACGACACGCGGTATCGTCGAGCTCGTGCCGCATTGGCCGTACGAGTACACGGACTACCTGCCGGTGCAGAGATGACCATCATGTCGATACTGACCGAGTATGCCCGTGTGCGGGACACACCAAGCGACATCAACCAGCACCTGAGCATCCTGCGTGACTATGCCTGGAATCAGGAGCACATCACCGAGATGGGCGTGCGTGGCGTGATCTCCACGTGGGCTCTGCTGGCGGGGCTGCCTCAGCGCATGATCAGCTATGACATCGTGCATGTGGACACGAGCCTCGTCGCTGAGCACGCGGCATCTGCTGGCATTGAGTATGAGTTCCGTCGGGCCGATGTGCTGACGATGAGTGTGATCGAGGAGACCGATCTGTTATTTATCGACACGTTGCACACCTACGCTCAGCTCCGCGGCGAGCTGGCGAAGCATGCCGATCGCATAAGAAAAAATGGCGTGATTATCTTACATGACACCGTGACCTACGGGCATCAGGATGAGCCTATCTACCCGCATGCCTCACCGCTAGCTAGGCCGACCTACAAGGGCAAGGCAGGGCTGCTGATGGCTATTGACGAGTTCATCGATGCGAATAAAAAATGGCGGATCGAGCTGATCCGCCAAAACAACAATGGTCTGACCGTGCTGCGTCGAGACTAGGTATCTAGGAGATTCTGCGTCTCGGTATCCATGACTTCGCAGTGCAGGTCGTAGAGCGTGAGCATCTCATGCGCAAGGCTGAGCGCCTCATCTTTGTTCGCCATGGTCGTGATGGTGGTGTATCGGCCCTCGCCCTTGGTCTCGAGGCTTGGTACCAGTAAAGCATAACGATGCTCATGCTCAGTGCCATCATCCATCGAATAACGAAATAGCCGATTGAGTAGTCTCCTGATTTCCTTTTGATATGCGCTGATCTGCTTGTGAAGCACATCTACGACATCAACGCCCTTGTTGATTTGCCCGATGTGGCGCTCGAGTTTCATGACTCGCTGCTGCGACTCGATCAGTAGCTGTAGGTGCGTCATGTGTCGACCTTTCTTGAGTTTCTTGAGCCAACTCTATTGCCACCCATACTTGACATATTAAAAATTGATTCATTAGACCCCTCGCCAAAAAACACATTTCTTCCATTAAATGTTAAACAGAAAGTGTCATTAGTATCTCTACAAAAAGGATAAGTTTGCAATTCCTGTGTTTTTCGTAGACCAAATTTTGTAGTAGCTAATCCAATTTTATTACCTGTCATAATGCTTGCTAAATTACCACCAACCCCATTAATTTTCCAAATAAAATTATACTCGCATTCAACCCTACGCCCTCCACTTAACTTCCAACTACAACGCGAATAATCAATTACTTGATTAATAACTGGTCCTAGTTTTACATTAGAACGTTTAATTTCAATTCCAACAAAACCATGGTTCCAACCTTTATTTATTAATTCGCGACTAGGTTCTAAAATCCTATCGATTCGTAAACTTTCTTTTGAATCAGCTCCACATCGTGGTTGACGAATTTCACCAATTACTTCTTTATGCACAATCCAACTAGTGTGCGAAATTAAATAATCAAAATCTTTGCAAGCCTCAAATTCTGTTGCATATTCTCCAGAAGTAACCTCATTGCGTAAATTTTCTAAAATAGTCATTTATAATCTCCACTCGAATACGTATCGATTAGCATATTGATGCACTGCACCGATTTGCGCAGATCCTCGATGCCGTTCTTCTCGGTGTGCCGCCACAAATACTTGGCCGCACATCCTGCTAAGTAGGATCGATAACCAGCAAGGCCAAGCCCTGCCCGTTGCGCGGCAGAACAGTCGATGTTGCTGCCGTCTCGAGGTCGATAGTGATCAGGGCTAATCGGATCGCTCATGATGTCCTCCTCAGCCTAGGATCTCACGTACAAGCCAGACGCACCAGTAGAGAGTCCAGCCAAGGGCCGCGGCAAGCAGCCCAACGCCGCACCAAGCAAGCGTCTCGTCATATCGTGTCGGTGGTGAGCGCTCATCCATTATCGGTACCTCACACACGCATACCAGCCATTGCGCCCCCTGCTCACTGCAATCTCGATCGGTGTACGCTGCCCGTAGTAGCAGCAGTTGCGGATCGCCTGCTGCGCACTGGCTGCGGAAAACCCGACGCCCTCATAACGGTAACTGCCGCCACGATGGGCCATGCGTCCCTGGGCCGCGCTCATGTTTGCGCTCTGCTGAGCTGACTGGCCAAACAATAAAATCGAGCAAATAGCGTAGATCATCCTAGTGCCTCACGAGCCCAATCTTGAATCATCTCCGTGCCCATTGCGCGGAGAGTGCAGTTCTTTTTAATCGCTGCCCGTAGCCTTGCAGCAGCCTCAGCCTCATCGAGCAGCCACTGGATGTCCAGCTCGGTCAGCTCGTCGCCAACAAGAAAGGCCTTGTTGATGTTGTCGAGAATGCTCATTGGTTGATCCTCACGCCGTCGTAGCAGGTCTCGCAATAGGGCCTCATGTTGCCACCGATGTCTGGCAGGCGACCACGCATCAGGGGCAGAGTACCACCACCCCGCGCCAATGTCACTAGGCTGAGGCTCATGGCAGTGCCACACCGGGCACAATCGAGCAGCTTGGTGTGCAGTGGCACATGCCATATGCGCCCATCATTGCCGCGCACCTTAGTCGTTATCGGTAGAATCTTCATTCCATTTCTCCATTGTCAGGATCATCTCGATCAATGCCATCTCGATCGCCCAGGCATCGCACATCACTGCATTGGTCATCTGTCGTATCCTCCCTGCCAATGGCCCAAGTCCGTGAGAGATGCTCAGGCCAAAACAAAATAGGCTCTCCTGCCTTAGCTGATCGGTTGAGCTGCGTGCTCAGCTCGCGGGCAACCTCCTCCGTGAGGTTACTAATCATGGCCCATTGGCGACCACGATAATCGACCATTACTTGCCATAGAGGACGCATGTCATTCCTCAAACAACCGCAAATTGCGGCATCTCACGTCCCACCTCCGACAGTGGGCTAGTGTCCGATCACACACGTGAGAGCGATAGGTGACCGGGTACCTACCGCACCCCCGAAGCCTCGGCGCAGAACTTGGCTTAGTGCGCCGCCGGTCCTAGGGGATTTAAACGATGGCCATGGATGACAGTTCAGGGGCCATGCCCGCAGAAAATCCCTGCTACAACGAGCAGCAGGGGCCATGGCCATCGTGGCTTAAATGACCTCGCGCCAGCTCTGCGAATTGACCTTGCGAGTCACAATCCGCAGCGTGCAGTGGGTCTCGTGATAGTCCTGCCAGTCCGTGCGCAAGGCAGGGTCTGACATCTGCACTGGGGTGTTAGGCCGGTGAGTGACTAGGATCTTGCGTGAGTCGAGCCCCCGCTCACGTAGCCATGCGCAGTAGAGCTGAGCAAACGTGATAGGCCAGTGGTCGACGACCGCGGTATCCTCATCGAGCATCACGCCCGTTTCTGCGCACTCTGGTGCCCGTAGGAGCGATGATTGGCGGAACTCGACGATCTGGCCGTGTATTGCAGATCGAGCCCCTAGGCGCCCCCAATCGACGCTAGCAAAGCCACGGCAAGCCTTGACCCATCCGACTAGGCAGGGCTCGACGCTCTGGCGCAGGATCTCGACATGGTTCTTTGAGCGTCGAAACACCGAGTGCTCATGGATGACTCGATAGCCAGTCACGTCAGATGTGATCTCGTCGCCATCGGGATGCTGCGAGACCAGGAGCGCGGTAAACTCGGCAGCGTGCTCAGGGCTGACCTCCTGCCCATGAAGGTAGCTCTGAACGATGGCGCTGTAGTGACCGAAGAGGGCAGCCCGGTTAGGAAACAAACGCTCGCCAACCATGATTGGGATTCTGCTAGCCAAAGATATACTCCTAAAGAAAGATAACTATAATATAATATAATATTAAATATATATTATTATTATATTATATTGTTTCCTGTTTCATCTAATTCCAACTTCACCAGATTCATTGCCACTATTGTTTTAGTATTGGTTAGGTACTTATCTAATAGTGGCCGTGAATCTGTGAACTTGCCTGCCATGACACTTAACCCCTAACTGCCACGGCAGATATAGCGAGTCGGCCTCTTGCCGTTAGTTCCAACTTCACCTTGAACTAGCTCGATCTCGCCGCTCGTCACCAGTGAATTCAAGATCTCTTCACGCTCGGCGGGTCGTAATGCCTGCGTTGCTCGGGTCAGCTCGCTACGTAACATGCCCTTAGTACCAGCTCGACGCAGGGCGCGCAGTACACGCAGACGCTTGGCGTCAAATGCACCATCGGCCACCCACGACCGAGCAAGCCACACCAGACGAGCCGTGAGGTACTGGCTAAGACCTGCTGCCCATGATGCCGCCTCCTCATCGATGACCAGTTCCCTACTGTGCTCTGCACGACTGCACGCGTAGAGCAGGGCGAGCTTGTGAGCCTTCTCGCTGGCTCGAGTCCACAGCGACCCGACATCGTGCGTCTCTGCCTCCATCTGGTCGTCGCAGATCGTGTCAAATGAGTCGAGTAGGGCCGCGGCATCGTCAGTCGTGGGCACAACCAGCGGCTTGGGTGTAAGGTAGTTAAGATTGCCCGCAGTGATGTGGCCGGTAAATGTCACCCATTTCTTGCAACGCTCGACCAGATCGGCTGGCACATCACTAGGCCTCACCTTGCGTTTGCGCACCTGGGCAGACTCGAACAGCAACATGCGAGAGAGAAAACCGTCCGTGATGCTCTCGCTTGTCAATCCGGCGAATAGATTGCCGGGCACTGTCGTGCCATAGAGCACACAATTGGGCTGAGAGATCTCTGATCGCTTAGTCACATCGGCGTAGTCTTCGCCGACAAACACATTGCCCGCACTGCTGTACAACCGCATCAGCACCGTAATGATGCCAGCTAAGTGAGGAGCTGATACCGCGCCACTGATTGACCGCAGCCATCTGCCGATCTCGTCGATTGCGTAAAGCCTTGATGGCTGAGAAACGAGAGCGTTGACAAGCCCCGTATGTGAGGCAATGCCCTCGCCAAGTAGATGAATCCCGCCACACTCAGCCAGTATTGTTTTGATCGCTTGACGGGCAGCCTCTTTGCCCGCGCCTGATGGTGCAACACCGATCACATACACATTGGGCCTGCTGCCATGGGCATCTCGCACCTTACGACCACAGAGCACAGACATGAGACAAATTGAGGCACCCAGGGCAAGCACTGGCTGAGGTCGATGGCTAATCGAGTCGATGTACCTCATGACATCACCAATGATGCCGGGCACATGGAGCAAATGATCAGGGATTGGACCCGGATCACCGGGCACCGATACTTCGATGGTGGATGCCTCAGCAGCATCCTGCGCGGCATGATCCTCAGCAAATGCCACCCATGTCTGATCTGGTTCGTATCTCGCAATTTTGCGGGCGATATCATCAACCTCCTGCTCATCGAGCGGGGGCTGACATCGATCACGATTGATCTGGCGCAGGGCTGCCGTGATCTCCGCTCGACTCATGCCAACTCTACGCATCGAGCCAGCCAGTCGAGCCAGTGCCTCGTTGCGGCTGCCCTCAGGCAGTGGATTAGCGTCACCATCGCTAGCCACGGCAGACACGGCTCGAGAGATGCGACCTGCCGCTAATCCGTCGAGCAGATCAGCCAGCCATGGTGGAGGCACGGGCAAATTGGCACGGGGCAGATCCAGCTCGCACCCAGGCACCCATCGATATGCACCACCGGGCAGCACACTGGGCTCAGCACAGATGTAGCCACCCCATCCTCGAGTATCGACTGAGTCTGCCAATCGGCCCGCACTCGAACGCCACGCCTTGCCATCTGGCTGCCTATAAACATGATGACGACCGCCTCGAGGAGTCATGCTTGTCGCCGCGCTAGCCAGTTGCGCTCCGAGCTCCCCATCGTGGGGCCAGCCGTTGTCGCTGCCGTCGATGTCAATCACGATCAGGTCATCTGTCGATATGCCGATGTTTGCCCTAGGCGCTGCCTGCCACCATGCCTCGATCTGTGCGACATCAGTGGTGGCAGCATTGCGACCACCCGTCACCATGGGAACTTTTCGGCCGGGCGCGCACGGAAACACGGCATATCCTAGCTGCGCGTACCGCAGGGCAGCGCTCATCAGAGACTCGCTCATCATCACCTCGTGTGTATTGGCCCGGTTGTCATCATGACTCCGCCGGGCGCGGTTTGTGCGTGAGCACGCACTTTAGAAGGCCGACTCGTCCGCACCAGATGCCGGTACGGCAGGATGATATGCGCGAACCTCATTGCGCATGCCTGCACTGCCGAGAGCAGGTACCTGCGTCACCGTCACCACCATGGGCCGCCCATGGAGATTACTCGAGTCGTCCGGTGTGAGCACACCAACGGCTCGACAGATTGCGCTTAGCTCTGCCTGAGCTAATTTAACGGCTTGTGGGTTAGGATTGTCTAGATTAAGCCTCACCCATAGCTGCCGTCTTTCGTAGGTGCCTTCGACTACCCGCAGCACCAGCTCGAGATAGCTGCCATTGCCTGCCTTGGTTGTTTTTTGCGAAGAGTCCGTAATCTCGACAGTGTAATCACCAGGAGGCAGTGCCCCTAACTTTTCCTGCGTTGGCTGGTGATTGTTGGCATTAAAACCTGTCAGCTTCATTTTGATGCTCCAATCTTAATAAGGCTAAGAAGATGATCTTCAATCTCAGCTACCTGAGCTGCGGTAAGTCCCTCACTAACCTTTAGAGTCTTGATGGCGTAATCCTCACGCACCAGATCCCAATAGTTAGCACCTACCACACCAGCAGCAGTAGCTTGGCGATAGAGCGACAAGATACGCTCTAGGGCTGCTTTAGTGGGCAGCTCAGGCACAACAGCATCCGCCTGGACAACCTCCTGCACGAATGTGGTGATCTGCGCAGGCTTGGCCTTACCTTTACTGACTGGCGCTGCCTCCTCCATCTCCTCAGCCGGAGTAGTGCTGAGATCCGCGTCAAGTAAGGGCACGATCCACGCAAGGGCTGATCGGCAGGCCCGTGATGTCGCCCGAGTCTGCGCCATGCCTCGCCGCGCGTAGCGCGGGCGATTCTGCCACATTGGCTCGTCAGTCCCGACAAAGCCTTCAGAGCTGGCCACCGTCTCGCCATCACTTAGCCTGATGAGATCGCATACGGCTCGAATGTCTCCGTTCTGCATCTCCTCGACCATTGAGATACGAGGGCTTAGCCCATTAGCCGCAGCTAGTGCCTGCCACCCCTCCGCTCTGATATATTTCTTGCCCCTTAGATCCATCGTCGTGCTGAGCACTATCTGTCGGCAGGCTGCTGCTACTGCCGCCCCCCGCCCCATTACTCCCGCAGGAGCCTCCTGCTCTGCCAATACCACACTCATGATTAAACTCCCCTATGTCGGTAAAAAAAGCTTCTGACCTCGAGACCCGAATTGAAGGTGCACCTGATACAGCGATACGACCGCGATCACCAGCGTGCCCTATGTATGTGATTACTGCCAAGGTGACCATTCGCCCCTCGAACTCAGTTGATAGGACGATGTGTTCACCGGCACGTCGAGACAGTACTAGAGCCATCATTTACCTCGCATCTTGGCGAGAGCCAATTGAGCACGTTTAATCTTTTGCTCATTAGCTCGAACCTGAGCTAGAAGCTTTCCTTGCCGCACCGTGACGCAGTCGATGAGGCACTGAACATCAATATGCCAGTCCTGCCGTGCGCCGACCTGTACCCCCTTGAGCTGGTGGTTTTCCAACAGGTACCTTACCCATCGAGCAGAGCAGCCCAGCATTGTCGCCGCCTGCGATACCGTCACATGTTTACTATTTTTGGCCATATCCTATCCCCCATCGATTGGAAAAGACGCGAGCAGCGAGACCGCACAAAGAAGTCGATGTCCACATTCCCCTTAGCCGCTGACGTATCGTGATGGTTCTCTTTGCTCACAACACGCCTTGCATCGGGACGACCCCGCTGCTCGTGATCGGTTATCCGACTAGCAGTCGGTGTGCATCAATGATGACCTCAGGATCTGTATCTCCATTGCACGTCGAATAAATCGGGCAATAGTCGGTGTAATTTTCTGCTGAGTGATTTTCAAGCAATTGAAGTTTAGCGCGCTCCACATCATCAGGAGTCATGCCTGCTATGCACCATGCTGATGCAGTGCGGGCATCCCATACACGAGCCGCGCACCAATCGTTTACTTGATCAGAAGAAAAATTATGATCATCCCACTCTTCGGCAGTTGCGTAAGCATCAGTGCCAGCATAGGTATCACCATAGGTCTTAAGAACTTCCATAATTTTACGTATATTGCGTGCCATGTCAGCCTCCGTGTCTTCCATCCGCGTCGAGCGATGTGCTTGACACAAGAAATATAGTATTGATCTGGAAGTGTGTCAATAAGTTCCTCATCGGTTTAGGAAGATTGTTCCGGAAGTGTTTCCGCTATTTACGGTTATGGCTCCAGAAATTTGCACGCCTGAGCAGCCGATCGAGCTTGTCAAGATGCAAATCGTAAGAAAGAATAGCAAATATCTCATCTCAGCGTCTCCAAATCGGCGGCATCATGCCAGCCGTGGTATCATGATCGACATCATGGAGGACTCACTGCATGAGTACACGCGATGCCGCACGGATTCTTGGCGTTTCTGATCGATACATCCGGACCCTGATCGAGCAGGGCAAGCTCCAGATTGTCGGGCAGACTGGCAGACATGATGTGTGCGATCGTGACGTGGCCCGGCTGCTGCGCGATCGTGAGCGTGCCCGATGAGCACATGCTTGAGCATCACTCTGCCAGTGCCACCCAGTGTCAATGCGCTCTGGCGCATGGCTCGAGGCAGGACCATCAAATCGGCAAACTATCGACGCTGGTTGCTCGAGGCTGACCTAGCAGGGCTGACCAGCCGCATACCTCGAAACAAGCTTGACTATCCGGTGCATGTCACGATTGTTGTGCGCACCGGCTCAGGGTGGCGCAGCAATCGCGACATAGACAATGTGGCCAAGGCAATTCTCGATTGGTTGGTGCGATGGGAGGTATTAGCTGGCGACGACTGCACCATCGTGCAGGGGCTGCTCATCGAGATCGATACCTTCCCGCGACCACGGGCATGCGTTGACGTTTCTATAAGGAGACGCTAATGGCCGACCGCATCCCGAATCATCGACCAGCACGACATCACCTGCCGCGACCTCAGCGAGCGCCGGAGACACGACCCTGCGCTGCCGCGAGAGGCTACGATCGCACCTGGGCGAGATGGCGATTGATGGTGCTGAGGGAGGAGCCAATGTGCCGCGCATGCGGTGGCGCGGCATCGCAAGTCGATCACATTACACCGCTGAGTCGAGGTGGCAGTAACGACCGCGCCAATCTTCAGCCGCTATGCCATAGCTGTCACTCGAGAAAAACTGCACTAGAACAATTGCGCACGCGCTGATCTGTATAGTAGACTGAGAAAAAAGGAGGATCACGATGTCGACAACCACGACGACGACCGCAGGCGCAATCGATCAGCAGATGTTTTTAGTCGAGGGTATGACCTCGCCCGCAAATGATGCAACTGCGGTCACAGCTAGTGACACGGTCCCGCTGGTCTATGTCAGCCGCGCACTCTATGTTGGCGGCGCGGGCAATCTCGCCGTGACTATGCAGGGTGGCGGCAATGTGACGTTTACCGGCGTGCCCGCTGGCACGGTGCTGCCGATACGATGCACTCACGTCCGCAGCACATCGACTACCGCAACCTCGATCGTCAATCTTTACTAGGAGTTGCTAGGTGCAAATTTCTATAGGATTATCTCCTGCTAATGCCGTAACTCCTATAGCAGCATTTTCTCCTGCAAGCATAGGCGGCTTGCAGCTATGGCTGGATGCCGCAGATGCAAGCACTCTGTTCACCGATTCAGCGGGCACAATCGCAGCGACAGCAGATGGTGATCCAGTAGGTCAATGGTCTGACAAGAGCGGCAATACAAGGCACGCAACACAAAGCGATGGTACAAAAAAACCGGCATTAAAATTAGCGTTAGAAAATGGACGTAATGCTATTCAATTTGACGTGTCAAATGATACGATCAGTGGCACGGCAGGGTCTAACTACCCTAGGCATACTTTTACAGTTATCCGGTTTCCAGTTTCGTCAATTACAACTGTAAATTGTGTTGCTTATCGTTATTTTACTTCCGGTTTAGCAGTCCCGAATGGGCGCTCTACATTTAGGATTGTCAGAGATGGAGTGGCTTGGGCAGACTCAGGCTTTGTAGGATCACAAATATCGTATTCGGACACTGGAAAATACTTGATTGAGTTTGTGAAATCATCACAGTCTAGTGACGAGTTGTTGAAAAACGGGTCGTCATATCAGACCTTTAGTAACGCGACTGTAGTCACCAACAGCATTTATGCCATGAGTTCGTGCGGCGTTGTTTGCGAATATCTGGTGTATGATCAGAGTTTGAGCGTTGATGAAAAATCTAGTGTTCGCACCTACCTGAACGCCAAGTGGAGCATCTATTAATGCCTACAATTTGGCAGCATACCGTACATGTGATTTCGCTTGCGCAGGCCATGCCGGGCGCAATCGCTGCGCTCGATATTGCGTTTCCGTGTGACGATGGCGCGCCAAGAGATGTCGCTCATCCTGAATGGTATGGCTGCAAACTATCCGCTAATGGGCTTGAGCCTGCAAGCCATTATGGCTCATCGTTTGTCGTGACTGAGGAAATAAGGCAGGCGCTTGAGTCATTAGGCCTCGACGACACTCCTGGCATCACTTACTGGAGATGTGGGAATCCTGACGGCATTCTGCATGCCACCAATTATCCTGGCCAATTAACGGGCATGCTCTGGGGATTTGCTGATTGCCTGAGCGCTATGGGATTGCAGCCGACGCAAACTAATTACGAGTAGACCTGTACCTTGAACTATGAGGAGGTGATCATGTTTCCGACATCCGCTCTCGTGACTCTGCTATCGTTCGCCCGTGGCCAGACGCCATGGGGCAAGCCCGTGTTTGACTCGCTAGTCGAGGTCGTCGTTTATTTCGGGCAGACGTTTGTGCCCGCAGCTAATGTCGCTGGCGCTGTGCCAGAGGAGACCAGCGACGACGATGCGATTACTGCGATTGAGTCCGTCATCGCTGGCAGCGAGGATGAAGGCCATCCGATTGCGAGCGTCAGCCCGTTTGTCGTTGGCATCATCCTGAAATTTGCGCTTCAAATTCTGCTTAAGAAAATTTCAGGTTGATTTTTTTTGATCAAAATGTTTAAAA
>Ga0209401_1000501_pt1 | contig 26479 bp, 17 predicted proteins | sample M_140807_MF_Meta_FD_187318 | JGI IMG/M metagenome (GOLD analysis project Ga0209401, IMG submission 187318) | Freshwater microbial communities from Lake Montjoie, Canada to study carbon cycling - M_140807_MF_MetaG (SPAdes) (version 2) | ecosystem: Environmental > Aquatic > Freshwater > Lake... | reverse complement strand
CCCTGAACGATTTCCTCAAGACCAACGGCGGCATCGCCGGCCTTTCTGACAAGTTCCAGAAAGGTGGTGCCGGTGAACTCTTCGCCAGCTGGGTCGGCACGGGCAACAACCAGGTGATCACCGCCCAACAGATCAGCACCGTGCTCGGCAACAGCCAGCTTCAGGAGATCGCCACCAAGCTCGGCATCGACACCAGCGCCGCCACCGACTTCATCGCCACCAACCTGCCGGTGCTGATCGACAAGCTCACCCCCGACGGCAAGGTGGAGTCCAACCCCACCGCCCTGCCGCCCACCGCCTGAGCCCAGCGAGGATTGGAAGCAGGCAGCGATCTCCTGCTGTCACATCCCTGTGTCCCGTAACAACCCCAGGCTCCGCGATGGAGCCTGGTTTTTTTGTGGTGAACTCGCCGAACGGGGGAGCTACTGCCCTGGCAGCTGTTCAAGGCGGCTGTCGCGCTTGAGGCGGCCCTGAAGCTTCAACCAGCCCAGGCCCACAGGCACCCCCAGCACTAGGGGAACCGCCACAAGGGCGGGACGACTGCTGGCCGCGAGCAGGGCCGCCGCCACCGCCAGCCCCCCCAGCAGGAAGGATTGCCCGGCGCTCTGCTGGGCCAGGGCGAGCCGTCGCAGCAGGCGGTCGGTTTCGCCGGCGCGGATCTGCACCTGCAGGTCTCCCTGCTCGATGCGGGCGAGGCTTTCATCCAGGCGGCGCGGGATGCCTAGGGCGCGGCTGCCCACATCGGCGGCCTGGCGGGTGATCTCGTTGAACAGGTCGTTGGGGCCGTTACCGCTGGCGGTCATCAGGGGCAGCAGGTAGGGGCGAGCGATCGCCATCAGGCTAAAGCCGGGATCGAGGCTGCGGCCCACCCCTTCGAAGGTGGACAGGGCCCGCATCACGAAGATCAGCTCCGCGGGCAGCCGGAAGGGCTGGTCGTACACCAAGGCGTAGAGATCGCCGGAGAGCTTCTGCAGCACATTGGCGCTGAAGGGTGGCGTGAGCGCCTCATTGAGCATTAATCGCACCAGGCGGCGCACGGGGCCTGGATCGATGCCGGTGGCGATCACGCCGGCCTGCTGCAATTCCTCCACCAGGCCCGCCGCATCGCGGGCCGCCGCCACCCGCACCATTCGCCCAATACGGCTGCGCAGGCGCTCCGAGAGCTGACCCATCATCCCGAAGTCGTAATAGATGAGGGCGCCATCGGCGGCCACGGCCAGGTTGCCGGGGTGGGGATCGGCGTGGAAGAAGCCGTAGCGCACCAGCTGCTGCAGATAGCTGGCGGCCCCCTTCTCGGCCACGGCGGCCGGATCGACTCCGGCCTCCACCAGGGCGGCCCGGTCGGTGATCTTGATGCCGGGCACGTAGTCGAGGCAGAGCACCCGGCGGGAACTCAGCTCCCACACCACCGCAGGAATGCGGATGCCGGCGTCATCGAGGAACTGCTGCCGGAAGCGGGCGGCGTGCTCGGCCTCCAGACGGAAGTCCAGCTCCCGCAGCAACACGCGCCGGCACTCCTTGGCGATCCCCACCCAGTCGCGGCCGCGGCCCCAGCGGGGATGGCGCTGCACCGCGGCGGCCACCTGCTGAAGCACCTCAAGATCGAGGCGGAAGAGGGGCTCGAGGCCGGGCCGCTGCACCTTGAACACCACCTGGCGGCCGCTGCGCAGGCTGGCGCGGTGCACCTGGGCGAGGCTGGCGGAGCCGAGGGGCTCCACCTCCAGATCGATGATCTCGAGACGACGTTCGCCCAGTTCCTCGGCCAGGATCCGCTCCACCACAGGAAAGGGAAAGGCGGGCACCCGGTCCTGCAGGTGGGAGAGCTCCTCCACCACCTCGGCGGGGAAGACATCGGGGCGGGCCGAGAGGATCTGACCAAGCTTGATGAAGGCCGAACCCAGCCCCAGAAATTCGGCGGTGAGCCAGCGGGCCTGACGGCGGCGGCGCACCGCCAGCCGTTCGGCGCTCCAGCCCTCGGGATAGGTCCAGCGACGGCTGTCCCACCAGAGGCCCATCAGAAGCTGAATCACCACCCGCCAGATGCGCAGGGGCCGCCCGAGGCGAGCGCCCCAGGGGAGGGCCGGAGGGGAGGTCATCAGCTGGACGGCCCTGGAGCCTGAAAGATGGAGGAAACCGACGGACCCGCTGCAGCGCCCGATCGGCCGGAGCTGGAGGGAGAATCCAGGCGACGGGCCAGCCGGGCCACCTGGGCGCGCAGGGCATCGATCGCCTCCTGCGGATCCGAACCGGCCTGCCCCGTGGAGGGACCAGCAGCGTTGGAGAAGCCACTCCAGACTCCCCGACCGGCGCCAGCTTCGGATCCTGGATCCACCGGACCGTCCGGAGACGCCATGCCTTCCCGATCCAGCCGGGCTGCCTCCTGTTCCACTTCCTCCCAGAAAAGGCTGAGTTCCTGCTGGAGGCGGGCCGGGGCGTCCTGGGCCAGAAGGGTGATCGTGGCGGCGGTGTCGGCCAGACCGCTGCCGAGGCGGGCCGCCAGCCGATTGGCAGCCGCCTGCAGCAAGGATTGGGGGGCGCTCATGGGCGGATCCGGCGGCTCAGGCCATTGTGCTGCTGAAACTGTGGCAGATCAGGGCCGGGCTGCGGGGTTCGGAGCGGGCGGTGCCTCGGGCAGGGCGGGGAGCTGCAGGCCGGTGCCGGCCTCCGGTGCCTTCTCGCTGCCTGCGGTGGAAGACGGTTCAGGGTTGGTGGCCGGCGGAGGCACCGGCTCCAGGGGCGGCAGGGCAGGGGCTGCCAGATGACCGCCTGCCTGGCGATCAAGGGCGTCGACGCGGGCTCGCTCCGCCTCCTGCTGACTCTGCCGATCCTCGGCTTGCTGACGATCCTCAAGCTCGGCGCGACGTTTCTCGGTTTCGGCCAGATCCTGCTGGTTCCGTTTCTCCTGGTCCAGGGCCTCGAAGTCGACGCGCACATCCTCCGGCCGGGTGCCGTAGCGGCGGCGCAGGGCTTCCAGGCTTTCGCCGGGGAAGGGTTGCACACTGAAATTCTGGCTGCCGGCTGGGCCTGCCCCCTCCCCCTGGCCGCGGATCAACCGGTCCGTGACCCCATGGCCGAGTCCGAACAGCAGGCCGAGCACCAACCACTGACGCCAGTCGCGGCGTGGCGCCGAGGCTGCCGGACCGCGGCGGGAGCCGGACCTGTTGGGGGGAGCCGCGACCATGAACGCGTGGAGGTAAGTGAGGATTGAAGCTTGATCCATCCTGCCCGATGCGCCCGACCCCCATGGAGGCCCCGCTGGCGCGATCGGATCGTTCGCCATCGGACCCGGAACTGGGCCGGAGTGGGGGGGCTCGCGAGGGGAGTCCACGATGATGGGAATGGCTAAGGGGGGCTGGAGCCCAACCGGCCCTGCCCTCCAGGACCGTGCTGCCATGACCTTCAGCATCCGCACCCACGATTCCTGGGGTGTCGTGCCGGTCGGAGACTTTCAGACCCTGGTAGAAGCGCGCCAGGTCTTCGCTGATATCTGCCAGGACCCTTGGTACAAAGCCGACGGCACCGTGAAGGGAGTGGAGTTGGTGGAGAACGGCCAGGAAGGAGCAGCGCAACGCATCGACTGGTTGTCCTTTCAGTAGAAGAACATGGTTGTCAGCAGAAGAAATGGTTGTCAGCAGAAGAAATGGCTGGCCAATCGATTGGTCAATAGAATCATTGGTCAATAGAAAAGATTGGTCAATAGAAAGGATTGGTCAATAGAAAGGATTGGTCAATAGAAAGGATTGGTCAATAGAAAGGATTGGTCAATAAAAACGATTTCTGGTCATGCCAGACGATGGCTGGCCTTCGGGAGCCCATGAAGCGCGGGACGTCCGGCCCGCAGGCTGCCCTGGAACCCTCCAGCGACCAAGAGACCGCGCCCAAGGGAGCAAGCCGATGCAGCAGAACGGATCGCCCCCTAGGTCGTGTAATCGGCGTTGATCCGCACGTATTGATCGGAGAGATCGCAGCCCCAGGCGGTGCCGCGGCCGGGACCCTCTCCCACCACCAGACGGATCGCCACGGTGTCGCTGCTGGCGGGGTCGGAACCCAGGTAAGTGCCGGCGGCGCGCTCCTTCATGTACAGGCTGGCGGCGGGGCGGTCGAAGGTCAGAGGCTGACCAGCCGCCATCAACTGGTGCTCGCCGAGCCAGAGGGCCACCGCCTCCGGATCGAAGCGCACCCCGGCGCGGCCGGCGGCGGCCACGATCCGGCCCCAGTTGGGGTCGCGGCCGTGGATGGCGCACTTCACCAGCGAAGAACCGCACACCGTGCGGGCGATCGCCCGGGCGCCCGCCTCATCGGCGGCCCCCTCCACCTGCACCTCAATCAGGCAAGTGGCGCCCTCCCCGTCGCGGGCGATGGCCCGTGCCAGGTGCTGGGCCACCGCCGTAACCCCCTGCTCCAGAACCTCCCAGTGCTCGGAAGCCAAGGGCTCACCGGCGGCAAAAGCCAGGAAGGTGTCGTTGGTGCTGGTATCGCCGTCCACCGTGATCGCGTTGAACGAGCGCGCCACCGCCCGGCTCACCATCGCCTGCCACACCTCGGCCGGCACGCCCGCATCGCAGCTGAGATAGCCCAGCATCGTGGCCATGTCCGGGTGGATCATCCCGGAACCCTTGGCCATGCCGCCGATCCGCACCGAGCGGCTGCCCAGGCTGGTCTCCAGGGCGATCTGTTTCTCCACCAGATCGGTGGTGAGGATGGCGCGGGCCGCCGCGTCGCCCCCTGCCGGGCTCAGGGCCGCGATAAGGGGCTCAAGGCTCGCCAGGAGCGTGTCCATCGGAATCGGCACCCCGATCACGCCGGTGGAGCAGATCAGCACCTGCTCCGGAGCGATCGCCAGGCAGGCGGCCAGCGCGGCGGTGGCGGTGAGGCTGTCAGCAAGACCCCGCTCACCGGTGCAGGCGTTGGCCTGGCCGGAATTGGTGAGCACCACCCGGGCCTGGCCGCCGCTGGCCTTCAACCGGTCAGCGCAGAGATCCACGCAGGCGGCCCGCACCAGCGAGGTGGTGAAGCTGCCGGCACACACTGCCCCCTCGGGAGCCAGCAGAAGCGAGAGATCGGGGTTGCCGGAAGGCTTCAGGCCCGCCGTGATTCCGGCCGCCAGGAAGCCCCGCGGCGCGGTGAGGCCACCGGGAATCGGCTGCCAAGGGCCAGAGGCGGAGGTGGAGGAAACCACGGCGAAGCGGGGGAGCGCGCTAGGGCCATCCTCCCCTGCGCCGGGCCGTGCCCTGGGCTGGGGATGCCGAAGGCCGGAGCACACGACCCGTGGCGGCGCGACACTGGGACCATCGCAAGGCCTGAGCCGTGGAGTCAGCGGGCGTGAATGGCGAGGGGCTCATCGAACCGGGGGCCGGGCAGGGCCGGGGGCCGGGCGGCGCCGGTATCCCCGCAACGACCGCACCAGCCGCCGCCGCACAGGCCGGCACCAGCAGCGATGACGACCAGGAGCCGGCCACCGACGACGAAGTCGCCGAGGCCATCGCCACCTGCCGCCGCCTGGCCGGCAGCCTCTTCCCTTGGGACATCACCCGCTCCCTGGAGCTGGCCCTGCTCAAGACGTTCTGTGTGCCTTCAATCTCGGGCCTGCTCAGCCGCAGCGGCGAATTCGAACAGCGCCCCCGCAAGCGTTACGACGACACCGGCCTGATAGTGGCCGAGCTGCTGCGCCATGGGCCCACCAGTCCCGCCGGTCTGGCGGTGATCGCGCGGATGAACCGCATCCACGCCGCCTTCGCCATCGATGGGCGCGATTACCTCTACGTGCTCTCCACCTTCGTGTGCGAACCGATCCGCTGGCTGGCGCGCTACGGCTGGCGGGCGCTCACCCCGGCGGAGGAGGAAGCCCTGTTCCGGTTCTGGTGTTTGGTGGGGGAGCGGATGGGCATCGCGGCCATTCCCGCGACCCTGGCGGAGCTGGTGGCCTTCAACAGGACCTTCGAGACGGAGGCCTTCGCCAACGCCGCCAGCAACCGCCGCGTGGCCGACGCCACACTGGCCATGCTGCTGACCGATTGGCCGGCGCCGCTACGGCCAGGGCTGGCTCGGGTGCTGGGGGCCCTGTTGAGCGCTCCGGAAGCCGCGGCCCTGGGCTGGCCCCAGCCGCCCACGGCTCTGCAGAACGCTGTGCTTCTGGGACTGCGGCTGCGCAGCGGCCTGGCGGGCCTCACCCAGCGGCTGCGGCCGCCCCAGGGCACCCGCTTCTATTCCGAGCGACCGACCCCCAGCTACGGCAAGACCTTCCAGCTGGAGCAGCTTGGGCCGCCGGCGCGGCTGGAGGAGCTGAATCGCCCCCGCTGGGCCGGTCGGCAACGCCGGATCGGACTCACCGGCGGCATCGCCACCGGCAAGAGCTCGGTGGCCCGCCTGCTGGCAGATCACCATGGCCTGCCGGTGCTCGATGCCGATCGCTTCGCCCGCGAGGCGCTGGCGCCTGGAAGTCCCGGCGCCCGGGCGGTGCTGGAGCGCTACGGGGAAGAGGTCCGAGCCCGACCCGGGCCCCTGCCAGATCCAGGCGGCGACCACGGCCCCGGCAACTCCACCGGCCCCCACGACGCGGTCGATCGGGCCGCCCTGGGCCGGATCGTGTTCGCGGACCCTGCCGAACGCCACTGGCTGGAGGAACTGGTGCATCCGCTGGTGCGGCAGCACTTCTCGAGCGAACTGGAGCGGCTCGCCGAGGCGCCCACGGTGGTGCTGATGGTGCCGCTGCTGTTTGAGGCGGGTCTCGAATCCCTCTGCAGCGAGGTGTGGCTGGTGGACTGTGACGAGAACCAGCAGCTGGAGCGGCTGATGGGGCGTGATCGGCTCAACGAGGCCGAGGCCCGGGCCCGCATCGCCGCCCAGTGGCCCCTGGAGCGCAAGCGAGCGTTGGTGGAACGTTGCATCAACAACCGCACGGATCCCCAGGCCCTGGAGGATGCGGTGCTCAAGGCCCTGGAGGGCCCGCGACAGGCCTGAACCAAGCGGGCGCGATCAGTTCAGATAGGCCGTTTCATCCACGTCGTCGATCTGCTCCGGCCGCAGAAAACGCTCGGCGTAGGCGCGGTGCACACCGCGTCGCAGGAACAGCGCGAACAGATCGGTATCGATATGCCCGCGATCGCGGAAGCCAGCGAGAATCTCCACGCTCTGGGAGAGGGTCTTGGCCTTTTTGTAGGGGCGATCCCGGGCAGTGAGGGCCTCGAAGATATCGGCGATTGCCATGATGCGCGCCGGGATGGAGAGCTCGTCACCTTTGAGTCCCTTGGGGTAACCGGTACCGGTCACCGTTTCATGGTGGGTGCCGGCGTATTCCGGCACCCGCGCCAGATCCGAAGGGAGAGGAAGAGCTTCGAGCATCAGAATGGTCTGAATAATGTGCTCATTGATCTTGTAGCGCTCCTCAACATTGAGCGTGCCCGACACAATGCTCAGATTGTGTAATTCACCGTGGTTGTAGAGCAAGTCCGGCACCACCATGCGGAAGCCGTGGCTGGTATCGGGGATGTCGGAGGCACGGCGGGGAATGCGGTGCCAGGGCTGGTCCACCAGGAGGGCTTCGGGCACCGGCCGCTCCAGTCCTCCCGAGACCCCAGCCGCCTCATCCCCGCCCGGATCAACGGCTGGATCCCCGGAACCGGCCGGCTGTCGGCGCAGTTCCAGCTCCTGCCAGGAAAGGCCCAGGCTGTCGTCGAAATGGCGCAGCCAGATCTGGGATCCGATCTCGCGCAACCGGTCGATCCGCCCACGTTCCATCGCCTCCTGGCCGACATTGCAGGCGGCCACGAAGGCGAACTGCTCCTCGAGTTCCGCCTTGCGCTGCCGGTAGACCTGCTCGAGCAGCACCGGATCACCTCCCGCTAGTTCCCCCTCCAGCCGGGCGATGCGGGCATCGCGCAGCAGCACCTCGAAGCGGGTGCGGATCTCATGGATGCGGTTGTGGAGGGTTTCGAGCTTGGTGGCTTTGTCCACCACGAAATCCGGCGTGGTCAGCTTGCCGCAGTCATGCAGCCAGGCCCCGATCCGGAACTCCCGCCATTCGGCCTCCGAGGCGAAGCCAAAGGAGGCCAGCGGACCCCTGGATTCGTTCTGGGCCTCGCGGGCCAGCATCAGCGCCAGTTCGGGAACCCGGGCGCAATGGCCCCCGGTGTGGGAACTCTTGGCGTCGATCGCGCCGGCCACCAGGGCAATGATCGCCTCCACCAGCCGCGCCTGGTCCTCGATCAGGCGGGTGCGCTCCACACACACGGCCGCCTGGCTGGCCAGGGCCTCGATCAACCGCTGGTCAAAGTCATCAAACGGACGGGTGCTGGCCACGGCGTTGGCCGCCGTGAGGGGTGTTCCATCGTTCGCCCGGCGACGGTTGATGAGTTGCAGCACCCCCACGATATCGCCCGTGGTGGAGCGCAGCGGCACCGTGAGCATCGACACGGCGCGGTAATTGAGCTCCCGATCCACACTGGCGTCGAAGCCATAAGGAAGCTGGGGATCGAGGGCATAGACATCGGCGATGTTGAGCACTTCACCGGTGAGCGCTGACCAGCCCACCAGCCGGCAGGGCGAGAGGGGAAAGCGGATGTTGAGGAGTCGGTCCTCCACGGTCGCCGCCTGGTCGCGGGCGGCCTCGCCCTCCGCCCTGGCCCGTTGCTCCAGGCTGGCGTTCTGGGAGGCAGCGAACCAGAGCCTGGCGCCCTCGATGGTTTCTGGCTCGCCCGGCGCAGACGCCGAATCAGACTCGCCCGGCTGGTGATCGGAGCGGCGATCGGGACGTTCCACCAAATAGATGCTGCCGGCATCACTGGCCGTGAGCTGCCGGCAGGTGCGCAGGATCAGGTGCAGGAGCGAGCGCAGATCGGAAGCCCCGCTGAGGGCCGTGGCCACCCCGAGAATCCCCAGCAGGGCATCCCGGCTTTCGTCCGTGCCGTGAGGGGTGCCGTGAGGGGTGCCGTGAGGGGAGCTAGGCGAAGATGGCGAAAGCGATGGCAGGGAACCTGCTGAATCGGGCCCTTGGGTCATGGTCCGGCCAGGGGGAATCGTGCCCAAACCGAGATTAGGGAAAGGAGGCGGAGTGGACCGCTTAGAGCTAACCACGCCCCACCCGCTCCTCAGCGACCACCAGCCGCAACCGCCCCCCCGGCATCTGCTCAACCAGTCCCTGGCGCCGCAGCCGCACCAGGGTGCGGGAGGCGGTTTCGCGGGCGAGGCCCGACAGGGCCGCCAGTTCCCGCTGGGGCAGGGGCGGGATCGGCGCGGTGGGTGGTGCTTCCGGCCCGGTGCGGGTGGCCAGGTCCTCCAGCACCTGCAGGAGTCGGGCCGCCGCACTTGATTCGCGCCGCACGAAGCGACGGTTGAGGTTCTGCAGCCGCCTGGCCTCAAGCCGGGCCAGGGCGAGAGCCAGCCTGGGCTCCCGGTGGAGGAGGGCCAGGAAGGGAGCCGCCCGCAGCAGCACGAGCTCACAGTCGGTGAGACAGATCACATCGGCGCTGCGGCGGGCCCCCTGAAGAATCGCCATCTCACCGCAGAGATCCCCCGGCCCCAGCAGGGACAACACCACCTCCTGGCCCTCGGCATCGATGCTTCGCACCTTGGCGATGCCCTGGCGGAACAGGAACAGGCCCTGCCCATCATCCTGCTCGTGCAGAAGGGGCCGGCCGGCCAAGAAGTGCAGGACCCGGTGCTGATCCAGCAACTGACACCGCTGCTCCTCGTTCAGATCGGCGAAGAGGGCGTAGCTGGCCAGATCGAGCATGGAGCCACCCCCGGATAAAACAGGACCAGAAGCCATCACACCAGCGTGACGCCGCGGCCCCGCGCCAGGTGTGACTCATATCACGCCCGAGATGCAGCAAAATGCTTCTAATCAATGATTGAGGATCGTTCCAACCGATCCAAGACCATCCAGACGGGTTCTTCCCTCGCGGTTGTTACCCCTTTCCCGGCCGAATCAACGGACCCTGGCTGCGTGCTGGACCCATGGCTCCTACCGCCCGAACCGCTTCCTTCCATTCCCCCCAGCTGGGCCGGCGGTTGTTCGCCCTGCTACTCACCAGCCTCACCGCCCCGGCCAGCGCCCAGGTGGTGGGTGGTGGCCTGAACACCAGGGTCAACGGGAGCGATGGTGGCAGCTGCCAGGCGGGTGCCTGCCGGGTGGACGGGGGCATCGGCGCCGGCTCGAATGGCTTCTACCGCTTCCGCCAGTTCGACACCCGCATGGGGGTGAGCGGCGTGACGATCGACAACCGCGGCCGCACCAACGTGATCGTGGGGGTGACCCATCCCCAGGGCACCTTCCTCAACAAACCTCTGGCCCTCAGCGAAGCGGCGAACCTCTTCTGGCTCTCCCCCGGTGGGATCTGGCTCGGCCGTGGCGCCAGCTTCTCCCCCGTGAGCACGTTGATGCTGAGCACGGCCACCAGCCTCAACCTGGGCGAGGGCAAGGGATTCAATGTGCTGCGCACCACGGCCGAGGAGGCGGCGGGCCTCAATGGCGTTCCCGATCTCAGCCAGCCGGTATCGCTGTCCCTGGGCACCCTGCAGGAGCTGGGCCTCCAGACCCCAGGCCCGGTGGTGCTGGCCGGAGGTCGGCTCCAGGTGGACCGTTCCCTGCTGATCCAGGCGCCCCAATCCGCCCTGCAGGCGGTGGCGGGAGCAGGCAGCTCCCTCCAGGCCGGTGAGGAGATGATCCTCCAGGCGCAACGCCTCGAGCTCAGCGACCTGCAGATCGGCGCAGGCACCCCGGGCCAGCCAGGCCTGGTGACCCTGCGCACCCTCACCCCCGCCGGGGAACGGGAGGGAGGCATTGCCCTCACGGACAGCACGCTGCAGGGCCATGCCGTGCAGGTGATCGGCGGCTCGGTAGCTATCACCAACAGCGCAATCGAGGCCCCCAAGGGCCTGATCCGGCTGCAAAGCACCGCTCCCGAGGGAGGCATCCAGCTCAGCAACAGCCGCCTCGATCTGGAGGCGCACAGCCTGGCCGACCTCAGCGCCTCAGCGTTCAGAACCCTGGGAACGGCGACCTACGCGATCACCCCCCTGATCCATCTCCAGGCCATCGGTGATCTGGTCATCCGCGATGGAAGCCAGCTGAACGCCAGCCAGGATCTCAGCGGCCTGCGCCAGGCCCTGGCCAACCAAGGCGCCCCTCCCCTGGATCCGGCGGCCATCTCCCTGGTGTCCACCAGCGGCAATGTGGTGCTCGAAAGCGAGCGGGCCGTAAGGATCGATCAGAGCCGGCTCCGCGCCGATGCCAGCGACAACCTCGCCGGCAACATCGGCATCGCGGCGCGGGGCCCCGGCGAAGGGATCCAGATCGACGCCAGCGTCCTCTCGGCCCGGGGCGGTGCGGGCTCGGGCGACATCCGGCTCAGCAGTGCCGGAGGGATCGGGATCCGGGCGAGCCAACTGCTCACCGAAAGCGGCCGGGCCCCCAGCTTCGACGGCATCACGGCCGACTGGGTGAACCTGTTCCCCTTCAGCGGCGGGGAGATCACGCTGCTCAACACTTCCACGACCCAGCCGATCAGCGTGGAGGGCAGCCGCCTGGAAGCTCTCACCCACACCAAAGAGGGCGTGCTGCAGCCCTTCCTGTTCGATGCGACGACCGGCTCCACCTTCCAATTCAACGATGTCCATGACGTGGGCGACAGCATCAGCTTCACCTTCGACAACAACGACAATCCGATCGGTGTGTTCCCCCAGGGACGCCTTCTCCTGGTCAGCGATGGCGGCATCAGGATCAGCGACCGCTCCCAGCTCGATGCCGGCAGCCATCCCCAGGCGGAGCCGGCCACCCTGGAGGCCTTCGGGGGTCGCATCACCCTGCTGAACCGCTCCGCCAAGGCCGGCCTGGAGATCCTCGATTCCAGTCTTCTGAACCGCAGCGATCCGTCCACCGCCCTCAGCCCCTTCGACACCTCCGAGCCCGTGATGATTGGGAGGCCCGGGCAGCTTGGGTTGTGGAGCGCCGGGGGCCTGGTGATCCGGGGAAGCCAGGTGGATGGCGGCCAGGCTGGCACGGTCACGCTGGCTTCCCTCACGCCGGCCGATCTTCAGGGCAGCTCGCTGGTGCGCGGCGCTGGTGCGCCGCTGGAGGGCATCAACCCGCGCAATGGCCAGACGGCTCTGCTGAATCCACCGACCACCGAGGGGCCGGAAGGCCCAATCAATGGAAAGGATCCAGTGCTGAGCCGGCTGATCGATGACAGCCGCACGGTGGGGTTCAAGGCCCATGTCCAGGTGGTGATCACGCCCGCACCGATCCCCACCGATCCTCCGGTGATCACGCCTGGACCGATCCCCACCAATCCGCCAGTCATCACGGTGTACCAGGTCGACCCCATCAATCCCAAGCCACCACCGCCTCCGATCACCAAGCCAACGCCGGAGGTTCTGGTCAAGCTCCTGGGCGAGGAAGGGGCTGCACCGATCGTGGCGCTCCTCTCCCCTCCCCCATCGGCACCTTCCACCCTGACCCCCCACAAGCTTCCGCCCGACCCAATGCCGACCACGGCAGCAAGTCTGGTGGCTCCCTCCAGCCCGATCAACAACGCCGACAACGCCAGCAGTCGGATCGATCTCCAGCCCAGCGGAATCAGCGGAACCAGGGGCACTGCGATGGCCACCCCGATCGGCATCAGCCGTCAGGCCAGCCTGGATGCAGCGACCGCCGCCCTGGGTTTCCGCCAGTCGGAACTGCGGGGCCAACGGAACACCCTGGAGGGCCTGGGGCTGGCCTCGGCGCCGGGTGCCGGCCAGATTCCCACAACGGCCTGGCTGCAGGAGCAGATGCAGGCCACGAGCACGAGCCTTGAGCACCACCTGTCCAAGCCCTATCGCCCGGCCATCGTGCGGCTGAGCCTCACCCCCGGCAGCCAGGGAGAAGCGGCCCTTGATCTCCTCTATGTGCCCCCTCAGGGGGATGTGCAGGGCTGGAGGGTGGAGGTGCCGGAGGCCCGGCTGCGCAGCCTGATCGCCAGGCTCCAGGAGCAGCTCAGCCGCATGGAGCAACCGGACCTGGAGTCGCCCGGCACCGCATCGGCCCAGCTCTCGCAACTGCTGCTGCAGCCCCTGCTGCCTTCGCTCCGCAAGGACGGCATCAATGCCCTGCTGCTGAGTGTGGACCGGGGCCTGCAGGCCATCCCCTACGCCGCCCTACCGGTGGCGCCCGGCGTGCTGCTGGGCGACACCTATGCCCTCACGCTCACCCCGTCGCTGGGCCTCACCAACCTGGCCGCCAGCGCCGGCAACCCGAGGCCGGGCCGCATGCTGCTCGGCGGCAGCAGCCGCTTCCCCAACGGACTGGCGGACCTTCCTCTGGTGCGCCAGGAGCTCCAGACCCTGGCGGCGGAGAACAGATCCGATCTCTTGCTCGACACCGGCTTCAGTGACCGGAGCCTGTTACTCGCCGCCGGCAGCACCAACTACCGGCGCGTCCATCTGGCCACCCATGCCGAGTTCCGGGGGGGGCGGCCAACCGTGGCGCGCCTGTACACCGCCTCTGGCGATCTCAACCTCTCCGAGCTGGCCCGCAGCCTGCGGGAGGGCCCGAGCCGGGGTGGGCTCGATCTGTTGAGCCTGAGCGCCTGCCGCACCGCCCTCGGCGATGAACAGAGCGAACTGGGGCTGGTGGGCCTGGCCCTCCGAACCGGCAGCCGCAGCGCCCTGGGCACCCTCTGGTTCGTGGACGACGCGGTGAGCGCCGCCTTCTTCGTGGAGTTCTACCGCCAACTGGCCCGGGGCCTGCCGAAGGACGAAGCCCTGCGGGTCACCCGGCTGGCCTTCCGGCAGGGAACCATCCGGCTGCAAGGCGACCGGCTGGTGGACGCCGAAGCCAAAACCCTGGTGGCCGGCCTCTCCCCCGGCGATCGGCTGCGACTGGCCGAGGGCCTGAGCCATCCCTATTTCTGGGCTGGCATGACCCTCTCCGGCAGCCCCTGGTGAAGGCAGACCGGCGCCTCATGGCGACCCGATCCATCCCCATCCTGATTCGTTACGGCTGATTCGTCACGGCTGATTCATTCCACCCGATTCGAGATCCACCATGACCTCCTTGTCGACCCCCCGCCTGCTTCTCTCAAGCCTCACCAACCGCCCTCACGGCGTGCTGATGGCCGGCGGCTTTGCGCTCACCTGCCTGCTGAGCAACCCGGCGCAGGCAGCGGATCAATACTGCGCCCGCAGCAGCCAGCTCTCATGCACGTTGAATTCCGTGGTGGGATTCAACGGCAGCAGCGATACCTATTTCTGGTCTCCTAATAGCGCACCCTTGACCGCCTTCGACCTTAACAAGTCACCATTCACCAACAAGGTCAAGAAGCTCACGCTCAGGGGGTCGAGCAATGTGACCATCAATGCGATCGGCAATAACACACAGGCCGAGGTCCTGATTGGCAGCTTGGGGAGCAATCGACTGGAAGGAGGCAATAGTTCCATCGTTGGCCCAGACACCTTTGTTGTCGGCAATCCACCCGCCTCGGTGAACTGCAAGGGTTCAGGCATTACCTGCAAAGTATCTGGAATTCAGGGCGGCGAAAATGACAACATAATCCTGTCGACGCTCAACAGCGACATCATCTATATCGATCGTTGCCTGCAGATGACCGCTCCCAATGCGACCGGCCAACCGGGCAAAGGTGGGACGAAGATTGCGACCGCCACGAAGGCCAGTGTTTCGGACGCCAACTATGCCGCGATCACCGATGTGGCCGGGAGCTGTCCCGTCGCCTCGATCGGCATCAATTCCCTCCAGACTACGGCCCTGCGCGGACGGGATGCCCTGCTCACCCCGTGGGAGCGCTGGTGGTCGGCCACCGGCTCATGGAGCAGGGGTTTGCACTGGCTGCAGCAGGCGATGATCGCGCTGATCGAAGGGCCCTACGCCCAGGCGGCCGAATCATCCGCCACGCCATCGCAACACCACTCTCAGCCCCCCCTTCGCATCGCCAGCTATGAGGGGGTGACCCGGGTGATCCAGAACGATCCCCAAGCCAATTTCCTTCGCAAGGACAAAGAAAGCGGCAGCACGATTGTGGTGAACGCCGGCACCCATCCATTCAATGGGCAGACCCTGGTGCCCAACCGGGCCAACAGCACGGTCTACCAGCAGTTCGGCAAGGAAACGATCCCGCTGGGCAGGGGGATTGTATTTGTTTACCACGAACCGATCGGCATTCTCGCCGCCTACCCCAATGACCGCTACCCTTACGGCTCCGAACGTAACCGTGGCAACGTGATTGCCCAGCTCGTCCGTGGCGACGGCAGCGCCCTGCCGGCCAGCTCCATCGACTACGTGGTCCTAAACAATCTCAACCAGTCCGAGGGCAGCAAACCCACCCCACTGATCAAAACGGGCAGCCACACCAACATCAACTACTGAGTGCTGCCGCTCCTGCTCGCCCAGCTCATCTCACCACCGCTGCAACCGGGACCGGTCCGCCTGCCGGCCCCCACTCAGCGGCTGGGATCTCCCGAGGCACGGCCCGGGGGATCCATTCCCGTTCGTCAGCCCGTTGAGCTGACCGCCCCCGGCGAGCGCCCTCGGACAGCCCCGAACGGCAACGCGCCGAACGGCAAAGAGGGAGCACCCACGCAGCCTCCCTCCGGCACGCCATCGCCATCACCGCGGCGATCCGCTCCACCCGCCTCGGCACCTGGCCCCGAACCCGCCCCAGCCCCGAGGCCCTCCGCGCCGGCAACACCCGGCTTGCCGCGGGTCCAGGGTCTCACCCTTTACGACGGCCCCACGCTGCGCGCCATCCTCGCCCCCTGCGCTGGCATCCAGGATGCGGCCGCGCGGCTGCAGGCCTGCGCCGCGGCCCTGAGCAGCCGGCTTTACGCCGACGGCTACACCAACACGCGCGTCTACAGCCGCAGTGAACCACCGCCCGGCCTGCTGGAGGTGGTGGAGGGCCGGATCGCGGAAGTGCGGGTGGAAGGTCCCGATGAGCGACTGAACCGTCGCCTGCGGAACCTTCTGCTTCCGCTGCAGGGCAAGGTGCTGCGCCTGCCGGATCTTGAGGCCCGGGTGAACCAGCTGGAACGCCTCAGTGGCGTGGAGAGCCTCCAGGCCAGTCTCAACCGACTGGGCAGCGACCCCAGCCGTGCCGTGTTGATGATCACGGTCGACGCCCGGCGACGCCCCCTCCAGGGCGACCTTTCCCTTCGCAACGACGGCAGCGCGGGCAGCGGCCAGTTTCGGGGACTGGCCACCCTGCTGCAAGGCGATCTGGTGCGCAGCGGTGACGCCCTGCTGCTCTACGGGGAGGTGAACAGCGACAGCCAGCCGGATCTGGGCTACGGGCTGGGCTCGATCAGTTACACCCTGCCACTGGGGGAACGGCTCCAGATCAGTGGGGCCTTCGGCGCCAGCCGCCGCAATCTGATCGAGGTCGACGGCCCCACCTCCAACCTCTCCTACCGCCAGCTGCAGGTGCTGGCCCAGGCGGACTACAGCCTCGGCGAGACCCTCACCAACCGCTGGTACGGCTTTGCGGGGCTGAGCCTCAATCGCACCGACGGCTACATCGCCGGCCGCCCCTTCCCGCTGCTGGTGGGAGCCGGCAGCGATGGCTGGCTGCGCACAGGCTTCCTGCGGTTCGGCCTGGCGGCCGAAGGTCGGGGCGATCGGTTCAGCTGGAGCGGCAGCGCCTATGGCCTCCAGGGCGTGGCCGGCCTGAGCCCCCCCGACCAGTTGCAGACCCTGGCCCTCTACGGCATCCAGCCCGGCCAGGCCCGGGCCCTGGGACTGCAGCTCAGTGGCGTCTGGCGACCGGCCCGGCGCTGGCAACTCACGCTGCAGGGAGCTGCCCAGCAGGCCCTGAACCCCCTCACCGGCGCGATGGGAATCAGCCTCGGCAGCGACAACGGCCTGCGGGGCCTGCCGGGCCAGGTGATCAGCGGCGACAGCGGCCTGCTCGGCGAAACCGAACTCAGCTGGAGCGCCTGGCAAAGCGGACAGGCCGAAATCCAGTTGGTGCCCTTTCTCGGAGCCGGTCTCGTGAGCACCAGCCTGCCGGAGGGCACCAGCTCCGGAGATGTCGGCGCCGGAGGGGTGCTGGTGCGCTGGCTGCAGGGCCAGCACTGGCTGATGGAACTGGGCTGGGTGAACCAGTTCGGAGGCTCCACCGCCAACCTGGTCAAGGGTTGGCTGCTCAACAACGGCCTGTACAGCCGGATCAGCTACCGCTTCTGAGTGCCCTCACCGCGCCTGCCACGGAGCCAGCTGACGGGAAAGGTCCGGGCGGGGAGCGCACGCCCGTGGCGCCGGGCTGCCATCTTGCTCGGGCCCTACGCGGCGGCCGCGCTGGTGCTTCTGGTGCTCCAGAGCAGCCGGCTGGTGCAGACCGCCAACCTGCTCCTCTACGACCTGACCGTGCGACTCAGGCCGGCCCCGGATGGCGCCACCACCCCGGTGCGGGTGATCGGCATCGATGAACAGGATCTGCGCGAGCTGGGCTGGCCCCTCAACGATGACCTGCTGGTTCGGGCGATCACGCGGCTGGATCGTGCCGGCGCCGCGGCGATCGGCCTCGACCTCTACCGCGACATCGGGGTGGGGGGCGCCCAGGGTGACCTGCGGGACCTCAGCAGCCGCAACCCAAAGCTGGTGTCCGTGTTCAGCCACGTGGATGGGATCGGGGCGATCCGCGGCACCCCCGCCAACCGCCGGGCCTACAACGACCTGGTGGTGGATTCCGACGATGTGGTGCGTCGCGATCTGCTGTTCGTGCGGGGGATGGGAGAGGAGATGGTGCCGTTGCCCCTGCGGATGCTGGAGGTGGGCCATGGCGGACGCCCGCTTCTGGAAGCCCTGCAACGGGATCCAGCCTGGGTCCATCCCCTGCAGGCGAACAGCGGCGGTTACCACGGCCTCGACCATGGCGGTGTGCAGCGAATGCTGGGCTTCCACCGCCCGGAGAGCTTCCCCACCTGGAGCCTGCGGGCGCTGCTGGCGGGCCAGGTTCCGGAATCGAGCCTGAGGGGATCCCTGGTGTTGATCGGCAGCCAGGCCCCGTCGCTGCGGGACGGCTTCCGCGTGCCGTTTGCGGGCTTCCCTCCCGGACGGTCGCTGCGCATGTCCGGCGTGGATCTCCATGCCCATCGACTGGCGGGTCTGCTTGCGCTCCAGGAGGGTCGGGAGCAGGGCCTCAGAGCGGCGCCACCCTGGTTAAACACCGCTCTGCTGGTGGCCTCCTTGCTGGCGGGGGTCGCCCTGGGGGAAGGAATCGGGGCTCTGCGGCGCAGCCAGATCACCGTGTTAGCCGTCGCGAGCGGCATGGTGGTGGCCACCATGGTGAGCCTGGCCAGCGGCTGGTGGTTTGACGCGGCCTCACCACTGGCGGCTCTGGCGGCCCAGGCCGCCGCGGCCTGGACCCGGCGGGCCCAGGAGCAGCAGCAACAGCGCCAGGAACTGCAGGGTCTACTGCAGCAGACCACCTCCAATTCGGTGGCCGGTGAACTGTGGCGGCAACGGGAACTGCTGCTCGAAGGCGGCCGTTTCCCCGGCCGGATGCTCGAACTCACCGTGCTGTTCACCGACATCGAGCACTTCACCCGCGTGGCCGAACAACTCGATCCCGAGGCGCTGCTGGCCTGGATCAACCGGGGCATGGCCGCCATGGTCGGCCCCGTGCAGGGGCAGGGAGGGCTGGTGAACAAGTTCACCGGCGACGGCCTTCTGGCGGTTTTCGGGGCTCCCCTCGACCGGGGCTCCCAGCTGGAGGCTCTGGCGGCGGTGAATGCCGCGGCCGGCATCCGCCTGGCCCTGGAAGCCTTGAACGCCCTGCTGGAGGCGGAGGGACTGCCGGCGATGCGGGTTCGCGTCGGTGTCCATACCGGTCCAGTGCTGGCTGGATCGGTTGGCACCCCGGAACGCTGGGAGTTCGGCGTCGTGGGTGACACGGTGAATTGCGCGGCCCGGCTCGAGGGCCTCCCCCAGGAGCAGGGGGCCTCCCCGACCTGCCGGGTGCTGCTCTCAGGCACCACCCTCGCCCTGGTGCGAGAAGGGATTCAGGGACCCTGGAAACGCTGGGGGACGCTGCCACTGAGCGGCCGCTCCACGGCCGTGGAGGTGTGGGAGCTGCTCGAGGAGGCATCCGCCGAAGGCAACACGGCACTGCCCGGGCCGAGCAGGTTGCAACGAACGGACAACTGAGCCGGCAGGGACGAAGCGAAATGCTCAAGGGCAAAGACCCGCAGCAGCGGCGCGACGTCGACCGGCGAGCCACACTGCCGGGCGAGCTCCTGGAGCTGGAGACGAACCTGCTGGTCCGCCGCCTGGTCGGTCGGGGAAGCCTGGCGAGGCAGCAGCCAGGTGCGGGCCGGAGGAGCGCCGATCGGATCCTGAGAGGAGCCGCAGACAGGAGAACTCTCCCAGAGCTGCTCCGTGGTGAATGGCGGAATGGTCAGCAGGCGGATCCCCACCGTTTCAGCGGGCAGGTCCCAGTCCCCCAGTGAGCCAATCCTCACCTTCAGGGGGGCCGGCCGGGGGGCCGAACCTTCCAGCACCGCGATCCTGCGGGGCTCCCCGGGCACGAAGCGATCACTGATCGGCACCAGATGAACCAGTCGACGGGCCTGGCAGGCATCACGGCTCCCGCCGCCTTCCCGATTGGCGGGCATGGAGCGGGTGCTGTCGCCAGCCAGGGCCGAGGAGGTCATGGATAGGCCCCCTAGAAGCGGAAACAGGCCCAGGGCAAACCGCTTCGCTGTATGCATCAAGATCACCTGCGCCTGCGCCAGGCGGATCGATCGTGATGATGGCTGCGTACGCGTAGGCAGGGCCATCGCCATCACGGCTCAACTGAAGTCCCATGATCACTCTGCCCAAAGGGACTCACCTCAACTGTGATCCAAATCACAATCTGACCCTTGGTTCCCCTGCCGTCCTGCCAGGTTCCTGGGTGTCCGCAGCGCTCTCCGCACTATCCACGTGCCCGGAGATCCGGCGGCAAAACAGGGATGCGGTGATGATCGGAACGAGATTCATTGACCATGCCGACAGGCAGCACCGCTGATCCCCTCCCCACGGCCGGCAATGATCCGGTGCTGATCCTGGGTGGCGGCCTGATCGGGCTGGCCATCGCCCATGAACTGGCCCGCCGAGGCCGAGCCGCCACCGTGCTCAGCCGACGCCGCAGCGAGGCGGCCGGCTTCGTGGCGGCAGGCATGCTGGCCCCCCATGCCGAGGGTCTGGACGGCCCCCTGCTCGAACTGGGACAGCGCAGCCTCGAGCGGATTCCGGCCTGGGTAGGGCAGATCGAATCCGACAGCGGCCTGGGCTGCGGCCTGCGCATCTGCGGGATCGTGGTGCCCTTCGCCAGCTCGGCCGAACGGGATGCGTACCCCACCGCGGCCCACGGCGAGCGGCTGGAGCGCGCCGGTCTGGAGCGCGAGATCCCGGGGATCGGCCCAACCTGGCAGGCGGGCCTGCTCTTCCCCCAGGACGGCCAGATCGATAACCGCCGCCGCCTGATGCGGGCCCTGGAGCGGGCCTGTGTGCACCGGGGTGTGCACTTCGAAGAAGGCTGCGAGGTGCTGGAACTCGTCACGGAACCTGAGGGTGGTACCGATGAGACGAACCATCCCAGCCGCAACGCCGGGCAGGGGCGGGAACCGCGCGAGGCGATCAGCGAGCAGCTCACGGCGATCCGCCTGCGGCGCGCCGACGGCCAGCAGCTCTCCCTCTCCTGCCGCGAGGCGGTGCTCTGCTGTGGCGCCTGGAGCGCCCAGCTGCTGCCCCTGCTGCCGGTGTTCCCGGTGAAGGGTCAGATGCTGTCGCTGCAGGGGCCGATCGGCGCCCTCAGCCGGGTGGTGTTTGGTCCCGGCACCTATCTGGTACCCCGCGAGGACGGACTGCTGGTGGTGGGGGCCACCAGTGAGCCGGAGGCGGGTTTCGACGAAGGGCTCACCCCGGCGGGGCAACGCCAGCTCCAGGCGGGGATCGATGCCCTGCTACCCGCCGCCACGAGCTGGCCGCCCATGGAACGATGGTGGGGCTTCCGCCCCTGCACCCCGGATCAGGCGCCTCTGCTGGGCGAAGGACCGATCGAGGGGCTGTGGCTGGCCAGCGGCCACCACCGCAACGGCGTGCTGCTGGCGGCGATCAGCGCTGAGCTGGTGGCGGGCGCACTGCTGGGCGAGGCAAGAAACGATGGGTTGCTCAAGGCGTTCCACTGGAGCCGCTTCGCCTGATCGCCATTGACCTGATCGCCACGGATCAGCACGGTCACCGCCTGCCCCTGGGACGACTGAGGCGGGGTCGGTCGATCGGGGGAGATCAGCCCTTCAGCTTCGTGTTGAGGATCTGGTTGGCGAGCTTGGGATCGGCCTTGCCGCCGGTCTTCTTCATCAGCTGGCCCACGAAGAACCCCTGCAGCTTGGTTTTGCCGCCCCGGAAGGCCTCCACCTCCTCGGGGTGGGCCGCCAGCAGCTCCTCCACGATCGCCGTGATCGCGGACGGATCGCTGATCATCCCAAGGCCGCGGGAGTCCACGATCGCCTTGGCGGAGCCGCCCTTCTCCAGCAGGTCCGGCAGGATCTCCTTGGCGATCTTGCCGCTGATCGCGCCGCCCTCAATCAGGCCCACCATCTCGGCCAGCTGCTGCGGCCGGAGAGGCAGGACGGTGTAGGAGAGCCGCTGGGCATTCACGTGGGCGGCGATGTCGCCGGTGATCCAGTTGGCCACCGCCTTCGCATCGGCACCGGCGGCCACGGCGGCTTCGAAGTATTCCGCCATCGGCCGCTCATCGGTGAGCACACGGGCGTCGTAGATCGAAAGGCCCAGCTGGTCGGCGTAGCGGTGGCGCTTGGCGGCGGGAAGCTCCGGCAACTCAGCGCGCCAGGCTTCGCGCTGCTCGGCACTCACCTCAATCGGTCCCAGGTCAGGGTCAGGAAAATAGCGGTAGTCGCTGGCGCCTTCCTTGCTGCGCATGCTCTTGGTGAGCTGCTTGCCCTCATCCCAGAGACGGGTTTCCTGCACCACGGGTTCACCGGCCTCATAGGCCTTGATCTGGCGCTGGACTTCATACTCACAGGCCCGCTGAATTGCGGAGAAGGAATTCATGTTCTTGATCTCCACCTTCGTGCCAAAAGGCGCGTCCGGTCCGCGGCGCACGGAGATGTTCACATCGCAGCGCAGCGAGCCTTCCTGCATGTTGCCGTCACTCACCCCGAGGTAGCGCATGATCCGGCGGATCTCCGAAGCGTATTCCGCCGCCTCCCGGCCGGTGCGCAGATCGGGCTTGCTCACGATTTCGGCCAGGGCCACGCCAGCGCGGTTGTAATCCACCAGGGAATGGGTGGAGCCGGCCAGGCGATCGCTGCCGGCGTGGACCAACTTGCCGGCATCCTCCTCCATATGGAGCCGCTCAATCCCGATGGTTTTCAAATAGGTTTCCTTGCCCTTTTCGGCCACTTCCACCTCGATCCAGCCGTCCTCGGCAATCGGTTCGTCGTACTGGGAAATCTGGTAATTCTTGGGGAGATCGGGATAGAAATATTGCTTGCGATCGAATTTGCTGTGCGCAGCGATCTTCAGGTTCAGCGCCATCGCCGCCTTGACGGCATATTCAAGCACCCTGGCATTCAGCACCGGCAACGTGCCAGGCAAACCGAACACCACCGGATCCACATGGGTGTTGGGGTCGTCGCCAAAGGCGGTGGAGGCAGCGGTGAAAATCTTGCTGTCGGTGCCCAGCTGCACATGGGTCTCCAGGCCGATCACGGCCTCCCAGGGGAGCTGGGCTCCGGAGGCCACATCGGCGGGAGTGGGAGCGGTGGAGGGAGCGGTGGCCATGGGGTCGATTCAGACGATGCCGCAGGGGGTTGGAGGGCAAGGCCTCTTAGGTGGAGTCCGGCGAAGCCCGTGGCGGGATCCTAGGCAGGACGATGCCGGCTCCTCGGCTGCCACGGCGATGGGCTGGCGGTGAAGCAAGCAACACCTCCCCACCCCCCTACGGAATCTCTGGGCAACTGGGGGTTGAGGGCCTTTTGAGATCGAAAAGGCTGCATCTGGCCTTGATTTGAGTCTGGGACTACTACGTTCTGGCTCTATGGAATCATCTCGAATGTCTTTTGGGTTGTATTCGAGCCTGAATCGATGTTTTCCAACACACTGTTCCTATGTTCATGCTACAGCCATTAAGCGGCGCCGGGCCAGAAACAGATTCGTCAAAGCTGCCACCACGTTGATCTTGCAGCGGTTCTTGGCCAGGCCACGCAGCCGGGTTTTCTGGAAACCGAACTGCTGCTATGGCCTCCGGCCGACTTCGTCTAGATCACCCTGAATGGGTGCTCCACCTTCGAGCGGATGTGAGCCTTGGCGGTTTCGATCAGATCTTGCAGCCTCCCATGGGGGTGTCAGGGAGAGTGCGAGGTTTGCCTGGCCGAATTGCCACTCTAAACTCTGCTGCAACGTCTGCCATCTCGGGGCTTTTGGTGATGCCCTGGTAGCCGGCATCGCCGTAAACCACGTGCTCATCACCATGCAACAGCTCAGCAGCTGGGCTGAGGTCATGCACGTTGGCGGCTGTGGTCACAACCGAGTGGATCAGACCGGAGTCCTTGTCGACTCCGATATGGACCTTCATCCCGAAATACCACTGGTTGCCCTTCTTGGTCTGGTGCATGTCCGGATCCCGCTTCCCGTCTGTGTTCTTGGTGGAGCTGGGTGCGGCGATCAAGGTGGCATCGACGATGGTGCCCTGGCGCATCGTCATGCCCCGAGCACTGAGGTGGGCTTTGACGGTCTCAAAGATCTGCGCACCCAGCTCATGCTTATCCAGCAAGTGGCGGAAGGTCAGGATCGTGGTCTCATCCGGAATCCGGTCACTGATCAGCTCGATGCCGGCAAAGCGGCGCATGGTGGGCACCTCGATCAGGGCCTCTTCCATGGCCGGGTCGCTGAGTGAATACCACTGCTGCAACAGGTGGATCCGCAGCATGGTGGCCAATGGATCGGGAGGCCTACCGCCTTTCTTGCTGGTCTTGGGGTAGTGGGGCTCGATCAGCGCCTGCCATGGCACCACCACCTCCATCTCAGAGAGAAACTTCTCCCGCTTGGTCTGCTTCTTGGCCGTGGTGAGCTCGTAATCCGAGAAGCCGAGCTGCTTGCCGCCCATCAACCCAGTCCCGGCCAGCGATTACGACGTCATTGTCCCGCAGGTGGGCTGGGTTTTCCAGAGTCTCCCTAGACCACGCAGCCCCTCGACTGCCTCCATGGGGGAGCAGCAGCAGCCGCGATGGAAAGCCAAGAAAACCTGGCAGAGGCTTGGCAGCAAGACTGCAGAGCCTAGAGTCAAGCATCAATTCGCCTGGCATAGGCATGGAGTTCACAGCAAATGCGAACCCTCCAACCCTGGAAGCGATACAGGAGATCGAAAACCCGGTACTTAACCATCTTGCCACAACCGAGATCGAGTTTCGAGAAGAAGTAATTTACTTTATCATTGTCGATCGATTCCATGACGCAACTAGCGACGAAGAGGAACAGAAAGGCATCTGGGATCGAGGCGAGCACGAAGGCCTCTACGACAAGACATGGACGCAATGGGGCAAATACTGGGGCGGCAATCTGAAAGGGGTCATCGAAAAAATACCTTACCTCCAAGCCCTTGGTGTCACAGCTGTTTGGCTATCTCCGCTATTTGAGCAAGTGGATGACATGCAGTTTGAGCGAGCCCCGATGCACGGCTACTGGACCAAGGATTTCAAACGCATCAATCCACGCTTTCTTCCCACAGAGGACTGCAACAGCCTTTCCCAATCCCAAACCCTGAGGCAGCTGGTAGATGCCCTCCACCAGGCCGGGATCAAGCTGGTTCTTGACATTGTCTGCAATCACAGCTCACCGGATATCAACGGCAGCAAGGGGGTGGTTTTCGATGATGGCGCCCCGCTCTGCGACTTCCATCACGACAGCAACAACTTTTACTACCACAACCCCGAAATCACAGACTGGGAGAATGAATACCAGCTGATCCACTATGAGATGGCTGGACTAGCAACATTTAACGAGAACAATATTGAATACCGCAATTACATCAAAACAGCGGCTAAAGAATGGATCGATGTCGGCGTGGATGCCCTGAGGGTTGACACCCTCAAGCACATGCCCCTCTGGTTCTGGCAGGAATTCACGAGCGACATTAAAGCCCATAAGCCAGACATCTTCATCTTCGGTGAATACGGATTCGGCAAACCCTGGGATGAACGCACGGTTGCATACGCCAACCGCTCGGGGATGTCAATTCTTGACTTTGGCCTTTGCGATGCAATCCGCTTTGCGTTCTCAGGTCAGCAAGCAGGCGGCTTCAATCTTGTGGAAATGGTGCTTTCACTCGATCACGTCTATCGACGTGCCAATGAGCTGGTCACGTTTATTGACAACCATGACATGCCTCGCTTTTTATCAATTGCCCCCAATTGGCGATCACTTGAGCAAGCCATTATCCTCTTGTTCTGCCTGAGAGGAGTTCCCTGCATCTTCTACGGAACCGAGCAATATCTTGTCAATAACACCGATGGCGGCCAAGATCCCTATAACCGCCCGATGATGCAGGCATGGGACGAGGATACCATCGCCTTCAACATTCTCAGCAAGCTTATCGAGCTGCGCCGCTCCAACCAAGCCTTCACATTCGGCTCTCACCAGCAGCTTTACGTGAGCCCAGATATTTATGCTTTCAGGCGCTCTTATCGCGACTCCCATATGATCTGCATCCTCAACAAAGGGGCTGCCACTGATGTGAGCCTCCAGCTCCATGCCCAGCTGCAATGCAATCAGCTTGACTGCGCGCTTACCGATCTCCGCCTCAAGCCAGAAGGCGGTTGGCTGAGGTTGCGCCTGGAGCAGGGAGCCGCCCATGTCTTCAGCATTCCTGGTGGGCGGGTGCGAGGCAAGGTAGTGGCCACATTTCAGTTGAACGGCATCGAAACGCAGCCCGGACAGAGGGTCGTGATCATCGGAGACTGCGAAGAACTCGGCCATTGGGACTTGGCCAACGCCTATGGAATGGAATTCGTGAACCGCAACACCTGGATCTGTGAAGTTGGCTTCTATGGCGCGGCAAATAGTTTAATTCACTATAAGTTTGCCATTCTCGATCAAGCCAGCGGAGCTGCGATCCATGAAGACTGTGTGGCCAGACGTTTGCTTCTACCCGAGGACGGCCGCGAAAAGGTGGATGCCGTGTGGGCTTCGCTCTGAGGATCGGATCAGCTCAGCCGTCACAGCCACCCGCTGGATCGCGGCCAGCGTTGGGCCACCTCAGAACCTGCTTCACGCCCCAGCACATCCACGTGCCTAACAAGGCTGCAACAGCTCATCGTGCGGGAGGGACTCTCTCATCGCGAGCAGGCCAAAAACCTCCACGGGGTCGGGCAGACCCTTGAGTTGATGGAAGCCCAGGGGCACCACCTCCAAGCGGTCCGGCAGGAGCTCCAGCAAGGCCCCGCTGATCAGGATCGGCGTTTTCGGGAACTGGCGGGTGAGGCGCTC
>Ga0209401_1000498_pt1 | contig 26531 bp, 59 predicted proteins | sample M_140807_MF_Meta_FD_187318 | JGI IMG/M metagenome (GOLD analysis project Ga0209401, IMG submission 187318) | Freshwater microbial communities from Lake Montjoie, Canada to study carbon cycling - M_140807_MF_MetaG (SPAdes) (version 2) | ecosystem: Environmental > Aquatic > Freshwater > Lake... | reverse complement strand
TATGTGGAACTCGCCACACAGCTTCCACCATTCTAAACAATCCACATCATTCCTATACACCATCACAATAGGATGACCTAATTTAGCTAATCTGTCTAAATCGTGTGCAAATGTATGTGCTTTTATGATTCTGATGCCTTGTCCGGAGAAAGGACCATTCCAATCATTCACGGCAAATTCCATTCCCGGATCCCAGTAGGCACCCATATGCATCAATTGCGGCTCTCCTGGTGTGTCTGCATCGTGGTAGTATTCTCTGTCTTTGGAATAGTCGCTGTGGTCCACATCATCGCTCCAATAGATATTCTTTACCACACTGCTCCATTTGGATCCTGGTGCACCTGTCACCAATATGTATTTCTGATCTTTAGGCATAATCTAATCCTCTGTCTCTGTTCCTGATGCATCTTATCACTAGATATATGGATACTGCCACGCAGATGATCAGTATAGGTCTAGTGATTAAGTCTTCTATTTTATATAGCAACATCGTCTGCTTGGTATAACTTTCCAGTCGCTCTGCCACCACGTAGGTTACCAACACAGCCGGACGACTGATGTCAAAATACTTTAATAATAATCCCAATGCACAACATATCAACAGTATGATCAAATCATTCATTGTGCCTGTATATTTTAAATTTGCCCAAACAATAATTATTATTATCACTGAGGCATAGATCCAATAAGGTACATATAATATTTTAATGATATATTTCATGAAGAAGAGACTGATCAGTCCAACCAGTAAAGTGCCTCCCACAAATCCTGCAGCCAATGACCAAACAAATTGATTGTTGTCCAACAAGCGGGGTGATCCTAATTCTATACCAAAGTATAGACATAGTGACATCATAATAGCGGCGAATGGTGCTGCTGGTATGCCAAATAATACTGTTGGTATCATACTAGATACTTTCTGTGCATTGTTAGCACCTTCGCAGCCTAATAGTCCTAGAGGATTGCCATTACCAAATTTTTTTTTGGGATGGCGAGACACTGTACTGCCATAGGCAAGAAAGTCTCCCACTGCTCCACCTACTCCTGGCAATAGTCCTGTGACGAATCCTATGAATCCTCCCCGCATCATATCTCGCCAGTGCTTTATACAATCATGGAATCCCTGTCGTATCTGTGGCCAGTAGTTGTTCAATAGAGGGGGTCGATTGTGTCTCTCTCGGAATCCATATACCAATTCGGGTATACCAAACAATCCACTGATCAGTGGTATTATCTGCAGTCCCGCTCCAAGATATTGCCAACCAAATGTGAATCTATATGTGCCTGTGCTGGGCTCCTGCCCTATCATACCTATGAACAATCCTACGGCAAGAGCGATCAAACTCTTGTAAGGATTCTTACTAGCTACAAATCCTACACAGGCTAAACTCATCAGCATGAATCCAGCGAATTCTGGAATGCCAAAGAACAGTATGATCTTGCCATAGAATGGCAACAACAGGAATGCCAACACACCATACAGCACACCATTGAGGGTGCTGTCAAATATCGCGATGCCCATGGCACGACCGGCCTCTCCATTCTTCGTCATGGGATAGCCATCTATCACACAGGCCGCTGTAGTGCTGGCTCCTGGTATACCTGTCAGTATGCTGGTGTAACTGTCGGCACTGGCACAGGCCGCAGTGATTGATGTGAGGAAAATTATGCCAGCATATGGATCACTGAGGAACACGGGAGCGATGCTGAACACCGTGATCAGTGCAGTGGTCACTCCTGCTATGGGTACCACTCCTATGAGCAGTCCATAGAGCGTTCCCAGCAATATCCAAAGAGCATATTCCATTGCCGTTTATTTTTTCAACAGCTCTGGTTTATAGACACTTGGAAATCCATATGCTTCCTTATTCCAACGAACAGCACCCTTGAGAGCGGGCTCTGTGATCAGTTTATATAATTCCCCAATCACTTGATTGCCATCTTCTCCCACGATCCACGGATACTTTCCTGTGTCTTTCTCTAACTCTGCTATGGTCTCTGGGTCACTCAGCATCTTCTTCAGTGCCGTGCGTAGTTTTTCTGTGTTGGGATTGCCTCGGGTCACCCAAAGACTTTTTTGTATCACGTCTCTCCAGTTGCGAGTCAAACGATAAGCATCATACAATTCACCCTTGGGATATTCTCCCCAGAGTTTTTTGTATTGTTCTTCAAACTGCGTGTTTGGAAAGTTAGGGTCGGCGATCTGTTTTTTATTGGCAAGATCATAGATACCGTGGGTGAACCATATCTCGTTGTTCTTCTCTTCAGTGTAAAATTTGATCCATGCCGCGGCACTTTCTCGAGTGGTATTGAACTCACCTCTCAAGAATCCCAATCGTTTTTCGTTGCCGGCCACACCATTAACCCATATTACACGTTTCTTGAAGCAGGCTAGATATGCATTAATGCTGCCGTTAGGTTGTGGTCCACATACCAGCATGGCCATGGCTGCACCATCTGGTTCATAACCGGCTCCACCTGCAACTTTAAATGTGGATGTTTTGGTGTCCGTGGATCGATGTTTACCTACCACTATGTCTAGATTCATCATTCCGATAGAATCATATTTTCTGTAATCATAGTCTACTTCATCTAATAAGAAACTGACACCATTGCCACCGTGTGCGACCATGATGGTCTTGTTGTCAGTCCTCAATTTGTTATGGAACTCGTTGAACCCCGGAATGTCTCGAGCCCCGGGTATATGTCTCACCACCACTGGTTCATCTGTAAACTTGCTCAGGCCCTTGGCGATGATCCCTGCCCACACCGAGGTTCCCTGTCCTGGTGCCTGTGGCACTATCAATGTGTAGTCAGCACGTGCTGGTAAAATTGAGAATATTACCATAGCTATGGCAATTCGCAAGATGTTGATCATCTTCATACTGTACTCCTTGTTATTTGTTTGATTTTTGTGTTGTGAACTTCTATGAGAGCGTTACAACTGAATATGTAGAGTACTTATGCGATCACAGAGATAACTAAAAATATATGCTGCCTCCACAATTTGGTAGAAGGAAACATCGCGGATACTATCGTGACCAGTTTGAAACTGACGAGGGAGAAACAACACTGCTGTTGGGCATACTGTTGGCACTGTGGGGAGTGTATTGGTTGGTGGTGCATTGGATAGATTGGGCAGTGGGCAATCTCATGGTGTGGTGGGTAGAGCCTTTGACACTGTTCATCACTCTGCCTATAATGGGATTCTTTGCCATGATAATAGACAAGTATGGTTCTAACCCTATCTACTGGTGGCCTATGTTTTGGGGAACTAAGGTTGTAATTGCTCGAGATGTGGAATTTTATGTGGGGTTTGATGACGAAGAGTTTGTGCAGAACAACGGAGGTCGAGCGAATGTATATTGTGGTACGGATAGCAATGAAGATTTATATATCAAGTTTCGCACTCGCAAAGATGCTGTGATCTATTCTTTAAGAAATCTTTAATTTTTCTAAACGATCAGTAAGCTCATTAACTATCTGTTGATAATCTGCTATCTGTACCTGCATATTGCCTATGTGTGCTCGCAGTCTTTTGATTTCCTGTATCTGCTCATCCATTAGCAGTAGATCTTGTTCGGGGTCTCCCACATCTTGCTTCTTAGGACCAAATATATCGTCGTAGTTTTGTCTGTATGTGTCATCCACAGGACGTGATTTGCCATCCCAAGTTTTTCCATACGTACTAGACATTCTATATCTCCTGTATCATTTTTTCTTTTTAGACTTTACTTTTATTTTTGTTTTAGTTTTATTCTTTGCTTTAGCTTTTTTCTTTTTAGGGTTTGGCTCAAATTTTTCTATAGTCTCTTCTTCTATCGCATCTGGATTCTGCCAGCCTTCTCTCACACAGCAGGTTTGTGAACTGCCTGTGCTGTCTTCTGAGAGATGTATATCTTCTTTTAATCCTTCATAACTGATGCTGTTGCACATCAAAGTTCCTTGCACTTCAGAACAGTTCAGTGTTATCTTATTAGTGTCCAGCTCTTCTGCCAGCTCTACGAAGTCTTCGTTGCCCCAACCACCTTTGTTGAATGCCTGTCCGTAGAAATAACACTTGTTGATCACACTATCGTGGTCCTCATCAAACTGTTGATAGTCATTCGTTTTGATTCCGTGTTTTTCTCTGCTCTCTCTTCCCAGTGCGATAGGTTCCCACATCTTAAATGAGCCATCGGCATTCTTGATAGGATTGCCGTCTTGATCAAACTCATCTATTTGTAAATAATTGCCATCAGACACTTCGCCACCACAGATGTGTTCCACGTTGTCCTGCTCATACCAGTCTCCTGAAAACTTGGCTTCTTCTGGCACATTGTGCTCTTGCTCGTATGCTTCACGATCGAACCCCATCACATACTCTTGTAGGTCATCGTCTCTGTCTTTCCAATACTCATACTGCTCGCGAGTGATTGTGCCCATCACGGTCTCTCCGCCGTAGCGACTGATAGTGAATCTGTATTTCTTGTTGCCGTGGACTATCTTATCGATGAGTTTCTTTTTTTGTTTTAGAGAAGCCATTTACGGTCTGCCCTGTCCTCTGTACACTTTAAAACTTCTCTTCCTGTGCTTGTTCATTGAAGAAGTTTTAGTTTTTGGAGAAGGCCTGCCGGCACTGGTGCCTTTGGCTTTGCCTTCTGCTTTAGTATTTGCTCCTGTGATTTTTTTTGCCATAATAATAAATTTAACACTATTTGACAGATCTGTCAACTTATGTATAATAAGTATTTGCATGATTCGATATCAATTAAAATGCAGCCATGATCACAGTTTTGATGGCTGGTTTCCCAACATAGCAGAATTTGAACGACAAAAAGACAAGAAATTGATAATATGTCCCATGTGCGACAGCAAGAGCGTGGATCGTGATATAATGTCCCCCGGCATCGGCAAGGTTAAAACTGTTGATAAAAAGAAGAAAGATTATCGAGATCAGATCACTGCGGATACTATGATCCCGGCTGCGCAGGCCAAGAACTTGCTGCGACGCATAAGGAAACAGATCGTGAAAGAGTTTGATAACGTGGGCAACAATTTTATAAAAGAGTACAGGCGGCATGAAAAGGGTGATCGAGATGACAAGTTTTATGGCACTCCCAATCAGGAAGAAGTGAACCAATTGCTGGATGAAGGCATCAATCTGTTCCATGTTCCGGACATAAAAGACGACGCTTGATCAATTACCACTCCGCTGGAACAAAGCGGTTGACATATAGAAAATTTCGTGTAAAATATATTTTTATATGTTATCGGAATGTTCTGATAGCAGTATTAACTAACGAGAAAGAGGACTATAATGTTTTTTAACTTATTTGGTAAGTCTAAAAAATCTAGCTCTGCTTCTCACACTACAAAGGAAGAGAAAAATATGTCAAGAACTAGCAACTTCGTAATCTATACGAGAGAGTTCAAAACTAGAGCAAAACAAATTGGTGTTTTCGCTGAACCAGCATCTGCTTACATGGTTGATGGTGAAGTTCACGGTGGAAAAATCAAGTTCAAGAATCTGAACGTGAGAAACACTGCAAGAAAAACAGCTACTAACAAGCTGATTTCTAAAGGCATTGATTTCAACGTAAATGTTTTAGGAACTGCTCCTAAATCATCTGCTTTATCAATCAAAGCTAATGTAATTTCTTTATTAAGAAAATCAGGAAGAAAAGTAATTAACTTTTCTGCATAATTAATCCCCGGATTAATTTTACTACAAAGAGGGCGGCTTTCGGGTCGCCCTTTTTTTTGACTTAAATATAATTGTAATGACTTTCTTTGAATTTTGTTTTCAACATAAGAATTTTTTTCCAGCACAGATAACTGATTTTGTAGAATCGTTTGTGGGCAAAGAACAAGTGGATGAAAACATAAAAATAGTTCAAGAGAAAATTAAGAACACCCATAAAATTATATTTTATACCTGGGATCACACCGGATTCCTTGTCTATCCAAACTATAGATTTGCAGGATTTGAAAAAATATTAGGAGATCATTATAACAGCAACAACTGGATAATAACAACATCTTGCAAAAACAACTTCTTTAAAAACCATTTTCAAAATTTTGATAACTTTTTACAGTTCATACAGTTGGGCGGTGCCTCTGATTTCCATTCGATCAATCATGATAAAAAAACAAAAGATTTTTTATTTCTTAATGGCAAGGCACATCCTCACCGTGTGGAGTTGGCGAAGGAAATGATAAAATACAGATTGCTAGATAACAGTGTTTGGTGCTTCAATGATGACAATGTTGCTCATAAAAAGTTAGAAGAGCAATATGAGTGGCCCATCTATCGTAACAAAGTGTTTGATGGTTACTCTGATTTTTCTAGAATGGTATACCCTCCTCAGTACAATGACACAAAATGTTCAGTCATCGCAGAAACACTGGATGATGATCATATACCATTTATCAGTGAGAAGACAGCCAAGGCAATGATGGCGGGACACATATTCGTTATATTGTCGGGAATCAATTTTTTAAAAAACCTACGTTCTTTAGGGTTTAAGACATTTTCATCTGTGTTTGATGAGAGCTATGATGATGCAGAGATTCGTTCAGGAAGAATATACAGGATCATTAACACTTTGAGATACATCAAAGAATGTGACTATGTTAAATTATACAAAGATACTCAGGAAATAAGAGAACACAATCGTAAGTTAATAATGGATCAAAAGAAGTTTTCCGATCTTAATCTACAAGAATTTACACGTGCTAGAGAGTATCTGGCTCGCTATTAGGTTTTAATAAAAGGGTCATGTTCTGCTATGGCTCGCTATTAAGGACAACGGCTCGCTATTAGGTTCTAAGATTTTTTTCGTTTGGCGGAGTAATCTGGCAGTGGTCCACCATATTTTCGTCCCTTAACTCTTTTACCACCCACAGTTTGGGTGCGGCCGTGTATCTTTTCCGGTCTATGACCATCTCTCTTCATCTTACCTTGTGATTTACACGATGACACCCACGATGCTGGCAGACTAGCCTTGGGACGCGAACAAGCACCTCGCGGTGCTGGTCCTATGTTTTCTTGTGGTAGGCATATCTCGTGGATCTTCATAAGCATATTTAATCCTTTGCTCGAAGTTGATCACTGCTTTATAGTTGTATGGCGATAAGGTAATAGGCGTAGTTTAAGGTTTCTATATTCATTATTTCAGTTATCATATGTATTTTTCATATCAGCAGGGCTGTCATATCCTTCACGTCATGATGTCATATCGTGTCATAACATTCCATAAATATCGTTATGAAGATATCAGAAATCCTACAACCAAAAATGCCAAGTGCCATCAACGACACAAAGACACAAGATGTTGTGGCACAAGATATAGCGTCTTCTAATCGTTCGGCCATAATGGATGGTGTGGAGCGAATACTGAGACGAGTGAGAGGCAAGGGGTTGAAACAGGGTTTCCGCTGTACTTCAGGACCGCGAGCCGGCAGGATAGTGGCTCAATCCAGCACCTGTAATGCTCGACTCAATCCAAGCAAAGGAGCCAAAATATCGCAGAAGAGACAGGCAAAGGCTCGACAGACTGCCATCAAATCCACCAGGACCAAGAGATCAGGAGGGGCATCACGAAGATTGAAAGGCATCCAGATACAGAAGGGTATTGGATCTGCCCCAATGAAAAGATCTTCGAAGCTTCAGAAAAGTCGTATAGTCAAACCCAAAAAGAAATAATCGTTCTATATCAAGGACTTAAATGAAAGATCTGAAGTGATCTGGTTATCCCTAGATTGACCTATACAGAATATAATATAAAGTATGACTATGATCAGTGATACAAAAATATTATCTATTGATGAGATATACGATTTAATTCTAGAGAGTTATTTTAGAGGTGAACTCACTGAAGGCGAGTGGATGATGTCGCCAGCGGGGGTGGTAAAGGTGTTTGAAACTGAATGTCTAAAACACGGTCATTCGGTGGCAGATTACACTTTATATAATACGAGCCTCGCAGACGAATGCGAATGTCACATAGATAAATTGAGAACCAAATTCATATAATATAAGTATTGCTATGGACCTCATCAGTATCGTCTCTGGTATCCTAAGCTGGCTACAGGTCAGCACGGGACAGGCCACCATCACAGCAGGCACCATCTATCAGGGAGCGGTGGTGATCGACAAAGTGACCACAGAAGATTTTCGTGGCACCTGGACAGCAGAATTACAGGAGCAAGGTATTCAAACTATAAAAGGTTTTATAATTAAAGTGGAGAACACCAATGATTAATGACATATCACTACCATGGGCCACAGCAGATCTATTCAAAAATATAGATAAAAAATCGCGAAAGAAGTCCAAAAAGAAACCTAAAAAATCCAAATCAAAGAAATAGACAAAATAAGTCATTGATTCTGTTGACTTATTTCTGATTGACATATTACCAAACGGTATTAGTATTAGATTTATGAGAATATCAGTTTGGGCGATATCCATACTATTGATCGTATCCACATCTGCACGAGCAGAGATCACGGCTCGCGATGTCTGGGTGAGCCTCGTGGTTGCCAGCAAGGTGATCACAAAGACTCAATCAGGCACTTGGGGGGCAAGTGTTCACGAGGAAGTTCATCAGGCGGTGAAGGATGCTGTGAGAAAAGCCGGGCAGAATTAAGTCTTTTTTGAGTAGGTTGACATATTACCAAACGGTATTATTATAAGAAGTAAATTTAACAGGGAGGTTAATGCTATGCCAAATTGGAATAGTAATGTAGTTGAAGTAAGAGGACCAAGGAAGATTGTGAAAGAGCTTGTGGATCACAAGTTTGATTTCCAAAAGATATATCCGTGTCCTGCGGATTTGAATATCACAGCAGGTCGTGAAGGCTCTGATGATTCTGTGGAGCAGATCGCTCTGATTGCCAAAGAAGAAGCCAATCTAAAAAAATACGGATATAAGAACTGGTATGACTGGTGTGTGTCAGAATGGGGTACCAAGTGGAACGCAGGTGGATCTGAAAACGAAGAGATGATCGTGGACTACGACGAGGATCAGGATGACACTGGCATCGCTCTATTCACTTTCTCATCCGCGTGGGCACCACCGGTGGGAGTGTATAAGAAATTGAAAGAGCTACACCCAGACCTTTACATACAGGGCAGATACTATGAGCCCGGTGTGGGGTTCTTTGGCGTGTGGGACGACGGTGATGATCGTTGCTATAATTTTGAGAGCATCGAGAAGGGATCCAGCGATGAGTTCTGGACATCAGAGGATGGCATACTATTGGATGAGAACTTTGACATTGTGGAGGACATGATCCGAAACGAGGAATATGAAATGGACGAAGGTGCCAAGAAGGTCAGAGACTATGTGAAAGGTCAACCGCAGAACTGTGAGGAGACTGTATAATGGCAACACGAGCAAGAATAGGACTACAATTACCCAACGGCAAGATCACAGCATCTTACCATCATTGGGACGGCTATCCAGGTGGACTGGGCTATAACCTATGCGACAACTGGACCAAACTGGACAAAGTCAAGTCGGCAATTGAATTAGGCAATGCCTCGGTATGGGGTATTGTGATAGGTGAGAAGACTGATTTTGATGACAGGAACTGTGAGACCCACGATTATCAAAACATCTATTATGGCAGAGACCGTGGTGAGAAGCATCAAAAACCCAACACCTATGTGAACGAGCAGGAGTATCTGGCAGAAGGTTGGGGTTCTGGTGAGGAGTTCATTTACCTATTGAAGGACACAGGGCAGAAGGATCCGTGGGGCAGAGCTGAGGGCGAATGGTTCTATGCCACAAGAGTTTGGAACACTGGTGAGAAGGATTATGATCCAGCGGTGGGCTTCCAACCATTGCAGGAGGCGGCCATCCGAGATAAGATATCTATGTTGCAAAATACTCTAAAGATGATGGAAGACAACAGAAAGAAGGTGGCATAATGGAAATCAAATTTTTAGTCAAAGATGAGGATGGCGAGTTCTTAACACGCCAACAGGTCATAGATAGATTGTGTCAGTATGATGTTTATCTCTTGATGAAGAACATCGACCAGCAGGATTACTCGTGGTTGAGTGACACTCGAGAGCACGGGTTCAAGGGCTATGCCAACTACTCGGATGATGAGCTGAAGGAAGAATGGTCAGAGTCTGAAGATGGCTGGAGAGGTATGATTGCGGATGAGGAGCAACCTTACGAAATAGTATCTACCGCAGGAGTGTAATGCGACAGTACCACTTCAGATTGAAAGCGGGCAACTTTGAGAATTCATACTACATCGTGGATTCCAACAGAGACCGTGCCTTTGATTCTGCCCAGTGGGAATTCTTCAAAGACTGTGAAGCCCAAGGTTTCATTTGTATGAGCTGTAGGTTGGAATTTGAAGAGGCCAATGAGATATAGGAGAAATAAGTCATTGATTTCGTTGACTTAATTGTGATTGACATATTACCAAACGGTAGTATTATTAGAGTATAACAAGAACTTGGGAGGGTTCACAAATGCAGAAACTAAAATTAGTAGACGTACTTAACGACATACTTCATATGGATAATGACGCTCTGAACAGAGTGATCAGTGCCGTGAAGATGAGAAGAGATCAATTACATTTCGCCAACACAAGATCTTTCAAACCAGGCGACAGAGTGGAATTCACTTCCAGCAGAACTGGCAAGGTGCTGGCTGGCAAGGTTGGCAGAGTTAAGATCAAATATGTGGTAGTGGATTGCGACAATGGCCAAAGATGGAACATACCAGGTGGAATGTTGAGAATGGCTCCACAGAAAGTGATGGCTTAATGAGTACCAAAACAAAATTATATCCTAGAGCAGAAAACCTAGGATACAACGCCTACAGAAAGAAAACTTACTATACCCTAGTGGTGGAGCAGGATGTATTCGCTAAGAACGAAGATGAGGCCGATGACCTATTTAGAGATGGTGGTGGTATTAACCACGACAGGATCACAGCAGAACTTGCTCTAGAAGACAAAGGTGTGGAGACTGTGATGGTGGATGTGAATTACACAGGTACCACTGACACAGAATATCTAGGCAAAGTGGTATTCAATCCAGACAATAGCTTCGCCTTCGAAGATGGCGATGTGGTGTTGGATGCCTATGCAGATGAAATTAATTTAACCAAGGAGACAGTATGAAGAAACATATAGCACCAGAGGGAGCAATCAACAGATATCGAGTGACTAGAATCAGCACAGGTTATATCACAGAAGTAGCCTATGTCACAGCCAAGGACGAGGATGAGGCCCATGAGAAGTTATTCGATGATGAGTTGGACTCAGATTTTGAAGTAGTCAACGATGATATGAGTGTGGAAGAAGAACTTATCACTCTGGTCAAGAGTGAAGAGAAGGAGCACGCCTAAATGAGTCATCTAGACGAGAAGCAGGCATTGATAGACATAATCAAGGGCGAAGAGAAGATATACAGCCAGATGGTCTATACCATGGGTTTCCAAAGATTGGTCAAGGCCACATCCAAGGAAGAGGCCATCAGCAAGTTCCAAAACGATCATATAGACGTAATCGCTGATGACGAGAATGTGGACTGTGATGATCACAGCGAAGTGGTGGAGACGGATTTGGAGGTCACAGAGCTGTATGGCGAATAGAGATTTCAAAGTGGGCGACATAGTGAACAACTTCAACACGGGCATCCGTGGCGAGATTGTGGACATCGACTATGGCACCAATGAAGTGGTTATCCGAGACCTACACTCGGAATATGAGCATCCAGAGGATCAGTTGATCTATAGGGTGTGGGACTTAACATTATACTCAAGGGGGTAGTATGACAAAGAAAGAAGAGAATCAATTGGTGGCTCTATTAAAGAAACTGTATGGCAAGGATTGGCAGTTCACTTGGAAGAGTGAGGATTCGGGTTTTAGTTTAAAATTAGAAGTGGAAAAACCCGCAAAGGAGACTGTATGACAAGGATACAGTTTGACATGAATCGTTTAAAGAGAGAATTCACCCGTGAGAGCCTGCAGGCTTGGGCAGAGTTTTTGGCAGAATGCAACAGGGCCAACTTCTATTACAAGACCGATGGATGGAGCCAGGGCGAGTTGGTGGACTTTGATGACACAGGATTCGCTGAGATGGAATTGAAATGGGGCAATGATGAGAACAATCACGAGCAATACTCGGACCTAGTGGAGTATGACACGGAGAAATTCTATCATGAATTTGATCGGATGAAGGAAAAACTAATGACCAACCCAGAGGAGATAGTGAGATGAAAAAGAACAGCAAGAAAGAGGCAGACAGAGAAGTGGCCATACAGTGGCTAGTGGACAAGGACTTTGATTACATCACATACAGCGATGGTGGCGGACTGGAATTGCTAAGGAGCATATTGGACAGTGGATTCAAGGGCTACGGCAATTACACCGATAGAGAGTTGAATGAGGCCATAGTGGAGAGAAAAGAATTAGAAAGGATGTGGGGATGAAAAAGAAGATCATAGGACAAGTGGGTGTGGATTCAGGATCCTTGTTGATATCGGATCCCTGCTATATCAACGATCACTTCAGCATCCAGGGCGACGACATCTATGACATCTATCCAGACAAGGATAGACATAGACAGATCAGCACCAAGAAGACCAAGAACACAATCAAGATACCCATAGCGATGACCGTACAGACAGGCTGGGGCGATGGAGTGTATCCAGTCACAGCTCACTACAACCGGGATGGCAGGATCGCCAAGGTGGAGATAGTGTTTGATGAATACTTTGAATAACAATAACCAAAAGGGAGAAGCAATGACAACAACAGCAACGACAACTAAAAAGGTGGTGAGAAAGTTCCACTCGGACCCGGGCCATGGATGGCTCTGTGTCAAGATAGCCGAGCTAGAAGCTCTGGGCATCGCAGATAAGATCACCGGTTTTTCTTATATGAGAAAGCAATCGGCTTATCTGGAAGAGGATACCGACTACACGACTTATCTAAATGCTCTCAAGGAGAGAGGCATTGAATTGGAAACTGAGAATGGCAAGATCTTCAACAAGGATCATCCAATCAAAAGATTCCAACCATATCAGTACGGCAGTTCGTCTACACTGAAAAAGGTAGCATAATCGACCAAAAATTAGGCCCGTTAAGATGCGGGCCTAGTTAAGTCATTGATCTATGTGACTTATTTGTGATTGACACTAATACAGCCGTGTTATACTGAAGTTATAAACAATTTTAACTGGGAGGTTTAAATGTTTGAAGACCACAAAGAAATACACCAAGTTCTAGCAGACAGATTTGGTAATGAAGATGATCTAACCATATCCATGATGAGAAGAGCCATCAGCGATCTAGGTATAGAGAATCCAGAAGCATTAGATGTCATTTACGAATCAGTTATGTTTTATACAGGTGATTGGCCAGAGTCAGAAGGTTGGGGTTCGTCAGATTCTGCGATCTGTGTTCGTTCAGTCAAAGAATCATTGATCAGCAATGGCTACCTAAAGGCGGTGGCATAATGAAATTACAAACAGGTCACACAGAACAATACATTAGGGATCAGTTCGCGGATGCCCACACAGATTCAGTGGGTACTCTGAGATGGAGGATCAACGATGCCATACCGTTCGATGATATGCTGGCGGATTTTAGATCTTTGGATCTCATCGATGAGGATGTTCAATTGGGTTCCAATCTATTGAGAGAGCTGGAGAACGATGATTTTTGGTCAAATTATAAATTTAAACAACCAAGGGAGGCAAAATGACGATAAAGGTACCCAACAACAGCCTGTGGCAGTACATTGAACGGGATCACATAGACTCCAACATCAAGAAGACCATATGGGAGGAGTTCGTGCTGAGCCACCAGGATGAGTTCGCTGAGCGAGTGAGTGAGCTGGCTCAGGAGATGTGGAGCAATTATAACACGGGAGCAGAATAATGATAGACGATAGACTTTCAGATCAAAGAGACGAGTTCTTCCTGGATATCCAAAAAGGAGACCTTGTGTTCCTACAGGCAGATGATGGCAGTGAAATCGCTGGCATCGCTCAGGAGAGAAGCATCATGGGTTGGATGCTCGAGGGTGGAGTGGAAGTGACCGAGTATGACAATTATTTGGGTCACGTGAGCAGAAATCAACTGACAGGCATAGCGGCCTAGATGAAGATATTCGCCAAGAACGGATTGCCACTAAAGGTATCCGCCCAGTGGACCGAGGACACCTATACCCAAAACAACAGATATGACAGTCTGACCCACACCGAAGTAAAGGGTTGGTTGGTCAGGATCAATGGATTCAAATATCCCAGAGATGACTTTGATGAGGGTGATTACACCGTGCGATACACACCACAGGAAGGCAGGACTCCAGAGGGCAGGCAGAAAGCCATAGAACAGGCATTAAAGGATGGAGGATATCGATAGATGAGCAACACCAAAACCAAATCCACAGCACCCAGACTGCCGTTTGACTGTGTGGTAGGCACGGATTTTGAGGACATCAAGAATCCGTTCTCAGGTGAGACCGTGAACTGTCCACCCGACTTCGTGGCAGTCTATGACACCATCAAGGGAGCGGAGATGTTGGGCGAGTATGAACACATGGACAAGGGGCTGGCTTGGGCAAGACAATACTATCCAGAACTTTATATGAGATTATTGGATTGATAAAGATAATGGAAATAGAAAAACTAAAGAAATCGTTGTTTGATGGTTTTATTGCCATTCAAAAATTAGAAGGAATTCCTAACAAGACCAAGCACAGGATGTTATGGGAAATGTTTGTATGTAATGGTGAAAATACCTTGTTCTGGGAAGTGGTAGGCATCACAGAGACGGCAGGACAAAAGATAAAAGAGAACAATTACAAATTACCAAAAGGATCAAAGGAAAACAAAGTCAACAGATCACATATCTATAAGAGGATAGAAACCAGTATGATAATGCTGGAAAAAACAGATTGGACCATGGAGGAATGGTGGAACTTTTATAGGGAGAGAGACAAGTGTGTCTTGGCAACAGGAACAGAAAATATGTCAAAAGAAAAAGAAGTAATCAAATACCAAGTTCCAGAAGGTAAGGGGTTATTTCCATCTGCAGGGTTCTCTTGTAGAATTGGTGACAAAGAAAAAGAATTTTTAATAGAAACGATACATTGATAGAATTAATATGAGAAGAACAAATAAGATACAGCGATTAGAGAGAAAATTGGATCGATACAATCACATCATGGAATTGGTGAGAACCATTGTGCCTGTCGCGGTTTTGTGTATCCAGGTACTGATTCTATACAAATTAGGCAAGTAATATGGAAGTTTTTAGTAGGTTGACTCTAATACAGACCTGTTATACTGGTATTATAAACATTTAATTGGGAGGTTAAAATGATTACAGAAGATACAAAAACATTATTAAAATTCACAGCCGCAGGAATTGATCCTGCAGATATCTATAAAGAAGCTTGTGAAGCGGCAATCAAGGCTGTGGATACTTTCTATGCCCAACACGGTGAGCCACTTTACTGTGGATTTGGCGATGTGAAGATCACTCCGGCTAGAGGATCATTTGTAAAATTCCTAAAAGATAACAACATTGGTAGCAATGGTTGGAATGGCGGTTGGAGGATCAGCTCATATGACATTATGAGAGGGCACCAATTGTGTGGCACTCAATCAATGAGCATCAAAGAAGAGGCCTGCGATGCTTTCGCTGATGTGTTGGAGAAGTATGGTATGACTGCCTACTCACAATCAAGAGCGGACTAATGATGAAAAAGATTATTAATTTTTCTACAACGAAGCTCTGCAAGAAGAAAACCTTGCCGATATCTTCCGTTCAATCAACCAAAATGATCACAAACAGAAAGAAGGTACATCATGTCTAATATATTTGAAATAATCTATGGCAAGAACGGTGGTCTATATAACACCTACGTCACTGCCAATGGATATGGAGAGGCCGAGACCAAGAGTGGAATACCTATCGATGACATCAGGAGCATCTATCGGAAGAAGGATGCACCCAATCCAACAAGGAACAGAACCTATTACAGGGTCAAGAAGATGGACGAGCTGGAGAGGTTCCTAATGCCACCGGACATCCAGAGCTGGATATTGAAGTATGATGCCGGCACGGAGCAGGCATTGGTCAAGCAGGTGCCATTGACCCCTGATAATATATCAATGATAGATCGTTTGGCTGGTATGATGCCAATCACTCGCAGATATCGAGGACCAAGACATAATTCAAACAATATGACCCGCGACTGTCCCAAGGCGGATGCGGAGAGGGTTTCAATATATCTAAAAGAGAGAGTGGCATAGATGAATCACTGGCAGAAATTAGAATATCGTGGAGATGGATTTCAACCGTTCAGCATCAGATTGGACTACTGCCACGAGGACATCGCTTTCCGTGATATGTATGCTTTTGATGATGATGAGGAATACATCACCAAGACCGAGAAAGAGATCGAGGAAGGCTACCGATATTTCGTCATCCTTAGGGCGAAAGTGTATCTGGCAGGTGTGGAAGTGGGATCACACAGCCTGGGTGGCCTGTTGTTTGACAGTACAGAACAGATGGAGAGTATGATGAAGTTGGACTTTGAAGGCATCATATCGGAGGCCGTGGTGAACGCCAAACATAATTTACGACAGATGAGCGAAGCAATGAATGGAGTGACCGTATGACCGAGTTGGATCATTTTGCTCTATTGAACGATTTAAAGTCCGTATTGGATCTTATAGATAATGATGAATTGGAAACGGCTCGTACAGTGATAGATCGAGTCCAAGCGGACTGTGATGAGAAGCATAGGATCTATCTGGAACGAGTGGAGAGATACCTGGGTCACGTGGACTCGGCTCTCGAGGATAAAAAATAAGGAGAAAAATGACTACATTCATAATCATTGTGGTAGTGATTGCTCTAGGAGCATTGACCTACTACGGAATGAATAGCTAATTTTATATTAGATACTATATCTAGTGTCATTCAATAACTGTGATACTAGATGTTGTATCTTTTGGCAAGATCACTTAGATTGACGCTAATACAGCCGTGTTATACTGATATTATAAACAATTTTAATCGGGAGGTTTAAAAATGTTAAAAAAGAAAATAGATAATTCGAACAAGACAGGCATAATGGTGGCCTATATTGATCCGTCACAAAATGTGGTGGCGGTGGAGCCGGGTTGGAATATGACGCCGGTGGTATTGGCAAAATTATTAAAGGACCTATATCCAAACAAGCAGGATGCCATAGAGCTAGTGGATTCCGCTGTGTTGGTGCCCGTGTTTAGAAAAGAAGACTATGAGTATCTAGATGGTTTTGGTGGTGTTCTTGAATCTAACCTAAATTTTTATGAGCATAATCTAAGACCACATATCGGTCATTTATTTTGTCATATGACTGGTGTTTGGAAATATTCAGATGATGGTATTTACTGGGATCCTATTTCAGAAGTGTTCAAAGACAACAGCGGTTTCCACTTCTCCGAGGTGAGAGATGCTGTGGAGGCGGCCTAGATGGTATCAATGGATTCTATCACTCGTATCGCTTTTGAATTGCTGGTGGCTCTGAATATCAACTATTCAGAAGACCTACACCGCAAGCCATTCAACAATGAAGAGTTATTCTGCCTAGCCCAGAATGTCTATTTTGAGGCTCGTGCAGAATCCATACAGGGCAAGATCGCAGTGGCATCGGTAGTCAAGAATAGAGTGAAGGATGACCGGTTTCCCAAGACCTATTGTGGAGTGGTTCGAGATGGAAAACACTATGAGAGCTGGAAGACTCGTGGCGTTGCGGATATAGAACACAAAGACAGAATTTTTGTGCCAAGGAAGAATCAATGCCAGTTCTCGTGGTACTGTGATGGCATCAAGGATGTCATATGGATACAGATGAAAGATGGCACACCCATCGAACATAACAAGACATCGTGGAGAGATGCTGTGAATGTGGCACTGATGGTGATGAGTGGACAGGCTCGAGACAACACAAGCGGAGCCACTTATTATTATGCCCACAATCAGGTTTATCCGGATTGGGCCGACAAATTTACCAAAGTGGATGTCATTGGTAATCATACATTTATGAAGAGATGATAGATTTTATTGTAGGATTTTTTGCTGTGATGGTCTTTTTGGCGTTCTATGCCTACATAGGCTATTGGTTCTTGGATCTAAAGACACTACCGGCGGAGCATTGGGTGTCTAGGTCTGTCACTCAAATAAGGATATTCTTTAATGATATTTTGGAACCGATGAAATGGAAAACTCGCAGATTAGATATTAGAATACTATTGATGTTGGATAAGTTGGTAATCAGATTGACAAATACAGATTACCTACTATTATTAAAGAAATTGTGGGCAGGATTGGTAATCGTGTATTTGAAGACAGTCTTGTTTGCTTTAAAATTAAAACGACTATTTTTTGAAAAGAATGAAAATAAAGGGTAGAGATACAAAGCCATTGAGCCAAGAGGATCGTGAAGTGTTTGACTGGATCGGTCAGAAGCTACAGGATGTTCACGATGGGAAGAATGTATATCTCACAGATGAGGAAGTGGAGAAGGATCGACAGGAATGGTTAAAGACACAGAAACCTGTGGCGGAAGAGAAGAAATCATTCTCATCGCCTTGCCAGCAGGAGGATGCCGAACAAGAGATCGAGCAAGAGGACAAAGACGAGGATGAAGTTGGAGAAGAACCAGATTCAGAAGAGGAATAATTAGATGAAACAGTTGATTAAGAATTTGATAGTATTTTTAAGTTTGAGTGGAATTATATTATTCATATATCAAATTATGAATCGTGCATTGGGATCCAAATATGATGAATTGGGTTTGTTTCTATTCACGGGTATTTTTATTTTAATATTAATAACCAAGGAGGAGTAATGGAAGACGATCTAGATCTAATACTGGGCGATGAGGAGATGAGCGGAGAATGGTTCTGCGAGGCCTGCGAGTATGGTCCTATGGCGGAGGAAGAAGGTCGCTGTGGCAGATGTGGTCACAAGCATAAACACCACAAGGATGAAGAGATGGAGTTGGATGAGAATGGTGAGCCCGTGGATGAAAAATACTACGAAGAACACTACTAGGAGGAGGAAGAAGAGGAAACCCAAAGTGGATGAAAACGGTTTAACAGCAGAGCAGAGATGGATAAGCCGTTGGTTAGACAGGAATCCAAACTTTGGACCATGATATGACTGAGAGAAGACCACTAGATCCATTTGCACAGGCGGAGAGAGATGAGATCCGCAGGGCTGAGGATTACAACGAGATGACCTATATCGATAAAAACAATCGAGTGAGGTACCTGATCAGCTGTGGTTTGGTTGAAGAAGACATACTGGACCTGCTGTATTCTCACGGATACATATCGGCCAATCAGATGAATGCAACTCTGAATGAGGACAAGAGAGACAGGAGAAATGCAGGATGAAGAACTTTAGCAAGAATATGGTAAACAAATCTCCCAGAAGGATACACAGGAACATTGGGGGTCGCAAGAAAGGTACCATACCGGGTGTGCCTGATAACAAAGGATTTGGCAGACATTTTAATTTTAACAATAACCAGGAGAACAGATGATAACAGAAGCAACCAAAGAAAGACTGAGGGAGTTGGAAGGACAGAAGATCACTCTAGAAGATGAGTTGGAGCGATTATCCTATACCAATAACTTCGTTAGGATTGCTCACATAGAGCAGGAATTGTTTGATGTTAAGGATTCTATCAAGAAGATCACTCAAAATCATTGGTTTGAGGACATTTCTAGAGAAGAATTGCAGAAAGAAGAATCAACCCTGCAATAAAGTCAATAAACACGGGCATTCTAGCAGTATAGACCAGGTTGACCTATTGTGGATCCGTGCTATACTGATACTATAAACAAGACGGGCGGGGAGGCCCAAAAAGATGAGTATAAGAAACATAAACATAGAAAAGTTCCAGAAAGAAGCAATAGATTTAGCAAAGACGAGCAATGGAAACAATCCATCATTCACTGGTGGTAGTCTCTATGCGGAGATGATAGATGCAGATCACGCAGAACTATTGAGAGCGGATCTAGAGGACTTCACTAATGCCAATTGGGGAGATGGAGACAAGAATTCTCCATATGGCACAGCGGTGAAGGTGTATAAACTGGCAGAACAGAACGGCAGAACGGAATTCGTTTACGACTTCGTTCCAGGTCCAGGAGTGGTAGATGATGATCTTCCGCCTGAAGTGGATATGATGCTGTGTTTGGAAGCCGAAATAGCAAGAGGAAAATAATATGATAGACATAGAGATAATATTGTTCGGTGTTGCGATAATATGCTACATAGCGATCATCAAATCGTTGTTCGATCTGAAATCCATAGTGGGATCGATGAGAGCGAGAACCGGTAAAATGATCAAGATCTGTGATGATATGATTGCGATCTGCAACGATGCCGGCAAGACGAGAAAAAGACTAATCAAAACCAAATGGGGGAGAAAATAGATGAGTATGTTCAATGATGCAATCCTAGAAGACTTCGTGATCTATAATTCAGATGGTGAGCAAGTGGCCGCCGGTGTGGAGCAGGCATTGGAGTTGGTGGGTGAAATAGACAATGACTATCTGGTTCGTGGTGATGCTGATGAGTTCGAGATCACTTCGGGCAAGTCGGGCATTGTGGCCAACGACCTATCCAGCCTATTGGAACTATTAAATGGGCACGATTACAGAGTGGTATGGGCAGATGACCATATCGACCACGATGATATCGATGATGAGATGAGCATCTCTGACTATCTCAAGGACATCGGAGTGAACAAGGGCTACAACTAAACAAAACAGAGGAAGGAAGAATGAACACACTGGAAAGACTGATACTGGCAACGGCGGCCATCATATATGGTATGACGGCTCAATTGCCTGCCAATGAGACCATAAAGGAGACTCAAGAAGCTATCAACAAGTGGTATGATGAAGTATCCACATCGGTATCTAGAGATATCACAGCATTGGGAGTGACCATAGAGAACCTACCCAACAATATATCTGTGGGAGTGAGCAACTTCGTGGAAGAGTCCATACAATTCCAAAAAGAGGGTTGGGCAAGAGCCGGAGAACAGAATCAACAGAATTGGGACTACATAAAAAGTTTATTTGTACCCAAGACTGAGGAAGTGAAAAAATAATGAGAACCGTGGACGAGAAACTGAATCAAAGCCACGAGAACACCATGCGGTTCGTGTACCAGCAACTGGAGAGCACAGAACCGCAGATGGTGGCCAGTACGATGTTGGCCGTTGCGATGAGACTGTATAAGACCATCCTAACACCTGCAGACTTTGAAAAATTTGTGAGTGTGGTGTCCGATGAGTCGGACAAGATTGAACCATTTGACAGACCGAGCATAAACTGATGTTGGTATTGAAAACAAAATTGAGATCGTGGACGGACTTTCGAGCATTCTTTGACTTCGATGGAGCAAGATCTCGCAAGGATTATATCCTGGGAGTCCTACTGATTGTGGCCACTCTATTTGGTGCGGCTCTAGCAGGATTGATCGCACTATTCGCCATCAACTTCTTTGTGGTGTTGATACATTACAGTTTGATAGTTCTATTGCTGACGGCGGCCTACAACTGGGCACTGATGAGCATCACGGTACAGAGATTGAGACACATCGGCATCACTGACATATTCAAACAGGTGGCCTGCATCATTGTGACAGCACTATTGCCGTTCTTGGTGTTTGTTTGGATGGTATGGCCGGGGGAGAAAAGATAATGAATCTATTTAAAACCTATGTATATGTTTCCATAATCATATTCATCTGTCTTCTTATTATATTTTTAGTATCTCCTGAGTCTTTTGTTATAGGTTGATTTTTAATCCACTTGTGTTATTATAGACTATGGGTTTCATTGTTTTAAAACAGCGAAAAAGAATCCGAAAGAAGATAGCCAACACTCTCCGCAAGAGAGAGGCACAACGAAAGCACGAGCAATGGTTGAGAGACAATAACCTTGCACCGGATCAATTGAAAACACGAGCTAAGGACAGAGAATCACTTAGGCCGGGTATGCCCAATTATGAGCCCAAAAGAAAAATGCCAAAGACATCAGACCGAATAACTAAAATGTCTGGTCGGGCAGAGGCTCAGCAATATTCAGGAGAAAGAAAATTGTTAGGTATTGCTATTATGCACAAATCTAATCTTGTGCCGGTATTTGATGAGGAGAGTGCCCGAGAGATCTCTAAAATGAGAAGAAATTAAATAATAAAAAACAATGGGTCTAACTATTATACCACCGATCACCATTTCGGCGAGATTAATTTTCATCCCTAATGATGAGCCTCTTTATTTAGAGTTTGATACTCCTGGATATGAAGAGTTTGTCTTTGATAATAAAATAACACAAAATTCCAAGTTTTTTGATACAAGGTTTGAAAAATTCATACAGTTCAGTCGTTCTTTTTCTGCTGGTCTTCACACCGACAAGATCAAATTGTTTTCAGTTCGGGGTTTTGTTCCTGGAAAGAATCAGAGGATATCTATAAAATGGTTCGCGATCAATGCTCGTGTTGAGGGAGACTTTCCAAAGTATTGTGGTTTTCAGATGACGGAAAATAAGTTTGTTAAAAATAAATTTTTATATAATCAATCTGAAATTTGTTTCAATGGTGATTTTTATTATACCAGGTGGCACGAGGGTCGACAGGATCTCTTGTGATCTTATTTTACCAAATAGGTTGACCTATATCCAACCTATGTTATAATAAGATAAGGGGTACGAAGAAGCCTAACCTTGTTATGTAAAGCTGATCTACCCCTTACAAAAATAAAGGGAGGAATATGCCTACAAAGTTTGAATACGAGTTCTATATACACACCGACAAAGGTACTGTGACTGATACAGTGACAGGTTATTCAGGTGCAGTGGCACAGGAACTAATGGAATCAAGATATCCAGGAGTGAGAGTTCAACTTAAATCCATGAACAAGGTTGAGGAAGACTAGGGTTGACAGGTCACGAAAGGTATCTAAAATAATAAAAATAATAACTGGGAGGTTAGATTGAAGAAATACATTAAGATAGAAACAGGTGCATATCGCGGTGAGGACCAATCGGGTCGAGTGTTTCCGCTGGTAAAAGAATACCAAAAATACGCAGGATCCAAACAGGGCGGTTTCGTCACTGTGGATGTCACAGAACAACAGGGCTATGGTGGATTGGACAAAGTGAGGATCAATATACCTGACATATCTGCGGCCACCGTGGTGCCAGAAGCCATTTATGTTGCCTATATGGAAGATGTCAAATCTGCCATTGTGCCAGAAGATTCCACACAGATGGAGAATGATGAGATGGCCATACAGAGGATTGCCAGTCGTTTTGAGATACTGAATGAGATGACTGAAGCTGTGGCGACCAATAAAGTGAGAGCGGTGATCGTGTCAGGCCCTCCGGGTATTGGTAAGAGCTATGGTGTGGAATCCACTCTAGAGAAGTTTTCCACATTCGATGATATTGCAGGAACGAAAAGAAAGTTTGAAATGGTGAAAGGTGCCATGTCAGCGATAGGCCTATACAAGAAGTTATATGAGCACAAGGATCCGGGCCATGTGGTATGTTTTGACGACTGTGATGCCATACTGTATGATGACCTAAGTTTGAACCTACTGAAGGCGGCTCTGGATTCAGGCAAGAAGCGAATGCTTCACTGGAACACAGAAAGTCGTACTCTATATCAAGAAGGTATGCCCAACTCATTTGAGTTCCACGGTGGTGTGATATTCATATCTAATATTAAATTTGACAATGTCAAGAGCAAAAAATTACAAGACCATCTACAGGCACTACAGAGCAGATGTCACTATTTGGATCTGACTATCGACTCAATGCGAGACAGGATGCTTCGTATCCGACAGATCTGTCGTCAGGGTATGCTGGAGAAATATGCCATGAGTCCAGAAGATCAAGAGGGCTTGATACAGTTCATATTTGATAACCGAAGCCGATTGCGAGAGGTGAGTCTTCGTATGGTGTTGAAGATCGCGGATCTTTGGAAGATGGCTCCGGACCGTTATCAAACACTGGCTCATCAAACCTGTATGAAGGCAGGAGTATAATGGGTCTAACTCTGTTATTCATTGTTATCGTTGTGTTGTGGTTATTATTGACCATAGACTGGACTTGGTTTAAAAGATGATCGAACGCAAGCCACATTTCATTGAAAGATTTGTTGACGGTCTTTGGGACGGTTTCACTGGTGCCACAGAATGGTTGAAGGATGTGGTGGACACCCAACCGTGGACGCACTTCTTCCTGGGCATCTCACTATGGTTCGTCATAATGTGGTTAAAGAATCACAATTTCCTATTTCATTTTGCTTGGCTACCGTGGATCTGGTATTGGCTAGTGATCATTGGAGCACCATTCAGGATAGGACATCGATACTGATGACACCACGACTACAAGAATTGAGAATTCGGGCATTGGCACAAGGTTTGGATGCTATCAAGAAGCATATCCAATCGGGCAACCTGGGAGTGGCCTGCGAGCGATTGCTGTCCACCTACACAGAATTACGGACGATCAGCAGACGGAGAAAGAGATAATGCAGTACAGAATCACTCCACGAAGAACTTTTGTCAAAGCACTGATCTACAGAGTGTGGATATTCACGGCCACTTATCTACTACTGATACTCACGGGCCACACCTGGGATGATGCCATCATACCCACAGTATCCATTAATTTTTTACTGACGTTTACCTATTACTCCTATGATCGACTGTGGCAGAGGATTGAATGGGGCATAGAGCCCGTTCGTAAACGACGAAGAAGATAACGATTTTATAGAGCTTCACACCTCCCTACAAGTGAAGCGGTGCTCAGGCCTCCCCGGTTTGGGCACCGTAAATACAGTAGATGAAACGACGATTGCGACCTTCACAGCAGAAGTTCTGGAACCGACTCACGGGCGAGCACAATCGCCGGGTACGGGAGCAGATCGACTATATGCTGAAGAGCCGCACCTTGGAGCCCTCCGAGCACGAGTGGCTGATCGAAAAGAGCTACACAGTATCCGAGGCGGAGATCTGGCGCCTGATCATTGATCACATACGAGTGAACACGATGCGAGATTTCAATGTGAACTATCAAAAACCCACCCGGAAACGAGCAAAAAAAGGGGCAAAAAACAGGTAGACTTTTTACCAAAATATCGTATTATAAAGCATATAACAACGGGAGGAACAATGAGTAAAAATACAACGATGAAGGACCCCAAGGAACTGGGCAACACGGTGGCACAGACCATCTGGGATCTCAAACGAGACAGTGGCAACATAGAGGAACGCGACGCGGCCTACGACCTGGGCTACATCATGGCGCTACTGAATGCCCTGGGCAGGAAGAGATTGAGTGACCTGGTGCTTAATCGCTTTGAACACTTGGCATTTTAATCGTGTTGAGACAACAGGATCTATATCATCTCTATGCGGGCATCCGCGAGCAACTGTACCTGGTGCTGAAGGAATCCCATCAGGATCCCGTGAGGACTGAGATACGACAGGAGATGGCGGCGGAATTGCTGGAGTATCTACACGCCAGCGAAGAGGGCTTGAAGACCATACACGATTATAAACAACAATGGACTCGCGGCGTGGACGATGTTTAACACTTACCTAAAATGGCTGGCCTGTGTGGTCACACTGGCCGGAGCACTCTGCACCAGTCTCAGAATAGATCCCGCCAACATCTATCTACTGAATGCAGGCGCAGTCCTGTATCTTGCCTGGGGTTATAGGATCCGTGAGTGGAACCTGGTGGCCATCAACTCGGGACTACTGATCATATACCTATACGGACTGTACCTAAGTTAGTCCATTTACCATATCTATAAATACCAGCATGAACACCTTCGTCATGCTGATCATGCTCTTGCACCTGGATCCAGACGGATACCCATACACCTCAGCACTACAAGAGTCACCCATGAAGGAATACTCTTCTCTACAGGAGTGTGACACAGCCGCAGAATCGAAGCGAGAAGCCATGTTAAAATCATCTCGAAGTTATCCTGATTTGGGTATCGTGGATGTCCAGATTCGCTGTGTGGACTCCGACGAAGCCGAGTTCGACCCCAACGATATACAGATATAGAATACTCGACCGCCTCACCCCAGTGGTATTACCAAAAACCCATCTGCGACCCGTTCCAGGCGAAGCCTGCGCCGCAAATTTTTTTGGTAATGCTTGTCCATCTACCCACTTGCTCGCAGAGCCTGCTCGCGACAGCAATTTTTGGCATCTTAGCCACTGTACCGTATCCTGATAAGGGTTATCGATCCACTATGACTCCAGCTGTATCAGCACTCTGTATCGCTTCGGCTCGCACGCCTACGCCTCGGTGAGTAGTGGGTAGAATAGCAACTGTAAAAACTGTATGCCTATAGTGACTACGATATGTGATTATGCAGGCGGGGTATAAACTGTATCCTACGATGTGGGTCGGGTAAACGGAGACGGAATTACCTTGGGGGCGGAACCCTAAAGTGTTATATAC